>Ga0255769_10000522_pt1 | contig 45724 bp, 46 predicted proteins | sample 041ome_9_FD_179637 | JGI IMG/M metagenome (GOLD analysis project Ga0255769, IMG submission 179637) | Coastal salt marsh microbial communities from the Groves Creek Marsh, Skidaway Island, Georgia - 041413US metaG (version 2) | ecosystem: Environmental > Aquatic > Marine > Intertidal zone > Salt...
CCGCAGATGATCTGATCGTTGAAGCCGATCAGGTTCGTGGCGTTATTACCCAAATGGGATTGAAATTTTTTGCCGATCAGGTGGTGCTGACCACAGGGACATTCCTTGGCGGAAAAATCCATATTGGTATGGAAAATTATTCCGGAGGACGAGCTGGAGACCCCCCTTCTATTGCGCTGGCACAAAGACTTCGCGAGTTGCCTCTGCACGTAGACAGATTAAAAACGGGAACGCCCCCAAGAATAGATCGACGTTCGGTTGATTTCTCTGAACTGCAGGAACAATGGGGCGACCAGCCAACCCCGGTTATGTCATACCTGGGCAAACAGGATCACCACCCGGAGCAGGTTTGCTGTTGGATAACCCATACCAATGAATCTACTCATGACATTATTCGCGAGGGTATGGATCGTTCACCGATGTTCACTGGTGTCATTGAAGGCATTGGTCCTAGATATTGTCCGTCAATTGAAGATAAGGTTGTCCGTTTTGCAGACAAGAATAGCCACCAGATATTCATTGAGCCTGAAGGGCTGACATCGATCGAGCTTTACCCGAACGGTATTTCGACCAGCTTGCCTTACGATATTCAGGTAAGACTCGTGCACTCCATTAAAGGTTTTGAAAACGCCCATATCGTGCGGCCTGGATACGCCATTGAGTATGATTTTTTTGATCCGCGTGACCTTAAACACACTCTGGAAAACAAGTTTATATCCGGCCTCTACTTTGCGGGCCAGATAAACGGGACAACGGGGTATGAAGAAGCGGGCGCCCAGGGGCTTTTGGCTGGCATAAATGCAAGTTTGGCAGCACAGGGCAAAGATCCCTGGTGGCCAACACGTGATCAGGCATACCTTGGTGTCTTGGTCGATGACCTGATTACTATGGGTACAAAAGAACCCTATCGAATGTTCACCAGTCGAGCCGAATACCGGCTGCTGCTGCGCGAAGATAATGCGGATATTCGTCTAACGGAAAAAGGGCGTGAGCTGGGTTTGGTAAATGATGAACGCTGGCAGCATTTTCAGACCAAACTTGAAATGATCGAGAAGGAAACTTCGCGATTAAAAGCCTCGTGGGTCCAGGCAGGATCAGAGCAAGCGAAAAAATTTGAGGCACATACAGAAAAACCGTTTACCCGTGAGTACAACTTGTTTGAGCTGCTTAAGCGCCCCGAGCTCGACTATGAAAAAATCAGCGAAATCACGGATGAGCACTGCGGGCATGAACAAGCTGCGCTTCAGGTGGAAATCTCTGCAAAATATGCCGGTTATATCGATCGGCAGGCGGAGGATATCCAACGTCTAAGGCGTCAGGAAAACACCTTGATTCCCGAAGATTTTGACTACACCCAGGTTAAGGGGCTGTCTAATGAAGTCGTACAAAAACTCGGGAACATACGGCCGGTCAGTATTGCCCAGGCGTCGCGTGTTCAGGGTGTGACTCCGGCAGCAATTTCATTGTTGCTAATCTATCTCAAAAAACACGGCTATAAAAAACAGATTGCCCAGTAATTCCTGATGGAGCTCAGACAACAGCTAACCAACCAGCTCGTTGCTGGAGCGACCGAACTGGGCTTATCCCCGAGCAAAAGCCAGATAAATCTGTTGATGAATTATTTGTTTCTGATCGAAAAGTGGAACAGGGCTTACAACCTGACGGCAATTCGTGACCCCAGGGAGATGCTCAATCTTCACTTACTCGATAGCTTGAGTATTTTTTCTCTGGTCAAACAAAAGGCAACAGGCAATCGACTTCTGGATGTCGGTTCTGGTGCAGGTTTACCTGGAGTGGTTCTGGCAATTATGAATCCGGAATTCCAGGTGTCTTTACTTGATACCAACGGCAAGAAATGCCGTTTTCTTCACCAGGTTCGTATAGAGCTTGGGCTGAAAAATGTAGAAGTTGTCCATGATCGTGTGGAAAAATACCAGACATCCAAAGGCTTTAACGTCATTCTTTCACGCGCTTTTGCCACACTAAAAGATATAACAGATAATGCTGTGCACCTGTTAGCGGATGGTGGTTGCTTTCTTGCCATGAAAGGGCGCTATCCGCAACAGGAACTGGACGAACTTAATCAACAGTTTTCCTTCCAGAAAGCTCATCCTTTGCAGATCCCAGGTCTGGATGTTGAGCGCTTTCTTGTGGAAATCGCGGTAAACAGATGACGCATATCCTTGCTATAGCCAATCAGAAAGGCGGCGTGGGCAAAACCACAACTGCCCTTAATTTGGCGGCCTCATTAGGCCACAGCTTTAAAAAAGTACTTCTGGTTGATCTGGACCCACAGGCTAATGCTACGGTTGGTTCTGGGTGCGACAAGCACGAATTGAAAAAGACCGTTCTGGATGTGCTTATGAATAATGCAGAGGTGGCGGATGTTTTGGTCCACTGCCCTGAAGCCAAATATGATCTGCTGCCAGCAAGTGGTGATCTCACCTCGGCTGAAGTCGAGCTGATCAACGAACTGATGCGCGAGCAACGTCTTAGGCATGCGCTTATAAAAATCCAGCACAAATATGATTACATCATTATTGACTGCCCGCCGTCGCTGAATATGCTCAGCATTAACGCCTTGGTGGCATCAACCGGAGTGATTATTCCGGTTCAGTGCGAATTTTTCTCCCTTGAGGGTATCTCCGCACTGGTTGGTACAGTAGAAAAAATTGCCAAAATGGCCAATAAAAATCTAAAGATAGAAGGCGTTCTGCAAACCATGTATGACCCGCGCAGTATGCTTACCATCGACGTAGAAACCGAACTAAGGGGATATTTTGGCGACAAGGTATTCCGTACAGCCATCCCTCGTAATGTGCGTTTAGCCGAAGCGCCCAGTCATGGATTACCCGCCATCGTTTATGACAAAAATTCTAAAGGTGCGATTGCCTATAAGGGGTTGGCCGGAGAACTCATCAGAAGACACAAACCCAAAGTACGCATGGGTGTTGAGGAAACAAATTAATGGCGACAAAAAAACGTGGACTGGGATCAGGTTTAAAAAAATCGCTTGGCAGCGGATTGGACGCTTTCATCGATGCCAAAAGTATCATTGATGAAAGTCATCAGGATATGGCGGTCGCTCGTCAAACCGCTGGAGATGCGCTGAAGCAAGTACCGGTCGACCTGATCCAGCGGGGCCGTTATCAGCCTCGCCGTCATATAGATGAAAACGCTCTTGAAGAGCTGGCCGCCAGCATCAAGGCCCAAGGCTTGATGCAGCCAATTGTACTGAGGCCGATTAGCGCAGATACCTACGAAATCATTGCCGGTGAGCGTCGCTGGCGTGCCGTGCAAAAAGCAGGACTTGATAGCATCTCGGCTATTGTTCGCGATATTCCAGATGAAGCAGCTATTGCTATGTCGCTCATTGAGAATATGCAACGCGAAGATCTCAATGCCATGGAAGAAGCCATGGCTCTTCAGCGTATCAAGGATGAGTTTGGTCTTACTCACGAAGAAGTGGCTGAGGCTGTCGGAAAGTCTCGAAGCGCAGTGACCAATTTAATGCGGCTCACCAACTTGCCGGAGCAGGTGCGAATCCTGGTGGAGCGGGGCGATCTGGATATGGGTCATGCCCGGGCGCTGCTGCCACTTGATTCAGAAAAGCAACTTGGTGCAGCCAAGGATATCATCGATCGTGACATGTCCGTTCGCCAGGCAGAAACTTACGTACGCTCCCTGCAAGAAAAGCCGGTTTCCAAAAAAACAAACAGGACAGAAAAGAAATCCGCGGATATCAGCTCACTGGAAAAAAGCCTCTCGGAAAAACTTGGCGCGCCAGTATCAATTAACCAGGCTCGAGGCGGTAAAGGTAAACTGGTTATTAGCTATTCATCCCTAGATATTCTCGATGGCATCCTGAAAAGGATTAAATAGCGTATCAGCGTGGCTGAAACCAACCCAGAACGCCGCAAAGACCTGACGCGCGGACTTATCTCCGACCATTACAAACGCATGGCGATCCCAATGGCCATCGGGATGGTTTTTTCCACGCTTTACAACGTTGTCGATACTTTTTATGCCGGGTTAATTTCAACCTGGGCACAAGCAGGTCTGGCTATTGCCTCCCAGGTTTTTATTCTATTAATTGCCCTTGGATTTGGGTTGAGTTCTGCCCTGAGCGCGCTTGTGGGCCACGCGCTTGGGGAGGAAGACCAGGAAGCTTCGGATCTGATTGCCCGACAAGGAATCGGCTTTGGCATTTTGCTATCCCTCCTTCTGGCTATCGCCGGCTATCTATTTGCCCCCGAACTCATAGAGATTATCTCCGAACCCGGCGAATACAGGGACGCAGCCAATAGTTATTTGCGTGTTTTGCTTACCGCCACTATTTTTTTCCTGTTGGCCTATGCTGGCAACGGTATCTTGCAAGCCCACGGCGATACCGAGTCCATGAAGCGAGCCCAGATTGCTGCCTTCTTTGCAAATCTTGTACTCAACCCATTGTTTATTTTCGGCATTCCCGGTGTTTTTCCAGCATTCGGCTTTGATGGTTTGGCACTTTCAACCCTGGTTTGTCAGTCCGGAGTAATGGGATACATCCTGGTCCAGGTAGTTCGCCAGCAAATTTTTCATGAGCACCGGTTCTCAGGTCTCATACCCAGGTTTGACATCTATCTAGGCATTATTAACCAGGCGTTGCCGACCAGTTTTAGCATGATGCTCATGGTGATAGCCGGATTTGTAGTTCAATACTTTCTAAAGGATTTTGGTTCGCAGGCACAGGCGGGATATGGCGTAGCCCTTCGCATTGAGCAAATTTTGTTACTGCCCGTGTTTGGTTTAACGGGAAGCTTGCTGCCAATCGCTGCGCAAAATTTAGGTGCAAAAAAATTAGAACGAGTGAAAGAAGCCGCTGTTTTCTGCTTTAAGTTCGGTTTCATCATGACAGCAACGTCAGGGGTGCTGCTCTGGTTACTGGGTGAATACCTCATGCTGTTATTTACCCGCGACCCTGCAGTTATTGAGATCGGTGTCAGCTACCTGAGAGTCGAGGGATTAATTTTATGGGTATACATGCTGCTTTTTGCCTTTAATTCCCTGTTTCAGGCATTTAAGCGGCCCATTCTATCGCTGGTTGTGGGTATTTACCGTCAGGGAATAGGCATAGCCCTGTTTGTCTGGCTTTATGTCGAAATAGCTGGGCTAGGCATATGGGGTGTCTGGTTTGGCATTGCCACCAGCGTTACCAGTGGGTTGCTATTTTCCGGTGTTTTGCTTGCCAGACTTGCAGGAAAAGAGACTGGTCACTCGCATTAAAAAGAAACTTTTTTGCAGATCGTTGATATTTAATAGCCTTCAAACTGTATACATTACGCATATAGAAATTTCGTATGTTTCCGTCTTCTAAAACCTTGAAGCCCCAACCCCATCAAACTATAATCCACGGCCCCGCGTAAGCCTGTGGATAAGTGTCAGCAAGCCTATTTTTCAAATACATTGGATGGCAGCTGGCAGCAATGCTTGTTCTGCTGGTCGCGGGCTTCGGTATAGAAGGTCGTGAAGGGGCTTTTGCAGTCGCCTTCGGATGCGGCATAGCAATACTACCGAACGCTTATTTCACTCTTCAGGCTTTCAGGTATAAAGCCAGCGAACAACCAATTAAAGCGTTGGGAGCGATATACCGGGGTGAAACAGGAAAGATAGTACTGGTAATGGTTCTGTGCGCACTTGCATTTCGTTTTTACGAGTTCCACGAGCCAATGTTACTGTTTATGGCGCTAATCGTCATGCATGTGACACAGATCCTGATTAGTTTAAAAATTTTTCCGATGCTGGGTTCGTCGGAGAAATAACTGCGCAACGAAGCACGAGATTGACTGAGACAATTTGAATGGCCGGCGAAACGCATAGCTCTGAACATGTAACCGAAACTGCTCACTCCAATGAGCATGAGTCTGGACATAGCACGACTGAATATATCCAGCACCACCTGCAAAATCTTACCTTTGGCAAACTTCCCGCTGGTTTTGAGCGTCATCATGAAGATGGCAGTCTGCATACCCTGGAGCAGGCCGAATGGACCTGGGCACACGGCTCGGAAGAAGCCGCCGCCATGGGGTTTAACGCTTTTCACGTAGACAGCCTGGCCTGGTCATTTGGACTGGGCGTTGTTTTTTGTGTTTTGTTCGGACTGGTTGCCAAAAAAGCCACGTCCGGCGTGCCCGGGGGTTTGCAAAACTTCATTGAAATTATCGTGGACTTCGTCGATAGCAACGTCAAAGACATGTTCCACTATAAAAATGCCATGGTCGCACCGTTGGCATTGACTGTGTTTGTTTGGGTATTCCTGATGAACCTGATGGATCTAATCCCGGTTGATCTGGTTCCTGAGTTGCTAGCCCTGTTGGGTGTGCCTTATCAAAAGATTGTTCCCTCGACGGATCCCAATATCACTCTGGGTATGGCGCTTGGTGTGTTTATCCTGATGATTTACTACTCGATCAAGATGAAGGGAGCCATGGGCTTTACCAAAGAATTGACCATGCATCCTTTTAATCACTGGGGATTCATTCCAGTGAACCTGTTTATGGAGCTGGTAGGCCTGCTGGCCAAGCCATTCTCTCTTGGTCTGCGACTGTTCGGTAACATGTATGCGGGCGAGATGATCTTTATTCTTATTTCCGTTATGTACACTGCCGGCTGGGTTTTTGGTTTATTTGGCGGTGTATTGCAGATAGGCTGGGCGATCTTCCATATTCTGGTTATTACCCTGCAAGCATTTATTTTTATGGTTTTGACGGTTGTGTACCTATCAATGGCACACGATGACGGTCACTGATTCTGAAGTTTGGATTAACACTTTTATATTTTTATTAATTAGGAGAAAAAAATGGAACTGGTAATTATTGCTGCTGCGATCATGCTGGGTCTGGGTGCACTTGGTGCTGCTGTAGGTATGGGTCTTCTGGGCGGTCGTCTGCTCGAAGGTACTGCTCGTCAGCCTGAACTGGCTGCCATGTTGCAGGGTAAGATGTTCCTGCTGGCTGGCTTGATTGATGCTGTGCCCATCATTGGCGTAGGTATCGCCATGTACCTGATCTTCGTTGTTGCTCCAGGCGTAGGCGCTTAATTAAACGAGCCTTGGGTGTGATGTTGGCACCCTGTAGCAAACGAATAACGAACCGAGGTTACTAGAGTGAATATCAATTGGACACTCGTTGGCCAGATGATCTTCTTTGTCATCTTTGTGCTGTTTTGCATGAAGTATGTATGGCCACCGATCACTAATGCCATGGCTGAGCGTGCGAAAAAAATCGCCGACGGTCTGGCGGCAGCGGATCGAGCTGACAAAGATCTTGAGCTGGCGAAAGAAAAAGCCGCGGCCGACCTAAAAGGTGCCAAGGCACAAGCAGCTGAAATTATTGAGCAAGCCAAAAAGCGAGCCGATCAAATGGTTGAAGAAGCCAAAGGCAAGGCGAAGGAAGAAGCCGATCGTGTACGCGCAACTGCTGAAGCAGAAGTTGAACAGCAGATAGCCCAGGCAAAAGAGGCATTGCGTGCCCAGGTTTCCGTATTGGCAGTGGCCGGAGCCGAGAAAATTCTCGAATCCAGCGTTGATGCCAAAGTTCACGGCCACATGCTCGACAAATTGGCAGCACAGCTTTAATAGCGAGGCAGAAGAGTCTACCTATGGCAGAACTAACCACACTGGCTCGACCCTACGCCAAGGCCGCTTTTGAATATGCGGATGCGGCGAATGGTTTGGACACCTGGTCAAAGGCTTTGCAAGAGCTCGCCGTAGTTGTCGGTGATGAGAAGGTGGCTTCGGCCCTTTCCAACCCGCTGGCAACGACAGAGCAACATGCGCAGATCCTGATAGACCTTATGGGAGAGGATCTTGATGCCAAGATGCAAAATTTTGTTCGCAATATGGCGGACAACAAGCGCATCGCATTATTTGGCGAAATTTCCCAACTGTTTGATCTGATGAAAGCCAATAGAGAGCAGGTACTGGACGTAAAACTCCAGACGGCTTTCGATATGAATGACGACCAACAAAGCAAACTGGCAGATGCGTTGAGTAAAAATCTCAATCGCAATGTTTCGCTTGAGGTAGAGACCGACAATAGCCTGATCGGCGGCGCGCTTATTCACGCTGGCGATACTCTGATAGATGGCTCTGTAAAAGGTCGTCTGACCAAACTCAAAGATGCTATCGCCCACTAACGGCAATGAGAGAAATCAGGAATTCCTGAGGAATTAACAAATGCAGCAACTGAATCCATCTGAAATCAGTGAAATTATCAAGAATCGTATCGATTCACTGGACGTAGCGACAGAGGCCAAAAACGAAGGCACCGTCGTATCTGTCCAGGACGGTATTGTTCGTATCCATGGTCTTGCCGAGGTTATGTACGGTGAGATGATTGAATTTGACGGCGGCCTGCTTGGTATGGCCCTGAACCTTGAGCGTGACTCGGTTGGCGCCGTAGTTTTGGGTGACTATCTCGGTTTGGCTGAAGGTGCTAAGGCACGTTGTACTGGCCGAATTCTTGAAGTACCGGTTGGCCCGGAACTTGAGGGCCGTGTGGTCGATGCATTGGGTAATGCCATCGATGGCAAGGGCGCGATTGAAGCTAAACTTACCGATGCGGTAGAAAAGGTAGCTCCGGGCGTTATTGAACGCCAGTCAGTTGACCAGCCAATGCAAACTGGCCTGAAAGCCATTGACGCAATGGTGCCTATTGGCCGAGGTCAGCGCGAGCTGATTATTGGTGACCGCCAGATTGGTAAAACTGCAGTGGCTATTGATGCCATCATTAACCAGAAAGATACAGGTGTTAAATGTATCTATGTTGCGATTGGCCAGAAGAACTCGACGGTCGCCAATATTGTGCGCAAACTTGAAGAGCACGGCGCAATGGATCACACCATTGTTGTTGCTGCGACTGCATCTGATCCCGCATCTATGCAGTTTTTGGCGCCTTATGCTGGTTGCACCATTGGTGAGTACTATCGCGATCGCGGTCAAGACGCACTGATCATTTATGATGATTTGACTAAACAGGCCTGGGCCTATCGTCAGATCTCTCTTCTTTTGAAGCGTCCCCCTGGTCGTGAAGCTTATCCTGGTGATGTCTTTTACTTGCACTCTCGTCTGCTTGAGCGCGCCTCGCGAGTCAATGCTGAATACGTAGAGAAATTTACCAAGGGTGAAGTCAAGGGAAAAACAGGTTCACTGACGGCACTGCCAATCATTGAAACCCAGGCAGGTGACGTATCTGCTTTTGTACCGACCAACGTAATTTCGATTACTGACGGACAAATTTTCCTGGAAGCGGATTTATTTAACTCAGGTATTCGTCCGGCGATGAATGCGGGCTTATCCGTATCTCGTGTAGGTGGCTCGGCACAGACCAAGATCATCAAGAAACTTGGTGGTGGTATTCGTCTGGCGCTGGCCCAGTATCGTGAATTGGCGGCTTTCTCGCAGTTTGCATCGGATCTGGACGACGCCACACGAGAGCAATTGGAACACGGCCAGGCAGTGACGGAACTAATGAAGCAGTTGCAGTATGCACCACTGAATACTGCAGAAATGGGTGTGGTGTTGTATGCAGCCAACTCGGGCTACCTTAAATCAGTAGATCTCAACAAGATTGGTGATTTTGAATCGGCCCTGTTGAGCTATATGAATGCCGAACATACCGACCTGATGGCGCAAGTGGGTGACACGGGTAACTGGACCGACGATATCGAAGCTGGCTTCAAGGCTGCAATCGACAAATTCGTTGAAACCCAGACTTACTAAAAAACTGAGAATAACGAGAGCATCTAGTTATGGCAGTTGGTAAGGAAGTAAAAACCAAGATCAACTCGATTAAGAGCACACAGAAAATCACTTCAGCGATGGAGATGGTTGCGGCCAGTAAAATGCGCCGAGCTCAAGATCGTATGTCCTTGGGTAAGCCTTACGCCGAGCACATTCGTGGTGTCATCGGCAACATCGCCAATGCGACTTCAGAGTACAAACACAAATACTTGATGGAACGCGAAGTAAAGCGAGTTGGTTATATCGTTGTGTCTTCGGACCGAGGGCTTTGTGGTGGTTTGAACGTCAACATGTTCAAGGCGGCGGTAAAAGAAGTAAAAGCCTGGGCCGAGAAAGAAGTCGAAGCGGATTATTGTGCTATAGGCGCAAAATCAGTGGGATTCTTTGGTAATTATGGTGGCAATGTATTGGCGGCTGTTCGCGATTTAGGTGATGCCCCTAGTGCAGAAGAGTTGCTTGGCGCAATCAAGGTTATGTTGGAAGCCTTTGATGAAGGCAAGATCGATCGCTTGTATTTGGTTTCCAATGACTTTGTGAACACCATGACGCAACAACCGGCTGTGCGCCAGTTACTGCCATTGGTTGAAAGTGACGATGAAAAATTGGCGCATCATTGGGACTACATTTATGAGCCAGATAACGCCTCCGAGATTCTTGAAGGCTTGTTGGTTCGCTATGTAGAGTCACAGGTTTACCAAGCAGTCGTAGAGAACAAAGCCTGTGAAATGGCGGCGCGAATGTTAGCGATGAAAAACGCGACAGATAACGCCGGGGACCTGATTGACGAATTGCAATTGCTTTATAACAAAGCACGTCAGGCAGCGATTACCCAAGAGCTTTCAGAAATTGTTAGTGGTGCTGCAGCGGTTTAAGCGGCAACACAGAAAAATTTATAGAGATTAGAGATAGAGGATTCCCTAATGAGTAGCGGACGTATCGTACAAATCATTGGCGCTGTTGTAGACGTGGAATTTCCACGCGACAGCGTACCCAAGGTTTATGACGCCCTTAATGTTGAGAGCACTGGCCTCACCCTGGAAGTACAGCAGCAGCTGGGTGACGGCGTAGTTCGTTCAATTGCCATGGGTTCGTCTGAAGGCCTTAGCCGTGGCTTGAGTGTGGATAACACTAATTCGCCTATTAAGGTGCCTGTTGGCACGGCCACCCTGGGTCGCATCATGGACGTTTTGGGTAACCCTGTAGATGAGGCTGGCCCAATTGCTACGGAAGATCGAGCCGAGATTCACCGTAAGCCCCCGACGTATGCGGAACAATCAGGTGCCATCGAGATCTTTGAAACCGGCATTAAAGTAATCGATTTGATTATGCCAATTTCCAAGGGCGGTAAAGTCGGCCTGTTCGGTGGTGCTGGTGTTGGTAAAACCGTAACCCTGATGGAATTGATTAACAACATCGCTGTACAGCAAGAAGGTTTGTCCGTTTTCGCCGGTGTTGGTGAACGTACTCGTGAAGGTAACGACTTCTACTATGAAATGAAGGAAGCCGGCGTGCTGGACAAAGTGGCCATGGTTTACGGCCAGATGAACGAGCCTCCCGGCAACCGTCTTCGTGTTGCGCTTTCCGGTTTGACCATGGCGGAGTATTTCCGTGATGAAGGCCGTGATGTATTGATGTTCGTCGACAACATTTATCGTTATACCTTGGCGGGAACTGAGGTATCAGCCCTGTTGGGACGTATGCCATCGGCGGTTGGTTATCAGCCAACACTGGCTGAAGAAATGGGTGCCCTGCAAGAGAGGATTACTTCCACCAAAAATGGTTCTATCACTTCATTCCAGGCCGTATACGTTCCCGCGGATGACTTGACCGACCCTTCTCCTGCAACGACCTTTGCTCACCTTGATGCAACACTGGTACTTTCTCGCCAAATTGCCGAGCTGGGTATTTATCCTGCGGTGGATCCACTGGATTCGACTTCGCGTCTGCTTGATCCCTTGGTTATTGGTCAGGAGCATTATGAAGTGGCTCGTGGCGTACAGGGTGTATTGCAGCGTTATAAAGAACTGAAAGACATCATTGCGATTCTGGGTATGGATGAGCTGTCTGAAGAAGACAAGCAAATTGTTGCCCGTGCACGTAAGATCCAGCGCTTCCTGTCCCAGCCATTCTTTGTGGCTGAGGTTTTCACAGGCTCTCCTGGTAAATACGTTTCCTTGAAAGACACTATTTCCAGCTTTAAAGGCATTCTGGAAGGCCAGTATGACGACATCCCGGAACAGGCGTTCTATATGGTTGGCGGCATCGAGGAAGTTCTTGAAAAAGCCAAGAAAAAGTAAATTCGAGGCTTTTGGGAGTAATCTATGTCTATGACTGTTCATTGCAACATCGTCAGTGCCGAACAAGAAATTTTTTCTGGCCTGATTGAGTCGCTGACCGCTACCGGTAATGAAGGTGAGCTGGGCATCCAGTACGGTCACGCCCCACTGCTGACCCCTTTGAAACCAGGGCCGGTAAAAATCGTTAAACAAGGTGGCGAAGAAGAGCTGGTGTTTGTTTCAGGCGGTTACTTGGAAGTACAGCCACATTTGGTCACTGTCCTTGCAGATTCGGCCATGCGTGCCCACGATATTGATCAAGCCTCGGCTCAGCAAGCTCGTGATGCAGCCGCCAAGGCCCTGACAAATCAGTCGGGTGAGCTGAATTATTCCAAAGCTTCTTCGGAACTGGCGGAAGCCGCAGCCCAACTGCTCACACTTGAAAAGTTGCGCCGTCAGGCCAAACGTTAATTCCTGATGTATCGAAAAAAGGCCGCTAGAAAGCGGCCTTTTTTATGTTTGGGAATAATATTTTAACCTACTCGGCATTGATCACACTTGGATTTCCCTGTGAGAATCTTGGATATCCGATAGCGATGTCCGTTGCTGCAGGTATGGCCCAGCCTTTCATGGCAACAGGATTGTCATGATTAAAGGCAACGTAAATGGCGGAAGGGACGATCATTCCGCCTACCGCCCCAACAGCCGGGAGTACAATGCTGCTTAAGTCTGAAAGTTCACCCTCAACCAGCTCGCGCTTTAATTCCAGTCCGATGGTAAAAAAGAAAATGGCCATCAGCCCGTCGTTGATCCAAAGTAACAAAGGTTTATTAATTTCAAAGTTACCTATTCGAACTTGCATAACAGTATCCAGTAGCAGCTTGTAGTAACTAGACAGCGGCGTATTGGCAAAAAGGATTGCCAGAGCAGCCGCGGATATCAGCAGAATTACCCCTGCGGTTTCCAGTCTAAAAAATTCATAGATTAGATTTTCGGGTTCTTTTTTGGTCATGTTTTTCGTACAAACTTAGGGGCGTATAAACAAGAAATTTAAATAGTTAGGGTCGTTTATGCTTTTTAGCACCAGCTGGCTTCGCCCTTGGTTTTTCTTAACAGTTCTTCAATATTGGCATGAATCACTCGATAACCCACATTGCCAAAAAGCATTTGTCGTCCACTGTCGAGCACGTAAGTTGGGCTACCTTTAATTGATTCAGCCTTGGCTTGCCGATAATCATTCATGAGTGCAGCGATGGCGCTACCGTCTTGTAGACGAGTTTGAATTACCCCAGGATTCAGATTAGCTAGTTCAATCAAATCAAAAAGGCAGTCCAGTCTGCTGATATCACGGTTATCCGCAAAAAATGCTTTGCGTATCTGGCTATCCATTTTATCTGCCGTGTCACGCCCATGTTCAAGTTCCACTGCTTTTACAATTAGATGGGCGTTTGCGGAGGTGGTTGGACGAATCGAATGCCATAAGTCAGGATGGATATTTATCTCCTCAAAGTTGCCCACAGCTTGTTGCACATGCAGGGCAAAACCTGAATAACCATCTTTGCTAGACCAGGAGTCCTTAATCTTCGTATCTACATCGCCGAAGACATCCATGTAATGAGGGCAAAGATGGATTTTAGTGCCCCAATTTTTTTTCAACTCCTCTAATCTGCGTTCAGCTATCCAAGCCCAGACACACAGCATGTCAGAGTAATAATCGATTCGTAATGGTTTATTCATTTAGGTGAATTTAGGAAGAACAATATCAATCAATTCTAGCTATAAAAAGCCGCGTGGTAACTTACATCTCCGTGTGCGAAGGTATCATTAAATCGGATTGACTGGAAAAGTTCAGGGTCGAAATCAGCAAACGAAAGGGAATCGTCGGGAGAAAAACCAAATCGACGATAATAATCAGGATCGCCCAATACAACGCACCCTGCTGCACCACTCAATTGTAAGCGATGCAATATTTCTTCGACCAGCATGCTGCCAATACCTTTTCCACATAGATCGGGTAATACTGCGACTGGTCCAAGGCCATACCAATCATTTGAGTGATCAGAAATTCCAACTGGGGATGTTCCTGCAAAACCGACGATTCGGTTGCTAATAATTGCGATCAGGGACAAGCTCAAAGCGCCTGCCTGTCTTAGCTTGTGGACAATTAAATGCTCTTGCTGATCACCGTAAGGAGAGTTGGCAAAGGCCAGCTGAATAACTTTGCCAATATCATCAATGTCATCAGGTCGCTCAAGCCGGAGGATCAACTCGTCATCTTTACCCATTAATCCCCCTGCTTTAACTCTGTGCTTTGGTCGTAAACTCTTGAAGAAATCTTTGAATCTGGGCGACGAAAGGAGATAACTGCAATTGTCTGGATCAGAACAACAAGTACAAATAATAACCGTACAGCTTCATTATTTCCGCGGATTTCTGGTTGATAAGCAGTAAAAAGGAGATTAGCGAACATACTTACAACGCTGTCCTCGTGAGAAGCAAGAGTGGTGGTACTTTTAGATCAAGACTTATCAATAGGTACTTGCTGCAATGGAAAAAATATAAATACAGTCAAAAAAGCCTATTCCAAAAACAATGGTGCGCAATGTTGCCAAATCCGTGAGATAAAAAATCGCATACAGAAACCGAGCAGCCAAGAAAATAAGAGCGGGCGTTGACAACGAATGCAAATCAACACCGCTGACATCAGCAATCAGGATGACTACAGCATAAAAGGCCAATGCCTCCCAAGTATTTTTTTGGGCGGCGATGGCGCGAGCGCCTGGGCCTTCCAGTTTGCACTGTTGGGCTCTGGGTTGATGGTTATCCAGATGATCGAACTGCTTCACTCTAAAATAGCCGCCTGTAACAGCCAGTAAAATCGGAAATAAGGCCATAATAAACAAGGTGATCAAAATAATTGGCATGGCATTTTCTCTAACAAGTTGGGTGCAAAGTAATTTATTGCAGTTTACCAACAATTCAAGCATGTATTTTGGTTAGAATTGCATCTCGGTTTTTATTATCACTACTAAAGTCTCCCTTAATTTAAGCACACCAAAAGGAAATAATGACATGCATTTTCGTAGACTTCTTGTTGCATTTCTTGCTCTGACATTTTCCCGATTGTCCATGGCTGAGCCCGACTTCTATCGCATCGAATTGGAAATTGATATCGACAAACCCGCAGCTGATGTATGGAAAAAAGTTGGTGGTTATTGCGATATTGGTGTCTGGTTAGATTTGCCTTGTGAAATTACTTCTGGTGATGGCGGTATGGGTACTGTTCGCGAACTTAGAGGTGGTGCTGTCATTGAGCCCATGGTTGCTCTTGGTGAGTTATCTTACGGATATAGTCAGCCAGTGGTTGAAGGCGTTCCTTACAATTTTTATCACGGATATATGGAAGCTCAGCAAGTTACAGAGACATCATCCAGAATAATTTACACTGTCATGTGGGACCGATCGCATGAGGACGATGCATCCTTCAATGCCAATGTAGAGCGACGCACAGAATTATTCACGCGGGCTCTTCAAAATATGAAGGAAATTGCGGAAGGACAGTAGCCCTTGAGAGTCAACAGAGGCACCAAGTTTATCTTACTGCCTCTGTTGATCATAAGACTATAGGATGCGTCTTTCAGCTAGCTTTGTGAATAAGCTCCCATTATTTAGCATTATTGGCCCGGGAGTTATCTTGGCGGCAACAGGAGTTGGTGCCGGGGATCTGGCAACCGGCTCAATCGTCGGCAGCTATTATGGAACTAGCCTGCTATGGGCAGTCGTATTAGGTGCATGGATGAAATATATTATTTCCGAAGGGGTGGCTCGCTGGCAGCTAGCTACCGGAGATACAGTTCTCGAAGGCATAGTTCACAAGGCCGGGAGCTGGGTTATCTGGCTGGTCTTGTTCTACCTTATACTTTTTTCATTTTTCCTCGGTAGTGCCCTGATGGGCGCCAGCGGTGTGGCTCTGCACGCACTAATCCCAATATTTGAAAGTGCTGTTCAAGGCAAAATCGTTTTTGGCATCACAGCGAGTGTTGTGGGGTTTCTCATGGTGCTCATTGGTGGGTACCGCCTGTTTGAATACGCAATGCGAGCATGTATCGCCATCATGTTCATTACTGTTCTGATAACAGGGAGCTATCTTTGGCCGGGTACCGGTAATGTAATCAAAGGACTACTAGTTCCCACAATTCCTGATTTGGAAGGAAGCGGCCTAAGCTGGACACTTGCATTAATTGGTGGCGTCGGTGGCAGTATCACGTTGCTCTGCTATGGTTACTGGTTGCGCGAAGAAGGTCGGGAATCAGCAGAAGATATGAATGTTTGTCGCATCGATTTAATGGCAGGCTATGTGATTACTGGGTTGTTTGGTTCGGCAATGTTAATTATAGGCAGTTCTATTGAAATCCAAGGGACGGGCTCAACTTTGCTGGTCAATCTTGGCAATAGCCTCCGAGACCAAATCGGACCCTGGGGTCGGGGATTTTTCCTAATAGGAGCGTTTGGCGCTATTTTTAGCAGCTTGCTTGGAGTTTGGCAGGCTCTGCCCTATATATTTGCTGACTGTTGTCGACTGGTTAGCGAGAAATATTTGCCTGGAAAAAAAATAGATGTGGATACATGCTCATTGCCGTACCGAGCATTTCTGGTCTATATTGCCACGATACCGATGATTGGCCTTTTCCACAGTTTCAGCGAGATCCAGAAAATTTATACGGTGACAGGGGCTCTGTTTTTGCCATTTTTGGCACTGGCGCTTCTACTACTTAACGGACGACAGGAATGGGTTGGTGAGCTGAGGAATAGCAGGTTAATGACGGCATCTATCGTCGTCATTTTGATTTTCTTTGTATCAATGGCCTATCGGACTATTTTTTGATACATCTTATTGGTTGCATCGGATGAAAATAAAAGAGGACCCCAAGGCCCTTTTTTTGTTAACCCTTAAATTACCTCATGGCTAAGAATACGCGATAAAAATCCGAGTTTTCTTGGACCTTGAGCACGCAATCAGGGTTTGAATTTTCTTTATTCCTCTTGTTAGTAAGAACAAACCACTAGAAAACAAGACCATGACTGCAAGAAGAATGGGCAGATACAAGAAGATCAGTGATTGATACGAGCGGCCGGACTGTGTGATCAAGGTTTGCCAAAAATACTTCACATCAAAGCTTGTACCCAAAACTATTAGTAACAAGCCGTTTACGAGCAAAAAAAGTTAAGAAATTTTTCAAAATTTTTTATACATTTTTATATGAGGAATTCCAAGCTTCTCAAAAAAATCCCCTACGCACCGATAACCCTGCTTTTCATAGAAGGAAATGGCGGCTTCCCGAGCATTGAGTTCTACCTCTATAAACCCGCTTTCCCTTAGAATTGATTCTGTATCTCGAATAAGTCGACATCCGAACCCTTTACCGCGCGCTTCGGCAGCAATCACCATTTGTCGTATGTTCGCTAGTCGATTATCGTCGATGGTCTTGGCAGTGATACATCCCATCAACTGCTGATTCTGGAAAATCCCTACATGTAATTGTTCATGCTCACCGGCGACATCGGCCTCTGACAGCTCCATCCCCAGTGGTGCTCGCAGAATTGACGAGCGCAAATCTAGGCAACGCTGATAGTCGTGGGACCCGTACCGAATTTCTCGTGTGTTCATCAAATGCCCGCTTTTATTTGTACTTAAGTTTCATGATTAGAATAGTAAAACTAAAAATAAAAGTGACAAAATTTGCGAGCATGATGGGGATATCCATTTGCAGAAAGCCGTAGATCAACCATAAGAAAACGCCCACAGAAAAAATAATATACATGCCGAGCGACAAATCCTTGGTATGACGGGTTTTAATAATGCGTATTGCCTGGGGAACAAAAGCAAAGGTCGTGCAGAAGGCAGCAATTAACCCTAGCAGCGAAACCATATTAATTGTGAACATCGAAAGCCCCTTATGGTCTTCTGTTCTGTAAAGAGCATAATTTACGGGTTTAGTTTACGCGCTAACAGCAAAGGCTATTTAATTAGTCGCCACAGAATCCTGCTTTAGAATATTTTTACTAGCAGCATACAGTGTTCGCTTGGATGTTCGAATTGCTCCTTCATCAGGAGGCTACTGGTTATCTATAGGTAACCCGCGTACTCATATAATTGTCTGGCGGCCAGCTTGGTCATCGCCAAAGCAATGATATGAGTAACAAAGTTTTTGGGCTGGTCATTGCAGGCGCTTTCGGGGATATCCTTACAAACCCGGCCATCGTCTTCGGTAGTTAGTAAGTCCCACGCAATTTGTGCAGTGCGCTCAGGCGCATCGACGTTTTTATTATCCATGTAGCCTTAAAAATATTTCTGGTTGCTAGCCTAACAGCCCCGGATTCAATTGCCAGACGCTAAAATTAAGAAACGCGGCAAAGCAAACCCAGCAGAAATAAGGGATCAATAGGCAGGTCGCCAAACGGCTATGCTTCCAAAAATGAACCATGGTCAGCACGATCAGGCCAAGTAAAAGCAAAATATCCACAAATGCGGCAGCACCCAGATGCCAAGCAAAAAACAGCCAGCTCCATAGCGCATTGACCACCAATTGAATGACAAAAAGTCCAAGTGCCATGCGAGCTGCCGCAATACCAGTGCGGCGCCATACCAGCCATGCGCTTATAGCCATCATCAAGTAAAGCAGGCTCCATACCGGCCCAAAAAGCCAACCCGGAGGCGCCCAGACGGGCTGTGTCAGTTCCGCATAGAATGTACGGGCCTGAACGGAAGCTATACTTCCCACGACGCCAGTTAGATAGCTTAGGCAAAAGCAGCCGAGAAAGCCGAGGAGTTGCCTGGATTTGGAAAATGCCGACATCTTGAAATCAATTATTTTTTATTTGTGAATTCTACGTATTCCCGGGTTTGATTGGATCTAATTTGATCCAGATAAAAAATATTGATTTGTCCCTTTGTCATTCACTTCTGCACATGATCCAATGGCGCCCCTAAATTTACCCCTATCGCTCTTGAGAGCTGCATGATTCAGTTATCTTCCCTCACGCTTCGGCGCGGCACAGACGTCTTGCTAGACAGTACCAGTGCCACCATTTATCCAGGAAACAAGGTTGGCTTGGTGGGCGCCAATGGTAGCGGCAAGAGCTCGCTGTTTGCACTGCTGCGAAATACTATCTCCCTGGATTCAGGTGAGATGTCCATGCCCGAGAGCTGGGTTGTTGCCCATATGGCGCAACAATTTACCGACCTGGAACGCCCGGCAATTGAATTTGTGCTCGACGGCGATAAAGAATTCCGCGCGGCTGAAACAGAGATTGAAAAAACCGAGCTGGCCAACCAGGGTCATGCGATTGCTAATGCTCATTTGCGTTATGAGAACGCAGGCGGTTATGCGGCTTATGCCCGTGCGGGAGAATTACTCAATGGTTTGGGTTTTGATACCGCGCTTCATCACCAGGCCATTGGTGAGTTTTCCGGTGGTTGGCGTGTACGCCTGGGGCTGGCAAAGGCATTGATGTGCCCTTCCGATCTGCTTTTGCTGGACGAACCGACTAACCACTTGGATCTCGAAACAGTCATCTGGCTGGAAGAATGGCTTCGGCGTTACAAAGGCACCTTGCTGCTGATCTCCCATGACCGCGAATTTCTCGACAGCGTAGTGAAAGAGATCGTGCATATCGAGCACCTAAAACTGAACCACTATACCGGTGGCTACAGTGACTTCGAACGACAGCGCGCGGCCAATCTGGCGTTGCAGCAATCCATGTTTGAAAAACAACAGCGCGAACTGGCCCATATGCAAAAGTTCGTTGACCGTTTTCGGGCAAAAGCGTCCAAGGCCAAGGCGGCACAAAGTCGGGTTAAAGCCATGGAGCGTATGGAAAAAATTGCGCCCGCACATGTCGATTCCCCTTTTCATTTTGAATTCCCGGAAGCCTCGCAGGCGGGTAACCCACTTATCAGGATGAACGATGTCAGTCTTGGGTATAACGGCAAGGCTGTACTTCAGGGGATTAACCTGAGTCTGGCTCCGGGCGATCGCATCGGCCTGTTGGGACTCAATGGGGCGGGCAAATCGACTCTGGTTCGAGCCCTCGCAAATGACCTTAAACCCATGTCCGGGGAAATACTGAACGGTGCCAATGTTCGTATCGGCTATTTTGCCCAGCACCAGATCGAACAGCTCGACTTGCAGGCAAGCCCTCTGCTTCATCTAAAACGAATTTCCCCCAAGGTAACGGAGCAGCAACTGCGACGTTTTCTGGGTGGATTTGATTTTCAGGGAGACATGGCCACTGACCCCGTCGGTCGGCGCTCTGGGGGCGAGAAAGCGCGTCTGGTTTTGGCCATGCTGGTATGGCAAGCCCCCAACCTGCTGCTGCTCGATGAGCCGACCAACCATCTCGATTTGGAAATGCGCTATGCGCTGACACTTGCCCTGCAAGGCTTTGAAGGAGCCGTTATAACTGTCTCGCACGATCGGCATTTGCTGGAAAACACCGTCAGTGACTATTTCCTGGTCGCTAACGGCAAGGTGGATGAATTTGCCGGTGATCTGAAGGACTATCGCCAATTGTTGAATCAGGAGCGTTTAGAAGACCAGCGCAACGCAAAAGCCATGGCCGATTCCGCCAAGCCCGCGGGTAAATTAAATAAAAAAGCCGCCCGCAAAGCGGCAGCTGACGAACGCAATGCGAATAAAGCCTTGCGCAGAGAATCGAAAAAACTGATGAACCAGATTGACGCTCGCTCAGCGGAATTGAAAAAAATTGAAGAAGAGCTAGCCGACCCCAAAATGTATCTGGACGAAAACCAGAGCCAACTGCAAAAACTGCTTAAAACCCAGGGGGAATTGCGCAGCATGGCCCTATCCCTGGAAACCCAATGGGCCGAGATTGAGGAAAAGCTTGAGCAAACTAAGGCTTAGGATGAATTGCCGGAATAGCCTCCGGCACCCGGGTATGAATTAATAACCCACCGATGCAGGCGACAATTAGGGATGGCAAGCCAACGGTAATCGTCTCGGGAAGCATGAATAGCTCTGTAGCGATTTGTGCAACACCTGCTGCCACAAGGCCCACATCAGATGTGAAAACGATTGAAATATATACACATGTATAAATCGTGGCGCACGAGGGGTGACTAGTCCACTTTCGGCGTTACTTTACGGTTAAACTTGCTGTCTTTTTAAAGCACTATTCTTTTCATGGACATAACCCCAATTCTCGATGGCCTCAATGATGCCCAGCGCGAGGCCGTGACCTCTGACTCCAAGCATCTATTGGTATTGGCTGGTGCTGGTTCAGGTAAGACGCGGGTGTTGGTGCATCGCATGGCCTGGGTGATCGATGTGATGGGACAATCGCCGCAGGGGATTCTGGCGGTCACTTTTACCAACAAGGCGGCGCGGGAAATGCGCGGCCGTATTGAGCAAATGCTGGGTATTAACACGCGCGCTATGTGGGTGGGCACCTTTCACGGTATTGCCAACCGGTTATTGTCCCAGCACTGGCAAGAGGCCGGGCTGCCACAGCATTTCCAGATTCTGGATAGTGATGATCAGCAGCGAGTGATTAAACGGCTGATTAATTCACTGGGACTGGATGAGAAACGCTGGCCTGCACGCCAGGCCCAGTGGTTTATCAACGAGCAGAAGGACGAAGGGCTTCGAGCCAAGCACATTGATCCCGTTCATGATCCGTTTCTACAGACGATGCTGAGGGTTTACCAGGCGTATGAAGAAGCCTGTGATCAGGGCGGCTTTGTCGACTTCGCAGAGTTGTTATTACGCAGCCATGAACTCTGGCTAAAAGATCCGGAGCTGCTCAAGCATTATCAGGGTCGGTTTCACACTATTCTGGTGGATGAGTTCCAGGACACCAACAGCATTCAGTACGCCTGGTTGCGCGTATTAGCCGGCGAAGCCGCTTCTGTTGGCGTGGTGGGAGACGACGATCAATCCATTTATGGATGGCGTGGCGCCAAGATTGAAAACATCCAGAATTTTGAGAAGCATTTTCCTGACACCAATACTGTTCGGCTGGAACAGAACTACCGCTCTACGGGCATCATCCTTAAAGCGGCCAATGCCGTCATTGCCCGCAATGCCGGTCGATTGGGTAAAAACCTCTGGACCGAAGCCGAAGACGGCGATCCGATTTCACTCTATGCCGGTTTCAACGAAACCGACGAAGCCCGCTTTATCGCCGAGTACGTCAATCGCTGGATTGATCGCGGCAATTTTCGCCGGGATTGCGCCATTCTGTATCGTTCCAATGCGCAGTCGCGCGTATTGGAAGATGCCCTGCTCCGACTGGGGATTCCCTATCGTATTTATGGGGGGCAGCGCTTTTACGAACGGTTGGAAATTCGCAACGCACTGGCCTATTTGCGCCTGACGGAAAACCGCGAAAACGATGCCTCCTTTGAACGGGTCATTAATACGCCAACACGCGGTATTGGCGATCGTACTCTAGAGCAGATTCGTCAATTGGCGCGCGATGACCAAAGCTCGCTCTGGGCGGCCAGCCTAAAGATGATCGACAAAAAGCTGTTACCTGCCCGCGCCACCAATGCCCTCTACGGATTTATCGAATTGGTAAATAACCTGAGCGCCAGCTTTGAAGGCCTGAAACTGCACGAGATGGTGGATCAGATGCTGGACATGACCGGACTACTGGAATTTCACAAAGCAGAAAAAGGCGAGCGCGGCCAGACAAGGGTCGAAAACCTCTACGAACTGGTCAGCGCCTGTAAAGCCTACACACCAGAAGACCCGGAGGTGGATGCCCTGCCCCAGTTCCTGGCGGATGCGGCACTGGATGCGGGCGATACCCAGGCCGATGCAAATGAAGATGCCGTGCAGTTAATGACACTGCATTCCGCCAAAGGGCTGGAGTTTCCACTGGTGTTTTTGGCTGGTATGGAAGAAGGGCTTTTCCCGCATTCCATGTCTGCCGAAGAGCCAGGCCGACTGGAAGAAGAGCGTCGCCTGGCTTATGTCGGCATCACTCGGGCCATGGAAAAGTTGGTACTCACTTATGCGGAATGTCGCCGTATTCATGGGGATGAGCGCTACAATGCCATCAGCCGATTTGCGCGGGATTTACCGTCCGAATTGGTACAGGAAGTGCGGTTTTCTACGGGCTTTTCCGGACACAGGGCCCAGCCAAAGCCCATACTCACCGCCCAGCAACGGGAAAACGACACCGGTTTTTCTTTGGGGCAGCGTGTGATGCATCCCAAATTTGGCGAAGGAATGATCCTCAATTTGGAAGGCGAAGGCGCGCATGCCAGGGTACAGGTTAATTTCGAAAATGAAGGAACCAAGTGGCTTGTTCTGTCATATGCTAGATTAGAAGCGGTGTAAGATTGGCAGCTGATTTCTGGAGGGGGAAATCTTGATTTTAAATTGCTATCAAAAAGGCAAAGTTAACTGGCATCCGTTGGTTGTCCTGGCTCTTGTGGCGAGTACCGTTCTGTTTGCTGGCCTGTACGTGGGTGAGCGAGCCGGGCTTTACGAACGCAGTATTTCCGTTGCTGATAATCAGGGAAATACCCGTCAGGAGTACAACTGGCGCTTGGTGACCTCCTGGCCGAAGAATTTTCCCGGACTCGGCATGGGACCGGAAAAATTTGCCGCGATGGTCGATGAGATGAGCGCTGGCCGATTACAGGTTCATGTCTATGGTGCGGGAGAGTTGGTTCCCGCACTCGGTGTGCTTGATGCGGTTTCCACTGGCAGTGTCGAAATGGGCCACTCGGGCGCCTATTACCACAAGGGAAAAATCCCGGCATCGCCCTTCTTTTCCGCGATTCCTTTTGGGATGAATGTGCTTGAACACAACGCCTGGATTTATTACGGCGGGGGTCTGGAATTATGGCGCGAGATTTATGAGCCGCTAAATGTTATCCCCTTTCCGGGCGGCAATACTGGCATTCAGATGGCGGGCTGGTTTAACAAGGAAATCAATTCCATTGAAGACTACCGCGGCCTGAAAATGCGTATTCCCGGTATTGCTGGTGAGGTGTTCTCGCGGGCAGGGGGTACAGCAGTCAATATTCCCGGTGGCGAGCTCTATACTTCGATGCAAACCGGGGTGATTGATGCCACAGAGTGGGTGGGCCCCTATAACGATCGATCATTTGGGCTCAATGAAGTGGGCGAGCATTACTATACGCCGGCTTGGCACGAGCCTGAGGCCATGCTGGAATTCATCGTCAACGAAACCGCCTGGAACAGCCTGCCCGAAGATTTGCAGGCCATAGTTCGTGTGGCGGCCGATGCCGTCAACGCCGACATGCTGGCTGAGTACACCGCACGCAATGCCCAGGCGCTGCGGGATTTACGCGCTTCGGGTATCGAGCCCAAGTCGTTGCCTAACGAAGTTCTGGATGAGCTTAAGCGTCACGCCTTGGATTATTACGAGGAAGAATCTGCGCGCAATGAAGATTTTGCTCGTATTTATCAACAATACAGGGAATTCCAGACGATGACCTACGAGTGGCTGCAAATCTCTGAAAAGGCCATGTATGACTATCGGGGTGTGCTGAAAAGCACAGAGTGATTTACTGCGCTGGGACGTTGTTTTCGGAGTCCGTTTTTTTGCGAAACATCCCTATGCCCAGGCAGGCAAACAGGATGCCAATCAGCGGGTTCATCCAGTTCAGAAATGACCACTGGATATATTCTATGGTCGGTACACCCAGAGTGGCGGCATAGAACACCCCCGTTGTTGTCCAGGGGATTAGCGCGGTAAGGAGCGTGCTGCCCTCCTCCAGTGATCGTGACAGGACAGATCGATCAAGGCCCTGGTCATCGAACGATTTTTTATAGAGCTGACCCGTCAAAATGATGCTGATGTAGGACTCGGCAATGGCCAGATTACTGGCGAAGGCCGTCAGAATTGTGGAAGCCACAAGGGCTCCCCGACGTTTTATTCTTTGCAAAAAGAATTCCAGTGGGACACGCAAGAATCCAAATTTTTCCAGTATGGCGCCAAGCGAAATGGCGATCACGGCCAGAGTGTAGGTCCAGGACATATCCACTATACCGCCACGATTGAGCAAGGTATCCAGTGTTTCCACATTCGTTACAACCGTTGCCCCATCATAAAAACCGGTTACCACCTGCGCCATACTCTGATCCTGGAAGATCATGGCCATCACGCCTGCGGTCAGTGACGAAATCATCATGGCCGCCTCGGCCGGTAAGCGTTTCATGGCCAGGGCGAACAAAACAACCAGCGGTAACAGCATGAATATATTTATCGTAAATGCCTGCTCAAGCCCTACCAGCAGCACATCCAGTCGCTCCTGAGGCAGCGCCTGATCGGCGTAACCCCAACCGATCCAGCTAAAGAGGATCAACACGATCAGATAGGTTGGCCCCGTCGTGTAAGCCATGCTGCGGATATGCTGGTACAAATCGGTTTCCGCAGATAACGCGGATAAATTGGTGGTGTCGGAGATTGGTGACATCTTGTCACCAAAGCTGGCGCCAGAAATCACCATGCCGGCAATGATTGGCAGTGGAATGCCCATGGCTCCGCCAACGCCGAGCAAGACGATTCCCCCGGTTGCGACCGTTCCCCATGACGTTCCCACGGCCAAAGACATGAGGCTGCAAAGAATCAATCCGGTCGGGAGTACGATGCCGGGGTGCATAAATTCGAGCCCGTAATAAATAAGTGTGCCAATGGTGCCAGCCTGGATAAAGGTCACGATCACAATGCCAATGAGCAAAAATATGAACATGGCAGGCATAGCTCGGCTGGCGCCAGAAAGCATGGCCTCACGGATTTTGCTATAGCTGGGAGCCAGTAAAAGGGCATTGGCGGCCACCCAAACCAGCCCCAACATTAGTACACCATGAAGGGCGGCTTTAAGAATAAATAGCCCAAAGGCAATCCATAACAAAAGTCCCAGCAAGCAGATGCAGGCGTGGGCTAGGGAAGGGAGGCGATGCTGCGAATCGTCAGCGTCACTCATAAAAGCCACTCATACTCAGTTGTTAATGATAGAGGGGAGCCATGTAACCAGGCTTGGCCAGATCGCCAGCGCAAGAAGCACGGCCAACTGGATGGCAATAAAGGGTATCACGCCTTGGTATATATCTTTTGTCTTGATCTCTTCGCCGCAAACTCCACGCAGATAGAACAGGGCAAAGCCAAAGGGTGGGGTGAGAAAGGAGGTCTGCAGATTGATGGCAATCATGATGGCGAGCCAAATAGGGTCCAAACCCATCATGAGTAGAACGGGGCCTATGATAGGCACAACCACAAAGGTGATTTCGATAAAGTCGAGGATAAAGCCAAGCAGGAAAATCACCAGCATCACGATAATTACCGCGGTCACAACGCCACCGGGCATATTCAGGAACATGGAATGGATTAATTCCTCCCCACCAAATCCACGAAACACCAGGGAGAACAGCGACGCCCCGATCAATATCATGAAAATCATGGTCGTGGTTTCAACCGTTTTTAATAGTGAATCCTGCAAGCGCGCAAGATTCATTCGGCCCTTGGCCAGAGACAAAAGCAATGCGCCCAAAGCACCTACACCCGCGGCCTCGGTTGGCGTGGCAACGCCGGTAATAATGGAGCCCAGAACCAGAAAAATCAGGCCAATAGGAGGTGCCAGGCTTTTCGCCAGTTCGATTCGACTCAATTCGCCGAGGTCTGTTGCCGGGGGTGCCTTATCCGGGTTTATCAGCGCTGTGACGATGACGTAAACAAGGTAGCCAAGCACGAGCAGTAGGCCGGGAATAATGGCTCCGATAAAAAGATCGCCAACGCTTACGGTCTCGGTGTTAAACACTCCCGTACGCAGCTGGGCTTGTTGATAGGCGTTGGAAATAATATCGCCAAGCAGTACCAGGGCAATGGATGGTGGAATAATTTGCCCGAGCGTCCCGGTGGCACAAATGGTTCCTGTGGCGAAGCGCGGATCAAAACCACGCTTAAGCATGGTCGGCAAGGACATCAGGCCCATTGCAACCACCGTTGCCCCAACAATGCCTGTGGACGCGGCCAAAAGCATGCCAACCAGAATAACCGAGATACTCAACCCCCCAGGAAAACGGCCAAAGGCCTTGGACATGTTTTCCAGTAGTTCCTCGGCCAGCCGGGATTTTTCCAACAAGATTCCCATCAACACAAACAGGGGTATTGCGATCAGAGTTTCGTTGTTCATGGTCCCAAAAATGCGGTCCGGCATCGCCTTGAGCAGGTTGGGATCAAAAACACCGCCGATAATGCCAAAGGCAGCAAAAACCAGCGCGGTACCTGCCAGGGTAAAAGCCACAGGGAAGCCCAGCATCAACAGCAGGCAGATAGCCAAAAAAAGTATTAAGGGAATTAGCTCAATCATGATGGATTCCCTTCAGCCTCTGAATCGTCAACGGATGTGTCTTCGTCCTGGCAGCATAGGATACAAGCGTTGCGCAACAACTCAGCGGTGGCTTGCAAGGCCAAAAACACACACATGAGCGGAATCAGTGACTTGAGAAGATAAACGATAGGCAGTCCACCTGATTCATTCGAGGTTTCGGAGATAGACCAGGACAGGGCGACAAAATCGAGACTGGCAAAAAAAAGAAAAGCGCAAAAGGGCAACAGGAAAACCAATATGCCCAGACTGTTGATCCAGGCCTTGGTGCGAAGTGAGTAATTTCGATAAAACACGTCTACCCGAACATGGCCATTTCGCTTGAAAGTCCATCCCAGTGCCAGCATAAAAACGGTGGCATGAAGATAAGTGATGGTCTCCTGATAGGCTGCCATATTGCCGGCCTGAAACAGGTATCGCATTAAAACCACCAGCACGGTGGCCAGCATGGTACCTAAGCATAGCCAGGACAAAATATGCCCGACGAGCTCAGTAAAGCGATCGATATAGCGGATCAAAGATGCCAAAAGGCTACCCCTTGGAAAAAGCTAATTATGTTTATGGGCGGGATTCTACCTCAACCCCACGCATCATTTACGTCTGCTGATAATCAGGCCAATCATTCGGGCAATAACAATGGTCAGGTAAAGTTGGCCGACAATGCTCTCCAAAACTGTCCAGCTTTGGGAAACTTCAGATACAGGGGTTATCTCGCCATAACCGAGGGTTGTTAGTGTGACGTAGCTAAAATAGACAAACAAACTGTACGTGGCGCCCTCAGAATTATGTGACGGGAAGGTGATAGATCCAGGTGAGCTCGTCTCAATCATCAGGTAGATAAATGCCCACATCAAGCCAATCAGCAGATAAACGCAAATAGCTGCCAACACCATATCTGTGTTGATTTCATCGGTTTCAACAAGATAACGACCAATGTGCAGGCAAATATACAGAATGAACAGGATGTAAAGCAGGTAGCCTATGTTGTGATCCCAGGGCTCCGAAATTGGGGGTTGCCACCAAAGGGTTAGCAGGCAGGGAATCATCAGGGCGATTCCGATGTAAAGCTCCCTAAGTTGATAGACCACCAGATACAGTGACGAAATCAGGGTAAAAGAAAGTAATAGGCTGGATGTCGCCGCCCTGGCGGGGCCAGGCTCCATGTAGGATGGAACCAGCAAGCTGGCTACCAGCAAGATCAGAAGAAACTCAAAGCCCCAGCGTGGCTCAGTAATTAGATGTTTGGGGGCGGTTTTCAAGGCTGGCCTCTTCGATTATCTAGCGAGGGGTACGGCTTCAATGAGCTTGTGAATAAAAGCTTCGATGCGCGGTCTATTTAATTCTTAGGGCAGGGATTCCCCCATGTTAAAGGCTTGAATTGCCCCCCGCCAAAGTACGGATTGCTGGCTGATTTCACCGGGCTTCAACAGAGCAACCATCAGTGTTCCTCTGGGATAGTTGCCTCTGGTGTCGCCAACCATTGGGTGAAGCTGTAGAAAGTTCTCAATGTTTTTACTTTCAGGGCTGTTATCAAGAAGCAGGGCTGCACCCAAGACGTAATCTGCGGTTTCCGGGTCTTGGGTAAAACGGTAGTTACGTAATCGCAATTGGCGTTCAATCACTTGCTTAATGAATTGACGGTTTTCAGGGGTTATTTTGGATGTTGACTGCTGGTCTTCGACGATCAGGTCGCCGTACCAGACCAAGCTTTGCTGGGCCTGTGGCTGAAACTCAGAAGCTACACGGGAGATGGTCGTAAATCGTTGGGCGGCATTAATAACCGTATTTGAGGGTTGCTGCGTGTTACTGCATCCGCCAAAAAGTACCAGCGCTGTAATGGTGAAAATAGACCGAAAGCTTTTGACATGGAAAACCCAGTCGGCAGTCATGATTAGATCTCCGTTTTACCCCGGTTTTCAGGATATGTTGGCACTTGGGCGCTGTCCAGACTATCTAGAAAAACAACAATTTGATGATAAACAGGATCAGTACAGTATTAAGTACCCATCGAATCAGCTTATCGCCTTTGGCTACAGAAGAATGCGCCCCAAGCCAGCCACCTATGGAATTACCCAAAGCAAGGGCTAAACCCGCGATCCATAGTATTTCGACCTGAGTGGCAAATATGGCCAGTGCAACGATGGTGTAGCAAAGGATAATGAATACTTTTAGTGCATTAACACGCACCAGATCCAGTCCCATCAACCGATTAAGGATGGGCATCATGATGAAGCCAATACCTATTTGGATAAAACCGCCCCAAAAACCAGCACCCACCATACATAGATGGCCAAGGATCAGTTGTTTGCGAGTGGGATTGTGACCGGGAAGGATGGCCGGTGCGCCGCGCTGCGTCATCATCAAAATGAGGACGCCGATCATGATGATAGCCAGTACCCGATTGAACAGTTCGCCATCCAGATGTACACCGACCAAGGCACCTGCGATCGCGCCGGGCATGGCTGCGAGAGAAAGAGTCAGGCCCAGCTTAAGCTCACGGAATCCCTTGCGGCGGAAGTTTGCTGTGGCACTGATGTTTTGAGCCAAAATGGCAATGCGGTTTGTGCCATTGGCGATTGGTCCGGGTAAACCCATAAACAACATGATGGGAATGGTCAGCATGGAGCCGCCACCGGCCATGACATTTAGCCAGCCAGCAATGATGCCAGCGCCGGTTAAAAGACCGAGTTGCCAGAGTTCCAGTTCCAAATATTATTCCTCGAATCCGCGCTGCTAACTGGCATCGCGCAGGAAAACCAATTCGTTGCCTTCTGAGGCAGCGGCGTTAAATGTATAACCATCGACGTTAAACTTCTTCAGGTCGGTCTTATTCTCGATGCGGTTTTGGATAATCCACGCAGACATAAGGCCGCGGGCTTTTTTTGCAAAGAAGCTAATAACTTTGTATTTACCGTTTTTGTAATCCTTGAAGACGGGGGTCACTACTTCGGCGTTCAATTTGTCCTGCTTGATGGATTTGAAGTACTCATTACTGGCCAGATTTACCAAGGTTTCAGACCCTAGTGCAGACAATTGTCTGTTGAGGCTCTCTGCAGGTTTGTCGCCCCAAAACTCATACAGGTTTTTGCCACGTCCGGTATCCAGTTTGGTGCCCATTTCCAGTCGGTAGGGTTGCATCAGGTCTAAGGGCTTCAACACCCCGTATAGTCCGGAGAGAATGCGTAAATGTTCCTGAGCATAAGCCAGATCGACTTCCGAGAGTTTCTCGGCTTGCAAACCTGTGTACACATCGCCTTTGAAAGCCAGAATTGCCTGCTTGGCATTTTTTTGGCTTACCCGCTTGCTCCAGTTTAAATATCGGCCAAAATTAAGGTCCGCCAGTTTTGGGCTAATGCCCATTAATTGCTCGATGTCAGGCGGGGATAGCTTGCGTAGTTGTTCGATGAGATCCGCACTGTCGCCAATAAAATCAGGCATGCTGTGCTTGTCTGTTCTTGGGGCGCTCTCATAATCGAGAGTTTTTGCGGGTGAGATAACAATAAGCATGGTGGTTTCTATATTTGTGTTAACAGGCTTTAAATAATCAGGTGAGAAGGTTTATACCTGATCAGCGCTGGTGCAAAATTGTGGCGCCATTCTACACCTATTGGCCGTGTGGGTTTTCCCCCAAGAGGACAAGAATTTCTATGAACAAGATAGGTTTTTTTCAAATTACGGGAGTAATGCTGCTTTCAGCCTTGCTGATCAGCTGTTCCACCAATCCGGTTACAGGTAAACGCGAGGTTTCATTTGTATCTACCTCAGCACAGATACAGATGGGCGAGGAAAACTACCTGCCTAGTCAGCAATCGCAGGGCGGTCAGTACTATCTTGATCCTGAATTGAATGAGTATGTGTCCGAGGTCAATGCCAGACTGGTGGAAGCATCAAAAGTGGTTTTTCCCGATGCGCCAAATTTGCCTTACGAAATAGTCGTCCTCAACAACGATGTGCCCAACGCCTGGGCCATGCCGGGCGGCAAAATGGCCATCAACCGGGGTCTTCTGGTTGAGTTAAAAAATGAATCCGAGCTTGCGGCTGTCCTGGGCCATGAAATAGTGCACGCCGCTGCCGGTCATAGCGCCGCGCAAATGAGCCGGGGAACCTTGCTGAATGCGGGTCTTGCCATGGTGGGTATTGCCACATCTGGATCGGAGTATGGAGACCTGATTAATTATGGTTCGCAAATTGGTTCGGCCGCATGGATGGCCAGTTATGGTCGCGACGATGAGCTGGAATCCGATCACTACGGCATGATGATCATGTCCGAAGCCGGGTATAACCCTCAGGGTGCAGTGACCTTGCAGGAGACGTTTGTGCGCATGTCGGAAGGGCGCAACCAAGGATTCATCGATGGATTATTTGCCAGTCACCCACCTTCCCAGGATCGAGTAGACGCCAACCGGGCGTTCGTTGAGCAGTTACCACCGGGAGGCACTGTTGGAGAAGACCGTTATCAAGCCGCAATTGCACAATTGATTCATGACGCGGACGCCTATGAAGCCCAAAACAAGGCCACGGCAGCGCTCAATGACAAAAAGCCCGAGGAAGCGTTGGAATTGCTGGATACCGCCATCAGCATCCAGCCGGATGAGGGCCAGTTTTGGGAATTGCGTGGACATGCTTGGCGCATGAACAAAAACGACGCTAATGCCGAGCGCGCATATACAACCGCTATTGAAAAAAATCCCAATTACTATCGGCACTGGCTGGCACGCGGGTTATTGCGCAAGGAACAGGGAAAAATTTCTGAAGCCAGAGCAGATCTTGAACGAGGGCAACAATTACTTCCCACCGCCACCGGCTCCTATTTGTTAGGAAATTTGGCTGAGCAGAGGGGGGATATGAATTCTGCCTTGCAGTACTACCAGAGTGCCGCCAGTTCTGGTGGTGAGGTGGGGCAGGCAGCTCAAATGCGCCTGATTAGGCATGATTTACCAGCGAATCCCGGAAACTATATTGCCAGTGGTATCCGGCTGATGGATTCCGGTGAGATAGTGGCCGTCGTCAGAAATGATTCTGGTCTGGAAGTAAATTCAGTGCAGGTTCAGTTGACCGATTTACTTACCGGGGCATACCAAATTTACAATGTGGGAGGGCGTCTTGCCCCTGGGAATCAGGCGGCGACGGGCACTGGTGTTGTGGGAAATCCAGCCAACTTCCAGGTTAGGGTTGTTGCGGCGCGTGTGAACTAGGTGTTGATAGTAAGTGATTAACCCGATCGCAAAAAATGTTCTGGACTATTGGTTTGGCTCGAGACCGATAACCCCTGCAGATGCCAGCAGGCTTGGCAAGATCTGGTTTGGTGGGGACAAGGATTTGGACTATGACATTGAGCGGCGGTTCGGTAAATTGGTCAGCGCGGCCCGTGCGGGCAGCTTTGATGGATGGCGGTCAGACGCGGAAAACTGTTTGGCCTTGATCATTTTGCTCGATCAATTTCCGCGCAATCTGTTCCGCGGACAGGCGGCGGCCTTCGCTTCAGATGAGCAGGCATTTCATCTGTCCAGAGACATGATCAAACAGGGTTTATTGACGCAACTTGATTACCCCGAAAGGGCGTTTGCGCTCATGCCTTTCCAGCATGTGGAGTCCAAAAAATACCAGCGGGAAAGTGTCGAGCTGTTTCAGCAGCAGGCGGATTCTGCGCCCGAAGGCTGGAAAAAAATGATGCAAGGTTATGCCGATTTTGCCGACCAGCATTGCCAGATTGTTGAGCGGTTTGGACGCTTTCCCCACAGAAACAGCGTTCTGGGTCGTAAGAACACTGACGATGAGGCCGAGTACCTCGCGGGTGGCGGTAGCCGTTTTGGTCAGTAAGCGCTTCGTTCTTGGCGGACAATAGGTATTTGAAAATAAAGCATGACGGGAAGTAACCAATGAAAGCGAAATTGAAAGAGTGGTTCGGGTTGGACGAACCTGAGCAAATCGAAACTCATGATATCCAGCACGCAGCGGCGGCACTTATGGTTGAAGTCATGGTTGCTGATCACGATTGGGATGATATGGAAGTTGAGAAAATTCACGAGCTACTCATAGGCAATCTGAATTTGACCCAGGCAGAATCCCAGGACATTCTGGAAGAGGCCGCTACTAAACAACAGTCGGCCAATGACCTTTATCAGTTCACTTCGGTGGTCAATGAGCATTATGACAATGACCAGAAATTTGAGTTGTTAAAGCAGCTATGGATGGTGGCATACGCTGATGCCCAGGTAGATCGCTATGAAGAGCATATGATCCGAAAACTGGCAGATCTCCTTCATTTGCCACACAGTCAGTTCATCCGTGCCAAAATTTTGGCTCGCGACGAGATGGAAGAAAATCAGGCGTGATCGGGCGCGCCTGGATATGAAAAGTACCGTTAAGCGTGTAACCGGTAAAAACGATCAGCTGGCCGTTGATCTTGGTTTTGGAAGCGCCCGTGCACGAGTGTATTTTCAGGGCGCACATATCACCTCGTGGAAACCGGACGGCAATACGGAAGTTCTCTGGCTGAGCGATAATGCAAATTTCTCTCCTGGAAAGGCAATACGTGGGGGGATACCCATTTGCTGGCCCTGGTTTGGGGGCTATTGGGGCGAAGGTAATCTTTCTCAGCACGGCTTTGCGCGTACAGCTGAGTTTGAGTTGATTGACTACGAAAAGACTGAGTTTTTTGCCCGCGCACGTCTGCGAATGGTTTCAGATTCGCCTTATCCAGAGTGGCAAAATTGTTTGGCGCTGGAGGTCGAAATTTGTTTGTCGGAAAGTCTGCAGGTGGAATTAATCACCACCAATATCAGTGATAAAACTATTGAAGTAGGCGCGGCACTGCATACTTATTATCAGGTGAATGAAGTCACCCAGGTAGAAATTCCCGAGCTAAAGGGCTTGCGTTTCAAAGACAAGGTTCAGGGCTTCAAGATTTTTTCACAAGATAAAAAGTTTTCAGTTTATGGAGAAACTGATCGCGTATTTCTCAATCCGCCGAATACCGTTCATCTGATTGAACCAAAAATTAATCGGACGTTGGCAATTGAAAGCTGGGGTAATACAGATTTGGTGGTATGGAATCCATGGGCCGAGAATGCCAAAAACATGGCTGATTTCGATGATCATGGGTATCGGAACATGATCTGTGTGGAGCCTGCAAATGCATTGGATAACAGGGTCTTTCTCAGGCCGGAAGCAAGCTTCCGGCTGGGTAACAAAATATCAGTTAACCCCTAGCTTGCTAGAGAAGCTAGGGTGAAGTCGCTGGTGGCGTGCCAAAAGGCAAGGCGTAGGGCTGTCCGTTAACGACTGCACTGCCGTGGTCGTACTCGATCTTTGAACTGTATTTGCCATCGGTAAGCTGAACAAAACCCATGCCCTGGACCATTCCGACAAGCGTTTGTATCTGGGATTGCACAAGGGCATTCCGCTCTTCTTCTTCCATGTCATCCAGGTTTACGCCTGCCATGTCCTCTATATAGTGCGCCACCATTTTGTGAATCACTTTCTCATCAGCTGAGAAGGAGAAAGTTGCCAATACCTTGTCGAGCCAGAAAATAGGGTTTTCCAGAGGGCTTGATGGCAAGTTGGCCACGGGGTCAAATTTGATAGAAAAGGATGAATCAAATCGGCCTTCAGGCAATGTAAACGAAAATTGGCGGACCCCGAATGTCGGGGCTGGCGCCAGAAGAAGTGGCAGGCTATCCATAAAAAATTGCTCAGCAGCCTCTGGTGGCATATCTATGGTCGACATGTTGGCCAAAGAGAATTCCATATAATTCTTCTGAAATTCATTACTGTAACGATCGATTCCTACTTCAAGGATGGCGTCGTGGATATCTAATGCTTCTGCGCTTAGGGATCCCAGTGAATACTTCGCAGACAGATCAGCCAGTTGACCGTCCGGCTGCATTTCGGAAACCCCCGAAATAGCCAGATTTAATAGCTCCAGAGATTGCGCACCATGCAACTTGATTTCCGAGATGTTGAAAGAGATTGAAGAATCGAAAAGTTCACCTGAAAGCGCTTGATCCAGGGTAGCGGTCATATCCATGTCAAGAGAAAAGGGCCCAATGTGTAGATTTCCCTGGGGTGAGGAGATCTCCATGTCGCCCGACTCACCTGCATAAGTGGTATAGCCATCTACTGTGCTACCCTTTGAGGTATACCCATCAAAGTGAACACTTAGTTTTGAGGGGGCGACAAAAAAGATTTCCGGAACAAATTCCTCAAAATAGATGTTGCCATTGAGACCAACCCAGCCAGTCGTTTCAAACAAGTACTGGCCCTCATCCAATACGACATAGTTTCTCAGGCTTTCAATATCATGAAGGTAGCTGGTCCAGGAAGCCAGACCAAAACCCTTTCCCGGAAGGAAAGGTCCATGGGCAATATCAATAGTTGTTGTTGCCTTGAACGCATTAAAAAATTCGGCCATTTCGGGGTGTTCTTGAGCCATTTCGCTGATGCCCCTGAGTTCGGCCTGAAAGGTCGCTTCTGAGCTTCTCCATCCCGAAAGATAGCTAACTTCAGTTACCCTATAAGCGGTGAGCGTATTAATCCTGTCGATACTGTCTCGTAAATTGGATTTAATCGAAACACCCACGATGGCCGGTGAGGCGATCACGCCCAAAGCGACGGCAGATAGAATGATCAATGGAAGTTTTTTCATCGCTAATCCATGCCTAATTATTATCTATTGAAAATTTTGATCCTGCGCAGGGTTAACAAGCCCAAGCTTGGCTCTAAAACTAATCAAGGTTGAGTTTTCACTCTTGCCCGTCTAGGTCCCGCTGCTCTCTTGCATCATCAATACCGCCGGCATTAAACACGTTTGTGTAACCTGCTTCCTCCAGGGCATTTAAGGCGCGTCCTGCACGACCGCCACTACGGCAATACAAATGTATTTCAGATGACTTGTCTGGAAATAGTTCGCTAACCTGTTGAACAATCTGCTCATGAGGAATGAAGGTGTCTCCATCAATGTGGTCTTCGTTGTACTCGGAAACCGAACGTACATCTATCCAGATTGGTTCGGCATTTGATAAGACACCAAAGCCCAGAGCCGAAAATATGAGTAGCAACTTGCAAAGTACTTTCCTGTTCATTCTTAAACCCTCAGTTTAAATTCTTGTCAGCATTACTGGTTATGAGGCCGTGTTATGGCATCCAAAACGGTTTTGCTAATTCCGGGAAACAGTCGACACAGGCGCATAAGTATACGACCAGAGAAGGGGGAAACCACGGCCTCGCGTTTGCGTTTTCTTATGGCGACCAGTATTTGGGTGGCTGCGTGATCGGCAGAAAGTGGTTTCACCTTACCCGAAAGAGCCCGGGTTGCCGTCGGCTTGTCGGCTTCCTCGCGTTCCAACTGCGGAGTATCGACATCAGAGGGCAGAATCAGGGTTAAACCGATATTGCTTCCGGAAAGTTCGTTGCGCAATGCTTCGGTAAACCCGACCAAGGCGAACTTACTTGCCCCATAGCCTGTATAACCGGCCAAGCCCAGCACGCCAGCCATGGAAGCTATATTGATTATTTGACCCTCGCCGTTCTCCTTCATTACGGGCAGTAATAATCTTGTCATCCATACTTGCCCCAGATAATTCACCTCAATCATCGAGCGAAAGTCGGTTTGGTACAGGTCTTCGAAACGCGCACAATGGGCAATACCGGCATTATTAATCAAAATATCTATGGCGTTTAAGTTGATCTTATTTGCCAGCTGGTTAACCGCCAGTTCATCGCTGATATCCAGACTGATGGCTTGGGCTTGAGTCATCTCCTGTAATTCATTGGCAAGTGAATCGAGAGGCGCCCTTTGGCGGGCAACCATAATCAGGTTAGCGCCTTGTCGTGCCAGTGCCCGGCATAGTGCTTCACCGATTCCGCTTGAAGCTCCGGTAATTAGAACTGTTTTTCCCTGAAAGTAATTACTCACTTTTTTGGTCATCTGTGTTTTTTGGGTAACGAAGGATTAGCTGATCGTATTCCGGGTGCAAAGTGCCCATGAGCCGATCCCAGATAGAAAAATGCGTCGCAAAATTATAGTGAAAGGCGGAGTGATGCTGGTCGTGAAAAGTGGTGCCAATTAATGGCGATGGCTTTGAGGACATTTTACCCGCTGCGTATTCATGGCCAGCGTGCCCCAGCATACCGGTGACCTGGTCGTAAATTTTATGAAGACACAGGATCAGAGTTGGTGCTGGGAGCAAGATAGGCGCAATTAGCCAATAGGACTGACAAAACATATTGTCCAGGAAGGTATCGCTATTATTGGACCAGACTGTTGGCGTAATGGCTTTGTGGTGCCAGCGGTGGACTATTTTGTAGAGACGAGGATGGTGTATTGCTCGATGTGCCCAATAAAACCAGGTATCAAATAGCACCAGGGATGCAATTGCCCAAATTAATCCATTGATAAAACTGAGTTCAGCTGGTTCAACAGTCAGGCCTGAGGCCCGTAATGCCAGCCCGAGGGATAACATGCCGGAAATACTGAAAAGCGACAGCAAACTTTGGCGGATGTCTCGCTTCACCAGCTCCTGTGGGCATTCCTTTTCCTGAATCCGGTTATTTGCCAGCCGGTTCTGGTTATACCAGCTCACTAGTTTCCCCAAAACCAGATAGATGCCGGCCAAGAAAGCGTAACTGGCCAGCCAGTAAGTCAGTAGGATTGGGAGAAATTCATTCATAAGGCCATTTTCGTGGCTGCCATCTTGGATAGCAAGCAATCAAACTGCTCAGGAAGAGCAGCTTAGGGATAGACGTTTTGCCCAGTCGGGTGGCTCGGCAAAGTATTCCTCATCTTCAGGATGCTCATCAAAAGGCAATTGCAGTAAACGCAGCAATCGATCAATTTCCGTGTAACTACCCTGCTGGGCTCTTTCTATGGCGATTTGGGCCATGTAATTGCGCAGCAAGTATTTTGGGTTTTGGCTAAGGGCAAGACGTTCACAATCAGCATGGTTGGCTCGACATTCGGCAAGTCGCGAAAGCCAGGTTTTAAACTGCTTTGAATCCCCGAACTGTTTAGCTGCCTGATCCCAGGTGCTTTCCCGAGATAAAAACCGGAAAGAGCGACTGTAGTCAGCCTGGCACTCACGCATAAGGTGTAGCAATTCGTCCACGAGTTTTTCACTCTTTTCAGAGATCTTGTTCAGTCCCAATTTGGCACTCATTCGCCGTTTGTAGGCGGTAAGGTACAAATCCTTAAAGCCATCGAGTACGGTCTGAGCTTTTTTGGTCTCTAGTAGGGATAGCAGGGCATTTCCCAATGCCCCGAGATTCCAGGAAGCGATGTTCGGCTGTTGATTAAATGCGTATCGGCCGGAATGGTCAGAATGGTTACAGATATAGTCAGGGTTGTAATTTTCCATGAACCCAAACGGCCCATAGTCGATCGTTAAACCGAGAATCGACATGTTGTCGGTGTTCATTACTCCGTGGGAAAACCCCTGCGCCATCCACCCGGCAACCATTTCCGCGGTTCGCTCGACAACTTTTTGGTAAAAAGCCAGATAGGGATTGTCGCTTTGCAGGCACTCAGGGTAAAACCGCTGGATAACATAATCGGCCAATTGCCGAACTTCGTCAGTTTGTCCTCGAGAGGCGAATACCTCAAAGCTGCCAAATCGAATGTGGGTCGGGGCCATCCTGACAATTAGGGCACCGGATTCAACTTCTTCGCGATAAACGGGAGTTTTGGAGTCGATCAGGCAAAGTGCACGTGTAGTTGGTATACCGAGACCATGCATTGCTTCACTGCAAAGGTATTCGCGAATACTTGAACGCAAAACCGCCCTGCCGTCACCGCCCCGAGAAAAGGGTGTGGGGCCGCTGCCTTTTAGTTGCAGTTCCCAGCGGGCATTGTCATTCTCAATTTCCCCGAGAATGGCCGCGCGACCATCACCCAGTTGCGACACCCAAACACCAAACTGATGACCGGCATACAACGAAGCCACTGGAGGGCGTTCAAGTGGGATTTGGCCATTAAGCAATTCGGTTATCTGCTCAGGAACTGAATCCCACCCCAACAGCTGCGCTGCATCGGTGTTCCAAGACGCTAGCAAGGGCTCGTGTAGAGGGCTTAGCTCAATGGGTTGCGAAAATGCCGACCCTAGTTCGGCAAAAGAATTTTGAAAATTCACAAGCGAGTGTCAGGAAACGATACGAAGCGAGGGTTCATTAGATTGGGATTTTTCGAGCTGTTCTTTTTTAACCAGCTTTTCCTTGGGAAAAACACAACTAAATTTAGAGCCCTCTCCAACCTTTGACTTAATACTCAAGCGACCATTGTGGCTGGCCAGTGCATGTTTGGCGATTGCGAGCCCCAAACCTGTCCCGCCGGTGCCGGTGCTGCGACTCTTGTCTACTCGATAAAATCGCTCGGTCAGTCGCGGAAGATGTTTTTCTTCAATGCCGGGACCATTGTCTTCTACAGAAACCCGCAGGCCGGACTTGGGCTTACTCACGGCGATAGTGATTTTACTGCCTGGCGGTGTATAGCGCACCGCATTAAACACCAGGTTTCCAAACACACTACGCAGTTCTGTTTCCACGCCCAGCAAAAAGTAATCGTCCTGAATTTCTGTTTTTATCTTGTGGTTCTTGAAGGTATCCAGGCTCTGGGCATCCCTGACTATTCGCTCAATAAGTGCAGTGATATTCACCGCTTCTTCCTGACGATCCTGCTCCAGGCTTTCCAGACGCGAAAGTGTGGTCAAATCCTGAACGAGGTTAGCCATACGCAAGCCCTGCTCATCCATCTGTATGAAAATGCGTTTGAGAGAGTCGTCAGTGTTAGGGTGTATTTGCAAGGTTTCCAAATATCCTCGCAAGACAGTAAGCGGTGTACGCAATTCATGAGACAGGTTGGCAATAAAATCACGACGCATGTTTTCCAGCTTTCGCAGCCGGGTGATATCACGCAACAGAATGATTCGATCACCGTTTTTGTATTTGGTAATGCTGGCTTCAACCCAATGATTGGATTTGGCTGGAAATTGCAATGATAGGGGTTCGACAAACTTACCTTTGCTGAAGTATTTGATAAAAGTCGGATCATTGATTATTGCCAGAACCGGCTTTTCTCGATCTTTGGACTTAAGGTCCAGCATTTGACGTGCCTGGTAGTTATACCACTGGATTTTGCCGGATGCGTCCACAAGAATCGCGGCATCGCGCACGCCTTCCATTAGGTCGCGCTGGCGAGCCATGGCGGCCTTGAGTTTTTTGTTTTCCCGCTTGTGCTCACGCTTCTGATTTAGTGATTCTTCAAGAAAATACCCATAAATACCTCGAACCACTGGAACCCGGCTTTTTTTCTTGTGCTTAATCCATTCGTTGAGACGGTATATCTGAATCAGAGACCAGACCATGTAAACTGCAAAACCGAATAGTGTGCCGGATATGGGATAGCCAAAAAAAGCGCCAAACAATGTCCAGCTAAAGATTAGTACGACTACGTACTTCAATTCAGCCAGGAAATAATTGCGTAGGGCAGGAGTTGTGTCAGTCATGGACGACATTTTACTCCAGTTTTATGTCTGTTTTGAGGCGGAAAGACTTAATTGTTACGGTGGAAGGGCAAATGCTCGGCGGCGGCCTCCTGATACCGATCATTGTGTTGCCGTTCCCTGATGAGAAACTCATCGATAGCTGCAGAAAATTCAGGGTCGGCAATCCAGTGATAGGAGCATGTCTTCACATTTTCAAAGCCCCTTACCAATTTGTGCTCTCCCTGGGTGCCGGGATCGAATCGTTTTATCCTTCGCTCTATGGCAAATTCGATTCCCTGATAGTAGCAGGCTTCAAAATGTAAGCAGTCAAAGTTGCTCAGGGCGCCCCAGTAGCGACCATACAAGCAGTCATCATCAAAGAAAAATAACGATGAAGCGACTGGGCTGCCATCCAGAGTGACCGTCACGATCATGCACTGGTGACTTAGCGACTGAGCAATTTCCTGGAAAAAATCCAGATTCAGGTAGCCTGTGTGGCCGCTGCGCTTCAGATAGGTTGCCTGATAACAGGCATAAAAAGCCTGCCAATCCGATTCCCGAATTTCAGTCCCCGACTTTCGTTCGAGGATGAGCCCTTGCTCGGTAACCTTGCGCCGTTCGCGGCGTATTTGTTTGCGCTTCGAAGAGCGAAAACCTTGCAAAAAATGATCAAAATCTGAGTAAAGATCACCAGAGTTGATGTCGCGATTCATCCAGTGAAATTGCACAGCATCACGACGCATAAGATGTGCGCTACCTGCATTGCCGTCGATAGCTTCAAGTTTTTTCTTCAGGCTGTCATCAGGAAAAAGTAGATGCCAGCTGGAGAAGCTTTTTTGGCGACAAATGTCCAGAATCGCTTCCATAATTTGGGGCAATATATCTTCCAGGTTGTCTTCTGGGTTTGTTAAAACCCTGGGCCCCGTGACGGGTGTAAAAGGAATGGCGCTGATGAGTTTGGGAAAATAAGGTCGGCCATAGCGATGGTAGGCATCGGCCCAGGCCCAGTCAAAAACGTACTCGCCATAGGAGTGGGATTTTTCATACAGAGGAAGTGCAGCGACTATCCTGTTCGATTCTTCCAAAATCAAATGTCGAGGTATCCAGCCGCTCTCGGCATCTACGCAGGACGAAGTCTCCAAGGCGCTCAGAAATTGATGTTGCGCAAAGGGATAGTTATCTTTGAGCAGCGAGTTCCAGCGTTCAGCCTCAATTTCAGAGATACCATCGAGGAAGCGATACTGCATAAGCTTTCCTAGAAACTAGTGTCGGCGAAAACGCCAGCAAAGATTAGTAGCGCAGCCCAGCGATTATTCATAAAGGCGGAAAAACAACCCACCCGATCCCGATCTTTTGCGAGATATTGCTGGTAGGTAAACAAGATTGCTAATCCAGCAACGGTAAATAGAAAATAAAGCATCCCCAATTCCAGGCGTTTTCCGGCGAGATAAAAGGCAAAAATCGACAGGCATTGGAGAATTCCGCAGAACAAACGGTCTTGCTCGCCAAAAAGAATGGCAATGGATTTGACGCCGATTTTCAGGTCATCTTCACGGTCAACCATGGCATAGAAACAGTCATAGACTACAGTCCAGAGGATGGTCGCTGCATAAAACACACCAATTCCGGGATGCATTGAACCGGTCTGGGCACTGTAGGCCATGACGATGCCCCAGTTCATTGCCAGGCCCAGCCAGACCTGGGGAAGGTGTGTAAATCGCTTTAAGAAAGGATATATGGCGGCCAAAGCAGCTCCGGCAAAAGAGAGATATATGGTGAGCTGGTTAGTCAGCAATACCAATCCAAAGCTAATGACACAGAGTAGGGTGAAAGCATACAGGGCCTGTTTTGGCGCAATTTCGCCGGTTGCCAGAGGCCGTTGAGTGGTGCGAGTGACCTTGCCATCAATCCCGCGGTCTGCATAGTCGTTTATTGCGCACCCGGCGGCACGCATAAGGAACGTGCCCAAAATAAAAATAATGACCAGCCCCATGTATGGCTTGCCCTGTCCTGCGATCCACAGGCTGGCCAGGGTTGGCCAGAGTATAAGCAGGCTGCCAACGGGCTTGTCGAGCCTAAGCAGTCGCCAATAGGGCCCAATAGTTGGGTGAGATGGCAGGTTGGCAGGCCAGAGTGGATGTGCGAACAGGTTCATTTCGTTATGGAGTAAAAAGTGAATAACCATTGTGCCATAGAGATATTGGGCCGCTGGGGGAACTGCAAATATTTGCTAAAAAAAATTGTTGATCTGCTTTAGGGTCGGGTGTCAGTATCCTATGCATATGTGGAGCAGGTGTGTTTGATGCACATCGAGTAGACTCGTAACAAAAATTTAAGAGAGTTCAGTATGAGCGAAATACCCGAAGATTTGCGCTATCTTCCTAGCCATGAATGGGCGCGCAAAAATCTTGACGGCACCATCACTATAGGCATAACCGATCACGCCCAGGAGCAACTTGGCGACGTGGTTTTTGTGGAGTTGCCGGAAATGGGAGAGCATGTCAGTGCCCGAGAAGAATGCGCCGTTGTTGAATCCGTCAAAGCGGCCTCAGATATTTTTGCCCCGATAAGCGGGGAAGTGATAGAGGTCAACGAAGCCCTTGATGACGAGCCGGAACTAGTTAACGAAGCAGCGTATACAGATGGCTGGTTTTTTCGGATCCGACCGGATGATATTTCCGAGCTGGATGATACGCTTGACGCAGAAGGTTATGCGGCAGAAATAGAAGAATAAAGAGGGGCAACCAAGGGCTCATTTTAATGCGCTCTGGTTGAAACAGTTTTGATAGATACAGAAGGCTTCAGGGCCAACGTAGGTATTGTTATCGCCAATGGTGCGGGAGATGTGCTCTGGGCGAAACGGGTACAAGCAGGTGACTCCTGGCAGTTTCCACAGGGTGGGCTGAATCACGGAGAGTCGCCAGTTGATGCGGCATACCGAGAGCTATTTGAAGAAGTTGGCCTCGAGTCGCATCAAGTCAACCTGATTGCACAAACAAGAGGCTGGCTGAGCTATCGCATTCCTGAACATCTTATTCGCAAGCGACAAAAACCCAGGTGCATAGGGCAGAAGCAACGTTGGTTCTTGATGCAGCTGAGTTGCGCTGCGGATGAAATCAGGTTCGATTGTGGCGATAAGGCTGAGTTTTCTGATTGGCGTTGGGTGAGTTACTGGTATCCCACGGTTGATGTCGTCAATTTTAAACAGGATGTCTATCGAAGGGCTTTGCGGGAACTTGCCCCGGCTCATTCGGCACTGGTGGCCGGAAAACGATATTCTGGAAACTCTCGCGGAATGAAGCGGCGCAAGAAAAGCCGCAGAACGTAAAAAATGGGCTAACGAATGTTAGAAGAACTTAGGCTTATAGTTCAGCGCGTTAGCGCTGCAGGTGATCTTAGCGAAGCGCTTGAGATCATTGTCAGCAGTGTAAAAAGTTCGCTCAACGTCAGCGTGTGTTCAATCTATCTGCATGATCAGATGCTCAACCGGTATCTCCTGATGGCGACCCGCGGCCTGAACCAGGAGGCGGTAGGAAATGTATTTCTTGGCCCTAAAGAGGGCCTGGTTGGTATGGTTGCCAGCAGGGAAGAGCCGATCAATCTGGAAAAAGCCGACTCCCACCCGAATTATCAATACATCCCTGAAACAGGCGAGGAACGATATAGTTCGTTTCTCGGTGTGCCAATTATCCATCACAGACATGTACTTGGCGTGCTTGTTGTGCAGCAGGTCGATCAGCGTCGATTTGATGAAGGCGAAGAAGCCTTTTTGATTACTCTCTCAGCCCAGCTTTCCGGCACGATAGCGCATGCGGAATCAACCGGGGACCTGGTTCAACTGATTAGGCCTTTGTCCGGATCGGGTGGAGAGATAGAGTTCCACGGTTTGGCTGGTGCGCCGGGCGTTAGTATTGGTGAGGCGGTGATTATTTCACCTGTTGCTGATCTTTACGCAGTGGAGTCGATAGAAGCCCGATCAGTCAAAGTAGAGCTTGAGGAATATCATCAGGCAGTTGAAAGCACGCGCAAAGATATTTGGGATATGGCACACGGCCTGTCTGGAATTATCAATGAGCAAGAGCGGCTTTTATTTACGGCCTATGTCCAAATGCTTGATGACCATAGCCTTGGCAAGGAAGTTAAGCAGCGAATTCATCAGGGAGCTTCAGCGCAATCCGCATGGAGCGAGGTAATCATTGCCCATGCGCGTAAATTTGATGTCATGGAGGATGCCTACCTAAAAGAACGCGCCGCCGATTTACGTGATTTAGGGCGCAGGGTTCTTGGTCACATGCAAGAGAGCGTTCAGCAAGAAACGGTATATCCAGAGAATGCCATCCTTGTGGGCGAAGAACTTTCCGCAGCTACCTTGGGAATGGTTCCCGTAGAGAAGCTTGCTGGCCTGGTGTCAATCAAAGGTTCGACCAATTCTCATCTGGCGATTCTTGCGAGGGCTATGGGTATTCCCACTGTGGTTGGTGTCCAGGGACTAAGATACGGTCGTCTGCGAGGTAAAAAGTTGATCATAGACGGCTATCGGGGCCATGTTTATATCAACCCAACTGAAGAGCACATAAGCCATTATCAGGCGATTTGGGAGGACGACAGGCAGCTCCTTTCCGAACTGGAGACATTGCGGGATGAGCCGGCAGTTTCCCTCGATAATCATAAGGTGCGCATGCTGGTCAATACTGGGCTTATGGCAGACGTGCGAATTTCACTTGAGCGCGGAGCCGAGGGAGTGGGGCTTTACCGAAGTGAAGTACCGTTCTTTTCTCGTCAGCGATTTCCAACTGAGGAGGAG
>Ga0255769_10000524_pt1 | contig 45643 bp, 30 predicted proteins | sample 041ome_9_FD_179637 | JGI IMG/M metagenome (GOLD analysis project Ga0255769, IMG submission 179637) | Coastal salt marsh microbial communities from the Groves Creek Marsh, Skidaway Island, Georgia - 041413US metaG (version 2) | ecosystem: Environmental > Aquatic > Marine > Intertidal zone > Salt...
GCGAAGAGGAAGAAGAAAAAGGAAAAGGAAGACGCGATCGAACGAAAGCGAGAGGAAACGGAGAGATTGAAGCTCGGGCCGACGGCGTTGTGGACGGGGTTGGTGTTGCACCACAAGGATATTTTTGCATCGCATGTGATGCCGAAATTGAATGGGACGGATCGATATTTCTTTGCAAAGGCGAATATCGAGAATTTGGATTTACTCAAATACGCGGGGGTAGACGTATCAAAAATGGGTTGGTATGTTCACGAATGCACGTCCATTTCGACGTTGGAATGGTGCTGGAAAGACATGCCATGGGGGAAGAAAGATAGATATAGAAGAGTGAAAGATCAAGCCTGGTTTTGTGCTGAAGTTGCTTTCACGAATAAACTCGAGTTACTCAAGTGGGCGCGAGAAGTGAAAAAGTGCGAGTGGCATGAACGGACGATTAGTGTGGCAGCAAATTTAGGTAATCTCGAGATGTTGAAGTACTGCTTTGCTAATAATTGCCCGTGCGATGAAAGTGAGTCATGCGTTCAAGCTGCCATTAAAGGAAACCTTGACTGTCTCCGATTTCTTCTCGATAAATTGAAACCTTCGCGAGAAGTGGAAAGATACGCGACAATCCAAGCGGCAGCATATGGTCAATTAGACATCTTGAAATACTGCATTGAAGAGAAAAAGATAACTGAGTGTTTAGAAAACTGTGTGGGTTTCGCCTCAGAACAAGGTGAACTTATTACCCTCAAATATTTGGTCGAAGAGGCGAAAGCGCCTCTTGACAACGTGGACTTCGTCTCCGCAGCTCGCTTCACAGAGCACTACGAGTGCGAAAACTACTTGCTCGAAAAAGGAGCTGCCGAGCCGACGGATCAACAATACGAGGACTACGTTCGTTTAGTGAGCTGACAAAGGAGAAGAAGAGGTTTAGATTGAGAGACAGAGAGACATTGAGAGACACGAGAGAGACTATTAATAAAAAAAATATTCCCACATCAAAAAGTATCTTCGCGTTCACTTTTTGCGATTTTGCCTTCACACGAGAAACAAACTTCTCAGTCACTTTTCGGCCTCGCTTCAGTTACCAACAACAACAACAACAACAACAACAACAAGGAAACAAAAATAAAAGCCAAAGCTATGGGTGCGAAGAACGAATCCTCCCTGGTAGCTTCCAAGGCCTCCTTGGCGTTCGCGCAGTTGTGCGGGAATTTGGCGCAGTTCAACGCGAAGAGGTTCGGGAACGACATGGAGAAATTCGCGAAGAAGAAAACGAAGAGTGACGGCGGCGAGAATTTAGGAGAAGAAGAAGACGATGACGATGATGAGAGTTCGGAATCCGAATCGTCTTCTTCTTCTTCCTCGAGCGATGGCGAGAGCAACGATGGTGATAGTAGTAGTAGTAGCCGCAGCAGCAGCGACGACGAAGAGGACGACAAGATATCGATGTTTGGGAGCGCGAAGAAGGAGAAAAAAGCAAATGCGAAAGCGTCCAAAACGAACCACCAAACCGAGGAAGAACTGGCGAACATCCGACGAAAGAAGTACAAGATCAGAGTGAAAGGAGACGACTCGCGAAACGTGATACCGGCGCCTTTGGAAAGTTTCCAGGATTTAGAGACCACGTACGGATGTTCGAAATCTTTGATTAAACGATTAGAGGAGTGCAAATGGCTCGAACCGACGCCGATTCAACGGCAAGCGATACCGATGATGTTGAGAGACGTGGAGACGTTGGCGGTGGCACCGACTGGGAGCGGGAAGACGCTCGCGTTTTTGTTACCTATTTTCATGCGACTTGGGAAGAGGAAAGACGGAGGCGTGAGAGCGATTTTGTTAGCGCCGACGAAAGAATTGGCGACGCAATCGACCAGGATTTGTACTCTGTTGAACGACGGGTTGAGGTGAGATTTTTTCTTTTGTTCGCATCGATCGCGTTCGTTTTTGTTGAAGTGAGGAAGAACTTCAAGCCTGTGACGTCTTTTTTACGACCATTTAAAAGGCGTTCCGTGAGGTGCCTCTCTGTATTCTTCTGAGTGTAGAAATGTGAAGCCGAAGTTGGTGTTTGATATCTGACTAGAGGACGCTTGTGATTTTTACGAGTTGAAGAAAACGGTTGGCGCTGAAGAGTCTACAGGGGAATAGCAGCTCTGATCAACAAAGTTCATACCGTTTCTTTTCTCTCTCTCTCTCTCTCTCTCTCTTTCTTTGTTATATCTCATGCGTTCATTTGTTGACGTTTTCTTTGATCTTTCTCCTTCTCATTACACAGGGTCACGCAACTCTCCAAAGCGAACGCGGCGAATGACTTCAATAAAGTTGACATTCTCGTCTCCACGCCTTTGCGATTGGCCTCCCTTTTAGCGCAAAAGAAAATTTCGACGCACGCGGTTGAATTTTTAGTCCTAGACGAAGCCGATAAACTCTTCGAAATGGGGTTCGTAGAGCAAATAGATGCCGTCGTGCATGCCTGCGATAATCCAGACGATGATAACGACGACGACAAAAAGAAAAAGAAGAAAAAGAGTCCCGCGAAGACGACGAAAAAGAAAAAATGTCTCAAAGCGTTGTTCTCCGCGACGCTTCCGGAAACCGCCGAGCGATTAGCACGAAGCGTCATGCACCACTGCGTTCGTCTCACCGTGGGTGAACGAAACTCTGCCAACGAATCCATCTCGCAAAAGCTCGTCTTTTGCGGCAAAGAGAGCGGGAAAATTTTAGCCGTCAAGCAAATGGTTCAAAAAGGCGTGCAAACGCCGTTGATCATCTTCGCGCAGAGTAAAGATCGATGCGTCCAAGTCGCGAAAGAGTTAACCGGAGGCGCACTAGGTGAAGTCGGATTAATTCACTCGGACATGTCCGATAAGAAACGCAAATCCATAGTCGATCTGTTCCGAATAGGTAAATTGAACTGCTTGTGCGCCACGGATTTGATGGCAAGAGGGATGGATTTCGCCGCCGTCGGCACCGTGGTCAACTTTGATTTCCCGCTGACGAGCACGGCGTACATCCACCGCATCGGCCGGTCGGGACGAGCCGGCCGCGTTGGAAACGCGGTCACATTCTTCACCGAAGAAGACGCGAAGAGAGGCACGGTGCGTTCCATCGCGCGAGTGATGCAACGCAGCGGATGCGACGTTCCCAAATGGTTGTTAAATCTCGAGGCGGATAAAAACGAAAAGAAATACAAACCTTTGCGAAAAGACGGTCGAGAGAACAACCCGAGGAGAGACCGAGTCGATAACAAAGAAGGCTACGTGTCCAGAGACATCCGCGCCGGAAAGAAAAAGCTAGAACACAAGAAACAGAGGAAAGCGATGTTCAAAGAGATGAAAAAAGCAGCCGCGGCGGCGGCGGCGACATCCAACAAGGAAGCGGCGGAAGAGGACGACTACTTCCCTCCAGACGAAGACGACGAGACGAAGAAAACGAAGAAGAAAAAGAAAAAGAGCACCACTCCACTTCTCAGCGCGGACGAGAAAAATAGGAAACGACGCCGGAAATCTGCCGGCGACGCTTTAGCTTTTGGAGAACGCGAAGAAGACGATCGTGACGACGCGGCGAAGAAGACGAAAAAGAAGAAGAGGAGCAGACACTCGTTGTAAATTTACCCCAAAAGACAAAAAGAAATAAACGCACGCGCTCTGCATCAACACACGCAGACACACACAGAGAGAGACAACGATGGGTTGTTGCGCATCCAAACCAAAAGAATCTTCCCTATCGTCTACCGCGGGCGTTCGCAATCAAATCACCAAGAAAAACTTCCAAAATCGCGTCCAAAACTGGCACGCGACCGGCGTCGTCTCGCTTCGCGATTGTTCGTTACCGCGCGTACCTCCGGACGTTATTTCCGAGTTAACGGAGAAAAACATCAAGGTGAAGACGTTCGACGCGACGAACAACCGGATAGTGGACGTTCCGGAGAGTCTTTTGTTGAGCATCGGCGCGAACTTGCAACGCGTGATCGTCAAGAAGAACAAGTTGAAACGCGTGGATGCGTTCTTCGCGCACGCGAAACGGTTGAAGGTGTTGGACGCGAGCGAAAACGCGATCGACAGCATCGATTGGTCTTTGTTGGCGAAACAGTGCGGGAAGACTTTGAAAAGTTTGAATTTGAGTCGCAATCAGTTGCTCGCGGTGGACGTGGGAACGCTCGGGGAGATGGAGGCGTTGGAGGATGTGGACGTGAGCGGGAACGGGCGGTTGGAGCGCTTGTCTTTGGAAGCGTCTTCGTCCAGAGAGGATAATAATAAAGAGGAGGAAAAGCAAAAAGATGTCGACGAAAGGAAATGGCAAAGCTTAACCACGTTCGCGGCGACGCAGTGCGACCTCCTCTCCGTCCCGGACGGTTTCCTACCTCCGAAAATAAAAACGATCCTCTTAGACGACAACCCTCGACTGTCCCGTCTCCCTCGAGACCTCTTCGAAAGCTGCGCGCTCCTCCTGCGCGTCTCGCTGCACCGGTGCCAAGCGATCGACGTGAAATCCATAGAAAGCATGCCTGGATACTCTCGGTTCGCAGAAAAAGTGCAGCAATCGCACGATAAAAAGATTAAAGGTGGCGTTTTGCTCGGGAGTGGCTACGGGGAGGATGGGTTAGATCGACGCGGAGGCGACGACCGCTTAGACGGTTTAAAGAAAATATCTTGCTAAAAAGGAGTATAAATACCATAGGGGAAATTTGAAAAGTGCCTCTCTCTCTTTCCTCCTTTCCCGCCGCTTTTTATCGGAAGTAGAACACGGAATACTAAGAATGGCAATTGCATCAAACGCGGCGCATTCGTCGTCATCAGCTTTATCATCTTCTTCTTCTTCTCTCAATTTTCATCTGAACATTCTCCACCTCGTCCTCGTTATGCTTCGATTCCTCTCCGCGATGTTCGGTACCGGCTACGTCCACCCAGACGAACACTTTCAATCGATTCAACCGGCGTTCAGGGACGCGTTTGGTGGGGACGACGCGATGGTTAAAACGTCGACGCACATTCCGTGGGAGTTTACGGCGAAAATGCCGGTTCGGAGTTCCATCGCGCACGGGTTGATGAGTTCGGTGCCGTATCGGATTTGGATGCGCATTTCCCCTAGCATCACCAGCAAAACTTGGTGGCTGTTGGCCGCGCCGCGAGCGACGATGACTTTGTATTCATTAATCGTCGATTTTGTCGCGATAAAAATTGCAAAGAAGAAGACGAATTCGAACGCGTTTCGATACGTGCCAATCTTACTGGCGACGTCTTGGCCGATGTTTGTGATACAGACGAGACCGTTTTCGAACGGGTTGGAAGCGACGATTTTCGCGATGGTTTTAATCGGGATGATGGATTCGATGACGAGTAGAAAGAGTAGCGCTGGCGAGAATAAGAAATCGGCGATGGAGGTGTTGAAAGAGGATTTTGCGCTGGTTTTGAGAGGCGCGCTAATTGCCGTGGGTATCTTCGTGCGGTTTACGTTTGCGATTTTCGTCGCGCCTTTGGTGGTGTTCGAGTCGGCGAGATTTTTGCGAACGCCAAAGCTGGCGATGGAGTTTTTGAGACGGAGCTCGATCGTGGCGGTTTCATTCGCGGTCAGCGCATCTGCTATTGCTAAAACGGACGCGAGATACTACGAGCGCTCGGAAGAGGAGTTTTATTTCGCGCCGTGGCACTCGTTGGTATACAACGTGAAATTCGCCGGCAAACATCACGGCGAGCACTTCAGATTGACGCATTTATTGTTAAATGGGTTTGTTCTCTTTGGACCGGCGTATGCGCTGTGCGCATGGAAAATGATAAAGGAAACAGTGACGAGGAGAAAGAACGCAGAGGAAAACGGCTCGGAAACGAGTCAAAGCATGCGACCAGTCTTGTATTCCGCTTTCGCTTCCATCGCCGTTTTGTCCATTTCTTCGCACCAGGAGGCTAGATTCTTGCTTCCAGCGATGCTTCCCGTGCTCGTAGTTGCGAGCTATGAACTCGCTCGATTATACGAGAACGAAACTCCAGTTCCGGTCAAGGATAGGTACACGAAGAAAACGACCGGAGGAGTGCGTGTGAAATTCTCACTCTTCTGGCTCGTTTGGGTCGCGTTCAACGCGACGGTGACCCTCTTTTACGGTTTCGCACACCAAGCTCAAATATCGTCCGCGGTTTTAGATCTCCCCTCGTTTGCAACAGATCCCGATGGCGTTGGATCTGGAAACGGCAACGCTAAAGCATTGGTCGCGTTTTGGCGCACGTACCCTCCGCCAAACGCTTTACTTGGAAAAGATGCGATAAAATCAATCGCCATAAAAGAGCACTCTCAAGAGAGCGCCAAACGTTTTGCCCATTCGATGAAAGTCATCGATAAAAACAACAAAAGTAAAAAGGCATACGATTACTATTACGTCGTCGCTCCGGAAACGAGCATTCAATCCTTGAAGGAAGCGTTTGGTAAGGAAGCGTTTCTTACCATGAAGAAACAATATCTCGGTCACTTCAACGCGGAGGAACTGGCTCGCGAAATTATAAAACAACGAGGCGTGCCACTCTCGCTCGACGCGTATACGTTATCCACGTACGAAATTGAAATGTTGAGTAGCAGCGATGCGCAAGAGTGATGGTATGATTGATGATTATGTTGTTTGTGTAATATATAGATGTAGATTAGTAATAGAGTATGTTTTTATTTTCTAATGCGAGCTCCATTGGATCTTTGAGATGTCAATCCCTTCTTGCACCATCTCGTACAACGGACTCATCTCTCTCAACTTTTCCACGACTTCTGCGGTCAACTCTACGGCCCGGTCCACTTCTTCCTCCGTCGTGAATCTCCCGATTCCGTACCTAATACTCGTGTGCGCCATATCCTCTTCCACACCCAACGCTCTCAACACGTAACTCGGTTCCAAACTCGCGCTCGTACACGCCGACCCAGAGGAAACCGCGCAATCTTTCAAACCCATCAATAATGACTCGCCTTCGACGTATGCGAACGATACGTTCAAGTTACCCGGGTACCTTTGCTCCTCGTCTCCGTTTACGACTAAATACGGAATGCGTTCTTTTAACCCATCCAACAATCGTTTCGAAAGCCTTTCGACGTGCTTATGATCGTATTCCATTTCCTCTTTCGCGACTCTGCAGGCTTCGCCCAACCCGACCAGCAACGGCGTTGGTAAAGTCCCACTTCGCAAACCTCTCTCTTGACCGCCACCGTTGATGATTGGTTCCATCCTCACCCTCGGTCGTCTTCGAACGTAAATGGCGCCGACACCTTTTGGGCCGTAGATTTTGTGCCCCGAGATTGACATGCAATCAATTTTCATCTCATCCACGTCCAGGGGAATTTTACCGACCGCCTGCGCGGCATCTGTGTGAAAGAACACCTTATTCGCGCGACAAATCTCCCCAATTTCTTTCAACGGCTGCACGACGCCGATTTCGTTATTCACCGCCATCACCGATACCAAACACGTCTGTCCGGGGCGAATAGCTTTCTTCAACTCCTCCAAATCGATCAAACCGTTCTTTTGTACCGGCAAGTACGTCACCTCGAACCCGTTTTGTTGCAACTGCCTGCACGAATCCAACACGCACTTGTGTTCCGTTTGCGTCGTAATCACGTGCGTCTTCCCTCCCGATTTATAAAAGTTCGCGATACCTTTAATCGCCATGTTATTCGACTCCGTCGCTCCACTCGTAAAAATAATCTCCTTCTCCGTCGCTCCGATCACGTCCGCGACGTTCTTTCTCGCCTCCTCGTTCGCCGTTTCCGCTTCCCACCCGAAATAATGCGTGCGCGAGTGCGGGTTCCCGTACGAGCTCACGAAATACGGCAACATCTTGTCTAAAACTCTCGGATCTACCGGCGTGGTCGCTTGCATGTCCAAATACATCGGTCGACCTCTGAGAGTGATCCCTTTCATCTCGATTTCGTTGTTGGTGTTCTCGCCTTCTTCTTTTCCGTCGTTCCTGCTCGACGACGCGTTCAAAAAACGAGTCGTCGTCGTCGTCGTCGTCGCGTTCGTATTCGCGCTCTTCCCCACGCGATGCGGCAGACACGTCGACGAGGAGGAAATTGGATTTATTTTGTTCTTCTTCTTCGCGTGAGCACGCGCCGCCGTGGTGGTGGTGGTGGTGGTGAATAGACTCGTCGAAAAAGAAGAAGACGAAGAAGACGTCTCCAGCGAAGACAGCACTCGTCTCGCGATCGACGCGCGACGAAACATTATTATTGTGCGTGTGTGTAAAAATGTGTACAATTTTCTTTACAAAAACCTTATTAAAATTTCTCAATTTTCATTGTCTCTCAAAAACGCTCTCTCGCCACGGCGTTTTTAGGCTTTCATCGCCTCTTCCTCGCCTTCTCTCTTGTTCACGAGAACCGCGTCTCGTTCTTCTTCTTCTTCTTCGTGAACTTCTTCTTCCTCTTCGACCATGTCTTCCAACTGTTGGAGCATTTTTTGTTTCTCGCCTTCCTCGGTCGGCGGCGCGCGCACGGCGAGCGAAGACGAGAGGGGTTCGGCGACCGGCGCGGTTTGGCCGATCACTTGGAAGATGCCGTGCTCGCAGTAGGCTTTGATGGAGTCGATGTCGATGGTGTTCGGAATGCCGATTTTGACGCCACGGTTGCCTCTTTTCGCTTCGATCGTGCGATCGACGTTTATGAAGCACTCGATGTCTTTGGAGGAGTACCCCGGGACCTCGGTTTTCATCAAAACGACGCGGTTGTCTTCTTCTGGTTGTTGTTGTTGCTGCTCTTGTTCTGGTTTCTTTTCTCCTTTTTCCTCTTCACCGGTAATCATCGGTTGCGCCTCCATCCCTTGAGGCGACGGTAAAGATTGCAGAGGCGGCGGGGACGTGCTAAACACCGGCACGACGCGCTTCTCAATCGCCAGCGGATCGCGCAAACGGAGTTCCAAAACGCCGTTCTCGACTGCGCAAAGCGTCACGTGTTCCGCGCGCAACCCTCTCGGCACCGGCACGACTCTCTCAAACTGGCTCGACTTATCTTTAAGCAAACCGGAAATCTTTAACCTCTCTCTTTCCGCGTCCAACTCGACGGAAATATCTTTGCTGCCATACCCAGCGACCGCGAATTTCAAGCAGACTTCGGAATCGTCCACCGGACGGCGCTCTCCCGCGGCGCTTTCTTCCCCGGAGGCAACCGGAACGTGCACCACGGGCAAAGTTATTTTTGGCACGACGACGCGCAAAATGCCATCAGACACCACCGCTTTTGCGTTTTCAATGTCGTGCGTCGCTTTGCGTCGCAGTTTAATCGTCAAGGATTGTTGTTGTTGTTGTTGTTGTTGTTGTTGTTGTTGTTGTTGTTGTTGTCCCTTTGGAAGAAAGTCGATGCTCATCGTGGTGGGCACCCCTTCTTGGTTTTGCAGTTGGGCACCCGAAATCGAAGAAAGTTTCGATTCATCTTCTTTCGAAACAACCGGTCGCGCGCCTCGCAGCGTGATCTGGATGTCGTCCTTCGACAACCCCGGAACGTTCAATTTCACGAGCGTTCCTTTGCTCGTCTCTTTCGTTTGCACGTGCCTTCCTCTCGTCGCCGGCGAAGAAAGCATCGCGCGCTTTTTCTTCATCATCATCGTCGGAGAAGAAGGAGAAGAAGAAGGTAAAACCGAATCCACCGCGTCGAAGAACATGTCCTCCAATTCGGACGCCAGAACGGAGTCCAACACGTGGAACGGTCGCAAAGAAGTCGTCAACATCATCTTATTTCTGAGTTGTTGTTGCCGTTAGTTTTGGTTTTTGAATCTGTGTGTGTGATTCGATATGTGTGTGTTTTGTTTTGTGTAAATGTAATGAAGAGAAACGCGTTTCTTTCGTATCTAAAAACAGCAAACAGGTGCCCAGAAGAAATTTTGTTTTTTCAAAAAATTAAAACCCTAAACAAGAAAATTGCTCTGTGATAATAGGGTTTAGGGGTTTGCCTTTTCATCTAAACTCGTATCCAAACTCGTTACTAAAAGCGGTTGTTGGTTGCTGCGCGGAGAGATAAATGCACCTCTCCTTCTCCTCTTCTCGAGCGCTTCCGCTGACACCAACGACGACAACAACAACAAGAAGAACAGAGAAGAGCGTTTTTGGGAAGTCACCCTCTGCGCTCGCATCTTCTTCTTCTTCGTCTGCTTCTTCGTCGTCTTCGTCGTCGTCTGTTTTCGTGCGTCAGAGAAGATACATTCAACCTCGTCGCGGTGAAAAAAGCTTTCCTCGCTGTTGTTGTTCTTCTTCATCTTCTTCTGTTTTGTTAACGATCGAGAAGAGCGAGGGAAAAAAGGGATTGAAATCGAGGTCGTTGGAAAGAATCACCCTTCGCGCGTCGTCTTTTGGCGTTGGTCGTGGTCGCGCCTCCGCGGTTCGGACGAAGGCTTCTTCTTCTTCGGAGAAGAACGAGAAGATGAAAAAAGATACGAAAATTGATTACGGTCGAGTGGGCGTCGCTTTCGCCTTCCCGGCGTTGGCTGGATTACTTTTTGGTCTCGACATTGGCTTATCTTCCGGTGCGTTGGAGAGCATAAAGTCATCCTCGACGGATTTCTTCTCTTTGACGGCTTCGCAATCCGGTCAGGTTGTTTCGGCGTCTCTTTTTGGCGCGTTGACGGCATCCGCGGTGGCCGCCGCGGGCGCGGGAGAAAAGTTGGGATCGAGGAAAGAAATCGCCTTGGCGGGTTTGCTGTATTTAATCGGTGGAACGATGGAAGCGAACGCGCATTCGGTTGATTTTTTGATCGTTGCAAAAGCTGTTTACGGTTTAGGGATTGGTTTTGCCATGCACGGCGCGCCGGTGTACATAGCAGAGACCGCGCCGAGTTCGCTCAGAGGCACCTTGATTTCTTTGAAAGAAGCGGCGATCGTGTTTGGGATTTTGTGCGGGTATTTTTGCGCGAGTCAGTACGTCGGCGAAGATGGTGGGTGGAGGACGATGTTTTTAAGCTCTGTGCCGCTCGCGCTGTTGACGTTAGTCGGCGCTGGGTTCATCTTACCGGATGCACCGAGATGGTTGGCGTCAAAGAATACGGACTCGTTTCCTGCGCTGAGAAAATTGCGAGGGCCAAACGTGAGCGAGATGGAATTGATGAATGAATTAGACGAGATTAATATGTTTGCGGACGTGAGGAGGAAAGAAGAGATGGGAAAAGCGAAATCGCCGTTTGCCATTTTAGATAAGAAATACGCGAAAGCTTTGTACGTCGGCTTATCGGTGGTTTTATTTCAGCAGTTGACTGGGCAACCGTCGGTGTTGTATTACGCGACGCAAACGTTCGAGGCTGCCGGATGGTCGACGCAAGGCGCCTCGAATATTGCCGTCGTGGTTGGAGTGTTTAAGCTATTCATGACCGGTATCGCCGTGTGGAAAGTAGACAGTTTAGGCCGGCGCCCCTTGTTGCTCGGCGGAGTGAGCGTCATTACGTTATCGCTGATGGTTCTCGCTTTGGCTTCGCCAGATTTTGCCGGACCCGGCGTCGAGGCGGTGGCACTTTCAGAAACGCAAGCTCGCATTTCCGTGGCTGCAATTTTCTTGTACGTTGGCGCGTACCAAGTGAGTTTCGGTCCAATCGCGTGGTTGTTAGTTGGAGAGGTGTTTCCGACGAAAGTCCGTTCGCAGGCGGTTGGCATCGCGACGCTTTTGAACTTTGGGTCCAACTTCATCGTCAGTTTAAACTTGCCATACGCGATTGAACAAATTGGCATAAAGTCTACGTATTTCGGATTCGCGTCTATTGGTGTTTTGAGCGTCGCTTCGATATATTTTAGCGTCGTGGAAACGAAAGGTAAAACGTTGGAGGAGATTGAAGACGCGTACACCGTCACCGCAACCAAAGTCGACGATCCATGAAGATCTAGGAAAAGAGGAAAATAAATTAATAGGATGTAACACAGCTGTATTGTATACTTCACGCGAAATCACTCAACCCTACTACTAATGGATCATCGAACGATATCAATCTATCTGCTTTAGAAATTTCAACCAAATCTCGATCGGCTTCCGATATTCCGCACGTTTCCCCGGCAAATAACTCGCCAGTTTCACCTTTCGCCGTTATTCCTCCCGGCAATAACGCGTACGCGATGGAAGGCGAATCGCATTCGATTTTCCGCAAAGCGCTGGTGATGTTTTTAACAACTCGACACTCGCCAGCACGAAGTGTGATACCCAATTGCGGCCCAAAAATCTTCGCGTTCTTCGTCGATTTAGGCCTGTACCAACCGGGAAAACACGTCGGATGTGATGTGGAAAAAACACTCTCTTCTTCTTGTTGAGAAACGCTCCCACTTCTGCTCGCGATGCGAACTTTAGCGGCGTTTGCTCCGTTTGGATCAAGAGAGTATAAAAAGTTCGTAAATAAGTCGTCCAAATCATTCTCTAGAGATTCCATAAACGTCGCGTTTGCTGTCGCGTTCACCTGCGTCGTTGTCGTCGAGGAGGAGGAAGATGTTTCGGTAGCTCCTTGACTCAGCAGGATCTCGGAAACGCGTGGATCGGAAGAAGCGATCATTTGCATGAGGTAGTCGCTCCCGTCTTGAAGTAAGCGCACTAATTCAGCGACGGTCGGGTCCGACGCCGAAGCTGCCGACGACGGCGAGAAGAGGAACGCGAGGACGGAAGCGAGATGTAGAAATCTTCGGGGAAACATTTGATCGCGAGAGAGTTTTTTTTTAATGGAAAAAAAAAGACGTTCACGGGCGTTTTTATAACTCGTGCACGCGTCACACTTCAAAATTCTAACTCGAGTCTGCAATGTGTGCGCTGCGCTCTCTATCTCATTAAAAAAACTAAATCCCTACGATACGGCAAAATGTAACTTTACCATCTCTCTCGTTGTCTATGCTGCTGCTGAAGATGATGAGGATACCGGTTTCCTTTCGCCGGACAATCGGCAGATTTGTGACCGAAACCGTTGCAGTTAAAACATTTGATTCCTCCACCACCGCCGCCGCCACCGCCGCCGCCTAAGCGACTATATTTTACCATCGGACAGTCTCTCTGGAAATGGCCAATTTTCCCGCACTGTTTACACGGTTTAGCCTGAGGATTAAACGGATGCGTCAAAATGCTCGGGCCGAAGAGAAAAAATGATTTTCTCCCATTCTTGATCTGGAAGTTTGGCCAGTTATCGTACTTCGCTTTGAGATGATTCATAGCTTCTCGCAATTTTTCCGCGGCGGGATTTGGCGGCAAAGGAGGCGGCGCCGTCGTGGAATGAAAGCCGGAAACAACTGGTGGCGTTGGTGTTGCGGTAGTTTGCTTAGGTATCGAAAAGCCCGTACCTCCTCCAGTCGAAGCGGGCGTGGGTGTTGATTTTTGTCCGAGGAGAGGTCGTTTATACTGCGGCGTTTTCGTCTCCAAAGCGGCAGGGGAAGCCTCCGCGGCGAGGACAGACTTTTCACTCTCCTTTTGTTTTTGCTTTCGTCGCTCCTCCTCCTCCTCCTCTTCCTTCTGCTGTTCTTCTCGCAGTCGCTTCTTTGCCATCTGCTCTTGTTTCTTCTTCTGCTCTTCTGGAACGATAAATTCAATCACTTCGATACCCTTTTTCTTCTTCGGCGGGACGCCAGTGGTGGCGGTGGAAGCGAAAGTTGTCGTTTCCGCAGCATCTTTCTTTTTATCCGCGCTCGGCGGTTCAGGCGTCGACTCCTTCTGCGCTACTTTTTTTTCTTCTTCTACTACTACTTCTACTTTCTTGACTTCTACTTCTTTCTTCTTCGCCGGTGATGGTTTCTTCTTGGCAACTTTCTTTTTCTTCGCGCTGGTATCTTCTTCAGCTAACGCCACAACATTATCCATCACTCGTTTTCTTTCGCTCGCGAGTGATTTTTCGTCGCTCGCAAACGTGCTCAAACACGTCACTTTCTTCGTCCTAAAAACCTTCGCCTCCAATTCCGTCTCTCTTTTACCACTCGCTCCGGCGTTCATAAACTTCATCGTCGCTACTCTGGTTTCGAGAACGTTGTCTTCCAACGATTTCTTCTTCGGCGGTTGAACCAAATGATGTCTCGCGTTCATCACTTCGACGATGTCGCTAATATCGATCCATCCCGAATCGTCCTCGGTGACGAAAACTTCGTACTCATTCGCCTCTTCGTCCGACATGCTCTTAATTTCGTTCGGTTTTAACCCTTGTTTTGGACAGACATCTATGAATTTCCCCACCCATTCGTTTCTGCACTCGTTTCGAGTGATAATTCTCACCCCTTTGAACGTTCCTTTCTTCTCGTCGATCTGATCGACTCGAACCAATCGATTTTTTTCTTTCACTCGAACGCACGCGCCTACGCTCACCAGCACCGCGCCAGCTTCCGCAACAGGACCATCCTCCTCTTCTCGATACGCGCGAGTAAACGTAATCGTCGTCAACACGAACGCCTCTTTCCCCGTCGTAGCCCCTGCTTTCACCATCTTCGTCTCGTACAGTTCGTTCAAAGTCGGCCAACGCCAACCGCCATCCACGGAGAGCGTCTCGTACACTTCGTCCGGAATAATGCCGCTGTTACTCTTCGAATCGTCATCGTCACCGTCTTCGTCATCGTCGTCTTCGCTCTCCACTCTCTTCCCTTCCTGTTTCATCCACTCCTTCTCCATGTCTTGCTCGTTCTTAATCTTTAACTCTTTCGTCAGCAAAACTTTCATCATCTTCTCCGTCCACTTCGTCGCTTTCGGCACCAGTCTCGTATCTTTCTTCATCTTTGGAAAATCGATGATCCCGAGCTGCTTATCGAACTCGTAATACACCAGCGCGACGTTCTTCTTCGGTTTCGAGGAGATTATCGTCCCAACGTACCATCGCTTGTTCCCACCGGTCCCGTATTCAACCTCTATGCGTTTGCCGACGTGTTTATTTCCGTTGTTGTCGTCGTCTTCATCGCCAACCGCATCATCATCGTCTGCATCATCATCATCGCCAGCGGGAGGTTCCGGCGTCGTTTCTGTTTTCTTCTTCTTCTTCCCGGCGGCGGCGGCGGCGGAAGTGGTTCGTCGTCCACCACCACCACCAGAGGCTGGACCACTCTTCTTCTTCTTCTTTGGAGGCATGTGTCTTTTTTGCGTTTCTTTTGATTGTTATGCTATTATGTGTCTGTGTGTATGTATCAACTTTTTAAATGGAGAAGAGAGAGAATTGGAAAATAACTGAATTCTCTTCAAACAAACTTCATGCAAAGGCTGCAAAGATATCATCGTCAGAGCGGACGACAAACGCTCGAACGACTCCGTTCATTTCTTCTTCTTCTCTCTGACCACCCGTCGTCGCATTTGTGTCGCTCGTGTTGTGCGTATTCTTCTTCCTCTAAACCCGGAGGAAGAAGAGAAGGAGCGACGACGACGATGGCGTCGACTCGAGACCCGTCGACGTTCCATCTGTTCGAAGAAGACGAAGACGAAGATGAAACCGGCGGCGGGAAGGGGAAAAAGAACTTCCGCATCGACGCGCACGACGAGAAGTGGTTCGAAATCAACCGAGAGGAACTGCGTTCGTCGGTTTTCGTGCACAAAAACTTCCGCGCTTTGTGGAAACCGAAAACAGTTTCGGATATCTCCGTGGAGTCGTTGATTTACGTGAAACTGTTGGAGGAAACGCCGGACGTGCTCTTGTTCGGGACCGGGAAAACGCTGAGACAAGTTCCCGAGGAGAGTTTAAAGTGGGCGAGGAAAATGGGGATGGCGGTGGAGGTTATGGATACGGCGAACTGCGTGGCGACGTTTAACGTGCTCGTGGAGGAAGGGAGGAACGTGGCGTGCGGGATATTGAGAGAGAAGAGCGAAGACGACGAGGACGACGGCGCGTCGTAAACGAACCCTCCTTTACCACGAGAAAGAGAGAGATTTTGTAGCAAAGCGAGTCATGCGATGTAGTCATTTGTAATAGCGCGCAACAGAGTAATAGCAAAGAATAGTTTTACAACAAATAAGCGTACATTTTCGCACCGGTTGTCGTCGTCGTCGTCCTTCCCTGTTTCCGGTTCAGAGAGAGTGAGAAAGAGAGAGTCAGAGGTTTCGTTGGAAAAGAAGCACGAAAGAAAGAAAACATATAAAACTGTCGCTCCGAGGCACAAACTAGAAATCCGATGGTCGTCGAGATCAGCTCGTTTTGAAGGAGAAAGGCTCTCGAGTGTTTCCGAGAGGTGTCCTAAAAATATAAATCCATCGTTCGTGTTGGCATCTTGGAAACCATCGCTCCCACATGTCTTCGAGGAGGTCCGGGGGTAGTCCGCCGTTTTTCGGAGAGAGAGAGAGAGGAAAAAGAGAGAGAAAAATAAAAGCGAAAGAGAGAACAACGCGCGTAAAGAGATAATTACGCACGCGCGTATGCGTATGCGTCTCTTCTCTCACCCGTGCGATGCCTTTTATTCTCCTCCGACGGTTCGTGCGCGCGCGTGCGCTTACTTTTGTGCGCTTTATTAGGTTGGTTAAATTCTGTCGTTGTCGTTTTCCTTCTTTCCACAAAGCCGCCGGAAGCACGTTTTTAATATTTAGGGTTTTCAATATTTAGGGTTTTCGTAGATTTTTTAAGCTCCCGCCCCCCTTCTTTCGTTTTCGAGGCCGCGGTCTGTTGTTGCACACCAAACAAAACACGCAACAACAGCGCGCGCGCTCTCTCACGAAGATCGAAAAAAGCTCGGAGAGTTAAAGAGCTCTTGCTGTTGTAATAATCGGTATCATATCATCATGAACACCACGTCCGACGAAACGCAGACTTTACTCGGTTCTTCTTCTTCTTCTTTGATGGAGAGAGAAGGAGGACGCGCGAGAACGACGACGACGAAGGAGTCGACGAAAAAATCATCATCATCATCATCATCGCAGAGAAGAGCGTACGGAAGCGCGATCGGTGCGGTGTGCGCGACAGCCATGGTCGCGTTGGCCGTGTCGTCTCTCTCTCCTTCTCCTTCTGTCGCGGGAAGTAACATCAACGGTGGTGGTGTTCTTCCGAGACGAATGGCTGCGTTAGGGAAAGGTTCTTCTTCTTCTCGCGGAATTGATTCTCTCGAGGGGGCCGCCTCGAGAAGCAGAAGAAGCTCGAGCAAAACTTCGTCGCCGTCGTCGAAGCTCGCGAAATCAGAGCACGGAGAAGATAAATCCATCCTAGAATCCGCGAGATCTATGATTGCTTCGTTCATGCACTCGAAACCAGTGAGAGAGGCGGAGGCCAAGGCAAAGGAGAAGGGCGAAGAGTTGAAGGAGGAAGTGGAAGAGAAAGCGGAGGAGTTGAAGGAGGAAGCGGAGGAAAAAGCGGCGGCAGCTTTAACGTCGGACTTAGAGAACAGTCGTCACAAGCATCATCTCTCCGCTAAGAAGGAGAAGGCTGAAGAGCAAGTGGCGGAGGAAGTGGCGAGTGAAGAGATGGCGAAGGAAGAGCCGCCTTTACCTGCTCCGTTGGTGGAAGAGACGAAGACCAAGCACAGCAGTAAAAAGCACGAGGAAAAGGAGATGGAGGAAGAATCGACCTCTTCTTTGTCGTCGAAACACCATCACCATCTTTCAAAAAAGACGACAGGTTCTGCCGAGGAAGAAGTTGGCGACGAAGCGAAGGAAGAGGAAGAAGGGGAAGTGCTGCTCGAGGCGCCGGCGAAGAAACATTCCTCCTCATCCTCCTCCAAAAAACACCACAAAGAGCAAGTAAAAGAAACTGAAACGATAGAAGATGAAACTCAAGACAACGACGAAGAGTCGGCGGCTGAGCCAGCGGCCAGTTCATCGACGGAGGGTAAGACAAAGTCTACGGTGACGGTCGATGAAGCCAGCGGCGTGACTACGGTTGAGGAAATCGAAGAAATCGACGACGACGACGGTGATGAAGACAGTGGTCGCTCGGTCGATGAAATCCAACTCGAACTCGAGAAAGAAGCCGAAGAAGAAGAAGCGGAGAAATACAAGCCAGATGAGGATCAACTGGAAGAAATCAAGGAGGCTCGAGCCAAAGCGAAACAATTTCTCAAGGAGTCCGGCGAGTTTTTAAGCTCCTTCGGTGTAGATGACGATGAAGATACGATGAGCGGTAAGAAAGACGCGGGTTTGGGAGAAGAAGAAGAAGAAGATAAAAAAGAAGATGCGAAAGCGAAAGCGAAGAAAATTAAAGACATGAACGCGTATTTGGACAACATTTTAAGTGACGATTACGACGACGGCAAAGCGAAGGATCCCGAAATGACGCCGGAGCAAGACAAGGCTGTCAAAGCTGAAATCGCGTACGCGATGGATGAATCTAAACCGGCCATGACGGATGCGCAAAAGGATTTGATGGCGAGTTACGAGTTGATGATGCGCGTCGGTAACGCCAACGCCAATTAAAATGAAACACGCGTGAGAGTTCATTTAAACATTGTTGTATATTAGGTAACTTTTTCAAAATCTAAAAAATTCTATGCACTAAAAGCACTTCTACTATACTATATGCTATTTCATCAATCGAACGCCGCGTCTTCTTTCGCTCTCTCCTCTTCCATCATCTTTTGTTTCTTTTTCTTCCTCACCTCTTCGTCTTCTTCGTCGTCTTGGACGGCTAGATTTTCCTTGCTCGCTTGCTTCTTCAAAGTGGCCCCGAGCGTCTTGGCGTTCTTCTTCTGGAACGCCTTCATCGCCTGATCAGCTTTCTTAGCTTCCGCTTCCTTCGGCTCCGCGCCTCCTTCTCTGGTCATTTTTTCAATCGTATCTAAATTCCTTAACAAATCCGCTTCGTTTCGTAAACATTTTGTCACGATGTACTCCTCCAACTCTTTACACTCAACCTCCCTGGCGGCTTTCAAAAATGCCGACAATGCCAACTGCCCGGGAGGAAATAAAAACATCGCATCCGTCAACAGCTGCTTCTTCAAATCTTCCTGCGATTTGTTATAACATTCCCTGATTTTCTCTATCGCTACCTCTTTATTATTACTACTACTATCATCGCGGCTATTCACGCTGTGTATCGCATCCGCGCGAAACCCGCGCAGCGGCCGAAACGCTCCGAACGAAATCAACTGGAAATCCACCCCTTGCAAAACAGCCAGCTCCGCGTTCAGCACTTTGTTATAATCGATGTCTTTCACCACTTTACACAATTGCTCCGCGCTCACGTACGACTCTTCCACTTTACACGCCACGTACACCGAAGCCACCATGACAATTTTCAAATTCGTCATCACGATTGGATTCGATAAGCAATACCTCTTAAACAAAGCCGTCGCGGTTTGCGTCACTTTTATCGGTAAGTTGAACGCCGAACACAACGGGTCGATTTTCGCTTCCAATCGTTTCCGATATATCTCCTCTTCTTTCGCCGTGGGGAAGGAGAATTCCTTTTCCAACTTTTCAGCGTTCTTCTCATCCTCCAAAAACTCCTCCTTCGCCGCTTTATTGTTGTTAGTGTTATTGTTATTAGCATCAGTATTACTCAACAATAAAACCAATACTTTCTTCCTCTGCTCTTTTCTCCGTCTGTCGAGCTCTTCGGACGACGCGAACGTCCACGATTTTTTCTGCGTGGACGTTTGATAGTTCATTCCTACGTTCTTCTTATTATCGTGTGAAGAACAAGTTCGTCGTTGCCCCTAGACAAAGAAAAGAAAAGTATGGAAGGTTCAAAAAATTGGGACTGAAACCCTAAAGTATTAAAAAAGCGAGTGACTCATAACACTCTTTCCTTCCTGATGAGAATAAAAAACCCGACCAAACGACAAGAAGGGGGGGACGGCACATATTGAAAAAAGAAGAAGAAGAGGAAGAAAGGGAACATGAGAGAGTCCGCGAAAAGAGCGCTTCTTCGGGTCGCCGCCGCTGGGAGTTTTGGACGATGCGCGACAATAAATTATAACGGTAGTGGTATCAGCAAAGGAGGGAGAGATTTGATTTCTTTTTTTACTTCTTCTTCAACGACTTGTTCTTCTTCTTCGACGAAGACGAAGAGTAAAAATGGAATCGTTGCTATTCGGAGTTGTTTACATCACACCTCTTCTTCCGCTTCTACTTCTTCTTCTTCTTTGACTTCGAGAGCGATGAGAGGAGCAACGAGAGGTGCGAGCACTCGCGGTGGTTGTGTTGGTGGTGGTGGTGGTTTGATGCGTCATCATCCTTTGTATCGTGCTCATCAGCCGGGGCACTCTTCTCCTTCTTTTTTTGAAAGAATGAACGTGGCGAGAGCATCGTTGGCGTCGTTTTCTCCTTCGAGACCGACCGAACAAGAGAACAAACCGACGCCCATGAGAGAGATGAAGGATGAATTTTTGAACGCGAGTTCCGTGGCGTATTTAGAAGAGATGGAGAAACGAATGAAAGAGGATGGGGACATGGGGATGGACAAGTCGTGGGCGACTTTATTGAAGAGTTTAGATAGCGGGATGACGGGGAAAGAGTTGTCGTCGATGTGGGAAGACGCTAAGAACGGGAACGCGCCAGTGGCGAGAGAGAGGAGAGCCGCGCCGAGCGGTGCGGCGATGGCTCCGTCTGAAGTCACTTCAGATTTGATTCAAGAGTCCATGCGATTGCTTTTGCTGGTGCGCGCGTACCAAACGGCTGGCCACGAGATGGCCACGCTCGATCCGCTAGGGATGGGGAAGAAGAGCGTAAACGTGTCTTTGGATCCAGAGTTGTACGGTTTCACGGAAAAAGATTTAGATCGCGAGTTTTTTCTTGGAACTTGGCGCATGAAAGGTTTCTTGGCTGAGGATCAACCGTATTGGACGTTGAGAGATATTTTGTCTCGATTAAGAGAGACGTATTGCGGAAACATCGGGTACGAGTACATGCACATAATGGATCGCGAAAAGTGTAACTGGTTGCGTGAACGGATCGAGACGCCCACGCAAAAAGGTTATAAACCGGAACGTAAGAAGATTTTATTCGAGCGATTAGCGCGCGCAGAATTGTTCGAGACGTTTTTATCGAACAAGTACACCGCGGCAAAACGCTTTGGATTGGAAGGGTGCGAAACGTTGATTCCCGGATTCGAAGAAGCCGTCGATCGAGCGGCGGATTTGGGAGTGAAGAATATCAACATTGGCATGCCGCACAGAGGACGTTTGAATGTCTTAGCGAATGTTATCCGTAAGCCTTTACAAACCATCTTTAACGAGTTTAAAGGCGGACCGAAACCAACCGGCGAGTTGGGCTTGAGCGGATCGCAATACACTGGTTCGGGCGACGTAAAATATCACTTGGGTACGTCCGTAGTCACCAGAAGAGGCTTGAACCAAGATAAAAAAGTTCAGTTGTCGTTACTTGCGAATCCGTCGCACTTGGAAGCCGTGAACACGGTAGTTATCGGGAAATGCGCGGCGAGACAGTTTTATAACAAAGACTACGAGAAAGAAACGGTCATCCCGGTGCTTCTACACGGCGATGGCGCTTTTTCCGGTCAAGGTATCGTGTACGAGACGTTGGACATGTCGCAACTTCCAGAATATCACGTCGGAGGTACTTTGCACATTGTCGTGAACAATCAAGTCGCCTTCACGACCGATCCAAAACATTCGAGATCGTCTATGTATTGTACTGACGTCGCCAAGTGTATTGAGGCGCCGGTGTTCCACGTCAATGGCGACGACGTCGAAGCCGTTGCGTGGGTCATGCAACTCGCTTTGGAGTGGCGACAAAAGTTCAAAGCCGATGCGGTCGTCGATATCGTCTGTTATAGAAAGTTTGGTCACAACGAAATTGATGAGCCGATGTTCACGCAGCCTTTGATGTATAAAGTGATCAAAAAACACGTCTCGGCGCATCAACAATACGCAGAAAGGTTGATCAAGGAAGGCGTTCTCACGGCGGATGAAGTGAAAGCAAAACACGCAGAAATCTTGAAAGAATTGGATACGGAATTCGAGCTGTCCAAAAACTACGTGCCGAAGTTTCGCGATTGGGTATCATCGCACTGGCAAGGCTTTAAATCGCCGGATCAATTCGCCTCCATCCGGAATACCGGCGTCGACCCGCAAGTCTTGAAAGAAGTTGGCACGAAAATTACCGAAATTCCAGAAACGTTCACGCCGCACAAAATCGTCAAGCGCGTGTATGATGCCAGAAGAAAAATGTTCGAAACCGGAGAGAACATTGATTGGGCCACCGCAGAAATGCTTGCGTTTGGTACTCTGCTGAACGAAGGCAACCACGTGCGCTTATCCGGCCAAGACGTCGAAAGAGGTACGTTTTCGCATCGACACGCGGTTATCAAGGACCAAAACACCGGCGAAAGGTTTCTGCCATTGCGTAACTTATACCGTGACAAAATAGACGAAAAAGGCCTGAAGTATTTCACAGTTTGTAACTCGTCCTTGTCTGAATTCGGTGTCCTCGGTTTTGAGCTCGGTTATTCTTTGGACAATCCGAACTCGTTGGTCATTTGGGAAGCGCAGTTTGGTGATTTTGCCAACTCCGCGCAAGTTATTATCGATCAGTTCATCTCCTCCGGCGAAGCAAAGTGGCTGAGACAAACCGGTTTAACGTTGCTCCTCCCGCACGGCTACGACGGTCAAGGTCCCGAACACTCCTCCGCTCGATTGGAAAGGTTCTTACAAATGTCCGACGAAGATCCTCGCGTCGTTCCCGACATGTCTCAAACCAAGAGATTAGCCATTCAAGGCACAAACTGGCAAATCTGTAACGTTACCACTCCGGCTAACTACTTCCATCTCCTCCGACGACAAATCCACCGCGAATACCGCAAGCCTTTGATTGTCATGTCGCCAAAGAACTTGTTGCGTCATCCCAAATGCGTCTCACCTTTGACTGAATTTGACGACGTCGATTCTCCCACGGACGCCCAAGGCACGCGATTTAAACGTCTGATCATGGATAAAACAGCAAAAGTGCGCGGTTTAACGAACATTCCAGTCGAAGATCACGTTAAACGTCTCGTATTCTGTTCGGGTAAAGTTTACTACGAGTTGGATGCCGAGCGCGAAGCGTTGAAAGCGGAAGATACCATTAAAATTTGCCGCATCGAACAGTTAGCCCCATTCCCGTGGGATTTAGTCGAACGCGAATTAAAACGCTATCCAAACGCCGAAGTAGTCTGGTGTCAAGAAGAACCGTTGAATATGGGCGCGTACACTCACGTCGACCAACGCATACGCACGCTGTTCAAGCACCTCGGCAGAGAAGGCGAGTTGAAATACGCGGGTCGAAACCAATCCGCCAGTCCGTCCACGGGCTACGGGTCCGTCCACGCCGAGGAGCAAATTAAACTCATCAAAGACGCGCTGGTTTTCTAATTGAACCAGTTTAATATATACGCTTGTAATAATATATCGATAAACAAGGTCATATATAAGGATAATCTCGCTCGTATTTATCGTCTTGTCGTCGTTGTCGATTTTTTCTTCTTGTTATTATTGTTGTGTTTGTCTCGAAACGAAGAAAAAAAAAGAAGAAAAACAGTAATCTTCTTCTGTGTCCAATCAAAAGTCGCTCTCGTCCTACGTCAGCATCCACAGCGGTCCGAATACTGACTGGGGAACAAAAAAAAAGACGCGATTTTAGGATAGACAAGCGATATATTCCCCAGACTCAATTCTTTTCCCGACGACCCAAAGCACATCAACAGCAACAACAACAAAAAACATTTTTGAAAGGCACATGAGCGCGTCGTTTACTGCTCTCGCACCGTCTCGAGCGATGAAGACGTCCACGTCTTCGTCTCGTCGCGATACCACGTCTGCTTTGAACCAGCAATCCGGAGCGAAGATGTCGTCTTCTTTGATGAGGATGACGACGATTAGGAGGAAGAAGATTTCCGTGCGCACGAACGCGGTGTTATTACCACCGGCGGTTGGCGCGGGATTCGCGACTATTGGCGCGATAGACACCGATCGCATCGCGGCGGTGTACGATTCGTCTTCGTCTTTAAATCAAACGGAGGTGCAGAGAGTGTTTGAAGTCGCCGACGCCGCATCGGCGGAGATGACGATGGAACAAGCTCCGGCGGTGGAGGCGAGCGCACAAAAGCCAGAGAAGGAGAAGAAATCCGCGTTACAAAAAGGCGGTTGGCTCGGGCCAATCACGAACGCCTTAGAGGCGACTTTAGAAGGTATCGATGCCGTTTTAGCACCCGTCGCGGGGTCGAATTCATACGGGTACTCTATTCTCGCGTTAACTCTGTTGGTGAAGGTGGTCACCTTTCCGCTTACGAAGAAACAGATTGAAGGTTCCGTGAACATGCAAGCGTTACAACCGAAAGTGAAGGAGTTACAAGCGATGTACGCGAATGATCCGGAGAGATTACAGATGGAAACGGCGAGATTGTACAAAGAGGCGAACTTCAACCCGTTGGCGGGATGTTTGCCTACCTTCGCGACGTTGCCGGTGTTCATTGGTTTGTACCGAGCGTTGTCCAACGCCTCCGTAGAAGGTTTGTTGCAAGATGGCTTTTACTGGATCCCGAGTTTAGGTGGACCAGCGACGATTGAAATGAGAAACGACGGCGCTGGGTTTTCATGGTTGTTTCCGCTTGTGGATGGCGCGCCTCCCATTGGTTGGCACGATGCGTTGTCGTACTTGGTCTTGCCGGTTTTGTTGGTCATTTCGCAATCGGTGTCGCAAAAGATCATGCAACCAGACTCGGCAAAGTCTACGGATCCGGCGCAACAACAATCGCAAGCGATTTTGAAGTTTTTGCCGTTGATGATTGGCTACTTCTCCTTGAACGTGCCGGCTGGATTGACGTTGTATTGGTTCTTTAACAACATCGTCACGACTGCGCAAACGGTGTATTTACGAAAGACGACTAAACCAATGGTCAACGTTGGTGGTGCCTCGGCGGCAGGTAATGGTGGTGCGGCGTCTTCGCAACCTGTGAGAGTGGATTACGTTCCGAAAAGAGAGCGAAGATCGGGCGCGACTATACCAAAGGCGGCGGCTCCGAAAGTTGACGTCTCGAACGCCATTTCTGCGGAGTTTACCGATTTTGACGACGGACCTGCGAAAGTGAAGAGCGCAGTTGAGAGCGAGTTTGGGGATTTTGAAGATGGACCGGCGAAAGTCCAGGAAGATGGTGGGGATAATATTAGCCGGGGCAGTCGAAGAGGCAACCGAAAAAAGAAACGCGGAGGATCCCGATAATTCAATTCTTTTTTTGTGGATGTAGCCTTCTCATCTTTAAGAAAGCATCGCGTTCGAGTTAAGAGCAAGAGCGCGTTGCAGTATCACAGCGTGTCGCGTATCTATATACCATACAAAAGTTTAATATCCTTGTAAAAACGAAAAATACAACTCATATAGAACACATGAAGAACATTTTCATGGCTTCCATTTCGCCTTGTCTTTCTTATTCCTATTCTTCTTTATCTTTTTGGTGCCCTCGTTATCGTCGCCGTCGTCGTCGTTATCATTAGTATCGTCACAAATAGCAGCTCGATGTGGGAACTTGTACGTTTCTATTTCCGTCTCGGAATAGTTGCTTTTATCAAAGTTTGTCACGGCTTTATCGCCTCGAAATTTTAAGCTCGCTAAGTCATAACCGCGCGCGGCTTCTATCTCACTATCGAACGTTCCGAGATACACGTACTTGGATCCTTTCACGCGACCAAGGCGCGATTCCCATAACTGCTTCGTATACGTTTTGCCGTGTTTGTTCGTTGCGCTCTTAACGTGTTTGGTCACGCCACGATATTTCGAAACACCTCGAGTAAATCCACTCGATTCTCGTCGCAACGCCTTGACGTAATCGGCAAAATCATAGGACTTCATCACCTCAATATCTTCCGCGTAAGTTTCACAATTGAAATTCAAATTAGCATTTGTTCCCCATAGCTTGATCGCAGCTTTGTCGTAACTTTTTGCCGCCTCGATCTCTGTTAAATACCCACCCAAATAAATCTGCCTTCCTCGCGTCCTACCGCCAGGCTTTGGCGTCGCACGCGAACTGGAAGAGTCCCATAAGTGCGCCTCGTATCTTCCTGTCAATCTGTGCTTTGTTACGCCTGTGGTTGGTTAAAAGGAAAGTTAATACGTTGTAAGTCATAAAATGGATGCACCTCTCATTTGAGAGCTCCTCGATGGATTTTGAGGTTTCGCCCTTCGGTTTGATTTTGGTACGGCACGCGACAACCGTTTTTTCTTGATCTCTTCCACGGTGACCTCAGGCGTTTTCTCTGATTGCCACGCATCTTCTCGTGATGGAAAATTTGTTTGATCCGGGATGTTTGCAGTTATTATCGCGTCGTCGCTCGAGAAGAATATACCGCTTGGAACTAAAACATCGTCGTCGTTGTCGTCATCGTCGTCTTCGAAATTGAAACTACTTTTGCGTTTTGCATTCTTCTCGCGCGCATCAGACATGCACATTCCCCACGCATCCATATCTTTATCTCTGGTCATGAACCGTAATATTCCTTCTTGTTTTTTGTCGTGCATCAACGTGGTTAGGTTTAATTGCGCCTCTTCCGAAGAGGGCAGATACTGCTCCTCCTCGTTCATGATCAACTCGAGGCACGTTTTTAAACGCTTCTTTTTTCGTTGTTTTTGCGGCTCCTCCACGCACGATGCTAAAGCGTCTCTCATTTCGCACATCGACGCGTCTTCTTCGTCCTCGTCGCTTGAACTATTTCTGAGCAACTGGTCCAGATAATGGTCTAAACTAGGAGGCAAGGAAAAAGTATCGCTCGGAGCGTTTTTCTTCAAAGCATCGATTGTAGTATTTTTATTTCGCCGGTCGGCATCGAGAGTGAGCGTTTCAACGAACGAACGGAGCGCGTCCTCGTTTTCATCGTCGTCGTCGTCGTCGAGCGCGAGATTGGTGTTCATATAATCGTGCGTTGCATTCATGTTTAAACATTCGTCGTCTGATGATGATGATGATGGTGGTGGTGGTCTCGCGCGCGCAAAGAAGAGAGGAGGAGGAGGAAGAGGAAAAGAGAGAAAACTAAAGTTTTCTCTCGCATATTTTTAAGATTTTTTTTGCAAAGAAAGGGGGGCGTTTTTAAAAGTAAAATAAAATTACATATGCGCGTCTATCACTCAACTCACGGGATGCTCTCTCCAATCTCTCCTCTGCCGTTCATGTCCGCAGAAACGCGCTCGCTAGAGAAAATCGGAAGTCTATTTTGCATGTGGACTCTATCGATTGCCCACAAGACGCCATCGTCTAATCTAGGAACGCTCGCGTCGAAATATTTTACGGTTTCTTTTAGTTGGTTCATGGACGTGTGACCTACGAGAGAGGTTGTGTTGGCGCGGTTGTCTTTGGCCCATCGCAAGCTCAACTCGGTGAGCGACATGCCGGATTGTTTCGCTATTTCGTTGTACATATCGACGGCTCTTAAAGCTGGCGCGGATCTGTATCTGTATAAAGTCGATCCCCAGCTGTAATCGTCCATTCGACCGCGTGGGTTTTTCAGTTGCGCTACCATGGCTTTTTCAGAACTTAAATCCGGCGCGGCTAACTTTTCCAAATACTTCCCGGTCAAAACGCCCCCCGCTAACACGTTGTACGCCATCCACCCGCAATTTTCGTGCACCGGAGAGCTGGCTTCAGAGACGCCGTTTTCTAACATTCTCCTATTGATCAAGGAAAAATCTCCTTGTAAGCAGCACGGTTCCGGCGCATTGACGCTTCGAGCCGCGTAACACATCGCCGTGAGGCCGTAGGCGTTGTCGTTGCACGATCCCCATCCTCTGAGTTTTCCTTCTCTGATTAAATCGCCCATGGCCTCAGCGATTTCTTCAAACGAAGCCGCGTTTCGGTAATACGGCGCCGCTTCATTTTCTACGTTGTATTGCAAAGACTGCCCCCAATTGCTCTGAGGGGTGTATCTCGCGGGCCAGTGCATCGTATAGACGTCGACGTAATCCGTTTGCAAACGGCGTAAACTTCCTTCTAAATCTTTCTTAATGTTCTTCTTCGTGACGTTTGCTCCGCCGGTTATTTTCGTCGCGATGACAACCTTCTCTCTTCTCGACTTGTCCTTTTTCATCCAGTTCCCGATAATCTCTTCCGAGTACCCTTCCGGATGCGTTCGATCCGACGGTATCGGATATTGCTCCGCGGTATCAATCAGAGTGATGCCAGACTCTAACACGCCATAGTCTAAAAACTGGTGGCACAACTCCTCATCTGGAGCGTTGAAATCCGCGCTTCCCCATCGCTGAGTGCCTAACGCGATTTCTGAAACTAAAATATCCGTGTTTCCTAATCGTTTTTGCCGTATGCCGTTGATGATTTGGACGGTTTCGTTCGTGATGCCTCCTCGTTTTGGATTCGTCGACGCGTTCGCCTTGCCATCGAACGGATTTTTAAAGGAAGGGAAGGAACCCAAGGCGACAAAACCTTGCATCACTCGTCTTCGAGAAGAAGAAGAAGAAGAGGACGAGGAAGAAGACGAGGAGGAAGAGGATGGTTTTGATGGTTTCCTCCTTCGCGCCGCGGGATCCGAGTAGGAGAGGAAGGAGGCGGATAGAGTAAACATAAAAAAGAAGTGCGCGTCGACGTAAAAAAATGAAGAAAAAGCTGCTCTTTCTTTCTTTCTTTTGTTACAAATATGCGCGCGCGCTATTGCTAAATTGGTTGTTAGTTTTTTTTCGAGCGAATGCCAACCTTTGCGGCGGCCGCGGCTCTCTTTCTCGCGGCGGCGATGGTTCTACTCTCGCCAACTTTCGTCGTCGACTTGGAATTCCTGGAAGAGGAGGTGGCGCTTGCTTTGGCGACGGGTGGTTTTTTCTTCGTCGTTTTCGCGCGAGACGCGTCGGCGTGGGACTGCATCCAGGTTGCCACCGGACACGGATTCTTTTTGCTATTCTTCTCCCGACACTTCGATTGACCGTAATACCAACCTTTGCCGTCGATGGAAGCAAACGGAGGGATCCTTTGCAACCGAGCGCTCATGATTTCATACGCGAGTCGTCCCAGGTTGGATGTAAACGTGCCGACAAAAGCATGGCCGCTCGCGAGGAGCTCTACGTCGACTGCGGTTTCCGTACCTACTCTGTCTGGATCACCATCTCCGGCTCGGAGCCTTCTCTCGATGAACCCGATTTTGAAATGTTCCGATTCGCGGCGTCTCTTGTTCATGCCTTTAGAATACTTCGCTCTGTTTTTTTCCCACGTTTTTGGAGAGTACCAAGTACGATCTACAGGGGCAACCATCAGTCGATATCCGTTTTTTTTCGCATCCGCGCGCGCTTCTTTTACCGTATTGTCGTCGTCGGTAGCCAAGAAGACGAGATTGAAAACGTCTTTCCCGTATGCGTTTCGTATGCGTTGAATCTCTTTCGCGTATCGTCCAAAATTTCCACATTTGCCGTGCTTCTGTACTCGAGCTTCTGAGACGCACGCATCTCCTTTACGAACGTGCACAGATATAATTTTATTCGCATAATCTTCCGTATCACCTATCGCTTTCGCCGATACAGGCCAACCCATCTTTATCTTCAAATCCCGTACTTTCTTTGCAAAATCAGCATTCGGCCGCCAAACTCTCGAAGCAGCCGCCGCGTGGTAATGGAAGAACGACGGCGACGCCGCAACTGGCATCAAAATAGCCCGTTCTTCGGCTTTTTGAAACTCTTTCTGATTCGCATCGATCGTGGATCTCTCGCACTTCGAAAGTGGTTGTAAATAGCACGCCAAACTCTGGTCTCCGCACGTCTTCCCGCTGAAACCGGGCAACGAATGCGACGCAAAATCAAACTGTTGATTCCCACTCTTCACGGCTTGCGCGTACTCGTAAATCGCGTAGTTTACGATCGCACCGAACCCAGTCTCTGGCATGCGGTGCGCCAACACTTTACCGCACCCTTTTGCCCTATGCGCGTCAAAGAAATCTGTTAAATCTGGGAAGATTTTCACGTTCAAGCGTTCCAGGGGAGGCGTATACACTGGAACGCCGCTCATGGACACGCACTTCTTCGATGGAGACATTAACTTTCCGGCTGGACACAAAAATTCCCCCAAAGTAGTATCGCCGCTTACATTATCTTCTTCTTCCATCTGAAGGGCTGCATTGAAACTTTCAAAATCAGTCGACATATCCGCACCGATGGTAGTCGAAGCACCGCGAGCATCGTCATCGTCCGCGTCCGCGTCCGCGTCTTCGTCACCGTCCACTTGTGATCCAGTGAACGTGTTTCCATCGTCACCACTCGTTGTTGTTGTTGATGATGATGATGATGATGTTATTGTTGTGCCTAAAGAAGATGATATCTTGTTGCCGTCAAAGTCATCGAAGTCGTCGAGATACAACGCCGCATTGTTTTTCGACTGACGATGCGCTAAAAAGAGCACCCACAGAGCGAGAAAGACGGATAAAAACGGGTACGCGACGTTTCTCATCCCCTCTCTCTTTTCTCTTCGCCTCCTGGCGAAAAGAGAAGAGAAGAGAGGAGGCTAGACTCGCGTCTCCCGGGGGGGAGAATGCGGAAAAGTACGGGACAAAAAACTGTCGAAAAGTGTCGAAAAGAAGATTTGAAAAAAAAATGGAAAACTTTCCGGCGAGAACGACCGACGACGACGAGGTATTCATTCTCTCATCATTTATTTTGCAGGCTAATAAAAAGCTATTTCTCTCTCTCTCTCTCTCTCTCTCTCTCTCTCTCTCTCTCTCTCTCTTTGTGAGCATCAACATCACAACCCTTCGAAGAACTTGGCGGCTTTCTTCTTCGCCGCGTTTGTGTGCATATCGCTGCCGCGTCCAGGTAACCGCCGGTTCTTGCCTTTGCCCTTTTTCTTCTTTTGTTTCTTCTTCTTCCTCTCGTCTTCGCTATCGCTATCGTCCATATCGCTATCGTCGTCGTCGTCTTTGTTTTCTGTGTCCATGGCGTCTCCTTCTCCTCCTCCGGCGTCTTCTTCGTGTAAGAAGGAGACGTCCCAAATTTTCACCGTGTGGTCGTGACTGGCGCTCGCTAAGGTGTTCAAATCCGCGGTCAATCGCATGCGTTCGATCGGATACTCTCCGTGCTCACCAACTAATCCTAACATTTGGTTTGGAAACACCGTAATCACGCGAATTAACCCGTCTGAACTGCCAGTTAAAACGATATCTTCGCTCACTTTTACCATCGCGTCTACGCTGGACGGGTGACCGGGAAACCTATCGTTCGATTCGATCCAATCGCCGTAATTCCAAATGTTCAAGTTTCCACCTTGCGAACCAGCGACAACTTTTGACCCGTTCTTCACCACGCAACACGACAACAACTCATCTTCCATGTTATCGCTCTGTCCGAGTACTTTCATCGCGGTTAAATCGAGACACGCCAACGTCCCGTCCCCGGACGTCGCCACCAACGCGTTTCGTTCGCTCGTCGTCTCGTGGTACATCTCCGAAACAAAATCTACGAATATCTCGTCTTTCTTAAACGAATGCGCGCACCGTTCCTCTCGAACGTCCCATATCTTTATCACGCCTTCGTCGCACCCGGTTGCAATCACGCCGTTCGCGTCGTCCAAAACCGTCAGTCTCGTTATCGCCTCCTCGTGCGCTTCAGCTATTCTCCCCACCGCTTGCTCCGTGTTCGCATCAATCAGCATCACCGAACGATCCCCAGACCCGGTGGCTAAAACCTCCCCTCCTTTCATGTACGACAGCGCTCGAACGGATTCCGAGTGCGCTTGAATCGCGCTCGTTTTCTTCACCTTCTTTTTATCGTTTGTTGTCGTTGTTCGCCGCCACATCTCGACGCCGCCGGTGATTAAACCAATCGCAAACGCCGTCCCGGATGGATCTCGGAAAGAAACGTCCATCGGGTTCTCTTCCGTCGTGATGGTTATCGATTCTCCGTCCTCATCTTCGTCGTTCATCTTTGTTTTTCTCCCAGTTTGTTGTAAAGCAGTGATAATAATAACAGTACGCGTATACGAGATGTATCAAAAGTGAGTGTTTTGTTAAAATTCGTAATGCGTTCGTTACTTTTTGACGAATTTGACGCCACTCGAAGTTGGAAAAAATGCATCAAATCGTTAGTAGTATTTATTCACAGCATCACGCACAGATCACATCACATCGCACGATAGCGATATAGACGAGAAAGAGAGAGAGAGAGTGAGATATAATAATAATAATGGGCACAGTCGCCGAGCTGGATCTCTCTCGAGAAGAGCGAGGAGGAGGAGAGGAGGACATCGACGATGACAAAAATAAGCCGAGCACGAGTTTTAATAATAGCGCTAGTAAATATCCAACCTCCATCGTGTGGTGCGCGATACCAATACTCACGGACGTTTTCCCTCTCGTCGGTCACGTCGGCGTGACCAACTCGGAGGGATGGATCTACGATTTTATCGGCGATGGCACCGTGCACCAATCCGCGAGCAATAACTTGTCGTTTAACAGAGTCATGCGAGTGATTCCGTTGCACGAGAACAAGTGCAAACAGCCGCTGAATGAAAGTTTGTCTCGGGTGATGACGCACTACACGAGGAGGAACGAAAAGTATAACTTGTTTGGACAGAACTGTCACGATTTCGTGGGGGTTGTTTTGAATCTCTCGGAGTACGACGGGAAAGACGATTGGAATTTAATAGATGTGGCTTTGTTCGTCTGGGGGTTACGCGGGAACGGCGGGAGTTTCGTAGACGCGAACGCGGCGTATCGAACGTTCGGGCCGGTGTGCGCGGCGTTCGTGGCGGCGTTTGCGTTTGGCGTCGGGGGAGCTTTCGTGCGCGCAGTGTTAGGTTTATACGGAGCTATAGCTGGATATTTCGCGTTGTACGTGTTCGTGTTGAGCAGAAGACGAAGTTGTTCCATACGAGCCGGGTCTATTCCTTTTCTACGGAATAGCAACAACAAAAACAAAAACGACGACGACGACATTTAAAACTTGAAAGAAGGAAATAGAGCCGCGAGGTGCGTATTTTGTATTTCATTTTTTACGATTGCAAAACTACGACGACAACGAAGAGCAAAAAGAGTCGATGAAGATTATAATCACCAGCTACTAGAACCGATCGATGTCCTTCTTCCGGGAGGACATTTTGAGGATAACCGTGTTCATTTCTGAGACTCTCTTTTCTCTCTTTCTCTTTCTTTCGTCGCAAGCGGTGTTATTTCTTTCATTTTAACAAACTTACCCTCCAACCTTTCTTCTTTTCAGAGAAACGGACCAATAATATAAGAATGGCGGCTAAATCGAACGACCCGTGTCAAATATGCGATTGCACGTTCACGTTTGTGTTTACATCGATCCTGGCGTTCATCAAGTGGTTCTTCAAGGACACCTTAAACGGAAATTCCTCGTTTAGTCTAATCGCTTTTCCATTCGTTTTGCTGTATCACTCGGTGATGATATACGTGCTGCCAACGGTTGGGATATATTTAATTTGAGATGGGTGCGTAAAAAATGTAATGCTATTATTTAATTCTACGTATAAAAAAAAGCGCGTTAGAAAAAAGCACGGAAAACATAGCTATATTGTATATATTGTAATCATGAACGGTAACGTCGCATCGACATCGTTGTCGCGTTGTTGTCAGTCTTCCGTGAGGTCAGAAAACCGTCGTCGCTGTTTTCGACGCGGAGCGTCGCGTTCATGTTTTCGACAAAATCATCCTCATCATCCTCGGCGTATCTTTGTGTGCGCTTCCAAAGGCGAAGACGAGGACGAGAAGAACAACAACAACAAAGTAGAAGCGAAAGACGTGCTCTCTTTCTTGTGCCCGCTGTTAAAACTCATCGGTGGTGGCGACGCCGCTAAACCGAGGAACAGAACGTTGGAAGTCGCCACCTCTGGCTTCGCTTCCATAGCGCGGATTCAATACGGGAAGACGGTGTTGGAGGAAGTTAAAAAAAACAGACAACGAGAACCAACGAAGTTGATTTTATATGAGTTCGAAGCGTGTCCTTTTTGCAGAAGGGTACGAGAAACACTCTCGATGTTAGATTTAGATTGCGAGATTCGACCTTGTCCGAAAGATGGTCGATTTAGAAAAGAAGTGTTGGAGAGAGGCGGGAAAGAAACCTTTCCGTATTTCGTGGACGAAACAACCGGGAAGGAGATGTACGAAAGCGCGGATATCGTGAACTATTTGTACGAAACGTACGGAAACGGAGCGACAGTGCCTGAGAACTATTTTGCGAGTACGCTCGTTACGGGATGGATGCCGACACTTTTTCGAGCCGGGAGAGGAATGACGAAATACGAGCCGAGAAAGGAAGGCTTCGTGAAGCCGCAGCCCAGGAATATCGAGCTTTTTAACTACGAGAACAATCAGTTTGCGAGATTGTGCAGAGAAGCGCTGTGTGAATTAGAGTTGCCTTACACGTTGCGCAATGTTGGCGCCGGGTCGCCAAAGAGAGAAACGTTGACCGAAGCAGGTGGAAAATCCGTACCGTTCCTCATCGATGGAGACGTGAAGATTGGAGAGAGCGAGGAGATTGTCGCGTATTTGTTTGAGAAGTATGGCGGTGGATACGTTCCAGAAATTGAGGGAGCATAACACCTTACTCTTCCTTCCCACCGCTAATATCTACTTTATCTAGTTTTTTTTGTAATGCTGCAGCAACTTTAGCCTTCCATTCCGCGCTTTCGTAATATCCATCGTCGTCCTCGTCCTCGTCCTCGTCCTCGTCGTCATCTGACTTGTTCTGATTCGCTTCCTCTTCCTTTGCTAAAGGTATGAACTCAGGCGCGTCTGCCCTCCAAAGCGCTTCGCCATCTGGTAACCCTTTGAACAAAGCGCACTCGTTCAACAATTTTTCGCACGTCGGCCGTTCGTTCCAATCGTACGCGATGCACTGTCTACAAAAATCTTCGATTTTTATGTCGAACCTTTTTCCATTCCCTTTTTTTCCGGCATCGTCGTCGTCCACGTCGTCGACAATCTCGTACGTCAACACCTCCGGTTCTTTCTCAATCGCTTGCATGGTCAGATACTCCGTCTCTCTCCGAAATGGATTCTTCCCGCTGATTAACTTATAAGCGGTCAATCCTAACGACCACACGTCGCACGCGTACGTCGCTTTCGCTTTCGCCTGCAAAATCTCCGGCGCGCAATATTCTGCCGATCCGACAAACGAATACCCTCTCTCCTTCTTCTTCACCATTTTCTCTTCTATCTCACCCGTTTCTTCGTTCATAACCCTTCTTTTGATGAATTCTTCTTTATGTTCCGCGCCTAAATCTATGCACGAGCCGAAATCGCACAATTTCACGTGTCCATCCGACCCTAATAGTATATTTTCTGGTTTTACGTCCCGGTGCGCCACGCGCAACGTCTCGTGACAATACCGGAGCGCCTCTGTCACTTCCTTGACGTAAAATGTCACCTGCTCTGCACTCAACCGACCATTTTTTCTCTTCTTTTTCCCACCGTTGTCGTCGTCGCCGTCGTCGCTAAAATCTCTCGTTCGTTTCATCAGCATCGCTAAATCGCCTTCCGGTAAACACTCCATGGCTAAATACAGCGAGTAATAATCCTGAAACGTAAAAAACAGCTTACAAATACCGGTAAACTCCGCCGCGTTCAACACGTCTCTCTCTTTCGTCACGTAAGACATCTTATTCTCTCTCTGTATAAACTTTTTATCCATCACTTTCAGCGCAATCGGTCGTTCCAGAAACTCTTGCCGTATTCTCGACGATTTCTCCGTCCCTTCGAGACGAAGCGCGTCAAAATTGACCATCCTGACTTCGCTGTAACTCCCATCCCCTAAGTGTTTCACGGTGACGAAATCGGAGATGGAAAAGTTCAACTGTTCGTGCAACGGCTTCGGTGGGGTGTATTTTTTGTATTCCCCATCGATTGGTCTCACTTCTTCTTCTTCTTCTTCTTTGTTGTTGTTGTTGTTGTTGTTACTTCTGAGCATGCTGTTCTCGGCTCTGACTGTCGACGCGCGCGACGGGGAGCGTGCGTTTGAGAGAGAAAGAGTTGTGGCGTCTCTTCGTGTTCTTCTTTTTTCTCCAAAAAGTCAACAAAAAAAGTTCCTCTCACCCACGCAGCACAGATATTTTATATAATAAACAAACAATAAAAATGACGACGACGACAACTAAAAGGACGTACTCGAATCCTTTGGTTCGCATAGGAAACTGGAGAGAAGACGAGGCTTTAGAGCTGGTGGGTGGTGTTTTTTATCTCGTTTCTTCGCGGCATCGCGCTCTTGTTTTTATTGGTAGTGCTAGGGGAATTCCCTTCTCTCATTTTTTCAAAAATCCCTCTCTCTCTCTCTCTCTCTCTGCAACCGCTTCTTCTTCTTCTTCTCGCGACGACTCACACGATCCCCGTTCTCTCTATCTATCTCTTTATCTGTGTCTTTCTCTCTCAGGCGAAACTGGAGGCGTACGTCGAGGCGAAGAAAAATGGCACTCGACACGTGGACGTTCTGCTCAAAAGACGAGAGAGATGTTTGCGAGAGATTTTGTCCTTGTCCTCCAAAAGCACAACACCCTCGTTTTCAAAAAGGGGTGATTGCGTTTCTTCTTCCGAGGAGGAAGAGAATGGTATTGAATTCGGGTCGATGATTCAACTCTTAAACGGAGCTTCGAATTTTAAAGACGCGATGGAATTGTACCCAGCCGATTGCGATTTTGCGAAGAAGAAGACGGGATTGGAGAAGATGGAACACGAGTGCACGGTGGCGCCTTCGCCGAGCGAGGAAGGAGCCAACGCGACACCGAACGCGAAGAATACGTTTTTTGTGAGGAGAGGAAGTCGACGCAGAAACGATAGCAATGGTGGTAGTAGTAGTAGCAATAATAGTAATAGAAATGATATTCGCAACGACGAAGAGGTGGTGAGATTCGGAGACCGCATCATATTGAGTGCGAACCCGTTGCTCTTCGATGAAGAAGAAGATGAAGAGGCACCAGAGCTGGAGAATTATTCGATTAAAGATTTAGTCTGTTCGACGGTTTCGAAGGAATACAACGACTATCTCTACGGCAGCAGAAAGAATGCGGTGGCGAGAAAAACGTTCACAGTTTTCCGCGAATCAAATTTAGCGAGGGAAAATGAGTTTGAAATCGTTCCTTCCTTGCGAAGCGTCGGCAACAACAAAAATGCGAGCAGCGCTTCCGTCGTAGGTGAAGAGCGGCAGCCACCAGTGAAGACTAACGATGCCTTTATGCTCAAACATTGCGGACGCGGCGGCTATTTGAGGTGTCTCGATCACGAAAACTGGCCAACTCCGGATTTTGGAGTCGTAAAACCAGTCGTCAGCGATGAAAATGACGCGTTGCTGAGTAAGCGACGCTTTGACGCTTCGTATTTATGGCGATTCAGGGCGTTCTAGAAAAATGCCCGTAGCAGCTTTTAGAATTATTTTGTATAGATATTTGCGCGCTTTAGTATAGAATTGCGTTTACATTATGCTACAACAAGAAGGATTACGGTCTGCATCCCGTGCGGCTTTTGCCGCGGCGATGGACCGCGTTCGACCGGTGAAATAATCGTCTCGCATGGGTAAAGATGTTCGCTCGCCGTCCTCGCTCACGAACATCATATCGCCAGTCTGTCTGTCGTACAGACAATAGGTTTCTAAAGTATCCGTATCGCCCCATGTTATCGATTTTTTCACAGTAACATCCCCTTTTCTCACGGAAATATCTCGATCCTTTCGAGAACTTGGAAAGTTCTTCAGGACCCCAAAGGATGGTACTCGTAGCATTTCTCGTTTCGCCGCCAAAACTGAGCCGTGTCGTTCTACTTTATACTCTTCAATGCTCAATTCATACGCCTCTTCAGCTGGCGCGTCTGTTACCGCGTCTGGTTGGTCTTTGCTATCCTTATCATTTTTACCGCTTCCTTTTTTCCCTCGCTGCATGAGCTTTTCCTGCGCATCTTTCTGCATTTTTAAAGCGCTCTTCAACAACACTTTCTCGGCGAGTTCAATAGTATCCGAGGACGACAAGTTTGAATGCACCGATCCGTCTTCGAAGTCATCCATCTCACCAGCAACGCCGCCTGAACCTAACGCAATGCTGGACATTTCTTTAGTTTGCTGCTCCCGCAACACTTTCAACTCGGTCGCTAATAATCTAGTAAACTCTTTCGTCTTGACTTGCCCGTTGCCGCTGGTATCGGCTTGCGCCATCATTGCAACGATGTCCGCCTCTGAACTCTTCACGCCCAACCGTTTCATCACCGTCTTCACGCTATCTACGGTGACGAAACCGGTATCCATCTCGTCTAAAATATGCGTTGCGTGTAGCACCGCGTGTTGATCAAAGTGTGCGAACACTGTCATTGCTTGCGCCACGTTCGCGTGCGCGTTGTGCAACACTTTCGAGAGCGTCCCGACAGACAGGTCTGCATTTTCTTGCCTCGCCTTATCGAGCAAGGCTTCAATAGCCGTCGTATCCACGCCAACCGACCGTAATCTACCCACATTAAACCTCACCTCTCTCTCGTTAATCCTCCCATCAGCATTTTCATCCCAAAACGCCACGTTAAGCAACACTGCGAATTCCGACAACGAACACGTCTCCTCCGCTCGGTCGTCCACGCTCGACTCGTCGTCCGACGGAACGCGATAACTGAAATTCGCCACCGAATCGTGCCTTTGCAGCGTCGATTTCATTTGCGGCGGCTGCGCAGCCGTCGGAGAATCCACGAATAACGATGCCACCGCAGCTGCGGACGAAGAAGACGCGGTGAGAGACGGAGACGACGGTTGTTGTTGTTGCTCGCCGCCTTCTCGTTGCTTCGCCCTTCGCAGTTGCAAAGGAGACACCGCGTTTTCCGGCGGCGTTCCAACTAAAGGCCTATCGATTTTCGGCGCATCTTCGTCCGTCCTCTCTCCGTCGTCCGAGTGGTCGTTCTTTCCTTCTTCTTTTCCTTTATCTGCTTTATCTTCTTTGTCGTCTTCGTCTTTATCTTCGTCGTCTTTATCTTCCGGCTCTTCTTTCCTCGACCCTTTCTTCCTTTTCTTTTTTTTGGAGTCTCTCGTGCGAGCGACTAAATACCCGCCCGCGATTTCCCCGTTTTCGTGCTCCTCGTCCGAGTCTGGGAAATAGTTCATCTGCGTGAGCAACTGCATCGCCCGCGCCATCTTCTTTCTCAACTGTAGCGATTAACGACAGTTTATGTATATCTTCCCTGCGCACGGAAACAACGACACCGACAAAAACAGGCGCGTTTACCCTCGCGCGTGTTATCTCGCGCGCAAAGAGAGGTTGTGCTTTGAATGATAGAAAAATGTGACTAGATAGATTTCCACTCCCGAAAAACCTGGCCGTGAAGAAATAAATCCTCTCTCTCTCTCTCTCTCTTCGTTCGCGGGTGGTGTATTCTTTTCTTTCGAGCTTTTAAAAATTCTCCCTCCGTGTCTCTGTCTCTATCTCTCTCGTGCGTGCGTGCGTGCGTGTTTTTGTATGCTAAATCACGGAAGAACGTCTTCTCTCTCTCTCTCGTGTAAGTGTGCTCGCGGAGTGATGATGATAAAAGTGCCCCTTGGTATATGTTTTTCTTTTTCAGGCTTGTCTTGCTTTTTTCGCCTTTTTCTAATTTTTGCTCTCGTCTCTCTCTTCTTCTCTCTCGTCTGTCTCTCTTCAGAAATTTTCTGGCTCCATCCTTCTCACGCACACGCCCAACTCATTTTTATTTAAAGGGAGTTTGTTGTGCGGACGAGAGAGAGAGAGAGAGAACCTTGTTCTTCTTCTTCTTCTTCTTCTTCTTCTATTTCTTCTTCTTCCTCGCGTCGTCGTCGTTTCGGTTACCGGGATAAAAGCAACGACACAGAACGAGAGAGAGAGAGAGAATTAAAAAATGATCGAAGAAGCGCAAAGAGAGGAGGAGGAGAAGAAGAAAACAGTTCCTTCTGCTTCTCCTTTCGATGGTAACGCTACCGCGATAGAGACAGAAGAAAAAGAAAAGAACGAAGAAGAAGAAGAAGAAGAAGACTACTCGACGTTGGAGGAAGTGACGAAAGAACTCTCGTTGAACCAACGACCGGCGTGGTTCGACCCGCAAGTGTTTGAGAAGGATGATTTTAATCCAGACGTTTACATCGACGAGATGTCTCCGTTCGTCGCGCCGGAAGATTTAGCCGTGGAGGTGGAAAAGTACGCGGACGACTTGCAGAACAAGTTGGTGGAAATGGTCAATCGAGATTATAAGGATTTTGTGGCCCTCACGACGGATTTAGTGGACGTGGACGCGTACGTGAAGGAAATAAAAGAACCTTTGGAAGTTTTAAAAGGTCAAGTGGAAGACGCGCGGGAAGTCGTGAAGCAAGAGTTGGAGAAGTTGCAAAACGCGTTGGATAGGAGAGACGAGTTGGCGAGGGAGAGAGAATCGCTCGAGTTGATCATGGAAGCGACGACGGTGTGCAGTAAAGTGGAACGGTTGTTGGAGGAGTTCAGAACGTCTGGGGACGGAGACGAAAACGGCAAGAAGAAGAGTAGTAAGTTAACTAGTACTAAAGCGGAATTTGTAGCAGGAGATGGATCGGAAGAGCAAGAAGGAATCGAGGATGATGGGGACGAAAGTAGCGTTCTGGTGTCAACCAACGTGGACATCGATATGGACTTGGATGGGGAAGGATTAGAATTCTTGCGCCCATCAAAGACGTTTTTAGCCTCGGCGGAGAGAGCGGAAAGAAACGCGTCGTCCTCGGACAATAATGCTTCGGCGGACGAAAATAGCGCGTTATCGCCTAGAAAAGGAGATGCCTCTTCGGATGCGACGACGAGTAGTAGTAATAATGATAGAAGTGACGGACATAATTCTGCGGAAGAGAGAGCGCGGATTTTGTCCCGCGTCGCCGGCGAGGTGAACAGATTAAAGTTCTTCCTCTCTCAAGGTAAAGATTCCCAACAAGTCAAGGCACTCGGCGACAGAGTAAAGAGCTGCGACGAGACATTATTGAAAGAACTCAACGGTGCATTCGCGGCTGCATTGTTAGACGCGAGCGAAGAGAGCAAAAAAGCTGGCATCTCTGCGACAAAATTGAAGTCGGCTGCGTCTGTAAAGTTTCTTTTGGAAGCGTACCAATCCGTTGGACGCGCTAGCGATGCCGAGAAAACAGTCAAGAATACTTTGGTGAAACCAGTCGTGTCTGCTGTTACCGATAGCGCTCCAGCACCGGCTGGCATCGGTGCTCGCGAGGACGTTTCGGGAATCTTGAAGAATTGTTCAGAAAAAGCCATCGAGGCGGTGTCTTTTCTTCTGGATATCGCAAAGGATCTTTCATCGTCGGAATCGTCGTGTGATTTCTTAGGCGGCTCTGTTTTAGCTGAAATTGACTCGCAATTGCACGAAAAGCGACCGAGTTCTTTCTCCCCGGGCGTACCCGAGGCATTCATCTCGAACTACGCTGCTTCGATGGCGTTCATCGACGACTTGCAAGCGAAAGCAGAGACGATATCGCAGATCGCCGCAGAGAAGTTCTTCGATTCAGACGCTTTACGTACGTTTCATAAACGATGGAATTTGAGCGTATACTTTACGCTTCGCTTCCAAGAGATTGCCGGTGACGTAGACGCGACGCTCACGAGACCAGGACTGGAAAGAGTACAAAAAGGAGACGCAACAACGCCAACGGCGAAGTCACCAAAGAAAGACGGGACCCCAAAGTCTCCGAAATCTCCCAAAAAGCAACAAGAAATTAACGACGTTCCTGGAGTATTTTCTCTTACTGCTTCCGACGCTGCGTTCCGAAGCGCCCTGCGATGTTTTGACGACGACGTATACGTACCTGCTCAAGCGGACAAGTTTGTTCGTCTGGCGGCGCAAATCGTGTCCCGATATCGCGCTTGGGTTTCAGCTGGAACTGAATACTTGGAAGAAACTGCGCTAATTAATGCTGCCGCGGAGAAGAGTGAAAATACTTCGGATGATGCGGGTGGTTCCTCTTCGGTGGCTACAGCAGCGAGACGAACGACGAGTTCGAACACGTGGGGTGCCACAGCTGGTTGCGAAGAACTCGCCACGGTTCGTTCCGAGGTAGAATTATTCTCTAAAAAAGTAAAGGAAGAGCTTGTTAAAGTTGCGGCAAAGAAAGTTGGTAGTGCCATTAAGGTCCCCGAAGATCGCGAAGCCGCTACAAATGCAACGAGTCAGTGTCTAGAACTTGGCGCGGTTACCCTTGATGAATTCCTGCCGAAAATTACATCCGCCATTGCACTCGTAGTGACCGAACGATGCACCGAGGCGTTGAAGCAACTAAAAGGCATCACAGCAACGTTTCGAATGACAAACAAACCAACTCCGACCAAGCACTCGCACTTTGTGCCGATGTTACTTCAACCACTTTCGAAATTCTGTGAAGAGTCGCAAAGAACGAGACGTCTGTCACCCATAGCCGCGAAAGATTTGACAAGAGAAGTCTGCGAAGGCGTGACGAAGAAATATGCCGAAATGGCGAGCGATTTAGTCGCTACTGTCCTCAAAACTGAAGCGAGTTTGAACCGCTTAAAAGATAGGCAAGGCAAAGGTACCACAGCTGCATCTGATGCAACGAAGGCGGGCGGCAAATTGAGCGACACGGATAAAATCTTCAAGCAGTTGCATCTCGATGTCGCTGAGTACGCGTCGCGATTAATTTCCGTAAACGTGCAACCGAGCTCACTCGAAGCGTTTCCCGCGCTTTGGAAAGCGTTAGCTCCCGAGGGTGAACCGATACCGGCATGATGCAACAAAACAACTATGTAAGTTTATTAGAATTAATATTGCAATCTATAAATTATATCTTTACAATCTATTGTTCATATCGCTCTGCTTTTTTTCGCATACGTTCGACTCATCACTTCAATTGGGTACCTCCACTCGACTTTATCGCTACCGACGTTGAATTCAAATCGAAGCACCCAGGCCAGCTCTATTTTTGTGGTTCGAAACGATCCTGGAGCTTCTAACGGAACCGACGCGGAGAAGAACGTTCGACGAATGTGCTCTACGCACCTTTCAGAGCCTTCCGCCCATATCTTCCGCAGGACTGGCAACTTTGAAGAATCAGCAGCTCCACTACTATTGCTATTGCTATTACCGCTACCACCACCTTCAATACTACTCAACGCAATCTCCTCCGTTTCCAAAGTCCACGAATATGATTGCACAGGCATAGTCTCCATACTTTCTGGCTTTGTGTTTTCAAAATCAAACACGCCGGAGACCAACTCCCCGCACGCAACAACCGGTAATGGGTTCGCCGGCGTTATCTTACACACAAACTTATTCCCTGTCGTAATTGCGTACGTTCTCTGTTGCGAACTTTGCATTCTCGACATCTCGAGGAACTCTCTCAAGTTTTCGTCCGCGTCGCCGCCTTGCAACGTTGCCTGACGCAATTCTAAATCCAAAAAATCTTCTCCCCAGGTATCTCTGTCCGACCAAGACGGTAAAATACCTCTTGGGGTAACCGGCCCACTTGCGGCAGCTAGATTACTATTGCTATTATTATTACTACTACTGGATCCACCACCATTACGACTGCCGCTGCTATTAAAACTCTCGCTTATTCTCAAATCCTCGAATCGAGGCGTCCCGCTCAAGCTTTTCGGTGGCTTCGGTCCCGCGTGCACTTTCAAAGGCATTTCAATCACGACCGGTTCTGCCTCTCCTCTCAATTTGCACGAAAAGATCACGGAATAATAATATCGGCAAATCTGACCTCTGTACGTCGGCGGTAAGCCGGGCGGTATTTGAATCGTAAACTTCAAAACGTGTCGTTCGTTCGGTTGTAAGAGGACGTTTTCCAGCACGCTCCCAGGTGGTGAACGCGCGATGAATCGTTCGCCAGTTTTCAACGAGTTTTGCATCCTCATCGCGTTACCACCGCTCCCGTTACTCGTCGGTTGCACCCAAACCGGGTCTAAGCGTTCAATCCCGCGCCATTCGACTTCGACGGTTTCCACGAACGGGTACGCGTCGTTCCCAAAGTCGTTGTTGTTAACGTTGTTGTTGCTGTTAGGTGATTGGTGATTGCGAGTGGCACGCGCGGCGAAGCGAGAATACTCACGATCGTACGCGTCGCCGAGAGAGACGACTAATTTTACGACGGACTCTTTTCCCGGAGTCACTCGCGCGCGATCGCCAAGGTCCGCGTATAGCTTTACTTTCGACGATGAAGAAGCCATTTTTTAACGCGAAAGAGGTGCACGTTTTTGAAAAATTGAAAGAATTCCGCGACAAGTTATTGGGGACAAATCAGTGTGAAGCGACTAAAGCGCCACCATTAAAGCTATCTATCTATCTGTCTATCTATTCTTACTGTTAATACTACTACTACTACGCGCTTTTACACTAGATCCGCCCAACCGTTGGACGGCGCGTCGTTATCGTCGTCTTCGCTTTCTTTCTCTTCTTGTTCTTCTTCGTCTTCCGCGTCTAACGCAGGATTGTCTTCCTCAAGTTTATCTGACTCCGCGCCGTCAACGTCGTCGCTGTCGTCGTCTCCTCCGCCACTTCCTTCTTCAGAGGAAGACGATGATGCCGTTTTGGGAAACACATTGTTGCGGAAATGCAAGTTGCCACAGTCCATGTTCGTTTCTTCTCCGTCGTCGCAGTAGACTACCTTTTGTTCTCTCGCCAACACTCTGAAAATTGCCACTTCTACGTCCATGCCGGTGCTCACGATTTCCCTCGTCGGCGGATAGCGACCTTTGCCGGAATCAAAATATCTGTATTTTTCCAGTTTTGACCCATCTGAGTGCGTTCGACCGAATCCATAAAGTGAGACCCGATCACAAACTTGCATCAACGCGAAAGCGGCGACGAATCCAACCGACGGTTGCGTGCCTTTCGTCTTCAAAGTAAAACCCATCTTCTCGAGCTTCCACCTGTACAGTTGGAAGAAATCTCTCGCTGCCGCTTCCATTCTCGGCGTGACAACGATTAATTGCACATCTGTTCGTCGCCATTTTTCTCTCAGCGCTTGAGCCAGTCCAACGGATTGCAGCGTGATACCTTTTGTCGCGCCGGTTAGAATTAAATTCGCCCCCCACTCCAACGGCAAATCCGCCGGCGACAACCCGCCTTTTTCTGGAAGCGAATATTTGTGGATCCATGGTTTCGACAAGGCTCTAAAATTGGACCGTTCTCCGACATCCTTCGTTTCCGTGTGCTTATTCCTACTGCTACTTTTCAACGACGAATCCGCTGGCGCTTGGTTCAATCGCACGACTGAATCGTGCGACTCAATCGCGCTCGCAAAATTCCTGCCCACCACGTTCCCGCTCGATCCGACTAAAGCGCAACTCGAATCCGATAACTTTGAATCCACATCTTTAAATCTCAACTTGATCGCATCAAAATCAGCCGCTAAATACCTCTTTGGCAACGTATCGAATCGAAATTTTTTGGCGTTTGATTGCGTAATAAACGCGTCGCGTAGGTGTAATCCCGTAGGTAAAATTTTCGGATCTATTTCTATCCGCGGAAGCGCGTCCAACGCAACTTTCACGTCGAGAAGCGTTCCTTTGATGGTTTCGTCCACGTCAGGTTCGGTGAGATTATACATTCGTCTATATATTCCTCCATCCGAAGCTCTTTGCTCGTTGTTATTAGCGTTTGAACTACTACTGCTACTACTACTGCTACTTCCAGATTTTTTACCACCGCTAGGGGACGACGAAGAAGCTCGTCGCGGCGTTGTCGTCGTCTGAGGCCTCGCCCTCCCTTCGCTATCTCTCTCGCGCTGCGGCGCCAAAGAAGAAGAAGAAGAAGGTGACATCTTCATCGCTCGTTCCGTCGCGATAACTCCGTCGTTCACGTCGCTCAACAAGAAATTCGGCAGCGCGAACAGGAACAAAGAAAGCGCGAATAACGAAAGCGTGAGTAAAGTGTCTCTCGAACGTAAATGTTTGACGAACTGATTCGAGGAAGAAGAAGAAGAGGAGGAGGAC
>Ga0255769_10000525_pt1 | contig 45638 bp, 36 predicted proteins | sample 041ome_9_FD_179637 | JGI IMG/M metagenome (GOLD analysis project Ga0255769, IMG submission 179637) | Coastal salt marsh microbial communities from the Groves Creek Marsh, Skidaway Island, Georgia - 041413US metaG (version 2) | ecosystem: Environmental > Aquatic > Marine > Intertidal zone > Salt...
GATTGAACTTCGAAATCTGGTAAAGTTTTGGCAAAACCCATCTGCCTATTTTATTTCGCACCAAATAGGCATCTGTATCTGGGATGAGGAAAATTTATTACCGGAAAATGAAAGACTGGATGCTTCACCTCTTGAGGACTCCAAATTGAAAAACATTATTTTGAATAATGCATCAGAAGCCGAAACATCGAGCTTCAACGAGGATATCAATTTTGAAAAAGCGAGAAAAGCAGGACTGCTATTACCTGGTCAACTAGGCACTTCCTTGTACTCCTCTTTACACGCAGAAGTATGTGCATTACTTGCTCGTTCAGGAGAAGATTTTTCTCTGCCTCCGAAAACCCAATCATCAAGAGGAATGATTGGGGGTTATGAAATCGAAGGGAAAATCACTTCAATCAATAACAAACAACTCATTTTATCCTCTTCAAAATTAAAAGGTAAGCACTGCATGGAAGGGTTAGTACTGCATTTATTTGCCAATCTTTTTGGTCAACCAAAGGGTGCAATTGAAACTATAATTTATGCAACAGACAGGACTTACATACTTAAGCCACCCATAGGAGATGCTTGCCTCGAAGCTCTCGAAGATCTTGTAAAACTGTTTATGGAAGGAAGGAAGAAGCCGATTCCATTTTTTCCGAATTGCACCCTGGCGTGGATGACTCAGGCTGCTAAACTCAGTGAAGAAAATAGCAGAGCACGCAAGAGCGAACTATCCTGTGCATACCAATCCTGGTCCAGTGAATATGGAGGAGAAGGAAAAGAATTCTCCAACAAACTTTGTTTCCCAGAAAACCCCTGGAAATTGGATGAGACCAATGAATTAAATAAATTAGTGGTCAGTCACTTTAACAAGCTCGGAGGAGTTTTTCTGTGAATCTAAAAAGTTTTTTGGCTAACGAAACTCCTCTCGTTGCTGGCGAGACCTTGATTGAAGCAAATGCAGGTACCGGAAAAACTTACACCCTATGTAAAATTATAGAAAGATTGATCGTTGAGGAGAGTATTCCTGTAGAGAGAATTTTAGCTGTGACCTTTACCAAGTCGGCTGCAGAAGAACTAAGTGAACGGGTCAGAAAAAACTTAAAAGATCGAAAGTCTAAGCTTGCCCAAGATGCAGGTTCTGAACACTCAATGCTGGCCCGCGCTATCAGTAATTTTGACGATGCGAGGATTTCAACTTTGCATGCATTTTGTAAAAGATTGCTAGAAGATTTTGCCTTTGAGTGTGGGGTCCGTTCTGAATCTGAGCTACAAACAGACGATATACCCCTCAGAAAACAGGTTGCTTTGGATTTCAGGAGGGCAACTTTTTTGGATTGTAATCCATTTCTCGCAGCAATCTCTTTCACTGGAGCATTAACGACTGAGAACTTACAAAACCGAAATGATCAAAAGACTTCATCTGATTTGCCAGAAGAGCAAGACCTTGAGCGGCTATGTGAGGATGCCACAAAGCAATATTTCAGTTTGATCGGATTGTGGAAATCAGAATTAGAAGAAATAGAGAGCTTTCTTTTTGAACACTCGGCCAATGGTGCGGCTGCAAAAAAGTGTTTTGAAGAGTTAAAAATGCGCTTCTTGCAAGCGTTTAAATGCCCCGTACAAGTTCCTGACTTTTCGCTTATTCGAATTCTTCGAATTGCATTTAAGGAAGAACTTAAGGCTAAGAGAAATGCTGAAAGTCAAGCGATCCCATCATTTTTCCCAATGTCTTATTCCTTTTTAGATCAATGCAAAGAGATTGAAGATCATTTATTGGGAATCTTTGATAAATTTTCCGAGTCAAAGTTACATGTGCTTAAGGCTAAATTAAACCTGCGAACCTTTAATGATCTTCAAACTTTGGTTGCTGAGAGCCTAACAGGCCAAAGAGGAAAAGCCTTAAAAGCCAAAGTTTTTGAAGAGTTTGATGCCGTTTTAGTAGACGAGTTTCAAGATACCGACCCTGTGCAGTTTGACATACTCAGAATGCTTTTCTCGCAGCAGGAAACACAAACATCAAAGCTTATTTTTTACATAGGAGATCCAAAACAATCGATTTATAAATTCAGGGGTGCTGATCTTAATAACTATTTAAAAATCAAAGATTCACTTGATCCCAAAAATATATTTGGACTCACTAAAAACTACCGCAGTCACCCCTCTTTAGTCACCGCGGTTAATAATTTTCTGCAGCTCAAAGAAAAATTGCGTTCAAACGAAGAAAACCAAGAGAATGAGGGTGGACTCTTTCTTGATTCCAGGATCTCTTTTGATGGCTCAACCGGAGACGAGAATCTTGCCGACTCAAAATTTTTTCAGTCAAGCAACCCAAAGATTTCTCCTGCCACATTTAACCTTCGATATGCTGCACTCTTGGACAAAAAAGAAACTCCCGACGAAACAGCAAAGAGAATACTGAACGATATGGCTAGGGAGATCATCGAACTCCTAGACCGAGAGAATCGTGCTAAGATTGGAGGAAATCAAATAAAAGGATCGGACATCGCCATTCTTTGCCGAAGTAACAAACAAATCGATGAAGTCTATGAAGTACTATCTTCACATTTGATCCCCTGCACATTACTTGCCAACCGCTCTATTTTTCAAAGCCAAGAAGCACTGGACATCAAATGTTTGATGCAAGCTTTACTGGAGCCAGGAAATCAAACTTTGATCCGTAGAGTCATGGCGTCCTCCCTTTTTTCTTTTAATTCAGAAGACTTTGTAACTTTTTCTCAAGATACAAAGATATGGGATTTTTGGGCTAATCGCTTTTCATCATGGTCCAGTCTTTGGAAAACGCAGAGTTTTAGTTACGCATTTCAGGCCATGCTTTCTGACTCGTTTGATGATTTGAGCAAAATTAATAGCCAAGATATTTCTCTAGATTCGAAAAAGATACCAATACAAGCCACAGTTCTGCAAACTAAAGGAGGTGAAAGAAAAATGACCAACTACCTGCACTTAGGAGAACTTCTTTACCAGGCAGAACTTAATGGTGCCAATTCATCTCCGCGGAACCTGTTGCTATGGTACCTGGAGCAAATTGAAAACAAGACCGAGATCGAAGAATCAGACTGCAGGCTTGAATCTGATGAAGATGCGATAAAAGTTCTCACCATTCACAAATCCAAGGGGTTACAATTTCCGGTCACTTTTATACCCTTCAGTTGGAGAACAGGTAGCGGAAAAGGGTTGGATGATAAAAAAGAAGAAGTTCGAGCACTATATGTTGCCCTTACCCGAGCCACTTCCAGGTTGTATCTTTATCACAAAGAACCCAAAAGGAATTTCAACCAATCCGCACTTAGTAGATGCATTCCTGAAGATTTTAAACTCGCAGAGAATTATTTATCCAATCTTTCGTCCTATTTCAGCCTGCAAAACATTAATGATAAAAAGTTGGAAAATGATTATTGTGGTGTCAATAAATTCACAGATTTAAAACCCTCCCTTTTTACTAATGAGATACCCTTGGGCAGAATAACTTCTTCCTTTTCTCAAAAGATTAAGGGTGATCATACAGAAAAAGATCACGATGAATTGGAAATTCAAAAAGAAATTGTTTCTTTTGAAAAAAGACGAGGGGCCCATACATTCCCGGCAGGTACACAAGCAGGAAACTTTTTTCATGAAATCTTCGAGTTGATCGATTATCAAAAGGAACCTGATCATTCGCTTCTGGAAAAAATGTTAAGTAAGCATGGCTTACCCAATAGCCTTTTAGAAGATACACACGCAATAATCCTAAGTACCCTTAGTGCAAACTTAGTTTCCCACAAAGGTACTCCCCTGAAACTAAGTTATATCTCTGCACCCCAAAGATTGCCAGAAATTGAATTTCATCTTTTGGGCAATGATTTTTGCTACAAAGAATTAGCTACCGTCATCAACACCGTTGATCCAAATTGCAAACTTGCTTCCTACTTAAAAAGGAAAAGCAAGGTGGAACGGTCTTTAACCATCTCATTTTTTAAAGGATTTATTGATCTCACTTTCGAACATGATGGAAAATACTATGTTTTAGACTGGAAATCTAACCTACTCTCGGGAGAACAGAATTCATTCGGTCAAAAAGGACTATTGGAGGAAATGGAGGAAGCAGATTATATCCTACAATATCATCTTTATCTCCTCGCTCTCCATAGGCACTTAAAAAGCTCCAAATGTCCGGCTTATGATTATGAACATTCAATTGGTGGTGCGTACTATTTATTTCTCAGAGGTTTAGTCCAACCTAATTCTCCTGATGATGGTATATTTTTTGACAAGCCTCCCAAGGAAGTGATGCTTGCTCTCGATTCTTTTTTAACAAACAAAATGGAGGGGAGCAATTGAAGGAAGTCACCTCCCTATTTCCCCAGCAATTGATGGACTTCTTCGAAAGGAGGATGCAGATCCCTCACAACGATCAAAGTCTAACTCTCATCACAAAACTTTATGAAGCCCTGCAATCAGGTCGGGCGTCTTTGAACGCAAAAGATTTGGGTGAAGATTTGTTACCATCTCTTGAGTCAGAGCTTGTTGGTAAACCAGCACTAAAGAGGCCCATCGTTTTAACTGAACAGGGAGATTTATACTTTCGTAGATATTATAAATACGAGTTAATCTTAGCCCAAAATCTATGCCTGAAAGCGAATTTAAAAGGTCCAGCACCTTCTGAATTAGCTCTAAATTTAATTAAGCAACACCTCGGAAATTCTCCTGATCAATTAGAGGCTGCGATCAAATCAATATCCAATAAAATTGCTCTAATAACAGGAGGGCCTGGGACTGGGAAGACATTTATGGTTGTTACCATGCTTGCTGCACTTTTGATAGATTTTCCCGACTTGAGAGTTTGCCTTTGTGCCCCTACTGGCAAAGCAGCTCACAGGCTTTCAGAATCAATCATTGAAAATCTCAAATTACTCAATCTGCCTACAGAACAATTATCCGCTTTTCCGAAAGAAGCCTCAACCATTCATAGGCTATTACGGCCATTACCGCCATCTATTCACTTTCGCAGGAATGAAAAAAATCCATTGGAATTTGATTTATTAATCGTCGATGAAGCATCTATGGTTGATTTACCCCTCATGGCAAAATTAGTTCAGGCACTGCCAGAGACTTCAAGGCTTTTGCTCATCGGAGATATTGATCAATTAGCACCAGTCGAAGCCGGTGCTCCCTACCACTCAATAGCTCGTTATTTCAAAGACGCCGGTCTCCCAGATATTCTTTCCTCCCTTACAATTAATCGAAGGTTTGGAAATAACAGTTCAATTCAACGACTATGTGTGGGGATTGCCTCGGGCAATGTGGAAGAGGTTAATCTACTGCTTCAGGAGCCTGCCAAAGAGGATTTTGAATATGTTAGTGATTCAACAATTTCAGAAGCTAAGAGGAGACTACTTCACGGATATAAAGACTTAGCAAATGCAAAAACTCCCTATGAAGCACATGAAGCATTCTCAAGATTCCAGGTTCTGTGCCCCACTCATGAGGGAGAACTTGGGGAGCATGCGCTGAATAAGTTAGCTTGTTCCTTCTACCAAACTGAAAATGAATCTGGTTCACCCATCTACTCTGGGCTTCCAATCATTGTTGAAAAAAATGATTATTCATTAGGTCTATTCAATGGAGATATAGGTATCATTTTGCCGCAAAGCACTGACAACTCGCAATTGTTTGCGTGGTTTCCGGACAAAAAAAACGGATTTAGATCAATTTCACCGTCAAGGCTTCCCCCCTACCGTCCAGCATATGCGATTACAATCCACCGAAGTCAAGGATCTGAATATGATAAGGTCATGATTGTGATTCCATCTATAGAATCGGAAATCATGTCACGAAACTTACTCTATGTTGCGAGCAGCAGGGCAAAAGAAAAAGTAACCCTTTTGGGAAAGCAATCATTCATTCTTAAATCTATCCAAAAGGATTTAAAACAATCGAACAGCCTTGGAAATAGACTGAGTGAAGTGCAAGCTTCAAAGTAAACTATTTAATTATCAGATTGACTGACTTTTTGAACTAGGAACTTAATAACCTAAGTTCTAAGGGGCCATCACTTATCTTATTCGCTTAAACTTTAAACAACAAAATCAGTATGTACGGAACTAAAGTAAAATCAGACCAATTGAAAGAATTCCTGGAACACATCTTCACTGAAAATGATAAGAGACAAGGCCCAGGCACTCCTGTCTGTATTTGGGGATCTCATGGCCTTGGGAAAACCCATATTGCTCAAGCATTCGCAAAAGAGAGAGGTTGGCAATTCCGAGATATTCCCGTGGCACAATTCGAAGAGATGGGCGATCTACACGGAATGCCTGAAAAAGTGGACCCCACACCGGAAGCGCCTAACAGCGGAGATGAATACACCTATTTTTATCCACCAGACTGGGTACCCACAGAGGAAGGACCTGGTTTGATATTACTGGACGATTTCAATCGTGCGGATGACCGAATCCTCAGAGGTATAATGCAACTGTTGCAAAATTTCGAGCTGACTTCCTGGAAACTTCCTCCGAAATGGCAAATCGTTTGTACGGCTAATCCTGAAGGTGGCGATTACTCAGTAACTCCACTGGATGATGCTATGCTTACTAGAATGATACATGTATCCTTGTCCTTCGATGCCAAGGAATGGGCCAAATGGGCCGATTCTGCTGGCTTAGATAAGCGGGGCATTTCCTTCATCCTTAATCGCCCAGAGACCGTGACTTTTAAAAGAACAACTCCCCGGACACTCGAGCAATTTTTTCGGCAGATAGAAAATATTGATAATTTGGAAAACAACTTGGAGTTGGTGCAAATGCTTGGCATGGGTACCTTGGACGATGTCACTGTTGGAGATTTTCTCAATTTCATCCGAGACGATCTTACTTCATTAATCGATCCCGAGGAAATTCTTTCAGTTGATGACTTTTCTAAAATAGAAGAAAGGCTCAAGGAGATTGGTACTGATGATAAAGGAAACCGCAGAATAGATAGGTTATCAACCATTTGTTCCCGTATGCTCATTTGCTTAACAAGAGAAAACTATGAAGCCGGAAGCACTGACGAGAAAAACCTTTGCTCATTTCTTAAGTCTGAAAATTTACCTAAGGACCTCAAGGTTGGTCTTGCCATGGATATAAGCAGGAATGGTTCAGAATTGATAAGAGGAATGCTTCGGAGTGATACAGCAGTCGCCAGCATGTTACTAGAAGCAATGTAGTTATATGATAGCTAAGGCAGAAGATGAACTGTCAAAGGCGATCATCAAGCTAATGCTTGAAGAGCCCTTCTATGCTCACTTCCTCGGACAAGTTACACGAATCATAACCACGGATGTTTCAACTGCAGCAGTGGGATTGAAAGATAAAAACCTATGCTTATTTGTTAATCCAGATTTCTTTTTAAAATCTTTAAAAAGCCCAGAAGAAAGAATTGCGATTCTCAAGCACGAAGTCCTTCATTTGGTTTTTTACCATTTGTATCGCTTTATTGGCGAAAAGAACTCCAACAATGCTTACCTAAACAATTTAGCTGCGGATCTGGTGGTCAACCAATATGTTGACCCTTGGCCTCTGCCAGAAGGTGCTGTCCTCTTGAATACTTTTCCTCGGTTGGAATTAGAACCAGAAGAAGACTTAGCATACTACTATGAAAAATTGATAGAGGCTAAATCATCCTGTAATCAGAAGTTGGAAGAATTATCTAGTAAACTAGAAGAATCAACCGACGCCGCTCAGAAAGAAGAACTCGATAATGAAATCGAGGATTGGGAAAAAATGAGGGAAATTTTAGAGGAAAACGATAACTCTAAGATTTGGACTGACGACCACTCAAAATGGTCTGAGGATCCATTGGATGAAATCTCCAGGCAGCAAATCGACAATGTTGTGACCAAGGCCAAGGATCGCATGCAACCCAAAGACTGGAATGGTGCACCAGGCTGGTTGAAGGATCATATCGACGGGATTGAGGCAAGGCGAAAACCAAAAGTGGACTGGAAAAGATCTTTAAGAATTTTTGCATGTAATGCGAGCCGCACCAAGATTAAAGGCACTATGAAAAGGCACAGTAAGAGATTTGGTGCACCCAACCCAGGTGTTCGAATCAAGCGATTTCAAAAACTGGCCATTATCGTGGATACATCTGGCTCAATGGTCAGCGATGATATTGTATCATCCCTTTTTGCAGAAATACATGCCATATGGAAAACAGGTGCACAAGTGCACATTATCGAGTGCGATTCAACCGTACACCGAACCTACGATTACAGCGGAGTTACTCCTCAATTTGTAGAAGGTGGGGGGGGGAATGATTGTGACCCCGCTTTTGAATATCTTTGGGAATATCGTAAGAGAGGGTTAATTGACGGATGTTTATTTCTTACCGATGGATGGTTTGATAAACCCACCATCAAACCTCCATGCAAACTTTTGTGGTTAATTACAGAATATGGGACTGATGAATACACCGAGTTCGGATCATCGGTCTTTCTAAATTAGTAAAGTATTTTTAGAGGGATTTTTAGGTATCAATTGTGCTCTTGGGCCTCGACATATTTCTGTGGCACAGTATCCATTAATTCCATTTTTAAATCAATCGGAGTTGATTCATTCATTAAAACAGCAACTCTTACTTGAGGATCAAGATCCCTTCCTAAACGAGTTAAATCACCTATATCAGTACTTGAATCGCTTGCTATTAATAATTTTTCTTCACGATTACCCGAAAAAAATGGATTACTTCTATTTAGTAATGCATCGAAGCGACCCATAACTTTCTTTTCAAGAAAGTTTCTTTTGCCCAAAATTCTGGTAATTTCATTATATACATCAAGTGAATCCATACCCAAGGCAGCACCTATGTCTAAAAGCAGTAATGTTTCGCTTGTTTTAAGAGCTCCATCACTTAATGCGATTTCTAAGAGAGATTGTAGAAGTGACAACTTGGTTTCGTCATCTTGCCCACTTAATTGAACCAGAAGGTCGAAGAAAATTTCATAAGGATCTGATTCATTTTGCTCTAAAAATTCATTTATATAATCGAGTACAGGAGCGGGGTTTAACACATAAGAAAGCATTACATTGTGGAGCCAGTCGAGCTCATCTTCGTCCACATGATCATCAATACCAGCTAAAAGAAAGCCTCCCAATCCAATTGCTTGCAGTATCTTAAAATGATTTATATCTTCGTCCACATAATCGATTAGATCAATGATGCTATCCATTTTCTGGCTTAACTCTTCGTCATAGCTCAATTCTGAATTACCTTGGGACCATTTTTGGAAGGAGTGCGAAGACCCGAACAAAGAAAGTGCTTTAACTCTTAGATAAAAAGGTGGATGGCTATGACCTCCAAAAGATCTAAACTCATTCGAGAAATCCCTTTGATTAATATCTTTGAGGAAATCACTTATGTTTAGTTCCACTTTGGATGGTGAGAGATCACAATGAACCCTGTATAAAGCACGAACCGCGACCTCAAGAGAGCCGCAAACTAATAAACCAATTCTATCTGCAGAAATTTCAGAAAGTTTACGCCAAGTAGCGTACAAATACTCAAAGGAAAGACTAGGGTAGCCTGAGTCAGAACAAAAAGTATGATTACATATGTATGTTATGTCATTGTTATTGAATAACCAATGAGCAATCTCATGTCCAATTACAAACTTTAACTCACCATCATCCAATTCATTCACTAATTTCGAGCTTAATGTAATAATACTTTTACTATCATTCCTAAATGTTGGCAAAATTGCAGCACTATGAATGGGTTCGTTTTCTATGAACAAACTAAAATTGTTCTCAATCGATAATGTATTACAAACTTCACTTAATAACTTCTCCAACCGAGGAGAAAAAATTTCATCCGAAAGGTAAGCATGGCTTTGGTAGACTTCATGACCGACATCTGACATGTGGGATTCAGTTCTATGAATAAAAGGTAAGAGTGCATTTACCTGAAAAGCTTCCCGAAATAACTGTGTCGCATGAGATTCTCTATTAAGCCTAAACCAATGAGAAAAATGACCTGCATGAAGAGACTTTGAGCCGACTTCGTTATCAATCTTATAATCAAGTCCCCAGTAATCTGTGAGAAATTCGTCCAGAGTTTTGTCGAGACTAGTTTTAGCGTTAAATGACTTAAGGTCTATGACAAGTGAAACCTTGTTTTCCTCTGATAAATGAAGGGAAAGAAAATCTATATTCTCGAATAAATAGCTCCTTGGATTATTTGATTTTCTAAAAGATGAAAATCGATCTCTTGATACTAAGAAATAATTAGAATTAAATTCAAAATCTTGCTTTTCCCATTCATCAAGAAAAGCACGGATTGCCCTTAACTCCTTACAATCAATGATGTAATCATCAAAATTTGCAGCATATAAATACAGGAAAGCTAGCCTTTCCAGAATGGAGGAAAGCATAAAATAATAGTTAGATTGACTACAATCTAAGAGCTAAATCGGTTTTGTTGATTTTTAAGAGTTTTTAGTTTTTGATACTCTTCGTCAAACTCAGAAGTTCCAGCCGTTAATGAGCTTAAGCGAGCGTGAGACTGTTGAATCTTCTGTTGCAAAACCAAAGCTTCCGCACCACGGTCTGGAACCTCGTAGGGGTTCCCCCGACCAGACAAATTATTCCAGACTGATTGGAGAAAGGATGGCTTGTTACCAAGAATACGAGCCAACTCACCCTTATCAAAGTAGCAACCTGCAGAACTTACATCAATTTTTTCTCCCAGAACAGTGATTTCAGTCATTGTTTCGCCAGTTTTAGGACATATCTTCATGGTGGTTGTTGGAGTTATTGGAGTTGTTGGAGTTGTTAAAGTAGGTTGAACAGATGGGTACGATGTACTCGGAACACTAGCAGTCTGTATTGCAGGATGAGAAATTGAATCGAAAACAGAGATTTTACCGGGAGATGAAGACTCACTATGAGTATTTGTAAAAGATGAGCCAGTATGCGTGGAACCGTATTCACTAACCTTCTGTTCCGTTGATTGGGATGTTAAAGTACTATCTTGTCCAGTATCTGTAGATGAAGGATCACCTGCTGTATCTGTAGAAGATGAGGTAGTAGGTTTTGAACCGCTTTCACCACCCTCCTGTTCGGAAGATGGAGATGTTACAGAAATATCTTGTCCAGTATCTGTAGTTGAAAGACCACCTGCTGTATCTCTAGAAGATGAGGTAGTAGGTTTTGAACCGTATTCACTACCCTTCTGTTCCGATGATGGGGATGTCAAAGAACTATTTTGTACAGTATCTGTAGTTGAAGGACTACCTGATGCATCTGTAGAAGATGAGGTAGTAGGTTTTGAACCGCTTTCACTTCCCTCCTGTTCGGGAGATGGAGGTGTTACAGGAGGTTTATCTGGACCGAAAATACCTTTGATTTTATCCCAAAAGGAAATGTGAACATCATCATTTACAGGTCCATCCCGTTCGCTTTTAAATGAATCCGACAAAACAAAACTTACTTTGCCTCTTCAGCAAGAATGAGGCTTGCAGCGTTGGGAACTCGAGATAACTTGAGGAGTTCAGAGGTATCAAGAAACCAAGCACCGGTCCTAGGATTGTAATCAAGAGTGGCAATGTGCTTGCCTTCGTGGAAAATATCCCGAGGTTCCATAAAGTCACCACTTGCTGAATCTCTAACAGGAGATTGGCCTGGAACCTCTTGCGGAGGCACGTCACCACCAAGCCCTGCTGCCTGCAGTTTTCTTAGTACATCTACAATATCTGGCATACCTTTAGAGGAAACCTTATTAGGCTTCGAGCTCCTTGATGTGGTTGTTGATCAAGGCCAGATAAGCTTCTTTGTGGTCTAACTCATTAATCACTTTCTTGAGTTCCAAAAGCTGAGTAATGTAATATCCAATTTTACCTTCGAGAAGCTTGTTGCGAGTATTTTTTCTTTCGAGTGCTATGTTGGATTCGGCAGTTGAAAATACCAATGTAGCAAGATCTTCTTCGCTGTTCTTAAGGTTATCAAGCAACCAAGAAGTGATTTCAAGTTTTTGTTCAGTGGTATACATTTTCTCAGCATACTGTGGATCATCAACCTGATAAGGATCTTGGATAGAAAGTGCTTCAAGTTCTGGAGCAGGTGCATTGTACAGAGAAAAATAAAGCTCGCCCCTGTAAAGAAATCTTTCCAGTAACTGCTGGTTTATAGAACCTGGTCGCAGGGTAGAATTTTTATCAGCAACTTCGATTGGAGATCCTGCGGAGTAAGGCACCTGCCAAAGTAAATCGAGTCCGTTACCGGAATGATTACCAACAGAATAAGCATAGCCCCTAGCAACATCATCTGCTGTTGCAGCTCTTCGAGAAGGAGAAGGACCCAATTTTTCCTGAGCTTGCTTTCCACGAATTACAAGATCTTGACTGCGCTCGAAGATCTTTTCAACAGTGGAGAAGTTGTCAGACAAATGATTAAGTTCTATGTTCTTGATGAGCACATTGGCTGCTGACTTCATTACGGTAGAACCTCCGGAAGAAGTGAAGACAACTTCGTTTGCAAACTCAGTTATATCTTTCTTAAGTTGATCTATTCCAATATTGGCATTGATCGAGTTATTTATTTTTTCAGAAGCCATGTTCTTAATTTATTAGGGGTTATTAGATAATAATTAATGTGCAAAAATATCTGTACGGCTAAGAAGTTTATTTCTTTGTTTTGTTCGATTGTTCTCATCTGTTGGGGCAGGATCGTCAAGAAAAATTTCACCACTGCCCTGCGATCGCCCCCCAGACTCTTGTTTAGCCAAATTTTCATCTTCAGCATCAGAAACTAAAGAATGCGTAGAAACAGAACTACTCGGAACAGTTTGCTCATCTTTGGAGTGAAAAACTTCTCCTGATTTCATACTGTGGATTTCATCGAGTAAAGTAATCATGAGCTTTTTATTTTCCTGGCGAGCCTCAGTTTCGTGATCAAGTTGATTCTGTAATTTGATTAATTTTTCTTCCAAAAATTCAGTGGATGAAGAGTTTTCATTTTCTGACTGCAGAGATGGGGGAATGTTCAGTTGCTCAAATTTTTGCAAAAGATTGTCCACTTTTGAACTTAGCTGCTCAAATTCAGAAGAAATGTCACCATTTCTATCAACAGAATCAACAGCAGTATTTGGAGGGGGTGGAGGCACCTCATTTAATGAGGACTCAAGTTCTAGAAATTTTTCAGACAAGGCTGAATGTTCATCTGACAGAGATACCAATTTTTCTTTGAGATCATCTGAGTTGGTATTGTCTGCGCCCTTAAGGTTAGCGGTTTGTTCAGAAAGTTCTGCTAGTTCCTCGAAAACATCCGCAAACTTACCCTCCAACTTGCTTAATTTGCCGTGATCAGACTGGATTTCTTCAATTGAATCTTCCAAGTTCGAGAACCGCTGGTCGATAATCTGGCGGACTGAGCTTTCGTCCATGGAGCTGGAAGAGGTGGATGAACTGTTCTCAAGTTTCTCGAGTCTATCGGAAAATTCTGAAAAGGCATCGTTTAATTCCTCCAAAGAATTGAGCTTAGAATTAAGAAGAATAACTTTAGCTTTTAACTTACTTAGTTCTGAAAAAGTCTCGGATTCAGAATTGGTGCCTGTATCAACAGGATTCAAATTTTTAAGATCTGCATCATTAGTTGTCTCAGAGTCATTTTTCACCGCTGTACTAGGTGATACTGACGGTAAATCAATAGATGGCCCTGCACTCACTTCAGGTTCGGAAGCCACATCTTCAGTTGCTTCTTCGACAGGGGCAGGTGAATCTTCGGCCCCTGCACTAGGTGGAGAAGGTGGAAGTTCTATAGTGGGCGGTGCTGGGGGCAATTCAAGCGATGGTCCTGCACTTAATTCAGGTTCGGAAGCTAATTCTTCAGTTGCTTCTTCGACAGGGGCAGGTGAATCTTCGGCCCCTGCACTAGATGGAGAAGGTGGAAGTTCTATAGTGGGCGGTGCTGGGGGCAATTCTATACTGGGTGGTGCTGACGGTATTTCAATGGATGGCCCTGAACTCACTTCAGGTTCGGAAGTCACATCTTCAGTTGCTTCTTCGACAGGGGCAGGTGAATCTTCGGTCCCTGCACTAGATGGAGAAGGTGGAAGTTCTATAGTGGGCGGTGCTGGGGGCAATTCAAGTGATGGTTCTGCACTCGCTTCAGGTTCGGAAGCTAATTCTTCGTTGGGGGTCGGTGCAGCTTCTGTACCTGCACTAGGCGGTGCAGATGGAAGTTCTACACTGGGCGGAGCTGGAGGAAGCCCAATCTCCGAGGAATCTGGCAGGGGCGGTATCGCAGAAAGGACCGCACCTTCGGGAGCAGGTGGAGACGGCGGCATATTAGAAGGAGGTGCATCTGCCGTAATAGGCTCAATGGAGGGCAATTCAGGTGGCAATTCCGCGGAAGCGGGAGGAGTAGCTGCTGGAACAGGCGGCTGGGTGACAGATTTTTTGGCCCCACCTTTTAGTGACAAGCTTTTACCGGTGGTTTTCTTACCGCCTTTGGATTTAAGTTTAAGTTTGAATTTTGGCTTTTGTGGAGAATTGCCAGAGTTGGGTGGGGTATTTTGGCTCATATGCAGCTGTGATTTAACTCTAAGTAATTTTTTTCAGTCAACATTAAAGTTATTCTACGAAATTTGGTCAATTCGTTAGAAGAGATAAATTTTTAAAACCTGAAGCTATGAAATTGTCTCTTTCAAAACGCTCGTCATTGAAAATATCAATGATTGCATATCTTTTTTCACATTAAGATTCTCATCAGAACTATAGTTAGGTAGAATGAATTATATGAGTAATCAAATCCTCATCTACGACACGACTTTGCGAGACGGATCACAAGCGGAAGGTGTTTCCTTCACCGTGGCATCCAAGCTTCGGGTAGCCCAAAAACTGGATCAATTTGGAGTAGATTACATTGAAGGCGGTTGGCCGGGGAGCAATCCTCGCGACATGGCTTTTTTTGATCAAGCCAAAGACCTTGAATTAAAGCATGCCAAAGTAGCCGCATTTGGTTCAACCAGGCGGGCGAACACCCCCGTTGAAGATGATGCTCAAGTTAAATTACTCCTTAATGCAAACACTCCGGTAGTGACCATTTTCGGCAAATCCTGGCTCCTGCATGTAACGGATGTTTTACGGACCACCCCTGAAGAAAATGTCCAAATGATTGAAGATACGGTCAGATATCTCAAGGAACAGGGAAAAGAAGTTATTTACGACGCCGAACACTTTTTTGACGGATACACTGATAACCCAGAGTATGCTCTTTCCACGCTTGAGGGTGCTCAACGCGGTGGGGCGGATTTTCTCACCCTTTGTGAAACTAATGGCGGAAAACTGGTCACTCCATTTCACAAAATCACCCAAGCTGTGGTTGATCATTTCCCTGATTCCAAAATCGGGGTACATTGCCACAATGATGCCGGTGTTGGTGTAGCTGTTAGTCTAACCGGAGTAGAAGCGGGTGCGGTAATGATTCAAGGCACTATGAATGGCTATGGCGAGCGCAATGGGAATGCCAACCTCACCACCATCATTCCCAATCTTGAATTAAAGATGGAGCGGTCCACCAACTGTGGTAAAAATTTGTCCAAGTTGCGCGACCTTTCTCTTTTCATTGACGACTCAACTAACCTGAGACCTGACATTCGGGCTCCCTATGTGGGAGCGGCATCTTTTGCCCATAAAGGGGGAGTGCATGCCGATGCCGCATCAAAATCAACCCGCAGCTATGAGCACATCGATCCTGCAACCGTCGGGAACCGGACAAGGGTGCTGGTATCCGATATGTCTGGCCGAAGCAGCATCATGCTCAAAGCCAAGGAAATGGGAATGGATGTCGATGGAAGGTCTCCCGAAATGAAATCTTTCCTCGAAGAATTAAAATCGCTGGAATTTAAAGGATATGAATTTGAGTCTGCGGATGCCTCCTTTGATTTGCTTCTTCGGCGATTTTTACGCGGCGAAGATCTTGCTTTCGAGGTATTGCGATTTCATGTTGGTGTTGAGGGCTTGAGTCAGGAAGATGGAGTTACCTCCGAAGCAACGGTAAAACTAAGAGTTAAAGATGAAGTCAGACATGTGGTGGCTGAGGGCAATGGACCCGTCTCCGCACTTGACCATGCTTTACGTAAAGCTCTTGAAAAAGACTTCCCCTTTATTTCCGAAGTGGCTCTGGTTGATTTCAAAGTGCGAATCCTCGAAAGCAACCAAGGCACCAATGCAATTACCCGGGTACATGTAGAATCAACCGATGGAAAAACAACATGGGGAACGGTGGGAGTAAGTGACAATGTTATCACCGCAAGCTGGGAAGCTTTGGTTGATTCAGTGACTTACAAGATTCTTTTGGAATCAGAGTCCCAGTCGTAAGTTTTTACCCGGGATCCTGTTGGTTTCCACACGGATTGATTTGTCCCACGGAAACCAATTTCGACGGGGATACCAAGATTGGCAGCCAAGTGACCAGGACCTGAATCATTCCCCAAGAATTTATCGGCTCGCAGTACCATTTTATCGCGAAGCTCTTGAAGGTTCAGCGAGTTGAGGACTTCAATCCTTGGGGATTGAAATAACTCACTTTCTTTAAAGTTATTCAATAATTTGTGGTCTGCTTCTCCAAAAGAAAAAATTACTTTCCGGTCTTCCCTCGATTCCAGCCATTGATTGGCAGTTTCGTGATAATAAGATGGTGGTAGGTTTTTAAATTCTCCTCCACTACCAGGATGAACCCAAAGAGTTTGGTCCCCTCCCCTCCAATGGTTGCCCAGATAAGATTTATGGTTCCATCCACTGGGTAAATTCCATCCAAGTGAATTGATTGTTTGTTGAATAAAACGGGCTCCGGTTTCAGGTCTTGGGTTCAGGGCAAAGGTACTTGAAGCGCCTGCTGCTTTTGCCTGCTTTTGCCAACCTAAATCCTGCCAAAAAGAAATCACTTTGGAAGATTTTGAGAGGTTAGTAAAAAGATCTGCATTCTCATCGATATCACCCTTTTCCAGCCAATCCCAATTTTGATCAAGTAGGCAAAAATAATTAGCTCTCGCATAGAGTTTAATATGAGATCCGTACGCACGGGCAGCTTCTAAAAGTGGCAATGTGAGCAAGAAGTCGCCAAGTGCACCGCCCCTGTAAAAAACAATTGGTCCGGTCATTGCCTTGCTAAAGTATTTTTTAACCGTTCGCTTGGGAAAGTTTGTTTTGGATAAACGCTTTTATACTAGTGGCATCCACCCCCACTTCATGCTTCACGGGTAGTTGATCCAATAACGATTCGAGAACAGGAGATTTTGGTCGTTCCATTCCTGCATCAGAAAAAACATCAGGAAATTTTGCCGGATGGGCGGTGGCAAGAATTACGGAATGCTTATTTTCGTTCAAGTCTTTGAAGGCACAGGCGGTGTGAGGATCCACCAAATATGAATATTCCTGGTATACTTTTTGAATAATAGCCGGTATTTCAGCATCTGTTAAAGAAGTGCTGGAAAACCCCGGGACATCGAATTGCTCAAAGGAATATTTCCCTTTTTCTCGAAAACTCTGCATGACCTCACAAACCCGTTCCGTATTGCCATCCAAAAAATAAAAAAGCAACCGCTCAAAATTAGAGGCGATCTGGATATCCATGGAAGGAGCCAAGCTGGGAGATACCGAAGCTAATTCATATTGACCACTTGCAAATAATCGGTGCAAAACATCATTCTGGTTAGTAGCTACCCGGAAACCTCCCATCTGGATTCCCATTTTGGTAAGTAACCATCCGGCAAACACATTGCCAAAGTTTCCCGTAGGCACGATGAACTCAGTTATTTCCCGTTTACTTTTTTCCAGTTTTAACCACGCATATAAATAATAAACGGACTGAGCGAGAATCCTGGCCAGGTTAATGGAATTAACCGCAGACAAACCAACCGTCTTAGAAAACTCAGTATCTCCAAAAAGCTCTTTTACTGTACGCTGGGCATCATCAAAAGTTCCCTCAATGGCAATGGGATAAACATTGGAAGCACCTGTGCATGTCATCTGCCTCTCCTGCAAAGGAGAAACTTTTCCATTGGGATAAAGAATAAATACCTCCACGCCGGATTTACCCAATAATCCAGAAATTGCCGCAGCTCCAGTGTCCCCAGAGGTTGCCCCCAGTATACAAAGTTTTTGTCCCGTCCTCTTGATTTGTAACTCGTAAAGATTTCCAAGGAATTGCAATGCGAAATCCTTGAAAGCCAATGTGGGGCCATGAAACAGTTCCAATACCTGCCAATGATCATTTAACCGAATAAGCGGAGCAATTTCGGCATGAGAAAAACTGGAATAAGCAGAATCAACTGCCTGTTTTAAATCAGCATCATCTAAATCCGTGGCAAAATGCTTAAAAAACTCAAAACATAATTCCGAATAGGAAAGATTACTCCAAGGTTCAATATAGGGACTAAGATCGGGAAATTCTTCAGGTAAATAAAGCCCACCATCCGGAGCCAATCCTTGGGCAACTGCTTCAGTAAAAGAAACTGGCTGTGCACCCCCGCGTGTGCTTCGGTAGCGCATCGAACACTCGTGGTTACTTCCCTAAGTTAAATGCCTGGTGGGCAACCCGGGTTGCATCGTCACCACTATCCGGCTCGACTGCCACGGAAATTTTAATTTCAGAGGTACTGATCATCAGCATATTTATTCCCGCATTGGCGAGAGCGTCGAAAAAGGTCGCCGCAACTCCTGAGTGCGAGCGCATACCGACACCCACCACCGAAACTTTGACGATATTGGTACTCTTACCGAGTTTACCTCCATTCCCATCGGCAAAATGCTCCTTTAGTGCTTTCTCTGCTCGGAAAGCATCTTCGGAAGGAACAGTAAAGGAAAGATTAGCCAGTCCCAGTCTGCCGACATTCTGAATGATCATATCCACAATCACTCCAGCTTCAGCCATGACTTTAAAAACGGCTGCTGCTGCACCTGGACGGTCTGGCAATTCAGTCACACTGATACGCACTTGATTCTTGTCCGTGGCTACACCGCTAACCAGCATATCCTCCAACGATTTTACTTTCTTTTTTACCATGGTTCCGGATTTTTTGGAAAAACTTGAACGAACTTCAAAAGGGATGTTGTGCTTCTGGGCAAATTCGACGGCCCGTGTCTGCATGACTTTGGATCCACTGCTGGCTAATTCCAGCATTTCCTCGTAATTGATTTCAGTAATTTTTCGGGCATCTGGAACAATGCGTGGATCGGCAGTATATACACCTTCCACATCAGTGTAGATTTGACAGCCTTTTGCATTGAGGCATCCAGCTAAAGCTATTGCACTGAGGTCTGAACCACCTCTTCCAAAAGTGGTCACATCTCCATTGTCATTAACTCCCTGAAAACCTGCGACCACGACCACATTGCCAGCCCGCACTTGTTTACGCAAATCTCCACCCTGAACCTCGCGAATTCGAGCTTTGGCATGGAGGCCTTCCGTAAGAATACCAACTTGCCACCCAGTACGGGATACTGCAGGGACATCGATGGCATGAAGAGCCATACACAGGAGAGCTATGGTTTCCTGTTCTCCACAGGTCATTAACATATCGAGCTCTCTTTCGGAGGGGTTTTTTTGAATCGCTTTGGCACGATCGATCAATTGGTTGGTCACTCCTGCCCGTGCGGAGACGACCACGACAACACCTGATCCCGCCTGAACTGTTGATTTCACCCGGCGGGCAACTTTCTTGATCCGATCGACATCGGCCACGGATGTACCCCCGTATTTTTGTACCACTACATTCATTTTAGGAAATTCCGTTAGGATCAAACATTCTGAACAGCACTGGATTATCCACCACCCCGGGAAGAGAACCTAATTTCTCGATCGCCATGGCAATGGAATGCTCGTTCGTTTGATGAGTCGTCAAAATCAGACTCGCGGGCTGATTGTTTTCGTGTGGCGTTTGGGAAACTGTCGCCAGGCTGATATCGCACTCAGCTAAACATTCTGCCACTTTAGCCAACTGTCCAGGACGATCATCCACCAATAATCGAAGATAAAACCTTCCCTGAATTTCTTCGGGGGAAGCAGGTTCGCACTTTTCTGATGAAACATGGAGCAGTTTGGGCATCGCAGACATCCCTTGGGTACTTTTCACCACATCCACCAAGTCTGAAATTACAGAACTCGCCGTAGGATCCTGTCCAGCTCCACGTCCTGTTAAAACGACTGTTCCCACAACGGATCCATTTAAACATACGCCATTATGCACACCATCCGTACGGGCAATGGTTTCTTCAACTGGAATAAGGGCTGGATGAACCGCAACGGATACATGATTATTGGAAAAATTCCTACGGATGACTCCGATCAATTTAATCCGGCACCCAAGACTCTCTGCCGCTTCAAGGTCTTCGTTGGATATCTGGCGGATACCTTCCACGGTAACTTCCTTGATATCCACCCAAATGCCATGGGCAAGGTATGCCAGAATAACCGCTTTATGAGCCGCATCCACACCATCGAGATCAAGGGCTTCATCCGCTTCGACATAGCCAAGATTTCGGGCATCTCGCAAAACTTCCTCAAAGCTGGCTCCCTCTTTCTCCATTCGAGTGAGAATATAATTGGAAGTACCATTTAGGATTCCGTATATGAGAGGAAATTCGTTTGCCACCAAGCTTTCCCGAAGAACTTTTATGATAGGTATACCTCCAGCGACACTGGCTTCAAATCCATAGCCCACACCTGCTTTTTCAGCAGCCTGAAAAAGCTCCTCTCCGTGCTCACAAATCAAGGCCTTGTTTGCCGTAACCACAGATTTTCCCTGAGCAAAAGCCCGCAAAGTTAATTCCTTTGCCTCATCCACTCCTCCCATCAACTCACAGATTAAATCAATTCCAGGGTCATCAATGATGGAGGCGGAATCTGTGGTAAGTTGCCCGGGAGAAATTTCAACGGATCTATGCTTGTCTAATGTTCTGACAGATGCACGACTTGGCTCTAGATTAACCCCTAAGATCTTGGGCCAGAAAGAAGCATTTTCCTCTAGGTGCTTCCAGGTACCCTGCCCCACCGTACCAAACCCAAGAATACCAACCTTGATGGTTCGAGAAGAATTACTCGTATCTGTGTTCATAGGAAATCTGATTGGGTGATTAATTCTTTTTTTTCTCGAACCGGTTTTCAGTTCCCGCTCTTAATCTTGCCAGGTTGGCACGATGCCGCCAAACAATCCACCCCATCACCACAAAAGCCAAAATGGTTTTGCCCAAGCCACCGGAATCACCGGTTGAAAAAACTATGCAACAAACGGGTAGACTAAGACCGAATGCAATCGATGCAACGGCCACATATTTTGTGAGGTAAAAAGTAAGTCCCCAAACAAACAACCCAACCAGCAAACAGGCAGGCATCAATCCAAGCAGACCACCCATAGCGGTAGCCACCCCCTTTCCCCCACGGAAACCAGTAAAAAGAGGATAGGTATGGCCCAAAACTGCAGCAGGCAACCCCCACAAACCCAAAGACGCATCCCCTGAGAAAGAAAATAAGGGTAATTGAAACCACCAAACCGCCAGCACTCCTTTCAGAAAGTCCAATGTGAATACGAGGTAGCCCATTGGTTTACCCATGGTCCGAAGAACATTGGTCGCACCGGGATTCCCACTTCCGACCGAAAAAATATCAACCCCTGCCCGCTTGGCCACAATGACTGCCCATGGTATTGAGCCAATCAAGTATCCAATGATGAGTACGGCTATCGTTTCAATACTAAGCATTGCAAAGGTAAGACAGGTTATGGAAACGAACTTACTTCTGGCGTGATACCCGGGCCTCCTCGATATCCGGATCAGCAACTAATTTTTCGAGAACTTCCGAGGACGGCTCACTATCGAGTTCCAAAATGGTAAGGGCGGATTCGGAACCTTCGGATCGGCTGAGCGACATATTCGCAATATTAACCCCATATTCTCCAAGTACCGTACCCACTTTTCCAACAATCCCTGGTTTATCCAAATTACGAACAACCAACAGGGTATCCACAGGTCTGGCCTCAATTGACTCTCCATCAACCTCAACAATTCGCGGATCTGCATTTTTACCAATAATAGTACCGCGTACCGATTGTTCTTTGCCATCCGCATCTACGGTACGAACTTCAATCAGTTCATTGTAATCAACTGAGGATGTTGATGTGGTTGTCTCAACCTTTATTCCAAGGGCTTTAATTTTATATGGTGCATTGACATCATTGACACCTTCATCGCCAGCGATTCCCTTGAGCCAACCTTTTTGTACTCCACGGGTGAGCGGAATAGTGTCAAACTCTACCATGCCTCCCCAGTAAGTTATATGTAAAGACTCCACCGAACCGGTTGCCGCTTGCCGGGCAAAAGCACCTAAGCGCATGCACAACTCGAGATATGGACTGAGGGTCTGCAAATCCTTGGGATCAATCGATGGCATATTGATCGCATTCCGAATTCTGCCTCCCTGAAGAACCTCGGCAATTGCCTCGGCAATCTCCACCCCAACACTTTCCTGTGCCTCTTCCGTGGATGCACCGAGGTGGGGAGTTAAGTTTAGGTTTTCAATGCTGCGGAATTCATGATCCTCAGGGAGTGGTTCCTGCTCATAAACATCCAAGCCAGCAGCCGCTACTTTGCCACTGCGAAGTGCTTCCGCTAATGCAGACTCCTTGATGATGCCACCACGGGCACAATTGAAGACCCTGACACCATCTTTCATCTTCGCAAATGCAGCCTCATCAACCATTCCCTTGGTTTCAGCTGTCATCGGCATATGGACGGTGAGATAATCAGCCCGGGAAAATGCACCCTCTAGATCAACCTTCTCAATTTCCAGTTCCTTTGCCCGTTCCTCGGTCAAATATGGATCATATGCAATCACCGACATCTCGAAAGCTTGAGCCCGCTTAGCGACTTCTGCACCAATTCTACCAAGTCCAAGAACTGCTAAGGTTTTGTTCCTAAGCTCAGCTCCTTTGAGCTGTTTTCTTTCCCACTTTCCTTCTTTCATTCCCATGGCTCCACGAACAATTGGACGGGTTCCGCAAAGCATATGAGTGAAAGTCAGTTCAGCCGTGGCAACGGTATTTCCACCGGGAGTATTCATCACAATGACACCGCGTTCCGTAGCCGCCTCAATGTCAATATTATCCACCCCAACTCCAGCCCGGCCTACGGCTTTTAATAAAGGCGCATTCTCCATGACTTCTCGAGTTATACGGGTATCACTGCGGACGATAATGGCTGAAACATCTTTGGCATGTTCAATGACCTCTTCAGGAGATGAACCGTAGGCTTCAACTACCTCAAAGCCATCCTGCTTTTTTAAATAATCAACTCCGAGGGGAGAGATACGATCCGCAACAAGAATCTTCATAGGGTGGTAATAGTAAAAGGAAAAAAAAAGAAACTACTAAAATTAACCTAATTGGCAACGCGTAAAGCCAGAAGGAGCATTTCTAGCTTTGCCAGAATCCCACAAAATGTCATTGTTTTTGAGCTATGTTTGAAAATTTAACGGACAAATTAAGCGGTATCCTTCGCACCATTGGTGGGAAAAGTAAACTCACGGAAGATAATGTCTCCGAGGCACTCACAGAAGTGCGTAAGGCCCTGCTGTCTGCTGATGTTCACTTTCGGGTTGCCCGAGAATTCATCGATGAAGTCAAGAATGCCTGTCTTGGTCAGGATGTATTAAAATCGGTATCCCCCGGCCAACAGGTAGTAAAAATTATCAATGATGAATTGGTTAAACTTCTAGGCGAAGGAAACTCTGCCCTCAAGGAGGACCGACCCCTCCGTGTCTTAATGGTGGGCCTTCACGGAGCGGGAAAAACCACGACCTCTGCAAAACTAGCCAAACACTTATTCAAAGAAGGAAGAAAACCCATGCTGGTGGCCTGCGATGTTTACAGGCCCGCCGCCATTGATCAACTGGAGTTCCTCGCCAAGCAGGAAAATTTTCTTATTCATTTAGACCGCCAGAGCCAAGATGTTCCTGCAATCGCCCGAGCAGGCTGGGAAAAGTCTAAAGATAACGGATCCGATCTGGTTATTTTTGACACCGCAGGGCGTCTTCAGATCGATGATGATCTGGTTGGCGAACTGGAAAGATTGAAAAAAGAGATCAATCCTCACGAAATTCTTTTGGTTGCGGACTCCGCTCTTGGTCAGGAGGCCGTGAATGTTGCCCAGACCTTCAATGACAGGTTGGGGTTAAGCGGGATTATTCTGACAAAAATTGATGGGGATGCCCGGGGTGGTGCCGCCCTTTCAATGAAGAAAGTAACCGGTGCTCCGATTAAGTTTATGGGCACGGGTGAAAAAATAGATGAACTGGAAGTTTTTCATCCCGACCGTTTGGCTTCCCGTATTCTAGGCATGGGCGATGTGGTCTCCCTTGTTGAAAAAGCTCAGGAGCATTTTGATGAGGAGGAGTCCGCACGGATGGCGGAAAAAATCCTCAAAGCCGAGTTTGATTTTGAGGATTTTCTTACCCAGATGCGTCAGATGAAAAAACTCGGTTCGATGGGCTCGATTGCGAAAATGTTGCCCGGCATGGGAAATGTACAGGTTGGGGATAAGGAAGAAGCCGCCCTTGGCAGGCATGAGGCGATTATTTTATCCATGACCAAGCAGGAGCGACGACTTCCACGCATTATTGGCGGATCCCGGAGAAAAAGAATTGCTGATGGAGCGGGAGTGCAGATTCGGGATGTTAATATGTTGATTAAACAATTCTCCCAAATGCAAAAAATGATGCGGAAAATGAAGGGTGGAAAAATGAAGCAACTAATGAATGCATTTGGAGGAGGAGGCATGGGTGGTGGCGGATTGCCCGATCTTGAAGGCATGGACCCCAAGCAACTGGCCAAATTGGCCAAACAATTTAAGTAGCCAGAAACTCCCCTAAAACAGGGAAAATACCTGATTAATCTTTTCCAGGTCCTTGTTACCCGGAGAACATTCCACGCCGCTGTTTAAATCGACTCCGTCAGGTTCCGTTTCATTTATCGCCTGACAAAGATTTTCAGGACCAAGTCCACCGGCTAAATACCATTGATAGTCTGGATACTGTTTTTTTAATGCCTTAAATCTTTTCCAGTCCGACTTCATGCCCGTCCCACCAAATGCTTGGTCGGAATATGCATCGATTAAGATAGTTTGAGCATGCTTCAATAATTCGGGAGGAAATTCTTCATCAGGATTCAATCTAGGAGCAAGCCAGAGATTTTGTTTTCCTACTACTTCAGCCCAATCTGCAATTCTTTGGTGGCAGTAATCAGCAGGGAAATGAAACTGAAAACGGTCAAATCTAGCTTCCAAAAATTGTTCAACCATTGATGGTTCTGGTGCTACTGCCACCGCCACCTGTAAACAATCTTGGAAGTCAATTTCCTGCTTTAAAATTTTAAAATCCGCCAAGGCAAGATTGCGAGGCGATGCTGGATGAAAAATGAAGCCTAAGGCATTGGCTCCAAGATTGATACAATACTGGGCGTCCCCACTGCGGGTAATTCCACAGATTTTGACCAAATCAGGCTTCATGAGAATCAGTAAAATAAACGAGCAAGGCTTCGATTAATGCATCGATACTTGGATGACTGGCCTCCACCGTAACTTCCATGTCATTTTCTTTTAATGTCTGAGATGTCTGAGGGCCGAAGCTACAGAAAACAGGTTTCTTTGCATCTTTCTCAAATACGATATCCTCTGCTTGTTCCACATAGGAGAGCGCGGTCGAAGAACTGGTAAATATTATCGCGTCAGCCCCTACTTTTTTGAACTTTTCAATGTCAGGCGCCTCTAAAATATCGGCGAAATCTGTTTGATAAACTGGCAAAGTATCAACAATGGCTCGACCCACAGTCTCCAATAAACCAACCAGTATATCGCGATTTCTGTTTCCGGTTACCACTAGGACATTGGCACTATCTAAACTATCCGTGGCCACCAATTCTTTGGCCAGACCTTCTGCCGTGGAATCCTTGGCAATCAATTCTACATCCAAATTGTATTTTTCAAATACCTCAGCGGTGGATTCACCCACACAGGCAATTCGCATAGGACCAAAACTTCTTATGTCCATATAGGCACGGAAAAAGAATTCCATGAAATACCGGGCTCCGTTCGCACTTGTAAAAACCACCCATTCATAGGTGGCGATTCCTGCAAAAACTTCCGCGATTAATTTTCTGTCTTCGGATGGTTGAATTTCGATTAAAGGGAGATCCAGCACCTCGGCTCCGAGCCGCTCAAGGGATGCCCGCATCTTGCTTTGCTGGCCACAACTTCTGGTAAGCACAATTTGACGACCAAACAACGGTGCCTGATCAAACCAGGTGGAGGAACGAGCTAAACCGATGGAATTACCCACAAAAATAATCGCTGGAGCTCCAAGATTTTCTGCTCTCGCCTGTTCCACAAGTTTACCGAGCGGAGCAACGATTTTTCTTTGGCTAGGCAAGGTGCCTTGGGAAACTATGGCGGCCGGCCGATCCTGATCGAGCCCACCCGAAAGCAATTTCTCAACGATCTCCTCCAACTTGCTCATACCCATGTAAATACAAAGGGTTCCACCTACTTCTGAAAATTTTGTGAAATCAACACGCAGGGACTCTTTTGCCACATCCTCATGGCCGGTCAGGAAGCAAATCGACGAGCCATATTCACGATGTGATAGAGGAATCCCCGCATAAGCGGCACAGGCAAGGGCTGCAGTTACTCCAGGTACAATTTCATAGGGGATTTGTGCTTCATCCAAAGCAAGCATTTCTTCTGCACAACGACCAAAAACAAAAGGATCTCCGCCCTTTAACCGAACAACCTTGAGGCCCTCGGTTGCCTTTTCGACGAGAATTTTTCCAATTTCGGTCTGTTCCACTGTGTGCCTGCCTGGGCTCTTGCCCACATCAATGAGCAAACAGTCAGCAGATGCCCATTCATGAAGCCTCCGGTTTGCCAGGTGATCATACACTAAAACATCACATTCTTTGATAAGTTTCTGTGCCTTTAAGGTAAGAAGTCCTGGATCACCTGGGCCCGCACCTACCAAATATACGATACCTTTTTCTATTCGCTGCTTGTCCATGAGATTAATTCCTCGATCCACTCTGTTTCTTTTCGCCCGTTTAAAAGACTCAACCGGATTCCACACTTTTCATGAAAAAAGTGCAGGTGACCATCAAGCTGAGAATGGTGAGCACCTAATGCGACCTGGCAACCACCACCAAATGAAGTCAAAACTGTTCGCTCAATTTCAACAGATCTCTCGGTATCTGAATCACTTAGTTTTTGAAATATATCTTTGTCTGCCGTGCGGGATTGAATGGCAATCGCACCTTGACCAGGAGCTGGCACCATTTCATTCCACTTTAATTCCCTGAAAACAAGCCCCTGAAATTCCTTAATCCCAAGACGATTTAGACCTGCTGCAGCAAGAAATGTTGCTTCTGCTTCCTTTCCCTCAGCAATCTTTTGCAGTCTGGTTTCAACATTTCCCCGTAGCTCAATCCATTTCGCATCCGGGAATAAATTTATTGCTTGCGAACGCCTCCTCGGGCTGCCCGAGGCTATGATTTTTGGGGTACTGACTCCCTCTCTAATCACCAAAACATCGGCAGGATTCTCTCTGGGTAAAAAGGCTGACAGGCATAGCCCTTCCGGCATTTCAGTAGGCATATCCTTGGCACTATGTACGGCCAAATCTGCGGTACCATCCAAGAGAGCAGTCTCCAATTCCTTGGTAAATAATCCTTTGCCGCCGGTTTTCTCCAGAGACCAATCGGTTTGTCGGTCACCAGTGGTGACCATGGGTAAAAGTTTTACCTGTCTGCCCAGATTCTCTGATATAGAACTCGCTACCAATTCAGCCTGGCACAAAGCAAGTGGACTGCGACGGGTAGCAAGAACTAAGGGTTTGCTCACCTCTTTACTACCATGTTTAGAAAGATAAAATTTGGCTGGGATAAGTCTAATCCTACCCCAGCCAGATTTTTAAATTATGAATAAGATGCCTGCGCACCTTTGATGTTTTTCTTTGGAATCCAAGGCATAACTGCCCTTAAGCTACGACCGGTAACTTCAATGGGATGATTTTCACCATCCTCCAGAAGTTTGTTGTAGTTGGGTAACCCAGCCTGATATTCCTTGATCCAATCCTTGGCAAACTTGCCGGATTGAATTTCCTTGAGAATAGATTTCATGGACTTTTTGACATTGGCATTCACCACGCGTGGACCACGGGTAATATCCCCGTATTTAGCAGTCTCAGAGACCGAAAATCTCATTCCGGCAATCCCAGATTCGATCATAAGATCAACAATGAGCTTAAGTTCATGAAGACACTCAAAATAAGCCATTTCAGGAGCATAGCCTGCTTCAACGAGAGTCTCAAAACCTGCCTGCACAAGAGCAGAGGCACCTCCGCAAAGAACGGCCTGCTCACCAAATAAGTCGGTCTCGGTTTCCTCTTTGAAAGTAGTTTCCAAAATACCAGCCTTCGCTCCACCAACTCCTGCGGCCCAAGCAAGTGCGATTTTCTTGGAATCTTTGGAAGAGCCTTTAAGAACCGCAAAAAGAGCAGGCACTCCCTTGCCCTCCTTAAATTGAGAGCGGACCAAGTGACCGGGTCCCTTAGGGGCAACCATGATAACACTGACTCCACGAGGAGGTTTAATTAAACCGAAGTGAATGGCGAATCCATGGGTAAAGAGAAGCGTTTTGCCTTTGGAAAGATTGGGCTTGATATCAGTCTCATACACCTCGGCCTGTTTCATATCAGGCACACCGATCATAATCACATCCGCTTTTTGTACAGCTTCAGCAACTTCGAATACTTCAAACCCATGTTTTTTAGCCACACGGATGGATTTGCTACCCTTGTACAATCCAATAATTACATTCAATCCACTTTCCTTGAGATTGAGGGCATGTGCATGTCCTTGGGAGCCGTATCCAATCACGGCGAGCGTTTTCTTTTTAAGAGGTGTGATTTTGGCCTCTTTGTGCGTATATACTTTCGCAGGCATAGTGCTTTGTAGTGGGGTTACTAGGTTGAATAGTTTCCGTTTAAAATTAGTCTTCGCTCAGTCCGCGTCGAAGAGAAACGACTCCGGTGCGGGCAAGCTCAGTTACTCCAAAAGATTCAAGTAATTTTAAGAAAGCTTTTATTTTATTTTCGTTTCCAGTGGCTTCAATAATTAAGCTGGCAGGAGCGACATCAATGATCTTACCCCGGAATACATCACAAATTTGAGTAATTTCGGGACGGGTCTTGGAGTCTGCTTCGACTTTCAGCAAAACCAACTCACGCCCAACTGCTTCGTCGCCATGATAATTTTCCACTTTGATAACATCCACCAGTTTATCGAGTTGTTTAATACACTGGTCCAGAGCTTTCTCATCCCCATTCAAAGTCGCAGTAATTCTGGAACGACCATCAGAATGTGTAGGAGCAACATTGAGAGTATCGATGTTAAATCCGCGGCCACTGAACAACCCTGCAATCCGGGCAAGAACACCAAATTTGTTTTCAACTAAAACTGAAATTACATGGCGCATGGTTTGGATAGATGAGGTATTATAAGGTGGTGGACGGCACAGGACTCGAACCTGTGACCTACTGGGTGTAAACCAGTCGCTCTAACCAACTGAGCTAGCCGTCCAAAAAAAAGATTAAACGGTTAATCTAATAACATGAATATTTGTGGCAAGCGAGAATCACTCAGCTGCCCCAACCTCAACACGAATTTTTTTGGGTCCAAGAACAGGCTTCGAGGAAGCTTTAAAATTTTTATTCTGAGAAGATCTTGAGGGCAGAGAACTGCTTCTGGTATTGGAATCACCCTTACTGGAAAGAGAAGAGCCTGATGTTTTTCGGGTTTTAGGGCCCATCCAATACTTTCCTTCCAACCCGAAGTTTTTGGTATTACTTTTGACAGGCAAACCACTTCCTTGCAGCGGAGTCTGCCTTTCGCCTTCAAGTTCGGATTGCACCCCGGCACGCTGAACCGGAAAACCCGGTTCCTGAGGGCGATCTCTGCGAAACTGAAACCTGTTTATATCCTTTAAGGACATATTATTAACTTTACTCATCCAATCATCCACTCGCTTATCAAGTTGGGCGTAGTATGCATCGCGAAACTCCACAGAATTCACTGCAGGTTCTCTGTTGGTAATGCTATGGTCCCTTATTTTTTTTCCATTCTCTGATGCCCGCTGATCATTGAGTGGCAGCTCAATTGGTAGGTTAATCGTTTTAAATCTGTCCTGAGACCATGAGTGGTTGGATTGATCCCTGAATCTTTTTCCGCCGATAGAGGAATACTTGGAAGGCCATTCCCGTAGGCTTAAGCGTTTGCTGGAGAAAGCACTCATTTTTTGCAGGGAAGATCCTCGGGTGCTAAAAGAGCTCAGCTTTCCGTCAAAGGTTTGGACACGCTTGGTGAAATCGTTCATCTTTTGTTGACCAAACAAAATTTTAATTCCTCCAAGAATCAATACAGCAAAGACAAAGGATTGCCTCGACTTTATCAAACAGCTCATAAATAAAACATATGTACCAAATCCTAGACGATCAAGAATGTTCACTACTGAATTATGAAAACATATCTCTCCTTGCTCCAGCGGATCCTCGATAATGGGGTTTATCGGGACGACCGCACAGGGACCGGCACCTGGTCAGTTTTTGGAGAACAAGCCAGGTTTTCGTTAGATGATGGATTCCCTCTGCTGACCACAAAAAAACTTCATCTTCGTTCGATCATACATGAGCTCCTATGGTTCCTTAACGGTGATACCAATGTAAAATACCTACAGGATAACAAGGTCAGTATCTGGGATGAGTGGGCGGATGAAAAAGGAGATCTAGGCAGAGTGTACGGTGCCCAGTGGACCGATTGGAAAAAACCGGAAGGTAGTGGTTCGGTAAACCAAATCCAGGAGGTAATCGATTCAATTCGCAACAACCCGGACAGCCGGAGACATCTGGTTTGTGCATGGAATCCCGGCGAACTTCATCTGATGGCTCTCCCTCCCTGTCATGCTTTGTTTCAATTTTATGTGGCGGATGGGAAATTAAGTTGCCAACTTTACCAAAGAAGTGCCGATCTTTTTTTGGGAGTACCCTTCAACATTGCTTCCTATGCACTCCTTACGATGATGATTGCGAAGATCTGTAATCTTAAAGCCCATGAATTTGTTCATACCTTCGGAGATCTGCATTTATACGCCAATCACAAGGAACAGGCGGAATTGCAGCTTTCCCGGGAACCCCGCCCAAAACCAACTATGCTGATTCACGGGGAGCAGAAAGAAATCACCGACTTTCGCTACGAAGACTTTGAGCTTATTGATTATGATCCCCATCCCGGAATAAAAGCTCCCATCGCGGTTTGAGTACTTACCCCTACAAGGCAATTGTTGCGGTATCGGAAGACGGAGTCATTGGCCGTAATGGTGATTTGCCCTGGAGGCTCTCCGGGGACCTTAAGTGGTTCAAAAAGATTACCATGGGACACACCATTCTGATGGGTAGAAAAACTTGGGATTCCTTACCCAATGCTTTACCTGGAAGAGAAAATTGGGTCCTGAGCAGAACAGGCAGTCAACAGGAAGGAATGAAACTTTTTCGTAGTTTAGACGAAGTTGCGGACCACCATTCCCCAGAACAAACCCTTTTCATTATCGGCGGCGGAGAGATCTACTCTCTTGCTCTTCCGTTTTGTCATGAATTGTTCCTTACAGAAGTTCGTCAGAAGGTTCCTGATGGAGATGCTTTTTTCCCGGAATTCAGGAACGAATTTCAACCCGTTGAAGTACTGGATGACAACCCAGAGTTTTTACTCAGGAGATGGTCCAGAATTAACTAGGTCAAATTTTAAGGTCAAAAGGGATAAAGCTTTCTTCTCTATCTTCGCCAACTTTTACCTGTGCCCAAAACCTGTAATTACCGGAGGCACCAGATTTGAAGCTGAAAGTAAGGGGGCCATAGCGAGCATCTTCAGCGGATTTTGGAGGCTCGTATTCCAGGGGATGTAAGTGAGCAAAGCCATCGAGGGATGGCTCGAAGGCAACCACATGAGCAAAAGCGCCCATCACAGGTTTTAGTGCCAAATCATCGCCGTTTTCGTCAACTACAGTAAAGGTAAACAAGGTATCTTCCCCATCCTCCTCTGGCTCTGTAATTTGGAAACGGAAAGTTCGCCCCTTTTCTGTGACAAGATTTGAGATGTGATTCGATTCAAAGTCATCCGCTTGTCCGGCAACTTCAAAAGACGCGGCCAATAGTACGCGCCGTGGACTACGGATAGGAATAAAGTCCAGGTATACCTTGTACTTTCCAGCTTTTCGTGGAGTAAGGGTAAATCTCCAAATCCCTTTGAATAAAGGATCAGCTTCTGGGTGAAGATGCTGATAATCATCCAAACTCGGATCAACCGCTAATAGATGAATCTTGCGGGTATGACTAAGGGCAACATCATCCGCGGACAAGGGAGAGCCATCCGCCTGTTTGATATTCATTTCAAAACGGCAGGGTTGTCCAACTACAAGATTATCTAAAGGCCTGAAGTCTAGGAACATGGGCCATTTGCGGATCGATAGATCAACGAATCCTGCGTCTCCGGGACCACAATAATCAACTTCACCCTCTAAATTGTAGGTTTCTTCATGAAGAAAATCACAAGGCTCAACCGGTAAGGAGCGGATCACAAAATAGGTGGCAATAAAAGGAATTGCGAATAAAAGAGGAATTAAATTGGGTTTTTTCATCGTCTTCAGGTTCAATGTAAGATGATTGGTCAGACGCCTTCGGGAAGGCGGGCAAGAAAATCTTCCACTGCCCAACCACTCCCCGGAAATTGATAAATAATCTGTCTCTTTGAGTTAATGATTAAGGTACGCATGGTGTGATCTAAAGGAAGATCATTTTTATTTTTGCGGAAGATTCCAAACTGCCTGGTAAGATCATCGATAGTTGATTTCGTAGATGTACCCAGGCGGAAATTGGATTCATCCAGGTCATAACCCTGTGCATAGGTTTTGAGGACGCCAGGACTGTCAAACTCCGGATCTAGGGTAATGGAAAGGAATTTTACATGGGGTACTTTGGTTTGTTTCGCTAAATGCTGGAGTTTCTTCATCCGCAATGTGGATGCCGGACACATTTCGGCGATCGAACATCGGGTAAAAATAAAATTTAACACGGTGACAGAGCCGTCAAAGTAATCGGTCGTCAGTACTTGAGCATCCTGGTCGTACAAAGCAAATGGAGGTAATGTATCGCCAACGGAGCGAATTACACCTTCACCCAAACTTAAGGTGTCCCGACGAAGCAACCGGTTGACATTGTTGACCCGAATTCTCACGCTTCGGTCATCTGGCCAAATGTCAAACAGAGACAGGGTTTCAGGTACATTCTGCTTGGATTCGGAGCTTTTTGCCCGAAATGTTCTTCCCACGGTTAGGAAATTGAGATCGCCTGACTGAACGGAGAAGGACTTGATTAGACCGTCATATTTACCCCACTCATTTTGCAGATCCTTTCCACAACCAAGAATTTTTACTGTCACCTGAGTTTTATTGGAGTCTGTGGTGGTAACGATTCCCCGAATTTCTCTTGCATCCAATACTGATTTGGAATGGGAAGACTTTCTGTTCAGATCACAAGAAGCTGAAAGGAACGAGAATATTAAAAGCAACGAGAATCTGTACATAATAAGTATATCTTCTTACTATCGAGTGATGTTTCAGGCAATTTTTATCAAATGATTTGCTTAAGAAAATATATTAAATTTTGGAAACATCCTCTGAAGAAACAAGTGCCGGAGTTAACTAAACTGTACTTAATTATTAGCTGTGCTTTCATTGCTAAATAATATATCTATCACCTTGCCTGCATTTGTTTGCCTAAACATAATTCCATTATTAGAAATTCTTCTGACGTGAGTCTAGGAAAACCCATACCTGCTAAGCCCCACCCCGGCTCGCTATCGAGCACACCGGGTTTATCCTTGCATGGAATGTATGAATTAACCAAGCCTAGGCTCAGTTTACTATCCGTCTTTACTGCATCTCTTGGGTATTTGGTGAGAGAACCCCTACAAGCAGATTTATCTATTTTTATCTCCCTTACTCTCGGCACAGCCTTGGCTGCCGGAGGTGCTGCTGCTTTAAACCAATGGATGGAGAAAAAGGAGGATGCATTGATGGCTAGGACTGCCTCCCGCCCCCTTCCCGCTGGGTTAATCAGCTCGGAATTCGCTGTTGTTTTTGGGATTTTTCTATCCTCCATTGGTATCTACATTCTCTGGTCTGGCACTAACCCTTGGTCCGCAATTCTTACCTTGGCCACTCTTGCGGTCTATCTGCTTTTGTACACACCACTCAAGAAGCGCAGTCCATATGCTACCGAAATTGGTGCCGTTTCTGGTGCACTCCCCCCCCTTATTGGATGGGTTGCTGCAGAGGGGGCTCCCACAACTTACGGATGGATTTTATTCGGTATTCTTTTTACCTGGCAGCTCCCTCACTTCATGGCCATCGCATGGAATTTCAGAGATGATTACTCCAAAGGGGGCTTTAAATTACATCAACTCGGAGATGCGGATGGAAGAGCCTTAGCCAAAAAGAGCCTAGTTTACACCTTCATTCTAACTGGATTCGTTTTTTCTCCTTACTTCCTCTCCCTAAACCAGCCAACTCCTGGCACTTTCTACCTAGGTTCAGCAATTCTTTTATCCTTTTATATTCTTCTCCCAGCCATTCGCTTTTTAACCTCTTCCAATCGCGATCAGTCCGCCAAAAAGCTTTTCTTTGTCACGATTATTTACTTACCTTTACTATTTGCTGCACTAGTAATTGACCGATATTTATAACCCGACGCCATCACTCCCATGCTACGCAAGCTCATCTCCCTTCCTCATTTGATCATCTTTGCACTTCTCGCTTTCGCGGGCAGCTGCTCCCGAATTGACCACAAGCAGTCAGCCCTGGATCCTAAAGGTCTTGTCGCTCAGAATCAGTATGATGTGTTCATGTTATCCGTTTGGATCACAATCTTTCTTTTCTGTGCGGTTGGTGGTTGCCTACTCTATGTGCTCTGGAGATACCGTGCTAAAACACCTGAAGAGGCGAAGGAAATTCCACCCCAGTCTCACGGAAATTCCATGATTGAAACCGGTTTGATCGTTGTTTCAGCGATCATCCTAGTCGTTTTGGCTGTTCCTACCCTTCAAGGGATTGTTTTACTAAACCGGGTACCTGATGCCAATGATGCCGAGTCCCTGGAAAAGCTTGGTTTGGATCGTGCTCAGATTGATGGTGCTATTACTGTCAATGTAACCGGCAAAAGATTTTTCTGGGTATTTGAGTACCCTCAGTATGGTATTGTTACCGCCAATGAGTTAATTTTCCCTGCATCTAAAGCTGTTAGGATTAATCTTCGTACCGAAGATGTGATACACAGCTTTTGGGTACCCAAACTTGCCGGTAAAATGGATCTGATGCCAGGACAGGAAAACTTCATGTGGTTTATTGCCGATCAGCAAAAAATAATTGGGGAATCAGATGCTGCCACTGCCATGCCTGCCGTACATGACGGAACCATGCGAGCTCAGGTATTTGCCAAGCAAAAGTTTACTGACGAATTCGAACCTGTTGGCGGCCTCTTCTACGGCCAGTGTGCAGAATATTGTGGTAATTCTCACGCTTACATGTCTTTCCGTGCTCTTGCCCAGACCGATGAGGATTTTGATACCTGGGTACAAAAATTCCAAAATGCCCAAAACCCAAATCTCCACACCAAGACCTTTGACCCTGAATTATCCTATTCAAAAGGATCCCTTGTTTCGTTTGCTGACCCAAAGCTCGGTTCTAGTGCATCAAGAGAATATCGTGCAGTCCGTAAGACTACTCCAGGACAGTCTCCCCAGCTCAACCCTGGGGCATGGGAAAAAGCTTACTCCGATGATTATGAAATTGGCAAACAGCTATTCGGATCCCTTCAATGCGTCCAATGCCATGCGGTTAACCGTACCGGACTTGGAGCTAAGGGTCCTAACCTTACGCTTTATGGTCTTAGAACCTCACTCGCGGCTGGATGGATGCGCAACGATGAGGAAAGCCTTTCCAAATGGCTCAAAAATTCCAACGAAATTAAATTTGGTAATTTAATGTGGAATGGTGAAGGTGTGGATGACCGCCACCCCTTACGTAATCTTGAAAATGACGACGAGAAAGTTAACCAATTAATTGCTTACTTACTTGGCCAATCCTAAAATCCTTTATTCCAAAACCGCTTAACTATATCTTGCCATGGCTACTGAATCGATTAAGTACCTCGCCCCAGAATCTGAAACTAAGGTTAAAACCCAGGTCTTTCCCAGACCGGGTCAGCATACAACCGGATTGGTGGACTGGCTCACCACCATCGACCACAAAAAGATTGGTCTGATGTATGGTTTGACCGCCCTCTTTTTTCTGATTATTGGCGGAATCGAAGCATTGCTCATCCGTTCCCAGCTCTGGGACCACAACATGTCGGTACTTACCAACCGGGAATACAACCAAATGTTCACGATGCACGGAACCACGATGGTTTTCTTGGTAATTATGCCTTTAAGTGCTGCCTTTTTTAATTTTATCATGCCCTTGCAGATTGGCGCTCGGGATGTGGCCTTTCCCCGCATGAATACATTAAGTCTCTGGTGCTTTATCGCCGGTGGCCTTATCCTTAATCTAAGCTGGTTCTTCACAGGCGGATCTCCCGCAATCGGATGGTTTGGATATGCTCCTCTCACCGACACCCGATTTGCCGAAGTTATCGGGGATATGGGACCTGACTTTTGGATTTTCGCCCTGCAAATTCTTGGTGTTGCGTCTCTTCTAGCATCCTTCAACTTCATAACCACCATTATCAATATGCGTGCCCCAGGAATGACCATGATGAGGCTTCCTGTCTTTACCTGGATGACCCTGATCGTCAGTTTCCTGATCATTCTCGCCTTTCCCGCAATTACCATCGCATTGGTTGAGTTGATGTTTGACCGTACTTACGGCACAAACTTCTTTGATTTCCTTGAGGGAGGAAAGCCACACCTCTGGCAACATTTGTTTTGGATTTTTGGACACCCTGAAGTGTACATTCTGATTCTTCCTGCTATGGGAATAGTTTCTGAAGTCATTCCTGTCTTCTCCCGCAAACCTCTCTTTGGATATGGATTAATTGTTTTCTCCGGGGCCATCATCGGGTTCATGGGATTTGCGGTTTGGAGTCACCACATGTTCACCACAGGTATGGGCGTGGTTGCCACCTCAGCCTTCTCCATCCTTACCATGCTCATTGCGATTCCAACTGGAGTAAAAATCTTCAACTGGATTGGAACCATGTGGGGTGGTCGCATTCGTTTTGATACTCCCATGCTTTTCGCACTTGGCTTTATCACCATGTTCATGATCGGTGGATTTACTGGCATTATGCACTCCTCCGTGCCGATTGATGCCCAGCATCAGGATTCTTACTTCGTGGTTGCACACTTCCACTATGTTCTGATTGGCGGAGCCCTCTTTGGATTGTTCTGTGGATTCTATTTCTGGCTCCCTAAAATGTCGGGCCGTCTGATGAACGAGAAGCTTGGTAAATTTGTATTTACCCTGATGTTCATTGGCTTCAACCTTACCTTCTTTCCTATGCACTACCTTGGGATGATTGGTCAGCCCCGCCGTACCCACACCTACAATGAAGGTCACGGGTTTGAAACTTGGAATCAAATCGCCACCATTGGTGCTTTCATTCTTGGTGTCGGTATCGTTATTGGAATCTATCAGTTCGTAAATTCCTTCTTTAACAAAAAACTCGAGCCAGCCGGTAAAAATCCATGGGATGCCCGCACCTTGGAGTGGACCCTTTCATCACCGGTTAAAGAGTATAACTTTGCCCGCAACCCTATTATCAAATCAAGGGATCAGGCTTGGGAAAACAACTATGGCCCAAAGGAGAATCATTCTAAGAAAGAACCTTTGGACGATCATGGTGTGCATATGCCCGACCGATCCTGGTGGCCCCTCGTCACTGCCCTTGGACTATTTGGGTTATGCGTAGGGATGCTTTTCCATCGCACGATTGATCCCAGCGGAGAATTAGTCCGCAATTACACTTACGCTATTTTAGGCGGTGTTGTAATGGTATTCGGTATCATTATGTGGGCTTTGGAAGGTCCAGGTGGCTATCACTTGTTCCCCAAAGAAGAGGAAGAGTAAACATTTTTCAACAATCTGAACTGAATTAGTATATGAGCGACGCTAGCGCCCACGCCCTTGACAATCACGAACCTGTCACCAGTACAGGTATCCCTAATAAGAAAGTCCTAATGTGGGCATTCCTTGGTTCCGATTGTATGTTTTTCGGAACTTTGATTTCCACTCATTTAATCTACCGTAAAATATCTGCCACTGTTGGTGGAAACTTCCTCGATATTCGCGATGTGTTCGATATCGAACTTACTTCCTTCAGTACTTTCATTCTTTTGGCTAGTTCCCTTTTTATGGCACTTGCGGTCTCTGCGATTCATAAAGGCAATTTGAGTAGCACCCGCTTGATGTTATTCGGTACGATTATATTCGGAACTATCTTCCTTGCCTGCCAAGTGTATGAGTTTACTCACTTCGTGCATGCCCCCGGTAATGAACTTACTCTTTCCACCTACCGCGGTGAACCCCATGTCTTTGGGTCTACTTTTTATGTTCTTACTGGGACCCATGGAACCCACGTTGCCATTGGTGTCTTCTGGTTGCTTGGTTGGTTGGCCTATTCATTCACCGGCAAGATGAGTACGGCTCATGCCCTGGATGTGGAAATTTGTGGATTGTACTGGCACTTCGTTGATATTGTATGGATTATCATTTTTCCAGTCGTTTATCTGATGGAGTATGCTCTTTAGACCATTACCAAAACAACCTCCTTTAATTTATTGATTTAAAACTATGAGCGGACATTCCGAAGATCCAGTTGCAGAAGAAAGCAAACGCTTTTTTACCTTCTTTAATCTTTCCATGATCCTTGTCGCGATTACCGGCATAGAGATTGTGATCATTTATGTACAAACTTTTGAGAGTGCATCCATTATCGGTATCCTCTTTGCAACCTCCATCACCAAATTCTGCGGAGTTATCTGGTGGTTCATGCACCTGCGGTGGGATAAGTTTTTAAACACAGTATTGTTCCTCATGGGTCTTGTCATTGCTCTAGGAACCTATTTCGCGGTCATTTACATGGCTGATGCCCATCCAGTGGTCGAAAAGTTCGAAGTTTCCAAGATTGAAAATTCGTGGAAACCAGATCATGAGTACAAGTCCAATGATGTTGTTTTGGAAAACGGTGTATACTACCAAACAAAATCTGACCGAAAATCAGGTAAAAGTTTTCAACCGAAAAACTGGGAGAAACTAGACAGTATCCCTCACTTAGTTTCTTACCACATCACAGGCGGAGCGGACATGATCGAAATAAATTCCAAAAATCCAGAAAATCCATATTTCCTATTGTCTCATCCAGATGGTGAGGAAGAGATCGTTGAGTCTACGGTTGCTTTACTTGCTGCAGACGCCACTGCTGCCGATTTTCGTCTGAAAGTCCGCTCCGAAGCCTTTTGGACTGAAGCACAATAATCCGTTTTATAGTTTCCCGCAGGTTGAAAGATGCGGGCGACTCAGTAAAATGTAGTTTTCTAAAATGGAAAACTCACCCATTACACTTTTGCACTGGCATACCGAGCCAGCCCTTATTGGAGGAATATTATTTGTGGGCTGGGTGTATTCCTTGTTTATTGGGCCTTACCGAACCAATACTTTTCCCGATCTGAAAAACACCACTCAATATTCCCTGTGGTTCGCTTCCGGACTGATTACATTTTACCTCGCAGTAGGTTCCCCCCTCGATCCATTGGGAGAGAACTTTCTTTTTTCTGCCCACATGATTCAGCACAACATACTGATGTATATTTGCCCATTGTTCATACTTCTGGGACTACCCAGGCCACTGGTTGATCAATTCTTAAGTAAGCAGCCCGCCCTTGAATCCTGCCTTCGTTTTCTCACCCACCCCATCATTGCCGGCTTGCTGTTCACCTTTGTTTTTTCTTTTTGGCATGTGGGTGCGTTTTATGAGGCTGCAATCCGTGATAAAGTCATTCATATGGCTGAACACTTATCAATGTTTTTTGTATCCTTATTAATGTGGTGGCCCATTTGTGCTCCATCCAATCGCTTGCCATCAATTCGATTTGGCCCTCAGATGCTTTACATCCTTGCCCTGATGCTAGGACAGACCCCCATCTTCGCCATCCTTACCTTCTCCAAGGATGTCCTCTATGACACCTATTTTTATGCCGAACGAATTATGGAATTAACCCCGATCGAAGATCAGAAAGCTGGGGGAGTACTTATGAAACTGGCAAATATGGCAGTCTCAGTTGGTGTGCTTGCTTCGATATTCTATCGCTGGACCAAAAGTCAGCCAGCAGCCGGCGAGGTTGCCTGATATCTTTCCCTTCCTAGAGCCTTGATACAAGAAGCTCTCTCTCGAAAAGCATTTCTTTGGGAAGAAATTCAGAAAGCTGTAAAAAGAGTTCTTCGTGTCTCAATGTCTGCATCCGTAAATTTTCTGGATCGATACTCATCAGCTCAGCCCATTGATCATCATCAAAGTCTAATCCAGACCAGTCCAAATCCTCCTTCTTCGGCTCCCAGCCCAATGGCCCCTCGACTGCCCTGGCTTTTCCAGAGGTTCGCTCCACCATCCAGCGTAACACGCGCATATTTTCTCGAAACCCAGGCCACAGAAATTTCCCTTCCTCATCTTTTCTGAACCAATTCACATGGAAAATGCGGGGCTTATTTTTTAATTGTTTTCCCATGCGTATCCAATGCCGGAAATAATTTCCCATATTGTAACCACAAAAAGGAAGCATCGCCATCGGGTCCCGCCGAAGATTCCCCAATTGCCCCTCGGCTGCCGCTGTGGTTTCTGATGCAAGAGTTGCACCTAGATATACGCCATGGTTCCAATTAAAGGACTGATGAACCAAGGGGATATCTGACATCCGACGACCCCCAAAAACAAAAGCAGCAATAGGCACACCCATAGGGTTTTCCCAGTCTTTATCGATGGTCGGACACTGCGATGCAGGTGCAGTAAAACGGGCATTGGGATGTGCGGCTGGTGTTTCTGAGTCTGGGCTCCATGCAATCCCTCTCCAATCAGTTAAACCATCGGGGACCTCCTTGGTCAGCCCCTCCCACCAGACATCACCATCATTGGTTAACGCAACATTGGTGAAAATGGTATTTTGCTTCATCGACTCCATCGCATTGGGATTGGTCTCCCAGGATGTTCCAGGAGCCACTCCAAAAAATCCGGCCTCTGGATTGATTGCTCTTAACCCACCCTCATCATCTGGTTTGAGCCAGGCAATATCATCCCCGACCGTGGTTACCTTCCATCCTTCCATACTGTCAGGTGGGACAAGCATGGCCATGTTGGTTTTCCCACAGGCACTGGGGAAAGCACCGGCCACATAGGTTTTCTCCCCATCAGGGTTTTCCACACCCAAGATAAGCATATGCTCCGCCATCCATTCATTATCCCGGGCCATGCAGGAGGCAATTCTAAGGGCGAGGCACTTTTTCCCTAACAAGGCGTTGCCACCGTATCCACTTCCGTAAGAGACGATCGTTCTTTGTTCTGGAAAATGAACGATGTAAGTATTTTCAGGATCACAGGGCCATGGAACATCCTTAACACCCTCAGTCAGAGGCATCCCAACCGAGTGTAGGCAGGGAATAAAGAAGTCTTTTTCTCCGAGTGTATTCAAAACGCACTGCCCCATCCGGGTCATGATCCGCATATTTAAAACTGCATAAGGAGAGTCGGTAACCTGCACACCATACTGGGAAATGGGAGAACCTAATGGCCCCATGCAGAATGGAATAATATACATTTCACGCCCTTCCATACATCCCTTAAAAAGACGCTTGAGCTTGGCCCGCATTTTTCGGGGTTCCTCCCAGTTATTGGTGGGGCCGGCATCCTCCTTACCATAGCTGCAAATAAAAGTCCTGCTTTCCACCCGGGCAACATCCCGTGGGTCGGATCGAACCAAAAAGCTGTTGGGCCTCTTCTTTTGGTCCAGCCGGATCATCGATCCGCTTTTCACCATCAAAGCACACAGTTCATCCCATTCCTGATCCGAACCATCACACCACCGCACACTGGCTGGTTGGCACATTTCCACCATTTTATCCAGCCATTTGAGCAGGGCTACATTTTGGGTTTTTGAACGATCGTATAATTCCTTTTGATTTCCCATGGATTCAATTCGCTAGGGAGAGTCTATCGGATAGTCAAACTTACTATCTGAAAAAACTGATAAAATACAATTTTACCCCCTTGGGAATAAATCTGGTTTGCTTTCAAGTAACGCTAGCATACCATGCGGATTCGAGCGTATGATTTGGCAAGCTAAAACAAGAAACGCCGTCCTCGCCTTGGAGGATGGAAGCATATTTCGCGGATTCGCCTTTGGTGCGAAAAACACCGTAACCGGGGAAGCTGTTTTTAATACAGCCATGACTGGTTATCAGGAGACCCTGACTGATCCTTCCTATTTTGGTCAGATCGTTACCATGACCACTCCTCAGATTGGAAATTATGGGGTCAATCTGGAAGATGAGGAATCCGATGGACCCAAGGTTGCTGGTTTTGTCATTCGCAACTTAAGCCCCGTAGTCAGTAATTGGCGTGCGACAGGTAATTTATCCGATTATCTGGAAAAGAATGGTATTCCCGGGATCGAGGGCATTGATACTCGTGCTGTCACCAAGCGTTTACGCGTGCATGGTGCCCTCAAAGCATGTCTTAGTACAAAGGCTATCTCCGATGAAGAGGCATTGTCCAAGGCCAAAAACTGGGAAGGCATTGTCGGGCGTGATTTTGTAAAAGAAGTAACCTGTGAAAAATCTTTCACCTGGGATGAATCCGGTGAATTAAGCAAACCCTTTTCCGTGCCTGGGACATCTCTTACTGGCACCCCGCAAACCGATGGCGAAACACACCGACTGGTTGCTTTTGATTTTGGGGCTAAGCGTGCCATTTACCGCAACCTTCGCAACAGTGGCTTCGAGGTGATTGTCCTCCCTGCAGATGCCACCGCGGAAGAAGCCCGCTCCCACAATCCTGATGCCATCTTTTTATCCAACGGCCCAGGAGATCCTTCGGCTCTTGATTATGCCCACTCCACCATCAAGGAGTTGATTGATGACTATCCTATTTTCGGGATTTGCCTGGGCCATCAGGTGCTTACTCATGCTATCGGAGCATCGACTTACAAATTGAAATTTGGTCACCGTGGAGGAAACCAGCCGGTTAAAAATGTGGAAACCGAGAAAGTTTCCATCACCTCACAAAACCATGGCTTTGCTTCCTCCAAGGAAGAATTAGAAGCCCATGGTGCCGTGGTTACAGAATTCAACCTCAATGATGATACGGTATCCGGTATGCGTATCGAGGGTAAGCCAGTATTTTCTGTACAATACCACCCGGAAGCAGCTCCTGGGCCTAACGATGCCCAGTTTCTTTTTTCCTCTTTCCATAAACTCGTGAGCGAGCATAAAGGGAAGAAAGCATCTGCCTAACTTATGAGCCAGTGCGGGTTGCTCTATGATCCCGTCTTTCTAAAGCACAAAACGGGGGTTGGTCATCCTGAGCAACCTAAACGGGTAAGCCATGCCTACCAAGCGATTGTAGAAGCGGGCCTAGATCAAAAAATTCTACCCCTGTCCTGTACACCTTGCGAAAAAAAGCATCTGCAAAGAGTACATTCTTCGTCCTACCTCGTGCAGGCAGAAAAAGAGATCGAGAATGGACTCACCCAATTAAGCACGGGTGATACTTCGATCTGTGAAGATTCCTGGGATGTGGCTCTTCGGGCGACTGGTGGAGTGGTAGATGCGACTGATAAAATCCTCTCCGGAAACATGGATCGGGCCTTCTGCCTGAGCCGCCCACCGGGCCATCATGCCACTCCATCGAAGGGAATGGGCTTTTGTATCTTTAACCATGCAGCGGTGGCCGCACGGTACGCTCAGGCGGTTCATGGAGTAGGCAAGGTTCTGATCGTGGACTGGGATGTGCACCACGGCAACGGCACCCAGGATATTTTTTACGAGGATGAATCAGTCTACTTTTTTAGCACCCATCAAGCCCCCTGGTATCCGGGCACAGGTAGTCGGGAAGAAACCGGATCAGGAAATGGTCTGGGGTTTACCCGAAACCATCCCCTGCCCTCCGGTTCAGGTCACGCGGAAATCGTGGAAAATGCATTTGCCGATGACCTCGTACACCGGATGAACCGGTACCGACCGGAATTTGTAATCATCTCTGCAGGGTTTGACTCCAAGCTCGGCGATCCCCTCGGTCAGTTCCAACTTACAGACGATGATTTTTCCGAACTCACCCGGGTAATCCGCTCCATCGCCGATGAACATGCTGAAAGCCGAGTGCTATCCATTCTGGAGGGTGGGTATCATTTGGAAGGTCTCAGCCAAGCCTGCGTGGCTCACCTGAAGGCTTTAATTTAGAAAAAAAGACTTCTATCGGCTTAAGGTGCCAATCGGGCGCATCCCTGCCGTGACCTCGGCATCGAGTTGCATCATCCGGGCAAGTAGTGCTTTGGCTTTCTCTGGTTCCTGTTTAGCTAAATTCTTTTGTTCTCCCACATCCGCTTCCAAATCATAAAGTTCGATACCGTTGTTGGCTTTACGCAGTTTGTACTTCCCCTGCCTCAGTGCTTGGACCTGTTTGGTATAATAGAGAAACTCGTTCCGAACGGAGGGTCCCTTACCGAGCAGCAATGCTGACTGATCCAAGCCATCAATGGGCCCATGGGTCTGGGCCTTTATACCCCCCAATGCCGAGAGTGTGGGCAACAGGTCAATGGTGGAAATGATTTCATTGGACTGGGTGCCCGCCGGTATCCGCCCAGGCCCCCAAACCACACAGGGCACCCGCATCCCTCCTTCATAGGTGGTTCCTTTTCCTTCTCTTAAAGGAAGTGCTTGCCCACCATGATGATCGAAGATCAACCATGGCCCGTTATCTGAGGTGTATACAAGGATGGTATCGTCCTGAAGGTTCAACTGATGTAAGGTATCGTAGATCCTACCCACCTGCTCATCAATATGCTCGATCACATCCTTGTAGGGGTATTTTGAATCCACATCGTGAATATCACGGGGCAAGTAAAGGGGCACATGGGGCATACTATGGGCCAGGTATAGGAAGAATGGTTTCTTTGCCTTGGTCGACTTTTGAATAAAAGAAATGGCTTCGTCGGTGTAGCGACGGGTAATGGTATGCTGATCGACTGGGTGCTCGATAATTTTTTCATCCCGAATCAGCGGGGTCTGCCATAGGTCATTGCTCTTAGGATCTTTCCAATATTTATCCCAGAGCCCGTACTTTGGACGATTGACCCCCGCCGGATGACTCATGTCATTGGAATAAGGGATTCCAAAATACGAATCAAACCCCTGGCGGGTAGGCAAAAATTCCGGGTGGTGCCCCAGGTGCCATTTGCCCACAGAGGCAGTGGCATACCCATCCTTTTGGAAA
>Ga0255769_10000526_pt1 | contig 45586 bp, 41 predicted proteins | sample 041ome_9_FD_179637 | JGI IMG/M metagenome (GOLD analysis project Ga0255769, IMG submission 179637) | Coastal salt marsh microbial communities from the Groves Creek Marsh, Skidaway Island, Georgia - 041413US metaG (version 2) | ecosystem: Environmental > Aquatic > Marine > Intertidal zone > Salt...
GGAACGCATTACACGCCTGATCGATTTGAATGAGTACAAGCGTCGCCAGTCAGCGCCGGGGGTGAAGATCACTCAGCGTGCCTACGGGCGAGACCGCCGTTATCCGATTGTGAATGGCTTTTAAGTCTGCGCAATTCTCGCTATCCTCTAGCTATAGATTAACCATCCATCAGGGAATCGACGATGAAAAAGATTGAAGCGATTATCAAGCCCTTCAAATTAGATGATGTGCGCGAGGCGCTATCAGCGATTGGTATTACCGGCATGACGGTAACTGAAGTCAAAGGCTTTGGTCGTCAGAAAGGTCACACTGAGCTGTATCGTGGTGCTGAGTATGTGGTCGATTTTCTTCCAAAGCTGCGTCTTGAGTTGGTTGTCTCTGATGACTCAGTCGATGAGTGTATTGAAGCGATTACCGGCGCGGCACGTACGGGTAAGATCGGCGACGGTAAGATCTTTGTCTCTTCAGTAGACCAAGTGATTCGTATTCGTACCGGCGAGACAGGCGACGAAGCGGTATAAGCTTTTCCAAATACAAAAAAAGGGAGCGCGACGCTCCCTTTTTTGTTGTCTGATGTATCTCGATCAGTTTTCGTCGAGACCGATCAGCGTCCAGAAGTTCTCGACGAGATTCTCATCGCGGAGTTTGAGCGGGTCATCTACGATCGCGCCGGAATCTTTATTCATCGCTAGAACGCGTTCAGCATCTTTGGCTAGCTCTGGCATATCGAGCTTGGTGTAGGCTTGTGACATGATTTTGAGTGCATCAGACACAGCCGGTGTGCGCTGATAGTTTTCAATGACGTAATTCGCACGATTGGCAGCTGCAACAAAAGCACCACGCTTCATGTAGAACTTAGCTACGTGGATTTCATAACGCGCAAGGTTATTTCGCAGATACAGCATACGCTTTCGAGAATCCTCGGTGTATTCGCTGTCAGGGAACTTCTCAAGCACCGTGGCGAAGTCTTGGTATGACTGGAGTGCACCACCGGGATCACGTTGGCTTTGGTCGCTTGGGATAAAGCGCGTCAGGAAGTTGATCGAGCGATTGAAGTTCGACAAGCCTTTTAGATAATGCGCGTAAGCTTCTGCAGGGTGATTTGGGTGAAACTTGATAAAACGGTCCGCTGCAGCACGAGCTGAGTCATGCTCGCCGTTACGGTAGTAGGCGTATGCGATATCGAGCTGAGCTTGGTGTGCGTATTTGCCGTAGGGGTAGCGAGACTCGAGTTTCTCGTAGTAATCAATTGCTTTGTCCCAAGCGCCACCCGCCATTGCTGATTTGGCTTCGGTGAAGAGTTTTTGCTGACTCCAACCTTCAGTAGGGTCTTTTTGCTCAAAAAACGAACAGCCGCTCAAAAAGCTAACGAGAAGAAGTGTCCAGATGAGGCGCGACATAGGCGATAATCTCTTTATTACTACTGATGACAGTATAACGGATCACACCCCGAGCTGAGAAAGTGACAGCAAAAGAACAGCAACAAACCGCAGAGATTTCCACTGATTTGGCAGGTAAACGCTTAGACCAAGCATTGGCGGCGCTTTTCCCTGAATTTTCGCGCAGTCGTTTGTCAGCATGGACGAAAGAAGGACGAGTTTTACTCAATGGTCAAACAGTAAGACCCCGAGATGCGGTGAAGCTCGGTGATCGAGTTCAGTTAACGGCGGTGATCGAAGATCAGGTGGAATGCCGGCCTCAGTATGTTGATTTCGAGGTGGTCTATGAGGATGAACATCTGATCGTGGTGAACAAGCCTGCGGGTTTAGTCGTACATCCTGCAGCCGGTAACCCCGATGGTACCTTGCAAAATGGTCTGCTCTACATGGATGAGAGCCTAGCGAATATTCCACGTGCCGGCATCGTGCATCGCTTAGATAAAGAAACTACTGGTCTAATGGTTGTTGCGCGAAGTGAGCTTGCACATAAGAAATTAAGTGAAGCCTTAGCGAAACGGACCATGAAGCGCGAATACCGAGCGGTGGTGAATGGAAAGTTTAATGTTGGCGGTACGATTGATCTACCCATCGGTCGTCATCCTACACAGCGTATAAAAATGGCGGTTAATCCCATGGGAAAGCCTGCGGTTACGCATTACAAGGTCTTGGAAAAGTTCCAAGCGCATACCTTGCTTAAGGTGAATCTTGAAACGGGTCGCACGCATCAGATACGTGTGCATATGGCACATCTCCGACACCCTTTAATTGGCGATCCTGTGTATGGGGCTCGTTTGCAACTGCCAAAAAATGCTGATGATTATGTGAAAGAAGTGATGCGAGGTTTTAAGCGCCAAGCACTGCATGCTAAACGCTTAAGCTTTCAGCATCCCGAGAGCGGTAAAGAGCTTAACTTCGAAGTGCCAATGCCTGATGATATGGCTGTGCTGATTGAAGCGCTACGCGACCATCATTTTGGTGATGGTGAAGAGATGGAGTTTGGCGATGACTTCTATCAGGCATTTGAAGTCGATGGCTTAGAAATCTGGGAAGAGGATGATTGAGCCGATCATTCCTGACTGGCCAGCTCCCGATCATGTGCGAGCGTATTCAACCACGCGACAAGGTGGTGTTAGTCAGGGCGCTTGGTCAAGTTTGAATCTGGCGACGCATGTTGATGATGATCCCATCAATGTATCGGAGAATCGTCGTCGATTATCCGAGGTCTTAGCCATTCCTAATGAGCCTTATTGGCTTGAGCAAGTGCACGGTACGGAGGTCGTTCGACCTGAGTTGAAGACAACACATTGCGCTGATGCTGCGTTTACCCAGCAGTTGAACACGCCTTGCGTCGTCATGACGGCAGATTGTTTGCCGGTCTTGTTTTGTGACGAGCAAGGTACAGCAGTCGCCGCTGCGCATGCTGGTTGGCGCGGTTTGGCGGCTGGTGTTTTAGAGCAAACACTTAAGTGTTTTGATCAACCTAGTAAGGTGATGGCCTGGATGGGGCCGGCGATTGGGCCGGAGCATTTTGAAGTGGGTGATGAAGTACGCGAGATGTTTGTGCAACAGCATGCTGCAGCTGAAAATGCCTTTGTAATATCTCGTTCAGGGCATTGGATGGCTGATATTTTTCTATTAGCACGACAACGATTATTGTCAGCCGGTGTGTCGCATATCTTTGGTGGTGATATCTGCACCTATGCTGATGCAGATCATTTCTACTCGTTTCGACGCGAGTCGGTCACTGGCAGAATGGCCAGTCTAATTTGGTTGTCAGATGACAATAAGTGAGTGAGCAATGAAGGCAACGTGGTTCATGTTAACGATGATTGGTAAAGATAAGCCTGGGATGGTCGCGGCGATCTCGGGTGCTCTAGCCGATCATGGCGTAACGTTGGGTGAGACCTCGATGTTGCGCTTGGGTGGCAACTTTACGGTGATGATGATGGTGTCAGGCGCAGAGGATGAACAGTCGCTACGCAACTCACTCGCGCCAATTTTAGAATCGCAAGGGATGTGTTTGCATGTAGACCCCATTGAGGGTGGTCTACATAAGCATGTCATCCCAAATGTACATGTAACAGTCAGCGGGGCTGATCGCCCAGGTATCGTTTCACAGGTTACCGCTGTGTTAGCAGAGTTGGGTCTCAATATCCTGGATTTAGAGTCTGATGTTGCCGGCACCGAAGATAAGCCAATTTACATCATGCAAATCACGGCTGTGTCTACGTTGGATATTGAATCTATCGAATCGGCATTAAGTGCAGTTCGCGAGAGCGGTGTGTCGGTCAGTGTGTCGGCTATCGAGACATATATTGGTTAATGCAGAATGGCACTACTTGAGATACTACAGCTGCCTGATGAGCGCTTAAAGCAGGTCTCTGAACCTGTTGAGGTGTTTGATGATGAGCTACGTGCTTTTATTGCCGACCTTGAAGAAACACGTCTGAATGGTCCGGCTGCTGTTGGTATCGCAGCACCTCAGGTAGGCATGTTTAAACGCGTCGTTATCATCGATTGCTCAACAACACGTAAACCAGTCCCTAACCATGGCTATATGGTGTTAGTGAATCCTGAAATCACGAAATGGGATGGCTTTGAGAAGGGACGAGAGGGGTGCTTATCAGTCCCCGATTACACCGGGAATGTGATCCGAGCGACGAAAATCACGTTGAGCGCAAAAGACCCTTACGGCGAGCCGCTTCAATTCGACATGGAAGGCTATGAGGCACGAGCTGCTCAGCATGAGATTGATCATCTTGATGGCATGTTATTTGTCGATCGTGTGGTAAGCCGGCGAACCGATCTATTTAAACGCAAGGTCTACCAAGACGGCGGCACGGGAAAGAAGTCCTGATTCATTGAGCTTGATGTAGCTCAATACTCCGAATCTTGAAAACGCGCTAAATACCCCCATATCACTGTCAGTAAGAGAATTTTTGGAGTTAAACCCATGCGTATGGATAAGCTTACAAGTAAGTTTCAGCTTGCGCTTGCAGACGCGCAGAGCTTGGCTCTCGGGCGTGATCATCAATTTATAGAACCGGTTCACTTGATGGTGGCTTTGCTTGATCAAGAGGGTGGCAGCGTGCGCCCATTACTCGGTCAAGCCGATGTGAATGTGAACCAGTTACGCTCATCACTGAGCGAAGCGTTAGAGCGCCTAGCATCTGTGCAGGGTAATGCGGGAGATGTGCACCTTTCAAATGACCTTGGTCGTTTGATGAATCAAACCGATAAGTTGGCTCAAGAGCGTAAGGATCAATACATCAGCTCTGAGTTATTTGTCTTAGCGGCAATGGAAGATAAGGGTGCGTTAGGTGATGCTTTACGCAAAGCTGGCGGTAGCAAGACGGCGATTAATAAAGCGATTGATAACGTCCGCGGTGGTGCATCAATTGATGATCCAAATGCCGAAGAACAGCGTCAAGCGTTGGATAAATACACGATTGATCTGACTGAGCGTGCAGAACAAGGCAAGCTAGATCCTGTGATTGGTCGTGACGATGAGATTCGTCGTGCGGTTCAAGTGCTGCAGCGCCGTACTAAAAATAATCCGGTTTTGATTGGTGAGCCTGGCGTGGGTAAGACCGCGATTGTTGAAGGCCTTGCCCAACGTATCGTCAATGGTGAAGTGCCCGAAGGTTTAAAGAGTAAGCGTTTGTTATCGCTCGATATGGGTGCGTTGATTGCAGGTGCAAAATTCCGCGGTGAATTCGAAGAGCGTTTGAAGGCAGTCTTGAATGACTTATCTAAACAAGAAGGTCAGATCATTCTGTTTATCGACGAGATCCACACCATGGTTGGTGCCGGTAAAGGCGATGGTGCTATGGATGCTGGCAATATGCTTAAGCCAGCTTTAGCGCGCGGTGAGTTGCATTGTGTGGGTGCTACCACCTTGGATGAGTATCGTCAGTACATCGAGAAAGATGCAGCATTAGAGCGTCGTTTCCAAAAAGTGTTAGTAGAAGAGCCAACAGTAGAAGATACGATTGCTATTTTGCGTGGTTTAAAAGAACGCTACGAAGTTCACCATGGTGTTGATATCACTGACCCTGCGATTGTTGCTGCGGCTGAGCTTTCAACTCGATACATCACTGATCGGCAACTCCCTGATAAAGCCATCGATTTAATCGATGAAGCGGCATCACATATCCGCATGGAGATCGACTCTATGCCGGAAGAGATGGATAAGCTCGATCGTCGTTTGATTCAGTTAAAGATTGAACGTGAAGCGCTGAAGAAAGAATCGGATGAGGCCTCTAAGAAACGTTTAACGATACTGGATGATGAAGTGTCAGGTCTTGAGCGTGAGTTCGCTGATCTTAAAGAGGTGTGGGTATCTGAAAAGGCAGCCATGCAAGGCAGTACACACATCAAAGAAGCGTTAGAGCAGGCGCGTTTAGACTTTGAAACAGCGCGTCGTGCGAATGACTTACAACGGATGTCTGAGCTGCAATACGGTGTGATTCCAGAGCTAGAAGCGAAGGTCGCTGCGGCATCTAATGAGAAGCCAGCAGAGACTAAGTTGCTTCGCAATAACGTGACGGAAGAAGAGATCGCGACCATCGTATCTAAGTGGACCGGTATTCCGGTGTCTAAGATGCTCGAGGGTGAGCGCGAAAAGCTTTTGCAGATGGAAAGCGAGCTCGGTAAGCGAGTGGTGGGCCAACAAGAAGCCATTGGTGCTGTATCGAATGCTATTCGTCGTTCACGTGCGGGCCTATCTGATCCAAACCGTCCCAATGGCTCATTCTTATTCTTAGGTCCTACCGGTGTAGGTAAGACCGAGTTGTGTAAAGCGCTCGCGGAGTTCTTATTTGATACCCAAGATGCGATGGTGCGTATCGATATGTCTGAGTTCATGGAGAAGCACTCGGTATCGCGTTTAATCGGCGCGCCGCCTGGCTATGTGGGTTATGACGAAGGTGGTTATCTAACTGAAGCGGTTCGTCGTCGTCCTTATAGTGTCATCTTGATGGACGAGGTGGAGAAGGCTCATCCCGATGTGTTCAATGTATTGTTACAAGTCTTAGATGATGGCCGTTTGACCGATGGTCAGGGGCGTACTGTGGATTTCCGTAATACGGTGATCGTGATGACCTCTAACTTGGGTTCTGATTTGATTCAGACCATGTCGAGTGATGGTCAATACGATGAGATGAAAGAAGCAGTGATGGGTGTTGTGGGTCAACACTTCCGTCCTGAGTTCATCAACCGTATTGATGAGACTGTCGTGTTCCATCCATTAGGTCGTGAGCAGATCCGTTCAATCACTGAGATCCAGATGCAGTATTTGCATAAGCGTTTAGCTGAACGTGACTTGAGTTTGGATATCAGTGCCGCAGCATTAGATCTATTAGGTGAGGCGGGCTTCGATCCTGTGTATGGTGCGCGTCCATTGAAGCGTGCGATCCAACACCAGATTGAAAACCCAATGGCACAATCGATCTTGGGTGGCGATTATCATCCTGGGGATGTGATCAAGATTGATGTGACTAACGGCGAGCTGAGCTTTGCTCGGTAAAGGTGCCAATACGGCATAAAAAAAGCGCCCGAAAGGGCGCTTTTTTGTGTCAGTAAGAAACTTAATTAGCAGCCGGTGCAGCAGGCGCGGCCTGTGGCTTAGCAGCTGGTGCAGGTGGACGTTGTACCGGTGGACGAACGACGCCTTGGCGAGCTTGAGGTACAGGACCCCAGCCGCGGAACATGCGGTTATCTTGCCATGGCATATCTTTGTTCCATGGTGCGTTGCCGCCTTTCCATTCATCGCTGCCCATTGGGCCCCAGTTCATTGGGTTGCCGTTGTTGCCGCCCCAACCAAAGCCGTTGTTATTGCCATTGTTGTTCCAAGGCATGTTGTTGCCATTGAAACCCCAGCCGTTATTACCGTTGTTGCTCCAAGGCATGTTGCCCCAACCATTGTTGCCATAACCGTTGTTATTGCTCCAAGGCATATTTCCCCAGCGGCTATTACCGTTACGGTTGTTCCAAGGCATGTTGTTGCCATTGAAGCCCCAGCCATTGTTACCGTAGCCGTTATCATTCCAAGGCATGTTGTTGTTATTCCAGAAAGCACTAGCTTGGCTTGCGGCAAAGAAAGCTGCAGACAATGTGGTGACAGTCAGTAATTTTTTTAATTGTGTCATCGTGTAGGTTCTCCTAGGGTTCCTAAGTGGCTCGATAATAGAGTAATCAGAGTTACTTTTCCTTAACTAATGTGCAGTAAAATAGATGGGTGTTTAAGTATTAGAACATCGCTATATAACGATAATTTCAGGGTCTACTCTTATGTTGGAATATGTTTTCTTTGACGAGCGACCACGTGACCAATTTGTCAATTTTCTGCAGGAGAAGGCGGTAGAGCTAAAGCTCGAAGAAGATGAAGGTTTGCTTAAGGTCTGGATTTCGGAAGATTTAGACGACGATCTTGATGAAGCGATCGAAGATTTTTACGACGACATGATGGCGCTCAATCAGCAGCTTTATGAAGATGAAAACAACGAAGCTGAAGTGGGCTATAACGCGGCGGGTATCGTTTTGGAACTCAATACGGGTGAAAATGTTTACGCTCAGGTTGATCCGGAGTTGCTTGGCCGGATTATGACGGTAGTGACGCCCGATGAATTCAATACGGTGGTGAATGCCATTGTTGAGGCAGTTGAGAATCCTGATGTGCGCACGCCATGTCAGCGAATTCGCGAAGGCGATCAGTAAAATACGCTGAGATAATCTTGTTCACCGATGCTTTGCAACGGCGTATTGAGGAGCTCAGATAAGTTTTTTGACGTTAATAGATCCTCAGCTTCACCTGCTTGCCAGTGACCATCGCCTTTTAATAACACCGCATGAGTCGCAATAGCGCGTGCACGATTCAGATCATGCTCAACCCAGAGTGCTGCGTTGTTATGTTTTGCAAGATGGTTTAACAAAATGTCTTGCGTTGCTTTTTGTTGATGTAGGTCGAGATGATTGAGTGGCTCATCTAATAACATCACTTTTGGGTTTTGCAGCATCAAACGGGCAATCTCGGCTCGGCGTAATTCGCCACCTGATAATTCACTCGCAGCTTGATTCATGTTTTCGCTCAAACCTAGCGATTTGAGTAGGACTACTGCAGCGTGTAAGTGATCTTGATCTTCCCAGTAGGATGTCGTCAGTGCGTAGCTGCCTGATAGAACTAGATCCAATGTTCGAGTGTTAAATCCGGTTAAGCTTTGTTGTGATAACAGCCCAATGCGTTGCGCTCGATCTTTTGGTTCATAGTCATAAATGGCTTTCTGTTCAAACGTGACTTCAGGGTGTGCGGTTAACCCAACACAGGCTTTGAGTAATGAGCTTTTTCCTGCGCCATTAGGTCCAATGATGACCCAGCGCTCACCAGTAGTAACGCTGAGGGATAACTCATTAACCAAGCATCGCTTTGTTGTGCTGAGGGTTAGTTTGTTGATACTTAAGCTCATGAGCGAGATCTCACGAGTAGCCATAAAAAGACCGGTACACCCAAGAGTGCTGTGAATATACCCACGGGGATTTGCATCGGGCTAATTAGGATGCGAGCTAATAAGTCAGCTAAGACTAAGAGTGATCCACCAGCTAAAACGCTCATCGGTAATACGTTACGATGGTCAGTAACGCCAAGCAAGCGCACAAGGTGCGGGATGATCAGGCCGATAAAACCAATAGCGCCAGCAATGCTCACCGCGCTCGCTGTGAGCAGTGAGGTAAGCATATAGAGTTTGAGTCTCAGCTGTTGTGTATTGATGCCTAAGCTGTGTGCTTGCTCCTCACCATAGATAGCGATATTGAGCTGATTGGCAATCATCAGGGAAAAAACTAAACCTGCAGCCAAGATAAGTAATGAGATGAAAGGTTGTTGCGCATCACTCAAATCACCCATCAGCCAAAACAACATGCCAGGCAGTTGCATGGGGGGAGTAAGTGAGAGGGTGAGGCTAATTAAGGCTCCCCAAAATGCGGCCATGACCACGCCCGCAAGTAAGAGGGTTTGTTGTTCGGATTGAAAGCGGCTTAGGCCAAACACAACAAGGATGCTGATCATCGCCCCGATAAAGGCAATTGGTGTAATCAACCAACCGGCGATACCTAAGATCATTCCAAATAACGCGGCGCTTGCCGCTCCGCCAGAAACACCTAGGACGTAGGGATCGCCTAAAGGGTTACGCAGTAGGACTTGCATCAGAGCACCCGCTAGCGCGAGTAGGCCACCGACGGCAAAAGCAGAGAGCGTGCGAGGTAGGCGTACCTCATGGATGATTTGTGACGCTAGGCTGTTATCAGGACTGCTTAATAGACTGATGACCTGGTGAAGTGAGATGTCATGGCTGCCGATGAGTAAGGACAGTGAAAGGCTGGTTAAGGCAAGGATTACAAAGCCCGGCAGCAAGTAATAAAAATGAGCTTTTGCCGGGTGATGCATGCTTAACGAAGGCTGATGACAGGCCAGCCTTTATCCTGGGCGTGTGCACGTAAGGTATCGTCGGGATCAACTGCGACGGGGAACTCCACCACTTCAAGCAGTGGGAGGTCGTTTAGAGAATCACTGTAGAAGCTAGCTTTCTCAAGCTTTGCGCCATACACGCTGAGCCACTCTTGAAGACGTTCAACTTTGCCTTCTCGGAAACTTGGAGTGCCGGCGACCTTGCCGGTATAGCGGCCATTTTTGATCTCAGGCTCAGTACCAATCAGGTACTCGATGCCAAGATCAGCCACGATAGGACGCGTAACAAAGGTGTTGGTGGCGGTAATCACCATTGGGCAATCACCTTTCTCACGATGTGATTCAACCAGGTCGCGCGCCTTTTGGGTGATGCGTGGCAGGATCTTGTTTTCGATGAAATCGGTGCGCCAAGCTTCAAGTTTTTCCATTGAATGCTCTGACAGTGGCTTTAGTGAGAAGGCGAGGAATTCGAAGATGTCCAACGTGCCAACTTTGTATTGCTCGTAGAACTCGAGATTCTTTGCCTCGTATACAGCATGATCAACAACACCAAGCTCACACAAGAACTCACCCCAGAGCAGGTCTGAATCGCCGTTCAAAAGGGTGTTGTCGAGGTCAAAAATCGCTAGGGGCATACTACTAAGCCGGTGTTTTTCGAAGGAAAGGCATCATACCGAAAAATCTTTATAAGCAATACCTTATGGATTGAGGTCTTGCTTGCGAGGCCGGCTTGCCCTGTGGAAGAATGGTCTCAGTTTAAAATTTTTTGGTTTTTAGTTTTGATCGACGCAGATGGTTTTAGAGCCAATGTGGGGATCATTCTCTGTAACGATGAAAATCGCCTGTTTTGGGGGCGAAGAGTAGGACAAAACGCTTGGCAGTTTCCCCAGGGCGGAATACGTACAGATGAATCCCCTCGCGAGGCTATGTATCGCGAATTAGAAGAAGAGGTCGGCCTCTTGCCTGAGCACGTTGAAGTGTTGGGTGAAACTCGCCGCTGGTTACGCTATCGCTTGCCTAAGCGATTTATTCGTCGCCATTCCCATCCTGTGTGCATCGGGCAAAAGCAGCGTTGGTTTTTGCTGCGTGTTAATTGCTCAGATAAAAAGGTCTGTCTGGATAAATTCCGCAAGCCTGAGTTTGATGATTGGCAATGGGTTGATTACTGGAAACCCGTTGATGAAGTAATCTACTTCAAGCGCCGTGTTTATGAACGAGCGTTAGAAGAGCTTGGTCCTGTACTGTTCCCATCAGGTCTTCCTGAGCGCGAGACAGTCGAAAAGGCTGAGCAAAATGCTGCGCGCTGAGTAACCCATTATGTCTATGCTCGATACGCTTCACAGAATCGTTAGTGCTGTAAACCGTTCAACGGATTTGCAACGCGCGCTGTTGCTTATCGTTAAGCAGGTAAAGGTCGCCATCGGCAGTGATGTTTGTTCCATCTACCTGAGCGAAGAAGACACTAAAGTCAATGTGCTGATGGCAACCGATGGTTTCCGAAAAGAAGCGGTCGGTAAAGTTCGCCTGCCTTATGGTCGCGGCTTGGTCGGCTTGGTCGCCGAGCGTGCAGAACCGATCAACCTTGATGATGCGATGAAGCATCCGCGCTATATGCATATCTCGGAAACCGGTGAGACGCAGTATCACGGCTTCTTGGGTGTGCCGATCATTCAGAACCGACGCGTGTTGGGTGTATTGGTTGTACGTCAAGAAAAGGTGCGTCAATTCCAAGATGAGGAAGTGACCTTCCTATTTACCTTGGCAGCACAGTTAGCCGGTGCGATCACGCACGCCAAAGCCAGTGGTGAGCTAAGTGCTTTAACCCGTGGTGAGAGTTCGATCAGTAGCTTCTTGCAAGGTCAGCCGAGTAACACGGGTGTTGCGATCGGTACGGCGGTTGTTACCTACCGTTTGGCTGATCTGGATGCTGTACCTGATCGTGACTGTGATGACATCGCGGCAGAATGTGCAACTTTTCGTAAAGCGGTCTTGGATGTTGAAAATGACCTAAGACGATTGCAAGACAACATCAGTCATAAATTACCTGAAGAAGATTTAGCCTTATTTGATGCGCTACTTTTAATGTTGGGAAGTGACACCTTAGTTACGCATACCATTGAAAGGATTGAGAAAGGTTTATGGGCTGCTGCGGCACTGCGAGACACTATTCAAGCGCATGCCCAAGTCTTTGAAAGCATGGATGATCCGTACTTACGTGAACGTGCTTATGACGTGCGTGATCTAGGTCGACGCATCCTGACTCATCTGCAAAATGATCAGCCGGTGGAGATCGATTACCCTGAGAACACTATCTTGGTCGGTGATGAAGTGAGTGCTATGGATTTGGCCGATGTACCAGTTGGTCGTTTGGCGGGTGTTATCGCTGCAACTGGTTCAGGCTCATCTCATGCCGCCATTATGGCGCGCGCCATGGGTGTGCCTGCAGTTATGGGTGTAACCGATATGCCGATCAGTCGTATGCAAGGTCGTGCGGTTGTGATGGATGGTTATCGCGGTCGTGTATATGTCGACCCCACGCCATCGGTTAGTGAAGAATATCAACGTCTACTCGATCAAGAGCGTGCACTTGGTGAAGAAGTCGAAGCGATGCGTGGCTTGCCATCTGAAACCATTGATGGTGTGGCAATGCCCTTGTATCTCAATACCGGCTTAATCAATGAGATGAATAGCGCTCAGCAAGAAGAGGCTGAAGGTATTGGTCTTTATCGAACTGAGCTGCCTTTTATGGTACGCGACCGTTTCCCTGGTGAAGATACGCAGATAAACAATTATCAGATGGTGTTGTCGTCTATGGCGCCTCGCCCAGTGATTTTGCGCACCTTGGATGTGGGTGGCGATAAACCACTCCCTTACTTCCCGGTAGAAGAACAAAACCCCTTCTTGGGTTGGCGTGGTGTGCGCATCTCTTTGCAGCACCCTGAGATTTTCTTAACGCAAATTCGTGCAATGCTTCGCGCGAATATTGGTTTCGGTAATTTGCAGATCATGTTGCCGATGATCACCAGTGCCTCTGAAGTCGATGAGCTCATGCAGCTTATTCAGCAAGCGCATGATGAGTTACTCGAAGAAGGCTTTGACGTTGTGATGCCAAAGATTGGCGTCATGATTGAGGTGCCCTCTGCGGTTTATCAGATTGATGCGTTAGCGCGCCGCGTTGATTTCTTATCCGTGGGTACGAATGACTTAACGCAGTACTTGCTCGCAGTGGATCGTAATAATCCTCGCGTTGCCGATTTATACAGTGACCTGCATCCTGCGGTGATTAGTGCGCTGAAAATGATCGTTGAAGGTGCAAAGCGTTACGGTAAGCCAGTCAGTGTTTGTGGTGAGCTTGCGGGTAATCCCTTGGCTGCGGTACTGATGGTAGGCTTAGGTGTTGATTCGTTGAGTATGAGTGCAGGCAGCTTGCTTAAAGTGAAGTGGGTTATCCGTAGTTGCAGTCAGTCACGTGCGCGTCAGTACCTCAATATGGTGATGCGTATGGAAGAGGCGGATCAAGTGAAGCGCTTCATGGAAGGTGTGCTTGATGATATGGGTCTTGGCGGCCTGTTTAGACCCGGTAAGTAATCAGCGAGGTTTTGTTGGGCGTCGATTGCTCGGACGCGCATTACGATCATTTTTTTCCGCGCGTGTATGAGTAGTGCGGAAGTTTTTACCTTTAACCGGTTTGCGTTGGCCTTCAGGTTTGCCCCCAGTGCCCGCAGGTTGCCAGCGCGGCACCAGGTGTTTCTTTCCATTACCAATCAGGTCAGCACGTCCCATGGCTTGTAGTGCTTCGCGCAAGATTGGCCAGTTATCCGCGTCGTGATAACGCAAGAAGGCTTTATGCAGTCGACGTTGACGGCGACCTTTAGGTGAAAACACCGCTTCACTGTCACGGGTAATTTTCTTCAGTGGGTTGCGACCTGAATGCCACATAGCTGTAGCCAGTGCCATAGGTGATGGCAGAAAGGCTTGAACCTGATCAGCCCGGAAGCCATTACTCTTCAACCATAGTGCAAGGCTCAACATATCTTCATCGCTTGTACCTGGGTGTGCCGCAATGAAGTAAGGAATGAGATATTGTTCTTTGCCGGCTTCTTTAGAGTACTTATCGAACATGGCTTTAAAGCGATCGTAAGTCCCCATGCCGGGTTTCATCATCTTAGAAAGCGGGCCCATCTCAGTATGCTCGGGTGCAATCTTTAGATAACCGCCGACGTGATGGGTAACCAGCTCTTTTACATACTCAGGTGTTTCTACCGCGATGTCGTAGCGTAAGCCTGATGCAATGAAGACGCGCTTAACGCCTGGTATCGCGCGGGCTTTACGGTAAAGCTGTACCAATGGCATTTGATTGGTGTTTAGGTTTGAGCAGATGCCTGGGTAAACGCAGGATAAGCGACGGCAGCTGGATTCAATTTTTGGATCCTTGCAATGCAAGCGCCACATGTTTGCTGTAGGACCGCCGAGATCAGAGATGTTACCGGTAAAGCCCGGTGTCATATCACGGATCGATTCGATCTCTTTAAGAATCGAGCCTTCTGAGCGATTTTGAATAATGCGACCTTCGTGCTCGGTGATTGAACAGAAAGAGCATCCGCCAAAACAGCCACGCATGATGTTCACCGAGAAGCGAATCATTTCATACGCGGGAATTTTTGCTTTGCCGTAACTTGGATGTGGCACACGTTGGTAAGGCAGCTCAAAGACCTTATCGAGCTCTGGTGTGTGCAACGGAATTGGGGGTGGGTTGATCCAAACTTCACGCCCGGCATGTTCTTGTATTAATGCACGCGCATTACCTGGGTTAGATTCTAAGTGAAGAATGCGTGAGGCATGTGCGTATAACACAGGGTCCGCTTTAACTTGGTCGTAAGAGGGGAGGCGTACCACTGTCTTGTCACGATCAAGTCCACGAGGGCGACGTTCGAAGCGAATGACTTTTGCATCTTCATCAGCTTGTTTGTTAGCGCAACTTTTTTTGCCTTCAGTCGGCTTGGTGGTGTCTTGATAAGGATTGATCGGCGGGTCAATTGCACCTGGCTGATCAATCTCAGAGGAATCAATTTCAACCCAATCTTCAGGACGTTGATTGATCGCAAAGGCACTGCCGCGCAGATCGCGAATTTCTTTGATCGATTCGCCGCTCGCAATGCGATGAGTTAATTCAACAATTGCACGCTCTGCGTTACCAAAGAGCAGCATGTCAGCTTTTGAGTCCAGTAGCACTGAACGACGGATCTTTTCTTGCCAATAATCAAAATGCGCAATACGACGCAGACTGGCTTCAATACCACCAATAACAATAGGCACATCATTAAAGGCTTCACGACAACGTTGTGAATAAACGATGGTCGCGCGATCCGGACGTTTGCCGCCCTCGTTGTTTGGTGTGTAAGCATCATCAGAACGAATACGACGCTCTGAGGTGTAACGATTCACCATCGAATCCATGTTGCCGGCGGTAACGCCAAAATACAGATTCGGTTTACCGAGTCGTGCGAAATCGCTCGCTGAGTTCCAATCAGGTTGAGAGATGATACCAACACGGAAGCCTTGCGCCTCAAGTACGCGGCCGATTACCGCCATGCCAAAGCTTGGGTGATCAACATAAGCATCGCCCGTCACTAGAATCACATCGCAGCTATCCCAGCCAAGCTGATCCATCTCTTCGCGCGACATAGGCAAAAAGGGAGCAGGGCCAAATTTATGTGGCCAGTAGCGACGATAACTAAACAGTTCTTTAGCGATAGGTTGCACAGTGCAAACTCGTTAAACGTTGAATGGATGCAATCTTAACATTGAGCGTCATCAAATAGCCTTGAGCCAATTACGGGTTGGACAAAACTTTTTTCGTATTTTCAGCAATTTAGACAAGTAATTTTTATTTTGATGCGTATAATCGCGCCCCTTGCTGTAGATCCCAATATTGGTGAGTGTCATTGGGCCACAGTAATTCTTTAACATTTACTGGGCTGGGCTATGACAGATTCTCAAGAACTGACGTTTTCAGATTTTTCTTTACCTGAAAACATTCTTCGCGCTATTACTGAGGTGGGCTACGAACGTCCGTCTCCTATTCAGGCGCAATGTATTCCTCTTCTTCTTAACGGGCATGACCTTATCGGTCAGGCACAAACCGGTACCGGTAAAACAGCGGCGTTTGCGTTGCCATTGTTGGCGAATGTCGACATGAAAAACCGCGCGCCACAGCTGTTGGTTTTGGCGCCAACTCGGGAGCTAGCGATTCAGGTATCTGAAGCGTTACAAAAGTACGCGCATCACATCCCTGATTTTCACGTCCTACCTATCTATGGTGGCCAGAGCTATAGTTTACAGCTGCGTTCTTTGAAAAAAGGTGTGCAGGTTATTGTTGGTACGCCAGGCCGTGTTATGGATCACATGGACCGCGGCACCTTAAAGCTTGACCAACTGAAATCATTGGTACTCGACGAAGCAGATGAAATGCTGCGTATGGGCTTTATTGATGACGTGAACTGGATTCTTGAACGTGTGCCTGAGAAACGTCAAATTGCTTTGTTCTCAGCAACGATGCCGAACGAGATTCGTAAAGTTGCGGAAAAGCACTTAGTGGATCCTAAGGTCGTAAAGATCGCAGCACAAACCACTACCGCGGAATCAATCCGTCAGCGTTTTTGGATGGTGTCAGGGCTGCATAAACTCGATGCGTTAACCCGCGTTCTTGAAATTGAACCGGTTGATGCGGGTATTGTCTTTGTGCGAACTAAAACCGCTACAGTAGAGTTGGCAGAAAAGCTGCAAGCGCGTGGTTTCTCAGCAGAAGCCCTGAATGGTGATATGCCTCAGGCATTGCGTGAGAAGGTTGTTGATCGTTTGAAAGATGGTCGCTTAGACCTGCTGATTGCAACTGACGTAGCAGCACGTGGTCTCGACGTGCCACGTGTAAGTCACGTGTTTAACTACGATATTCCACACGATACTGAATCTTACGTTCACCGTATCGGTCGTACAGGTCGTGCGGGCCGTGAAGGTGATGCGATCTTGTTTGTCGCGCCTCGTGAGCGGCGCATGTTGCAAGCGATTGAACGTGCGACCAATAAGCAGATTGAGCCGATGCAATTGCCGTCTGTAAAAGATATCAATCAAAAGCGTGTTGAGCGTTTTAAACAGAGCATCGTTGAATTGATGGGTAACGAAGAAGATTTGGGCTTCTATTACGAGCTGATCAGTCAGCTTGGCATTGAGCATGATCTCGACCCATTACAAATTGCGGCAGCGCTTGCGGCAAAGCTTCAAGGTGATAATCCATTTTTGTTGGATGAGTCAGCGTATAAGCAGCCAAAGCAAAATGAATCTAAGTTTAAAGATGATCGCCCACCACGTGATCGTTCAACTGAAGGTACTAAGGTACCTGTTGAGCTTGAGGCCTTGCCTTTAAAAGACGAGCCTGAAGTGGATATGGAGCGTTTTCGTATTGAGGTGGGCTATAACCACGGTGTTAAGCCAAAGAATATCGTTGGTGCGATCGCTAACGAAGCGGATGTTGAAAGCAAGTACATCGGTCATATTGAAATTTTTGACAACTTCACGGTAATTGACCTACCTGCAGGTATGCCAACAGAAACCTTGAAGCACATGCAGAAGGTTTGGGTATGTCGTCGTCAATTGATGTTGGCGCCACTGACCGATGAGAACTTGGTTGATACTGAGGTTGATCAGGGCGGTTCGTCTCGTCCGCCTTCAGGTGTTCCACGTAAAGAGTTCTCTCATCGCGGTAAGCGTGATGGTAAAGGCGGTAAGCCAGGTAAGCGACGTGGTCCAAGCAAAGGCGCTAATCCTAGAGCAGGCAAACCTAAGGGTGGTAAAAAGCCACGCCGCAGTAACTCAGGCGAGTAACTAAAGCGTGCCTGCGAGTTTTCGCAGGCATTCTAAATACGCTTGTTCATCTGGTGTTTGGTTGGCGCGCTGCGCTTCCCATAACACCAAGCCTAAACATTCCATCATTTGATGCTCAGCCTCATGTGCATCACCTGCTTTTTGGGTGATGCTTTGATGAAGTGCGCGTATACCGGTTGGTCGATCACTACCTAGTTGCTCCGCTAGCGTGATATGCATACCCATGTGTAGAAACGGATTGGTTTCGCCATCGGCGATATGAAAATCTTTATCCAAGTTATCTTCTTTTAAGATGGCGTGATATTCAGGGTGTTGCTGAATCACTTGGGCAACGATCAATTCAATGCCCGCCAATAATTCACCTTGTTGTTGTTTCTGCCAGCAGTCGAGGTAAAAGCGGCGAAGTTGATCACGATTCTGTCCAAACATATTAGTCGCTCGTCTTTTGTTTAAATTCACATAGGTCTTCAATCAGACAGGCGCCACAACGGGGTTTGCGAGCAACGCAGGTATATCGACCTAATAGAATCAGCCAGTGGTGTGCATCAACAAGGAATTCCTTCGGGATGAGGCGGACAAGTCGTTTTTCGACTTCCAGTACGTTTTTGCCTGGCGCAATTTTTGTTCGATTAGAAACCCGGAAGATGTGTGTGTCGACCGCCATTGTGGGATGACCAAATGCCGTGTTTAAAACCACGTTGGCAGTTTTTCGTCCAACACCGGGTAGTGCCTCGAGGGCTTCGCGTGATTCGGGAACCTCAGCGTTATGCTGATCGATGAGGATCTTACAGGTTGCGATAACGTTCTTCGCTTTACTGTTATAAAGGCCAATGGTTCTGATGTATTTGCTTAAGCCGGCAACGCCCAGCGCATGAATGGTTTCAGGGGTGTTGGCAACAGGAAAGAGTTTATCTGTCGCTTTGTTAACCCCAACATCTGTGGCTTGGGCTGACAAGATGACAGCAATCAATAATTCAAATGCATTGCTGTAGTTGAGTTCGGTAGTGGGGTGCGGATTATCCGCACGCAAGCGCTCAAAGATTTCTTGGCGCTTTTCTTTGTTCATGACTCAGTGGCAGTAGCTTCAGTTACTTTGACCGCAGGTTTCTTGGGCAAGCGTTGATCAATCACGTTTTTAATCGCGATTAAAAAGCCAAGGCCTAAGAACGCACCTGGCGGTAAGATGGCCAATAAAATACCTTCGTAGTTATCGCCAAAGTGCATGGTCCAGTTGAGTGCTGATTCACCAAACATCAGGTGCGCGCCATCGAACAGGGTGCCTTGACCAATGAATTCACGCAGCGCACCAAGCACTACAAGCGCCGCAGTAAAGCCAATACCCATGGCGAGAGCATCAACTGCTGAAGCCATCACCGGGTTACGTGAAGCAAAAGCTTCTGCGCGACCAATGATTGCGCAGTTGGTGACGATTAGCGGAATGAAGATGCCAAGAACGGTGTAAAGACCATGGAAGTAGGCGTTCATGGTGAGCTCAACTGCGGTCACAAATGAGGCGATGATTAAAACAAACACAGGTAAACGGATTTCGGTGCGCACCCAGTTGCGAATAATCGATACGCTGACATTTGATAGCAGCAGCACTAATGTTGTCGCGATTCCCAGGCCAAGGCCATTGATCAGCGTATTGGTGACTGCCAATAGAGGGCATAGACCCAGTAAGGCTACTAAGGCTTGGTTGTTGCGCCAGAGTCCATCAAGGGTGATGGCTTTGTAATCGATGCCACTCATGAGTCTGGCTCCATGGTGTGAAGTTTCTCTTTATTGAGTTGGTGGTACTGCAAGGTGTTTTTAACCGCTTTAACCACTGCGCGTGGGGTGATGGTTGCGCCGGTAAATTGATCAAAGTAACCGCCATCACGTTTCACGGCCCATTTCTCAGATCGAGGTGAGGTTAAAGAGGTGCCATCAAAACTTTTGATCCAGTCGCTTCGACGCGTTTCGATCTTGTCGCCAAGGCCTGGTGTCTCTTTATGTTGCAGAACGCGTACACCGGTGACTTGGTTGTTCTCATTGATCGCAATCGTGAGCAAGATGTCACCTGAGTAGCCATCGGCAGTCACTGGGCTATAGATAAGACCGGTAGGTGTTTGTTTTAAGGTGGCGCGATAAACCTTCACTTCATCATCGCCGAGCTCATCGTCTTTAATTGACACGACATCATCAATCACAATGTTGTCATGTTGAGCCTCGGGGAAAACGTCGTTGATTTGACGACGTAAGGTTTCGCGTTGGTTTTGAAGTATCTGTTCGTGAGTCGATTCGTAGCTAAAACCGACTAAGCTACTACCCAAAATCGCAAACGCCGCAAGAATGATCGCTGAGATGAATGCCGGCGCATAATTTTTGATCATTTGCTTGGGCATTAACGCTCTCCACCGAAGACGCGTGGTTGCGTGTAATAGTCGATTGTAGGTGCTGCCATATTGAGAAGCAGGACAGAGAAAGCGACTGCATCTGGATATCCGCCCCAGGTGCGGATAATGACGATAAAGAAGCCAATCAAAGCACCAAAAATCAGTTGGCCTTTTGGCGTGGTGCTGGCACTCACAGGGTCTGTTGCAATGAAGAAAGCCCCAAGCATTACAGCACCGCTAAAGAGGTGAAATAGTGGGCTTGCGAACTGATTGCTATCAATCAACCAAAGCAGACCACTAACTATGGTAACGCTCGCTAAAAGGCTAAGAGGGATACGCCAACTCATGATGCCTTTCAAGATCAAGAAGGCACCACCGGCTAGATATGCTAACGATACCCATGCCCATCCTGAACTCGTCAAATTTGACCAACTGCCATCTGGATGGAGTTCACTCAACATGCTGTGTTGAAGCAGACCTTCGCGTACTTCTGATAACGGCGTAGCGCCTGTCATGCTGTCCCATGCCATAGCGGCTGGCAGCACACCATCAACAGCAAGTTGCCACGCTTGAGAAAAATCCAAATTTGATGCAGCGCTCTGAGGTTGAATCCATTGGCTCATTGAAGCGGGGAAAGAGATTAATAGCAGGGCGTAACCCAACATGGCTGGGTTGAATGGATTGTTGCCAATGCCGCCAAATAATTGTTTACCAACCACAATGGCAAAGATGGTTCCAAGTGCAACTTGCCATGCGGGCATGAGTGGCGGCAGCGCTAAGGCAAGTAATACGGCTGTTAACACGGCGCTGAGATCTGTAACAGCAGTAACAGGATTGCGGCCTCTAAAGCGGAGAAAAACCCATTCGCTGAGTAGCGCGCTGACAATGGCGATGCCTAGATTAATGAGCACACCATTACCTAAAAGCCATACCAACGCAGCAATGCCAGGTAGCAGCGCAAGTAAAACAGTCGCCATGATGCTCTGAACCGAATTGCTGTCATGTTGGTGCGGAGAGCTGATCATGCTGCTCATGATGATTTTTCCTCAGCCGCTTGCGCTGCTTTCTTTGCGGCAACTCGTTTCATGGCAGCTTCTATAGCAGCTTTCTTCGGGTCATCACCTTTGGCTTTCGGTTTGTTCTCGAGTACTTCTTTTTTCTTGCGAAGACGCGCTTTGCGTTCCGCTTCCAGTCGCGCAAGACGAGCGTCTCTGAATTCATGTCGTCGACGCGCAAGATCCGATTGTTGTTTCTCGCGTTCGCTTGCCCAGATCTCAGTCTTGGCAAAACGGTAGTACTGTACCAACGGTATCTTGGATGGACAGACATGTGCGCAACAGCCGCACTCAATACAATCAAACAGATGATGATCTTGTGCTTGATCAAAGTTGTGTGACTTTGCGTACCAATACAGTTGTTGTGGTAACAGAAGAGCAGGGCATACTTTTACGCATTCGCCACAGCGAATACAGGGTTGCGGCTCCTGGGTTGGCTCCACTTCATGTAAGCTCAGTACGCAGTTGCTACCTTTTGCGATCGGACGGTCGATGTCCGGCAAGCTAAAGCCCATCATCGGTCCACCCATGAGTGTGCGTTGGCAAGCTTTAGCAAAGCCACTGTGATGTTCAATAAGTTCATGAATGGATGTGCCAATTAACGCGCGAACATTTTGAGGCTTGGCGAGTGCATCACCTGTGAGGGTGACAATGCGATCGATAAAAGGTTTGCCTTCAAGAACAGCCTCCGCAACGGCAACACAGGTGCCTACGTTCTGACACAAGATGCCTACATCAAGGGGTAAGCCTTGCGAAGGCACTTCAATGCCGGTGAGTAAGTGGATTAGCTGTTTTTCACCACCACTCGGGTATTTGTTAGGTACAACAATGATTTCAATGTCTGTGTTGTTGATTGCGTGGTTCAACGCTTCAATTGCTTGCGGCTTATTTTCTTCAATACCAATAAGGATCTTTTTGGCGCCCACAATGTGCTGCAAGATTTTTGCACCGGTTACAATTTTTTCTGGATCGGTACGCATCAGCATGTCATCGCAGGTGATGTAAGGCTCGCACTCAGAGGCATTTAAAATCAGTGTATTAACCGGCTTATTTTGCGTATTGGTTTTAACTGCAGTTGGGAATACGGCGCCACCAAGGCCGACGATGCCGCTTTGACGTAAGCGATCACGAATTAATTGTGGCTCGGTTGATTCCCAATCGAGGATAGAATCCGGAAGATTGGTCCATTTGTCGTTACCATCACAGGTAATGCTTATGCAAAGCGCATTTAAGCCTGAGGGATGTGCAATCGGTTGCTCATCTATCGCAGTGATAGTGCCTGAGCTTGGTGCATGGATATTCGCACTGACATATTCACTGGCTTTTGCGATCAGCTGTCCCTTAAGGACATGATCGCCCACCTTAACGCAAGGGTCAGCGATTTGACCGATGTGTTGCTGTAAAGGCACCACCAAAGTCTTTGGTAAATAAACCGGGGCTATGGGGTGCTGTGTCGATAGCGCTTTGTGATCATCAAGAATCAGGCCGCCGTGGAAATCATGAATCGATACATTAGCCATGACTGACCTCTGCTGAATTCTGATTTGGTAAAGGCCAGCGCCAGGTATCTGTGGTGTCTTTGATTGGCACCATCTCGATACATTCAACAGGGCATGGTGGTATACACAGTTCACAGCCAGTGCATTCCGCTTCAATGACGGTATGCATTTGTTTCGCAGCACCTAATATCGCATCGACCGGACAAGCTTGAATACACAATGTGCAACCGATGCAGTCTTTCTCGATGATGATCGCAACCGCTTTGGGCTTCGCAGCTGCTTCCTCATCTTCAAGTGGCATAGGGTCACGCCCCAGTAATTCCGCCAAGGCAATCATTGTGACTTCACCACCGGGTGGGCAACGATTGATCTCAGCTTCGCCATTTGCAATGGCCTCAGCATATGGGCGACAGCCAGCATAGCTACATTGGCCACATTGAGTTTGCGGCAGCAGTGCATCAATTTGATCTGCAATCGGATCGCCTTCTACACGAAATCGAATCGCGGTATATCCGAGCAGCAGGCCAAAGATAAGCGATAGTGCTGTTAACGTGAGAATGCCGCTTAGCATTAGCCTGTCACCAGTCCAGCAAACCCCATGAATGCCATTGACATAAGGCCTGCGGTGATAAGGGCGATTGCGTTACCTTGGAAAGGCTTTGGAACATCAGCGACTGCCACGCGTTCGCGCACCGCTGCGAATAAAACTAAGACTAAAGAGAAGCCCACTGCAGCACCAAAACCATAAAGTGCTGACTCAACGAGGTTGTGATCTTCCTGTGTGTTTAACAACGCAACACCCAAAACGGCGCAATTGGTTGTGATGAGAGGTAAGAATATACCCAACACCTGATAGAGCATTGGGCTGGTTTTATGCATCACCATCTCGGTGAACTGAACCACAACAGCAATCACTAAAATGAAAGCGATGGTGCGTAAAAACTCTAAACCCATCGGTTCGAGTAGGTACGTATTAACGAGATAACTACTGACAGATGAGAGGGTGAGTACGAAGGTGGTCGCAAGACCCATGCCGACAGCCGTTTCAAGTTTGCGCGAGACGCCCATGAAAGGACAGAGGCCCAAGAATTTTACGAGCACAAAGTTGTTCACCAAAACGGTGCTGACGAGGATGAGCGCGTATTCCGACATAAGGTAAGCATGATGGCAAATCAGCATTTGCCGCACATGGTTTAATCTCTTGAAAAACCTAGGGGTAGCTTACGTTTTGCCCTTCTTTGGCGCAAATATTAAGTACAGAAAATCGCCGCTTTTTGTGCGTGGATTGTTATTGATCAAAGACCTACCAGGTTAGGTGAGAAATATCTCTTCTTCCTCGAGGCGTTTTTTGCGTGTTAAGCGAGGTATCAACAAGCCAAGACCGAGTACACCTAAGGTGCCCAGGCTTGAAAGTGCTGCTACCTCAATCAGTTCACGTGTATTAGTTTTGGTAGGTAACGCTTGATCACTCGCGATTTTTGCCACTGACTGATTGATCGCGGCAATCTTTTCATCACGTTTCACTAGCTTAGATTCAAGGCTGACCAATGTGGCTTGAAGGTCGTTGATCGCATTCTGAAGGTGTTCACGCTCAATGGTCGCCTTAGCAAGCTCTTCTTGAGTGATCGTTAGATCATTGACGGGGTTAGTCGTTGACTGAGACAGCTCATCAACTTGAGGCGCAAGAATGCTCATTTGGTCTTCAGCGGGTTTTAGGATAGTGACAGGTTCCGATGTTTCAACGGTTTTGTTTGTACTCGGAGTTGTCGTAAAACTCAGTGTGCTGCCAGCCATGAGCATGTTGATGTCACCACGAACAAACGCCTTTTTATTAGTGTGATGAATATGCGACATCATCGATGGCACCGCTTCACGTGAATCGACATAGCGACTAGCGATGCGCCATAAACTTTCACCAGGTGCGACTTGATGGCTAGTCATCTCACCTTTGTCCAAGTTGACAGAAGAAAGTGTTTTCTTGGCAGTATTCACTGGCTTAGGTGTTGATGTGCGAACAAGCTCAGGCTGAGCTAAAGATTGCCTGATCGTCTTTTGTGTTTCTGTTTCGACTTTTGGCGCAATGGGCATAGGCCCTTGCACCAAGGGGGCGGTATTGATTGCTGGGGCTGAGTAACTGATCGGATCGATTAACAGACTAAAGGTTTTGATTTGACGACCATCAGAAGATTCAACAGCAATCGGTAACTGCATAAAAGGTTTGTTAAAAGCCTGTTTGCTTGTGATCACCAATTGATGAGCATCTTGATAACTATGGATTAGGACCTGAATGTCTGAGAAATGGGTTTGGTAGTCGATACTGAGCAGCTCAAATTCTTCTTTGCTAGCAATCGAGGCTTCTGTCGTCCAAAGCTCTTCGGTGGTGGCGCGGAGAGGTACCGAGATATGTAGTGGTTGGCCGAGGTGCGACAGTACTTCAGCTTGTCCAAGCGACAAGGCATTTACCATGGAGGGTAGGCAGCTAAGTAAAAGAATTGTGCGTCGTAAAGACATACTGAGACAGGACCTTAGGACTCAGCCGAGCGATATGCGCGGCTTTCCGGCCTCAGTAACGGTTAGGATTTAAATTCCTTAAGTTATTTCACGCGCATACCCGGTTGGGCGCCATCATCTGGATTAAGAATGAATAAATCTTTACCTCCAGGTCCGGCTGCTAGGACCATGCCTTCAGATAGGCCAAAACGCATCTTGCGCGCTGCAAGGTTAGCTACCATCACGGTCAATTTGCCTTCCAAGTCCTCAGGTTGGTAAGCAGACTTAATGCCTGCGAAGACATTTCGAGTGCCATCACCAATATCTAAGGTGAGTTGAAGTAACTTATCTGCACCTTCGACATGCTCGGCTTTAATGATTCTTGCAATGCGCAGATCGACCTTGGCAAAGTCATCAAACTCGATAGTGTCAGCGATAGGGTCAATGGCCGAGTTGGCGGTGTTTTGTGCAGCACCTTTGCCAATCACTTTGGCTTCAGCGGCGAGGTCTTCTTTTGAGTCTTCGATCATTGCATCAATCTTTTCGCGCTCAACGCGGGTCATCAGTGGTTTGAATTTATTCACCGAGTGATCACAAAGCGGTTTAGCTTGGCTATTCCATGTCATAGGCTCAATGTTAAGAAAGGCCTCAGCATCCGCAGCCATGACAGGTAGCACAGGCTTTAGATAACCCATCAATACGCGGAACAGATTGATGCCAACGGAGCTAATGTCATGTAGTTCCTGGTCTTTACCTTCTTCTTTGGCAATAACCCAAGGCGCCTTGTCATCGATGTACTGATTGGCTTTATCCGCGAGTGCCATGATTTCGCGAATCGCACGACCGTAGTCACGGTTTTCATAATGTGCAGCAATTTGATCGCCGGCATCGACAAAGCTTTGATAAAGCTCTGGCTCAGAACAAGTCGCTGAGAGTTTGTTGTCGAAACGCTTCTTAATGAAGCCAGCATTACGGCTAGCTATGTTGACGACCTTGCCAACCAAGTCGGCATTGACTCGTTGCGCAAAGTCATCGAGGTTAAGGTCTAAGTCATCAATCTTAGAGCTCAACTTGGCTGCGAAGTAATAACGCAGGTATTCCGGGTTGAGGTGTTTTAGATAGGTGCGAGCCTTAACAAAGGTGCCGCGTGACTTTGACATTTTCGCGCCATCAACGGTGAGGAAGCCGTGCGCAAATACTGAGGTCGGCATACGGAAGCCCGCGCCTTGGAGCATTGCAGGCCAGAACAAGGCATGGAAGTAGATGATGTCTTTGCCGATGAAATGATAAAGCTCTGCATCTGAGTCGGCATTCCAGAAGGTATCGAAATCAATGCCTTTTTTGTCACATAGATTGCGGAAGCTCGCCATGTACCCAATCGGCGCATCTAACCAAACATAGAAATACTTGTTTGGCGCATCCGGAATTTCAAAACCGAAGTAAGGTGCATCACGCGAGATGTCCCAGTCAGCAAGACCAGCTTCAAACCATTCATCGAGCTTGTTGGCCATCTCGGCTTGGACGTGACCAGCTTGGTGCCAGTCTTTCAATGTCTTTTCGAAATCAGCCAGCTTGAAGAACAGGTGCTCCGAATCTTTTTCAATCGGTGTTGCACCAGAGACAGCTGATACAGGATTTTTTAGTTCGGTTGGCGAGTAGGTTGCGCCACAGGCTTCACAGTTATCGCCATATTGATCGTCTGCACCACACTTTGGGCAGGTGCCCTTGATGAAGCGATCAGGCAAGAACATTTTCGCTTCAGGGTCATAGGCTTGTGAAATCGTGCGACGAGCAATGTGCCCTGCATCGCGATTGCGCTCGTAAATTAAGCTTGCGCAGGCTTTGTTTTCATCCGAATGCGTCGAGTGATAGTTGTCGAAATCAATGCCGAAACCGGCGAAATCTTCTGTGTGTTCTTTCCAGACTCTGGCAATCAAATCTTCGGGCTCAATACCCTCACCACGAGCACGCAGCATGATAGGAGTGCCGTGTGCATCATCCGCGCAAACGTAATAGCACTCATGTCCTTGCAGCTTTTGAAAGCGACTCCAGATGTCCGTCTGGATGTACTCCACCATGTGGCCAAGGTGAATGGAGCCATTGGCATAAGGCAGGGCGCTGGTGATCAAAATTTTGCGGCTAGGGCTGCTCATAGGTATTGATACGGTAATGAGTATGAAATTAGCCGCGCATTATTTCACAAACCATCAAAAAAGACGGCTGCAGACAGTAAAAACCTGATCAGTGATGCGGTAGGAGGGGCTTGAAAAGCCGCACAGCGCCATTACATTAGCCAAGCACACAAAATCCGAGTATTTCGGTAAGGCTTTATCGTGAGCGATAAGCTACTATTGCGCATCAAAATTTTTCGACCCGCCTTGGCGTGTCTTATCTGGAGTTCCCTAACATGGCTGAGATTACCAAAGAGAGCGTTGAAGCGGCGCTTAAAGGTTTTATCGAACCACATTTAGATACTGACTTGGTATCTGCAAATTGCATCAAAAATATCGCGATCGATGGCGACAAAATCACCGTCGATGTGCAACTTGGTTTCCCAGCTAAGGGTATCGAGCAAGAAACCGTTGCTGCAGTGAAGGCAGCCGTTGAGGGTGTTGATGGTGTTTCTAGCTGTGCAGTTAACTTCTCATGGAAGGTTGCTGCGCATTCAGTTCAAAAAGCACTTAAGCCAATTGATAACGTTAAGAACATCATCGCGGTAGCGTCTGGTAAAGGCGGTGTAGGAAAATCAACTACCTCTGTAAACCTAGCCTTGGCGCTTGCAGCTGAAGGTGCAACTGTGGGTATTCTCGATGCGGATATCTACGGTCCTTCTCAGCCACGAATGTTAGGTATTTCGGGAAAGCCGGAATCTAAAGATGGCAAAACCCTTGAGCCAATGGTGAGCTACAACATTCAATCAATGTCGATCGGTTATTTGATTGACGAAGAAACACCAATGATCTGGCGTGGCCCAATGGTGACTCAGGCCTTGGAGCAGTTGTTGAATGATACCCAATGGTCTGACCTTGACTATATGATCATCGACCTACCACCAGGCACTGGTGACACTCAGTTGACCTTGGCGCAGAAAGTACCTGTTGCTGGTGCAATTATTGTCACCACGCCACAGGACATCGCATTATTAGACGCGCGTAAAGGCTTCAAGATGTTCGAAAAAGTTGAAGTGCCAATCTTGGGTGTTGTTGAGAATATGTCGATCCACATTTGTTCAGAGTGTGGTCATGAGGAACATATCTTTGGTGATGGCGGCGGTAAGCGCATGGCGGAAGACTATGGTGTTCAGTGTCTGGGTTCTTTGCCACTCGAGCTTCGTATACGCGAAGAAGCTGACTCAGGTAAGCCAACTGTTGTCGCTGACCCTGAAGCACGTGCTTCTCAAATTTACCGTGAGATCGCACGTAAGGCGGCAGCAAAGTTGTCTCGCCAAGCGAAGAACTATTCATCAAAGTTCCCGAATATTGTTATTCAGAACAATTGATTGCTTCGACAATAAAAAAAGCCCGCTTAGGCGGGCTTTTTTGTGTCTGCTTATAAACTATCCCAAGATTGCTTAGGTCGACGTGATCGTAGGTTAGGCAAGATTAATCCTAGGATAATGCCGCCAAGCAAAACGCTAGCACCAATCAAAAACCAGTCTTGAGTGTCATTATTTTCAAGTTCTAAGATTTCTTGTTTCGCTTCGGCTAGATCACGATTGAGCTCAGCAACTTGTTCACGCAAGCTGTTTCTTTCTTCAGCAACGCTCACTGCATCAGATGAAATGCGCTTAAAGGCTGCCAGCTCTTGTTCAGCAGAGCGCGCACGTGCTTCAGCAGCCTTAAATGACTTTTCAAATCCAGTTGCTTTTTGAGTGGCGGCAGCTAGCTTGCTTTTTAACTCATCAGGCTCGCCTTTAAGTAAAGCCATTTCTTTTTCAAGATCGGCTAAGCGATCTCGCGCGGTTGGCTCATCCAATAATTGACGAGTAAGTACAAAGCCCTCTTTACCGTTATTAAAGCGAATTTTGCTGTAACCGGTTTCGCGGTTTTGTGAGATGACTTCAACTTTTGTGCCGGTACGCAACATGCGCAAAATACGGTAATCGGCTGCTTCGCCACTGCGAACAGCAACGGTAAATTTATCGGTGACGTAAGCGTCTTGCGCAAAGCTGCTGAAGCTCGCAATGAGCAAAGCGGCGACTAAGTATTTCTTCATGGTGTTAACGATCCTCTACTAGCGATCAAAACATTGGATATTGATGCAACGCAGTGTAGCGGAGTTTTTAGATTTTTATCTAAGGAGAAACTCTAAGAGTGCTTTTTGAGCATGTAGACGATTCTCTGCCTCATCCCAAACAACACTATCTGGCGCATCTAAAACATCTGCATCGACTTCCATGCCGCGATAGGCAGGTAAGCAGTGCATGAAAAGAGCGTCTTTGTCAGCTTCTTGCATCATCGCTTTAGATACTTTGAAGCTACCAAAGATTTTTTCACGCGCACGCTTTTCTTCTTCTTGACCCATACTCACCCAGGTGTCGGTAACCACAAGGTGTGAGCCACTTGCAGCTTCCATTGGATCACGCAACAAGGTCACGCGATCTTTAGCTGCATCCACGATTGCCTCATCGGGCTCATAACCGGCAGGACAGGCAATGCGAAGATTGAAATCAAATTGGCGCGCTGCATTGATATACGAGTGACACATATTGTTGCCATCACCGACCCAGGTGACAGTTTTCCCTTTGATCGAACCACGATGTTCGGTAAAGGTTTGCATATCAGCTAAAAGTTGGCAGGGGTGTAACAGGTCAGTAAGACCGTTAATCACGGGTACGCGTGAATGTTTGGCAAAGGTTTCGACCATCTCATGATCGAATGTGCGAATCATCACGCAGTCAACCATGCTAGAGATAACACGTGCGCTGTCTTCGACTGGTTCTCCACGCCCTAGCTGCGTATCGCTAGGTGATAAGAACATCGCAGAGCCGCCAAGCTGAGACATGCCTGCTTCAAATGAAACACGAGTGCGTGTTGATGACTTTTCAAAAATCATCGCAAGAACGCGACCTTGTAAAGTCGCGTGAGTTTCGCCTGCATGTTGAAGTTTTTTTAATTCACTCGCACGAGCAATCACTGCCTGAAGTTCAGCAGAGGAAAGATCGAGTAATGAAAGGAAATGTCTTGGTGTTTTCATAACAAAAGAGCGCGAAGCTTATTGAGCTAAATAGCGCTTAATCAGTTGTGAAAGTTTTTCAACGAGCTCTGTCGCTTGATCATCGGTCATGATCAACGGCGGCAATAAACGAATGACTTTGCCTGCAGTGACATTGATCAAAAGTTTTTCTTCAAGAGCCAACTTCACGAGCTCAGGGCAGTCGTGATCCAACTCAATGCCGACCATCAGGCCTTTACCACGAATTTCCTTAATGCCAGCGGTGTCCGCTAAAGCTGCTTTGAAGCCTTCAAGGAGTTGTGTGCCCAATAGAGCGGCGCGCTCGATAAGATTATCTTTCTCGATAGTTTCACAAACAGCCAAAGCTGCTGCAGAGGCTAATGGATTGCCGCCAAATGTTGTGCCGTGGTTACCCGGCGCAAAAAGCTCTGCCGCTTGGCCATGTGCTAAGCAGGCGCCAATGGGCACGCCATTGCCTAAGGCTTTGGCCAGGCTCATAACATCCGGTGTGATACCTGCATGTTGATGCGCAAACATCTTACCGGTGCGCCCCATGCCACACTGAACTTCATCAAGCATCAGTAACCATTCTTGTTCGTCACAAATCTCACGTAATTGTTGCAGATAGCTATCGTCTGGCACATGAATGCCGCCTTCGCCTTGGATGGGCTCAACCAAGATGGCAACAATGCTTTTGTTGTCAGTCAGGCGCTGAATCGATTCAATATCGTTATGTGGAACACGCACAAAACCTTGCACGAGCGGCTCAAAGCCAGCATGCACTTTGCGGTTCCCTGTAGCGCTGAGCGTTGCCATGGTGCGCCCATGGAAGCTTGACTCCATCACGATGATGGTTGGATTTTCGAGATTGCGACGATTGCCATAGAGGCGCGCTAACTTAATGGAAGCTTCATTTGCTTCTGCGCCTGAGTTAGCAAAGAAAACGCGATCCATATTAGACAGGCGAGTCAATGTATCGCCAAGCTGCTGTTGTTTAGCGATGCCATAAAGATTAGAGGTATGGATCACTTGAGATGATTGATCACAAATCGCTTTTGTTACTGCAGGGTGTGAATGACCAAGGCCACACACGGCAATGCCGGTGAGTGCGTCAAAATAAGCGTCCCCATTTTCGTCATACAGCCAAACCCCTTCACCATGCGTGAATGTCACCGGAAGGCGAGCATAGGTATTCATCAGCGTGTTAGACATGTCAGCATTTCCCTGAGGTCTAAAAACAGAAAAGGCGGTTCCGAGGCATCAGAACCACCCGTTGTTTTGCGATTTCTTTACAGCAAAGGCGGAAAATTACAGAAACTTGCTTAGCTTGGCAAGTGGTTAAAACGCAGAATTTTGGACATAAAAAAGGCCCGCTGGCGAACCTAGCAGGCCTTTTTGACTGGCAATCAGCTTAGAAAGGCAACATGCCGCCATGACCATGGCCAACCATGCTTGCAAGCATTGGGATCGACAAAATGGTGTTGATGCGTGAAGCATAAAGCGCAACCACTTTCGCTTTAGCGATCTCTTCTGGAGATGCAGGTGTGCTAGCAAGACCCAGGATTTTCTTCTGGTTAGGCCAAATGAAGACCCAAACGTTAAATGCCATGATGGTACCTAACCATGCGCCAATACCGATTACCTGCATGTTGCCACTCAAAGTAAAGGCATCAACGATGGCTTTAGCGTGACCGCCGTCACCGAGGTAACCCAAAGCGCCAACGCCTGTTACCCAAGTCGCTACTGCTGCCCAACGGAAATAAAGCAATGCGCGAGGAGCAACATACTTATTGATGGCCGCAGGTCCTGGGGTTTCGTCTTTCAGTGCTGCGCCTACGGCAGGAACCTGTACAAAGTTGAAGTAGTACAACAAACCAATCCAGGTGATGCCAACGATCACGTGTAACCAAACGGTAGTGCTCCAAGCATTACCTGTTGCGCCAGTCGCGAGGGTAATAAGGACTGCAAGGATGACGCCAACAACGGCTGACTTCCAAGGTGACAATAATGGATTCATGGGTTCTCTCCGAGTATTCCAATGTTTTTATAGTGAGCAGGAGTGTAGAGATAAAGGTTGACCTTATCAATTGTTGCGATTGAGGTTTTTATTACTGAATAGTGCGTTTGAATCAGCGAGAATGCCTATTTAATTAATAAGTAGAGACACCCTGATGTGCGGTATTTGCGGTGAAATTCGTTTTCGATCGTCGGTCGAACCAAAAGTAGCGGTCGAAAACATGCTGCCTGCGCTTGAACGTCGTGGTCCTGATGCTGGAGGTGTATGGGCGAATGCCGGTGTGGCACTGGGTCATCGACGCCTTTCTATCATTGATCTCTCAACAGCTTCAGCGCAGCCGATGTTAGATGCTGAACTGAGCTTGGTTTTTAACGGTGCCATCTATAACTACCGTGAGTTACGCGCTCAGCTCATTGAATTGGGCCATCAATTCATATCGGACGGTGATACCGAGGTCATTCTCAAAGCCTATAGACAATGGGGTGAGGACTGTCCGCGCTATTTACATGGCATGTTTGCCTTTGCGATTTGGGATGCGAATAAGCAACAGCTTTTTGCTGCACGCGACCGTTTTGGTATTAAACCGTTTTATTTTTCGATGCTCAGTGATGGTTTCCGCTTTGCGTCGAATACCCAAGCGCTTCTTGCTGCTGGCGATATCGATAAAAGTCTCGATGCTGAAGCATTGCACTTTCAGTACACCCTGCATGCGGTTATCCCGGCGCCTCGTACAGTGCTCAAGGGTATTCGTAAGCTAGATCCAGCTCACAGCATGGTGGTTACAGCGGATGGCAAGGTTCGTCAGCAACGGTACTGGGAGCTCGATGCAACACGTGAAGAAGAGTTATATTCGGACCAAGAGTGGATAGAACGTGTCCGTGAGCAGCTTGTTGCTGCTGTACGCAAACGTAACGATGTCGCTGATGTACCTGTCGGTGTTTTGCTATCAGGTGGTTTGGACTCAAGCTTGCTCGTGGCATTACTGGCTGAGATTGGTGTGGAAAACTTTCATACCTTCTCGGTGGGTTTTGAGGATCAGCCCGAAGAGAAAGGCAGTGAGTTTGAATACTCCGATCTGGTTGTTGATCGCTATCAACCGATCCACCACAAATTTTTAGTGCCTAATGAAGATGTCTTGAAGCGCTTGCCAGAGGCTGTTGATGCCATGGCTGAACCTATGTTTGGCCAAGATGCCGTAGCCTTTTATTTGCTTTCAGAGCAAGTGAGCCAACATATCAAAGTGGTGCAGTCAGGCCAGGGTGCGGATGAGGTGTTTGGGGGCTATTTTTGGTACCCACGTATGCGCGCGGAAACTGAAGGCTCACGTCTAGAGCGTTTCAGAAAACATTATTTTGATCGTGATCATGCTGAGATGGCTAGGATGCTGAAAAAGGCTTATCAGGTCGGTGATGTGACGGGTGATTACATTGCCAATCGATTGGATGATGGATTGAGTGATGAGTTTATCGACGCCATTTTGAAGCTAGATACAACCACCTTAATTGTTGATGATCCAGTGAAGCGCGTCGACAACATGACGATGGCGTGGGGCTTAGAAGCTCGGGTACCTTTTTTGGATCATCAGCTTGTCGAAGTTGCAGCGCGATGCCCTGCGGATCTCAAATTACGCGAGCCTAAATATCTGCTGAAAGCGATCTCTCGCGGCATTGTTCCGGATGCGGTAATTGATCGGCCTAAGGGTTATTTCCCGATGCCGGCACTTAAGTATGTGCGCGGTGATTTTCTTGACTTCATGCGTGATATTTTAAATTCACAAGCATGTCGTGAACGGGGTGTTTTTCAGCGCGATTACATCGATATGTTGCTTGATGCGCCTGAGATGCATCACACGCGAATTATGGGCAGCAAGTTATGGCATTTGGCATTACTTGAGTTTTGGCTGCAACGAAATGTTGATGCGGCTTAAACCAATACGCGAATAAGGTTTTCCTTGTCTGCAGAGTTCACTAGACTGCACCCTTGAATAAACTTGTCAGTGACACTATCTGATAAGTATCCAATTTATGAGGTATCACTATGGACGTTCTTGATCGCATCAAAGAACAGGTCGAATCAAACCCTGTCATCATTTACATGAAAGGCACCCCGCAGTTTCCACAGTGTGGTTTCTCATCACGCGCGGCTGCAGCATTGCAAGATTGTGGTCAGAAGTTTGCATATGTAAACGTGCTGTCAGATCCTGAGATCTTTGAAAATCTGCCACGCTTTGCGGATTGGCCTACGTTCCCACAAGTTTATGTCGATGGTGAGTTGATTGGTGGTTGTGATATCACCTTGGAAATGCACGCCAGTGGCGATCTAAAGAAAGCGGTTGATGAGGCTGCGGCTAAATGGCCAGCCGAAGATTGATTCTCTCGGATGTAAAGAACCGGGCTTAGCCCGGTTTTTTTATGCCCCGGTCTCAGTGTTTTCTAGCCAGGGTGTTGGGGCGCCAAGTTCTGTCCATTGGTTCATGATGCGACAGAAAAGCTCGGCTGTTTTTTCCGTGTCATAGAGAGCGCCGTGGGCTTGATTACCATCCCAATCCATACCTGCCGCCATGGCTGTTTTGGCTAGAACGGTTTGTCCATAGGCCATAGCAGATAAGGTAACGGTGTCGAGTGTGCTGAAAGGGTGGAAGGGATTTCGCTTGTAGCTCAAGCGTTCAACCGCTGCATTGATGAACGCAAGATCGAAAAAAGCATTGTGGCCAACCAAAATGGCTCGCTTACAGCCAGAGGCTTTTACAGCAGAACGGATCGGAGTGAATAAATCGACGATGGCTTGTTTTTCTTCGACCGCTCCGCGAAGTGGATTGGTTGGATCAATACCGTTAAATGAAAGGGCGGCTTCGTCGAGGTTCGCGCCCTCGAACGGCAAAATATGCTGATGAAAGGTTTCGGCAGGATGTAGATAGCCTTTGTCATCAAGCCTTAGGGTGACGGCAGCAACCTCAAGGAGAGCGTCGGTTTTTGCTTCAAAACCGGCGGTTTCGACATCCACAACAACGGGCAGGTAGCCCCTAAACCGTTGGGAAATGGCAGGATTGTAGAGAGAATCATTCATTCCTCGAAGGATAAAGGATAGCTAGACAATTCGCGAAATTTTGGATGATTCAGAGGTTTATTCTGGTAGAATTCTTAAACTCTTGCGCTGGGGGGCGCGCAACTAACAAACTATGATTTAGTTGATTTTATGAACACGAAGTTTTTGAAAAGTTCAGTCTTGGGTTTGTCTCTGTTGGTTACCGGTTGTGCATCGGTTGATCCAGAGTTTGCTGACCCACGTGACCCTTATGAGAGCTATAACCGCTCTATGTATGCTTTTAACGACGCCTTGGATTCAGCGATTTTGAAGCCCATTGGAAAGGGTTATAACGCTATTGTGCCTGCGCCAGTGAATCGCGGAATAACCAACTTTTTTAATAACTTAGAAGATTTAACCTCGGCAGTTAACAACCTTCTTCAGTTGAAAGTGAATCGTGCATTTAACGACGTAAGCCGTGTCGCTATTAACAGTACCATTGGTATTTTGGGCTTCATGGACGTGGCAAGTAACATGGATCTTCCGCGTACTGATGAAGATTTTGGTCAAACCCTGGGTGCTTGGGGTGCTGAGTCTGGCCCTTACATTGTTTTGCCGTTACTGGGTCCGTCCTCGAGTCGTGATGCAGTAGGTACAGTTGTTGATTGGTTCGTCGACCCGATTTACTACATTGAGGATGATGAAACGCGTCTGATCATGCGCGCTACTAAGGTCGTAGACAAACGAGCTGATTTGCTGACAGCGAGCAATGTCGTAGAACAAGCAGCCATTGATCCCTATGCCTTTGTTAGAGACGCTTACCTGCAGCGTCGTCAAAACCAAGTATTCGACGGTAATCCACCGGAATAATGGTTAACAGTTTAAGAAGCCCGCTTAAGGCGGGCTTTTTTGTGCCTGTAATCCTCTAAGCTATTGATTTAATAGTTTATTTAGGCGCTGAGGTGTCTGGGCGCAGATCAAATATCGGGATTTTTATAGTACAATTGTCTTATATTTTATAGTAATTAAGTAATTGTTTTTGCTTGTTATTTAAAATTAAGTTGGCAAAGTGCTGCTTTTTTTGCTTAACTTGCCGCCATTAAAGCGCCACAAGCGCGTTGACTCACTGCAAACATGGCGGATAACACACATGGCAGACAGACCGGATACAGATCCACAAGAAACACAAGAATGGCTTGACGCTTTAGAAGCGGTTCTCGAGTTCGAGGGCGTTGATCGAGCGCACTATCTGATCGATAAGATGATCGACAAGGCTCGCCGTTCAGGTGTGTCGGTTCCTTACAACGCTCACACGGCGTATTTGAATACCATTCCTTTGACTAAACAGGAGCCTTATCCTGGTGATCAGGCGCTGGAGAGTCGTATTCGATCTTTCATTCGTTGGAATGCGATGGCGATGGTGGTACATGCAAACCGTAAGTCGACAGAGCTCGGTGGCCACATCGCTAGTTTCGCTTCAGCAGCGACCTTGTTTGACGTAGGTTTCAATCATTTCTTCCGTGCAACCAATGATTCGCAGGAAGGGGACTTGGTGTTTTTCCAGGGTCACTCAGCTCCTGGTATATATGCGCGTGCTTTCCTGGAAGGTCGTTTTAGTGAAGACGACTTGAATAGCTTCCGCCAAGAAGCCGATGGGCATGGCCTGTCTTCTTATCCGCATCCTTGGTTGATGCCTAACTTCTGGCAGTTCCCAACTGTATCGATGGGCTTAGGTCCTTTGATGTCGATCTATCAAGCGCGCTTCATGAAATATTTACAAGACCGCGAACTTGCGCCTAAGAGTGATCGTAAAGTCTGGGCCTTCATGGGTGATGGTGAGATGGATGAGCCGGAATCTTTGGGCGCTATTTCACTTGCAGGTCGAGAGCGTCTCGATAACTTGGTGCACGTTGTTAACTGTAACTTGCAGCGTTTAGATGGTCCGGTGCGTGGTAATGGCAAGATCATTCAAGAGCTCGAAGCGGTTTACCGCGGCGCAGGCTGGAATGTTGTTAAAGTCATTTGGGGTGGCTATTGGGATCCACTCATTGCACGTGACAAGAGCGGCTTATTACTCAAGCGTATGGAAGAAGTCGTTGATGGTGACTACCAAGCTTATAAAGCTAACGATGGTGCCTTTGTACGTGAACACTTCTTTGGAAAGTATCCAGAGCTTAAAGCCATGGTTGCCAATATGTCAGATGAGGATATCTGGCGCTTGAATCGAGGTGGTCATGATCCACTGAAGATTTTCTCTGCTTATGCCGCAGCAAATCGTCATAAGGGTCAGCCGACCGTCATCTTGGCGAAGACCGTTAAGGGTTACGGCATGGGTGAGGCTGGTGAAGGTCAGAACATCACTCACTCGCAAAAGAAGATGGGTGAAGAAGCGCTTAAGCACTTCCGTGATCGATTTAATATTCCTATTCCAGATGATCAGATTGGTTCGGCGCCTTACTTTAAGCCACCTGCTGATAGTCCAGAGATGAAATACATGCATGCGCGTCGTGATGAGTTGGGTGGCTATGTACCCTCACGTCGTAGCAAAGCGAATAGCTTGACCATTCCTTCAATTGATACTTTTAAGGCATTACTTGAAGGTAGTGGTGATCGTGAAATGTCGACAACGATGGCATTCGTACGTTTCCTAACCACACTAATTCGCGATAAGAACGTTGGTAAGTTTGTTGTGCCGATCGTGCCTGATGAAGCGCGTACCTTTGGTATGGAGGGTATGTTCCGTCAGTTGGGTATCTACTCATCAGTGGGTCAGCTGTATACCCCACAAGACTCTGAGCAGGTGATGTATTACCGCGAAGATAAGAAGGGTCAGATTCTTCAAGAGGGTATTAACGAAGCTGGCGCAATGTCCTCTTGGATTGCTGCGGCAACGTCGTACAGTAATCACGGCGTTAGCATGATTCCTTTCTACATCTACTACTCAATGTTTGGTTTCCAGCGTATTGGTGACTTGGCATGGGCAGCAGGCGATATGCAAGCGCGTGGCTTCTTGCTCGGTGGTACCGCCGGCCGAACCACACTTGCTGGTGAGGGATTACAGCACCAAGACGGTCATAGTCATCTGGTCGCAAACACGATTCCAAACTGTCGAGCTTACGACCCAACTTTTGCTTACGAGTTAGTCGTCATCATGCAACACGGCATGAAAGCGATGTATGAAGAACAGCAGAACGTCTTCTACTACATCACCGTGATGAATGAGAATTATCACCAACCGGCAATGCCTGAGGATGTTGAAGAAGGCATTGTGAAAGGGCTTTACACCTACAAAACAGGTTCGCGCAAGAAGAAGCGTGTCCAGTTGATGGGTTCTGGCACTATCTTGCGTGAAGTGATCGCTGCTGGCGCATTGCTTGAAGATGATTGGAATATTGCGGCGGATATCTGGAGTGCAACTAGCTTCAATGAGCTTGGTCGAGAAGGTCAGGATGTTGAGCGTTGGAATATGTTGCACCCAATGGACAAGCCACGTGTGCCGTATGTCACACAACAATTAGCTGACGCTAAAGGTCCGGTGATTGCCGCAACCGATTACATGCGTGCTTTTGCTGAACAAATCCGTCCGTTCGTTGGTGACCATAAGTACGTCACACTCGGTACAGATGGCTTCGGTCGATCTGACTTACGTGCCAATTTGCGTGCGCATTTCGAAGTGAACCGTTACTACGTTGTTATAGCGGCTCTGAAAGCGATGGCCGATCTTGGCGAAGTTGATAGCAAGGTCGTGTCCGATGCGATAAAGCTTTACAAGCTTGACCCTGAAAAACCCAACCCAATCACAGCTTAAGTGAATGTGGTGAGAATAGATTGGGAGAAGAAAAGATGGGCAAGATGACAGACATAGCATTACCCGATATTGGTGATTTCCACGATGTGGAAGTCATTGAGATCTTAGTTGCAGTGGGCGATACCGTTGCGGTTGAAGACTCATTGATGACGCTTGAGTCGGATAAAGCAACGATGGAAATTCCATCACCAAGCGCTGGTGTGGTTAGCGAAGTGCGGATTGCGATTGGCGACAAAATAAACAAGGGTGATGTGATCTTTGTAATTGATTCAGCTGATGCAGTTGAAGAATTTGTCGTTGCTGATGAAGTGGTTGAAGAGCCAGCAGTGCAAGCAGAGGCAGCACCTGTTGAGCCAGCGCCTGCAGCTGCAACGCAAGCATCCTCAGTCGCAGAGCGCATGATTGATATCGTGATACCGGATATCGGTGATTTCAAAGATGTTGAAGTGGTTGAGGTCATTGCACAAGTTGGCGATGAGGTCGCTAAAGAAGCCTCATTAATAACGCTTGAGACAGAAAAAGCGACGATGGAAATTCCATCAGTCTTTGCGGGCAAAATTACCGCTTTGACGGTAAAAATAGGCGATCACGTAAACCAAGGCGATGTGATTGGGCAAATGAAAGCCAGTGTGGCTGAAGCTGCTGCGGAGCCTGAAGTAGAGCAAACGCCAACTCCTGAGATCGCTGCGCCTGTGGAAGAAGAGATTGATGATCGTGCGCCTGGTGAAAAAGAATCTCAGCGTCGCCCGGTCATTGCAAAACCCTCAGATGCTCCTGCGGGTAAGGCACATGCAAGCCCCGCGGTACGTCGCTTTGCACGTGAATTGGGTGTTGATCTTTATCATGTGCCAGGGTCTGGTCAGAAAGGACGGATTACAAAAGAGGACGTTCAAGCCTTTGTTAAACGTACTTTGCGTGAAGGCGCACCTCAAGTTACCAGTTCAGGTGGGTTTGGCTTACCTGCTCAACCGACGGTTGATTTCAGCAAGTTTGGTGAAATTGAGCAGAAGCCGCTCGGTCGGATTAAAAAGATCAGTGGCAAGCATCTGCATAATGCGTGGTTAGGTATCCCGCATGTCACTCAGTTTGATGAAGCAGATATCACCGAGCTAGAAGATTTCCGTAAGGCGCAAAAAACAGCGGCAGAAAAAGCTGGTGTCAAAGTGACCTTCATGCCGTTTTTGATGAAGGCCTTAGCGATGGCGTTGCGCGAGTACCCGCAATTCAATGCCTCCTTAGCGCCTGACTTGGAAAGCTTGATCTACAAAAAGTACCTGCATATCGGTGTGGCAGTCGATACGCCAGATGGATTGATGGTGCCAGTGATCAAAGATGTCGATAAAAAAGGCGTGTTTGAATTGGCTGCTGACCTGATGGATGTCAGTCAGCGCGCACGTGATGGCAAGCTATCGCCGAGTGATTTATCCGGTGGCTGTATCTCGATCTCAAGCTTAGGTGGTATTGGTGGAACCCAGTTCACGCCAATCGTGAATTCACCTGAGGTGGCTATTTTGGGTGTCTCAAAAGCGGAGATGCAACCAAAGTGGAACGGTAGCGAATTTGTGCCGCGTTTGATGATGCCATTCAGCCTTTCTTACGATCATCGCGTGATTGATGGGGCTGAGGGTGTGCGCTTTACCCAGCGTTTATCGAGCTTGTTGAGCGATATTCGCCGTTTGGTTTTGTAAGCATTAACGTTTCCGATTGTTTTTCAGGGTGATTGTGTCCTTGAATAAGGCTTGGGGAAGTTGCGCGATACGTGTGATCAGACAAGCCAAAGGGGTTTTAAGATGAGCAAGATTGATATTCATACCAAGGTGTTGGTCTTAGGTGCCGGGCCGGGTGGTTACAGTGCGGCATTCCGCTCAGCGGACTTGGGTATGGATACCGTTTTGGTTGAGCGTTACTCAACATTGGGTGGTGTTTGTTTGAATGTCGGCTGTATTCCTTCTAAGGCGTTGCTCCATACTGCTGAGGTGATCAATGAGGTTGCTGAGCTTGAAGTGATGGGTGTGCGTTATACCCAGCCAAAGATTGATCTCGACAAAATGCGCATCGGTAAAGATAAGGTCGTTGCAAAGCTTACCGGTGGTCTTGCTGCACTCGCAAAGCAGCGCAAAGTCCAAGTGGTTAATGGTGTAGGTCAATTTGAATCACCTCGTACCTTAACCGTGCAGACAGATGATGGCTTGAAGCGCATTGAGTTTGAACAATGCATTATCGCTGCGGGCTCTCGTCCGGTGCAGATTCCTGGTTTTCCAAATGATGATCCACGCTTAATGGATTCTACGGGTGCGTTGGCATTGGAAGATATACCAAAGCGCATGCTGATTATTGGTGGTGGCATCATTGGTTTAGAGATGGCGACCGTTTATGCAACGCTAGGTGCGAAGGTCGATATCGTCGAATTACAAGATGGGCTAATTCCGGGTTGTGACCGTGATTTGGTTCGTCCGTTGCAAAAACGTTTGAGTAAGCAAGTTGAGAACATTTGGTTAAAGACTAAGGTGTCCGATATCCAAGCACTCAAGTCAGGCTTGAAAGTCACTTTTGATGGCGATAAAGCACCAGAGCCACAAGCCTATGATCGTGTCTTGGTGTCGGTTGGTCGTGTGCCTAACGGTAAATTGATTGGTGCGGAAAATGCCGGCATCTCGGTAGATGAGCGCGGCTTTATCGCGGTTGATCAGCACATGCGAACTAATGTGCCGAACATTTATGCGATCGGTGACATTGTCGGTAATCCTATGTTGGCGCACAAAGCGGTACATGAAGGTCACGTCGCAGCTGAAGTGATTGCAGGCCACAAAGCGCTGTTCGATCCAATGACCATTCCATCGGTTGCTTATACCGATCCGGAAGTTGCTTGGATGGGATTGACTGAAACCGAAGCCAATGAAAAAGGTATTGAGATTGAGAAAGGCGTATTCCCATGGGCTGCTTCAGGTCGTGCATTGGGTATCCATCGTGAAGAAGGTATGACCAAGCTGATCTTTGATGCTAAAACGAAACGTTTGTTAGGCGCGGGTATTGTCGGCCGCAATGCGGGTGAGCTAATTGGTGAAACCGTGTTAGGTCTCGAGATGGGGGCGGATGCTGAAGATATTGCATTGACCATTCACCCGCACCCAACCTTGAATGAGTCGATTGGTATGGCGGCCGAGATGGCAGAGGGCACGATCACCGACCTCATGCCACCACGAAAGCGTTAATGGCGTTACATCTTAATTATCGTGAATACGCCGGCCCAGGGCCGGCGTTATTGTTATTACACGGTCTATTTGGTCGTGCTGCTAACTGGGGAGCGATAGCGAAACAACTCGCGACTGACTTCACCGTGATCGTGCCTGATTTACGCAATCACGGTGCATCGCCTCATGATCCTGATATGCGCTATGAAAGCATGACGGCAGATGTGATCTCTTTGCTCAATCGTTTAGGGATCAATGATGCGATTTGGATCGGGCATAGCATGGGCGGTAAAGTGGCTATGACGGCAGCGTTGAAAGATCCCTCACGAGTGCGAGCACTGGCTGTGGTGGATATGGCGCCGGTAACTTATACGCATAATTTCGATGACGTTTTGGCTGGATTTGATGCAGTTGATTTGTCAGCGGTGCAATCGCGCAAAGAGGCCGATCAACAGATGTCCCAGGTGATTTCGTCTCCGGCATTACGAGGTTTTCTGCTGCAAAACCTGCAGCGAGATCAGCAGAGATATCAGTGGGAGCTTGGACTGGAACATCTGCGTGCTGCCGTTTCGTTGATCACCGGTTTTGAGCGGCCGCAGGCTAAGTTCGAAGAAGATGCAGTCTTTATTCCTGGCAGCGAGTCGCATTATGTGACTGAGCAGAATTGGCCGATTATTCAGCAGCATTTCCCGCGAGCGAGCCGATGTGTGGTTGAAGGTGCGGGCCATTGGGTTTATGCCGATAAGCCCCAAGAGTTCATGCGTTGTCTGCATCAATTCCTACAATCACTCGACGATTAAGCAAACCCTCGCAACCACAACGGCTGCGCTATAATGCGCGCCTTTCCTCATTTATTAGCGTGATTTTTAGGGGCGCATTATGTCTTCTGGCGTAAAAAAGGTTGTATTGGCTTACTCAGGTGGTTTGGATACCTCCATCATTCTGAAGTGGCTACAAGATGTGTATAACTGTGAAGTGGTCACCTTCACCGCTGACATTGGTCAGGGCGAAGAGGTAGAGCCTGCGCGCGCTAAAGCTAAAGCGATGGGTATCAAAGAGATCTACATCGATGACCTGCGTGAAGAATATGCGCGTGACTTCGTCTTCCCTATGTTCCGTGCCAACGCGATTTACGAGGGCGAATACTTACTGGGTACCTCGATTGCACGTCCTTTGATTGCAAAGCGTTTGATCGAGATTGCGAATGAAACCGGTGCAGATGCTATTTCTCACGGGGCAACCGGCAAAGGTAACGACCAGGTGCGTTTCGAGTTAGGTGCTTATGCGCTTAAGCCGGATGTAAAGGTTATCGCGCCGTGGCGTGAGTGGGATCTGCTGTCGCGTGAGAAGTTGATGAAGTATGCCGAAGAAAATGGCATCGAGATTGATTACGCGAAGCAAGGTAAAAAATCACCTTATTCTATGGATGCTAACTTGTTACACATCTCATATGAGGGTGATCAGTTAGAAGATCCATGGGTTGGCCCAGAAGATGACATGTGGCGTTGGACCGTTTCTCCAGAGCAAGCGCCTGATGAGCCAACCATTCTGACGTTGACCTTCGAGCGTGGCGATATCGTAGCGATTGATGGTAAAGCGATGAGTCCAGCAACGGTGATGGAGCATCTTAATGAAGTCGCTGGTGCGAATGGCGTAGGTCGTGATGACATTGTTGAAAATCGTTACGTGGGTATGAAATCTCGTGGTTGTTACGAAACCCCAGCGGGTACCGTGATGCTAAAAGCACACCGCGCGATTGAGTCTCTAACTTTAGACCGCAATGCCGCTCATCTTAAGGATGAGTTGATGCCTAAGTATGCAGAAATGATCTACAACGGTTATTGGTGGAGCCCAGAGCGTGAAGCGCTACAAGCTTTGATCGATAAAACACAAGAAACCGTTAACGGTGATGTACGAATTAAGCTATATAAAGGTAACGTGATTGTTGAAGGTCGTCGTTCTGAGTCTGATAGCTTGTTCGATGCAACGATTGCGACTTTTGAAGATGATGGTGGCGCCTACGATCAAAAAGATGCTGCAGGCTTTATTAAGCTGAATGCATTGCGTTTACGTGTGGGTGCTCGCCGTAAAAAATGAGATAGATATGAAAAGTAAAAGCTTAGCGTTTTGGTTATTAGGTGTCGTTGCTACGGTAGCGATTGCGGCACAAATCGCACCACCGATTCGTGGTGATTGGACTGCTGAACAAGTCACAAAGAATGTGTATGTCATTCATGGTCCTTTAGGTAATCCATCGCCTGAAAACCAAGGCTTTATGAATAACCCTGCCTTCGTGGTTGGCCCGGAAGGTGTGGTTGTGATTGATCCAGGTGGTACAGTACAAACCGGCCATCTGCTAATGAAGCATCTAAAAGCGACGACGGATAAGCCTGTCGTGGCGGTTATTGATACGCATATTCACGGTGATCACTGGTTGGGTAATCAGGCAGTTCGCGAAGCCTACCCAGAAGTGCCTATTTATGGTCACCCACGCTTAGTTTCACGTGTCAAAGCTGGCGCGGATGTTGAGTGGTTGAGCTTGATGCATGAAATGACGCACAAGGCATCTGAAGGTACGGTTGCTATTCCTCCTGAAAAAGAGATCAAAGATGGCGATCGTTTGAGCCTAGCGGGCTTAACATTCGAGGTGATGCACGTGGATAAGTCGCATACTGATAGTGATTTGATGTTGTACATTCCAGAGCTTGAAACCGTCTTCACAGGCGATAACGTCGGTAATAACCGTATTCTGCGTATCGACCAAGGTAGCTTCAAAGGCAATATGGATGCAATTGCTAAGCTACTTGAGTTGCCAGCAAAAACCTTTGTGCCGGGGCATGGTCGTTCGGGTGGCAGAGAAGTGCCTGAAAATTACTTAAAGTACATGCAGACAGTTTACAAAGAAGTAGAAGCTGCATTTGAAGAAGGTAAACCCGACTACGAGGTTCGCCCAACCCTGATGCCTAAGCTGTCAGCTTGGAAAGACTGGGATGGTTTTGGCGATACGGTCGGTGGTCACATTAATACCAGCTACCTTGAGATCGAAGCGGCCGCCTTCTGATTTAGTCAAGATAGACGATAAACCCTTGAGCCCCGCTTCGGCGGGGTTCATTATGTCTAGAGTTTGAAAGGGGTTTATTTTGCCAATATCTGATCGTCCATTGATTGCA
>Ga0255769_10000527_pt1 | contig 45577 bp, 46 predicted proteins | sample 041ome_9_FD_179637 | JGI IMG/M metagenome (GOLD analysis project Ga0255769, IMG submission 179637) | Coastal salt marsh microbial communities from the Groves Creek Marsh, Skidaway Island, Georgia - 041413US metaG (version 2) | ecosystem: Environmental > Aquatic > Marine > Intertidal zone > Salt...
ACCATTCTTAGCACCACTTCGCGAGATAGAAGTACCTGTTCGTGTTTGGCCAAAAATAGTTATAGTAATATTTATATGAGAAGGCGAGCTTGTTAAGTCTCCGCCTATTAATTCTAAGTTAAATATTTCTTGATCTTCTTTTAAACCTTTACAAAAATTAGGAATAAAAAAGTCTACCTTGTTTTTGGGAATACTTAAAGACAGGTTATAAAAAAGAGGTTTAGCACCCATTGATGCCATATCAGATAGATTAACTCTTAAACTTTTTTTGGCAATATCTGCAGGATGTTCTGTCCCAAAAAAATGGATACCTTCAACCAACGTATCTGTACTAATTATAAGATCTTTATTAGCATTTTGTTTAAAAACAGCTGCATCGTCTTTTAAATTTCTTCCAATATTTCCTGTAAGGGGTTTAAAATATTTATTTATATAATCAAATTCATTCATATTTTATTCAGAAATTTTTTCTAAAATAGCATTTGCAAAATTTGGATCACCTCCAAAAACTGTCATAATACTAATATATTCATTTACAATAGTTGTTTTTTTAAAATTTTTTTCAAAACAGAGTTCATATGTGGCTAATCTTAAAATTGTTTTTTCAGTTACACTTAGCCTTTCAAATGACCAATCACATGACAAATTATCAGATATTAACTTATCAATATTATCTATATTATCTAAAACCCCATTTATAATAGATTTAAAAAGATTTAAATCTATTTCTTTGATGTCCAATTTTTTTAAAATAAATGAAGAATAATTCTCCAAAAATGTATTAATAATTGTATTTATATCTGAATTTAAAAAGAAAGCTCCATAAAGAACTTGGGTTGAACAAATTCTAGAACCTGTTTTTTTTCTAACTGAAGCATGTCTAATGTTAGACTTTTTATAACATTTAATCATAAATGGAATTTTGTTTTATATCTAGTAAAGACAAACAAGCGAGTGCAGCTCCACCACCCTTATCTGAACCTAAAGGGTCAGATCTTTTAAGGGCTTGGTTTTTATTTTCTACTGTTAAAATACCATTTCCAATAGGAACAGAAAAGTTTAATGCCAAATCAGTTATACATCTAGCAGACTCATTTGATACAATTTCAAAATGATAAGTCTCACCCCTGATAATACAGCCAAGAGCTACATAACCATCATAAATTTTCTTTTTTGATGATTTATCTAAAATAATTTTTATAGCAGGGCCAATCTCTAATGCACCAGGAACAAAAAGGGTTTCATACATAATTTTTTTTGACTTAAGTATGCTTGAAGCACCTTCAATTAAATTATTAGTTATATCTTCATAATATGGCGAGCAAACCAAAAGAATTTTTTTGTTAACAATACTCAATTTATTTTTTTCCACCCCTTGATGGTCAATCCAAAACCATTTAATGCAATTGCAGAAGCTTTTTTATTAGATAAAATAGTCATATTTTTTACTCCTAAATCAGTTAATATTTGAGCTCCAACCCCATAATCTCTTATGTTATTATTTTTAGTTACTAAATTTTTTGGCTTAGACAAATTATTTGATATAGATATTGGTGATTCATCTCTAATTAAAATTATTATTCCATTTTTATTTTCAGAAATTTTTATCATTGCCTTAGAAAGTTCTGAGCCATTCCTTTCACTAGATTGGTCACCTAATACATCAGAAAAAAGATCCAAAGCATGAACCCTAACAAGGATTGTATCATTACTATCAATAACTCCTTTTACTAATGCAATGTGCTCTGAATTATCAATTATATTTTTAAAAAAAATTATTCTCCAAACACCTCCAAATTGACTCTCCAAAATAGATTCAGAAATCCTTTTAACGTAAACTTCATTCTTTCGACGATAAGAAATTAAATCTGCTATTGAAGCAATCTTGATATTATGTTTTTTAGAAAATTTTATAAGGTCGGGCAACCTTGCCATTTCACCATTATCATTCATTATTTCACAAATAACACCAGAAGGATTAGAGTTTGCCAATTTAGCAATATCAACCACAGCTTCGGTATGACCAGCTCTTATAAGAGAACCTCCATCCTTTGATATAAGGGGGAAAACATGCCCAGGAGTAGTTATATCATTTTTTGTAGAATTAATATCTATTGCAGTTTTAATAGTTAAAGATCTATCTGCAGCAGATATGCCTGTAGTTACACCTTCAGTTGCTTCTATTGAAACTGTAAATGCTGTCTCAAACCTTCCCTCATTTCTTCTCTCCATAAGAGATAAGCCTAGTTTTTCTGATTGAGTACGTGTCAATGATAAACAAATAAGTCCTCTACCATATTTAGCCATGAAATTAATAGTTTCAGGAGAAGCATACTCTCCCAAAACACATAGATCTCCTTCATTTTCTCTATTTTCGTCATCAACTAAAATGAATATTTTACCTTCCGAGGCGTCTTTTATAACCTCTTCAATACTAGATAAACTCAATTAAATCTCCAAAAATACTTTTACAAAAGTTATTTACTTGCATTAATTCTTTCTAAATATCTTGCTAAAATATCAATTTCTACATTAACAAGTGTGTTTGGTTTATAAATTTTAAAACTAGTATTGTCCCATGTAAAAGGGACAATATTTACTGAAAATGTATTATCTATTATTTCATTAATAGTTAAAGAAACCCCATCAATTGTTACAGATCCCTTAGGAGCAAAATATTTCATAAATTTCTTATTTACTAAAAAAACAACTTTAAAAGAACCATTAATTTTTTTTATCTCTTTGACTGTGGCTGTAGTATCAACATGTCCATACACAAAGTGACCACCTATTTCATCACCTACTTTTAATGATTTTTCTAAATTTATGAAATCACCAACTTTCCATTCTAAAAAATTGGTTTTTGAAACAGTTTCATCACTTACATCAAAAAATAATACACAATCATTTCTTTTTTTTAGGGTAAGGCATATACCTGAACATGAAACAGATGCACCAATCAATAAATCATCAGAATTAAAATCAGAAGAATATTTATTATTCTCTACTTTAACTGAAAGTTCCCAATCACTTGGTTGAGCAATGTTTTCAATTTTACCAATATGACTAATTATGCCTGTAAACATTTTTAAGCCTCATTTGAATGATTACGTATTTCTAAAACATCATCATCAAGTATTCTTAAAAATGATATTTGGTATTTTTTAAGTTGTTCAATATCTTTATGGTTTAAATCATTGATAAAAGGAAGTCCATCATTTCCAATAATTTTACCCGAACGAAATATAATTAGTTTATCAACCATATTTAAAGATAATAAAATTGTGCTGAGTTTTGATCCTGATTCAATTAATAAGTTATTAATACCTTTGTTACAGAGATCCCTAAAAATAAAATTAAAGAATTCCTTATTATTTAGATCTTTATTAACCATTATTTTCTTAATATTAGATAGTTTGTTAAGATGGTTACTAGAGTCATTTAAAGAATATAGATAAATATCATTGTTTATATTGTCTTGAAAAATTTTATAACTAGAGTTTAATTTCAAATATCTATCTAAAATTACTATTGCTGGAGATCTATTTTCCATTCCTTCAAGTCTACAATTTAACATAGGATTATCAGTTATAATTGTTGAACTTGATGTTAAAATAGCATCATTTTGTGCTCTAATAAAATGTGTGCTTCTTCTACTTAATTCATTTGTAATCCATTTTGATTTTTTGTTTTTAAGAGCTATTTTTCCATCTAATGAACATGCAATCTTCAGAGTAACAAAAGGCTTGTTATTATGTAATCTTGAAAAAAAACCATCATAAATGTTTAAAGCGTCTTGTTCCATATACTTACTATGCACTTTTATATTATTTTTTTTAAAAAGATTTATACTTTTTCCATTTGTTCTTAGATCTGGATCAACACAGGAAATAAAAACTTCAGAAATACCAGACTCAATTATTAAGTCTGCACAAGATTTTCCATTAGTGTTTTTATGCGAGCAAGGTTCAAGAGTTACATAAATTGATGCATTTAGTAAAACTTTTTTATCTAAGACCTTATTTAAAGCATTTTCTTCAGCATGGGGTCGACCTGAGAAAGATGTTCTACCTGAAGAAATAAATATATTGTTTTTTACAATAACACAGCCCACTGGAGGGTTTTGTCCAGTTGAACCTTTTGATCGAAAGGCCTCTAATAAAGCAAGATTCATCCATTTTTTATCATCATTTGGCATGTTTAAATAAATTTTAGTAAAAATTAGTCATTGATTTCTTTTTCAACAAACTTTTCAAAATCTTTTGCTTCTCTAAAATTTCTATAGACAGAAGCATATCTAATGTAAGCTACGTTATCAATCTCTGCTAATGCATTCATTACCAGTTCTCCAATAAGCTTGGATTGAACATCACTGTCACCGCTTGATTCTAATTGTCTGACAATACCGTTAGCAGCTCTATCAATATCATCATCATTAATTTGCCTTTTTCTTAATGCCATAAGCATTGATTTCATCAACTTATCCCTATCAAACGGTATTTTTTTACCATTTCTCTTAATTACAGATAAGTCTCGTAATTGTATTCTTTCAAAAGTAGTAAAACGAGAACCACAACTAGTACATAATCTTCTACGTCTAATAGTTGCTCCATCATCGCTAGCTCTAGAGTCTTTAACTTGGGTGTCCTCTTTACCACAAAATGGACATCTCATTATTTACTCCTTATATTAATAAATCGGAAATTTTGAGCAAAGTTTTTTCACATCCTCAAAAACAGTTTTTTCGCACTCTTCGTTTGATTGTCCATTATCAAAAGAATCTAAAACATCTGCTATAAAATTTCCAATTAAAGCAAATTCTTGAGAGCCAAAACCTCTGGTCGTTGCTGCAGCTGATCCAAATCGAATACCTGAAGTTATAGTAGGAGGTAAAGGATCAAATGGAATACCATTTTTATTACAAGTTAAACCAGCATTTTCTAAGGCAATTTCGGCATTTGCTCCAGTAATATTTTTACTTTTTAAACTTAATAAAACTATATGATTGTCAGTACCACCCGAAATAATTTCAAAACCTCTATTTAATAAAGTATTAGATAGAGTCTGTGCATTCGAAACAATATTTTTGGCGTATACTTTAAATTCATCTGTAAGAGCTTCTCCAAAACCAGCGGCCTTTCCTGCTATCACATGCATTAAAGGTCCACCTTGAAGACCTGGAAAGACTGCAGAGTTAATTTTTTTAAAAAAATTCTCATTATTAGTTAAAATCATTCCACCTCTTCCAGACCTAAGAGTTTTATGAGTAGTAGTTGTTACAATATCTGCGTAATCAATTGGATTTGGATGAACACCTCCAGCAACTAAACCAGAAAAGTGAGCCATATCAACTAAGAAAAATGCATTAACTTTATCAGCAATTTCTCTAAATTTTTTAAAATCTATAATCCTAGAATAGGCAGAACCACCCGCAATTATTAATTTAGGTTTATGTTCAAGAGTCAATTTTTCAATTTCATCAAAATCTATTAATGAATTATCTTTTCTTACACCATACTGAATCGCATTAAACCACTTACCAGAAAGGTTAGGTTTAGCACCATGAGTAAGGTGACCTCCAGCTGCCAAACTCATACCAAGGATCGTATCTCCAGGCTTAAGCAAGCTTAAAAAAACAGCTTGATTTGCTTGTGCGCCAGAATGAGGTTGTACATTAACAAATTTGGCGTTAAATAATTTTTGCGCTCTATTTATGGCTAATTGTTCTACTTCATCAACAAATTCACAACCTCCATAATATCTTTTACCAGGTAAACCCTCAGCATATTTGTTAGTTAGAACAGAACCTTGCGCTTGTAACACAGATCTAGAAACAATATTCTCAGAAGCAATCAATTCTATTTGATTTTGTTGTCTAAAAAGTTCTTTATTTATAATGCTAGATAAAGAAGGATCATAATCAGCTATATCTTTGTTAAAAAAACCTTCTTTGTAGTACATTATAAACCTCTTAATAATTAATTATATTTTGTTTACTCTGAGACTATGTCTTCCAGCCTCAAAATCAGTTTTCAAAAACTCTTCAACAATCTCTAGCGCTATTTTTTCACTTAAAATTCTTCCACCCAATGCCAGTACATTTGCATCATTGTGTTTTCTACTTTTAGACGCCATTTCTACTGAAGTACATAATGCTGCTCTAATATGTTTAAATCTGTTAGCAGCCATAGATATGCCAATACCAGTGCCACAAAACAAAATACCAGTGGTATCCTTATTGTTTTTCAATTTATCTGACAAAATTCTTGCATAATCTGGATAATCTACAGCATCCAGTGAGTTACATCCTACATCTTCAACTTGAAAATTCTGTTTAATTAGAAAATCCTTTACTTTTTCTTTTAAATTAAAACCACCATGATCTGAAGATAGAACGATTTTTTTAAACATAAAATAATACCTAGTTTGTAAATTATATTTAACTCAGATACTAACAAACTTCAATTTTAAAGTTGATTTTTAGAACAAATTTAAAGTTTAATAATCAAAATTAATTATTAAATTAAATAAAATATTATTGTTAATTAACCAATAAATAATAAGTGTGGGAATTAGTGATATAAAAAGTGAAATTAGGAGTTTTAATTTTAAGTTAGGATTATCGGGTGCAGATTTAGCATTACCTATGATTTTATCTCCAGATACATTAACTCCAAATGGAAGAGACATAAAAAACACAATTAACCAAATCATTAAAAAAACTAAAAACAAAGAAACTGGACTCATCAATACTTCCTAAACCCTGTTAATATGAATATCTATTATCGGCCTTTTAGAAAAAGAAGATTTAAATTCACGTCTCACTATTTTTGAAATTTGATAAGATAATTCACTATCTAAATTATCTAAGTTTGTATTTTCGTTCTCTATTAACCCTTCTATTTTTATAGCTGTGTCAGCTATAACAGTTGAAACATTTTTTTCATTTGACACTCCTGTTTGAGTAATTTGAGGAGAAATTAAGAGATCTCCATCTTTATTTAAAACAATAGAGATAGATACAAATCCATTCCATAAACCGTGTCTTCTAGAAACAAACCTTTCATCATCTATAGGTATAACCTCGCCAGCATCATAAACATGTGTGGTAAAATTAAGCTTTGAAACAACTCCATGAGAATTTTCATTAAGTTTAATAAATTCTCCATTCTTTGGTTTTATAACAACTGGAACTTGGCATTCATTTGCTAATATTGAATGCGCTTCAATATGCTCCCTAGTTCCATGAACGGGAATAGAAATTTTAGGTTTTATGAATGAGTACATATCAATTAACTCATCTCGTGAAGGATGTCCTGAAACATGGACATTTTTATCATTATCAGTAATTATTTCGACCCCTTTTTCTAGAAATCTATTTTGTACCTTAGAAATAGCATTTTCATTACCAGGAATTTGTCTGCTGGAAAAAATTACTGTATCACCTCTAGTTAAATTAATATATTTATCTAAATCTTTAGAAATTCTGGAAAGTGCTGAATTAGGTTCTCCTTGTGAACCTGTACAAATAATAAGAAGATTAGATTTGGGTATTAAATTTATATCTTTGAAAGAGACTAGATCCGGAATATTCGTTAAATAACCAACTTCTTTAGCAGCATCGATAGCTCTTAATAAGGCTCTTCCAATGATCACAACAGATCTACTTGTTTTTAAAGCTATATCAAGAAGTGATTTAATCCTGCTAATATTTGAAGAAAAACATGTGGTAAGAACTATATTTTTTTTATTTTTAATTTCTTTTAACAATCCATTATAAGCAAACGTCTCAGAAGGTGTTCTTCCATCAACTAATGCATTAGTTGAATCACATACCATTGCCAAAACACCATCACTACCTATTGATCTAAAGCTTTTAAAATCAATATTTTCACTCAAGTTTTTTGATTGTTCTAGCTTCCAATCGCCAGAATGAAATATTTTACCTTTTGGAGTAGATATTAAGATTGATATTGGATCAGGAATTGAATGCGAAGTGTCTATAGCTTTTACCTTAAAGTCACCAATTATTATTTCTTGGTTTACATTAAGGACATTAAGCTTTAATAGCCCTCCTTTTTTATTTTCGTTTAATTTTCTTTTTAATAACGCAATTGTGAAGGCAGTTCCCCAGACGGGACAATTAATATATTCTGCAAAATATGGAATTGCACCAATATGATCTTCATGTCCATGAGTTAAAAAGATACCTAAAAATTTATCTCCTAAAGATTTAATAAATTCAAAATCAGGTAATAAAACATCAATTCCTAAATCTGTTTCATCTGGAAAAGAAATTCCTAAATCTATAAGTATCCATCTGTCATTAAAATGATATAAATTTGCATTCATACCTATTTCTTCGGATCCACCAACAGGAAGAAAAATTAAATCTGATTTATCAAAACTCATTAAAATACCAAAGTTACCTAAACACTTTTATTTTTTAAATATAAGTAAACCAAACCCACTAAGGTAAGATCATCTCTTATTAAATCCACACAAGAAAGAGATTTCTTAAACAAATGACTTAACCCCCCTGTTGCTATGACTTTATAATCACTATAATCATCATTTGATTTAATCTTTTGAATTAAGCCCTCGATCATTGAAACATAACCCCAAAAAATACCTGACTCCATGGCGTTAATAGTATTTTTACCTATTATTGAACTTCTATCAGTTAAAGCTTTCAGGGATACCCTTGGAAGACTTGCAGCTGCCATATAAAGAGATTCTAAAGATAAATTTATACCAGGTGCAATTATACCGCCATTATAACTACCATCTTCACCAACCAAATCAAAAGTAGTCGCAGTGCCAAAATCAATTACAATTGCTGGAGAAAGTCCTAGTTTTTCAGTGGCATAAGAATTAACTATTCTATCAGCCCCAGCTTCTTTGGGGTTGTCAATATTAACCTTTAGTCCTAAATCCATACCCTCTTCACCAACAACCAGTGGTGATATTTTAAAATATTTTCTAATTAGTGATTTAATATTAAACAAACTCTCTGGAACAACAGATGCTATACAGATACCAGTAATATCTTTTATTTTAAAATTTGACAAATCCAGCATTTGCAAAAGCCAGGGATAATACATATCAGCGGTTCTTTTTGTATCATTATTTATTCTCCAACAACCACATTGCTCAATTTTTTTGGAATAAGAATATAACGCAAAAACAGTATTTGTATTTCCACAGTCAATTACTAATATCATGATAAACCTTTATTAATAATAGAATAATTATCAATAGAATTATACTCATATATATCTGTACCAGAAGCTAATTTTATAGTACCAGCATCCCCTAACCCTAAAAAAGTACCTGAGATAGTCTCCGTATTCGAATTAAATTTTATAGAAATAGTTTTCATTTTATATTTTAAGAAGCTATTAATTTTATCTTTAAAAAAAATGAACCCATTTTCATTCCAAATTTTATAATTAAAAAAGAATTGGTTTAGAACTTCATAAGCAATTTCTTGAAGTGACATTTTCAAATCAATATAATCGGTAATATTTGTTGTTTCCCATTTATCTTCAATTTCAGGTGATTTTTTTACATTGAGACCAATTCCTGCAACAATAAAATCATGAGAAGATTCTAAAAGAATACCTGAAATTTTTTTGTTTTTAACTAGAATATCGTTAGGCCATTTTAATTCTATTAATTTTTGATTAATGCCAAATTTAACTAACAGCTCAATGATTGAAATTCCTAAAATCAATGACAATTGTTGCCAATACTTTTTTTCTTGTTTAGGCCTTATAATTGTTGATAAAAACAAGTTACCTTCCAAAGAAGTCCATTTATTATCATTTCTTCCTCTACCCTTTGTTTGCGAATAGGATAGATAAGATGTGCCCTCGTCCAAACCAGCCTTAGCACCCTCCAATGCAATATCATTGGTGCTTGAACAAGTAGTAAGTGTTTTTAAATTTATATTTACCAAATAATACTCAATACTTGTTAATATGAAGCTATAAAAAGATATTGCTATTGTTTAATTGTAGAAAAAAAATTTATTTTTAATTAACCACCAAAATCATCTAACATAATGTCTTCTCTATCGACACCTAAATCAAGAAGCATATTGATAACAGATTGATTCATCATAGGAGGGCCACACATATAATACTCACAATCTTCTGGAGCAGGATGGTCTTTTAGATATTGTTCATATAACACATTATGAATAAATCCTGTGTGACCTTCCCATTTATCTTCTGGCATTGCATCAGACAAGGCTACGTGCCAAGAAAAATTTGGATTTTCTTTATCCAATTTATCAAAGTCTTCAACATAAAACATTTCTTTCTTTGATCTTGCACCGTACCAAAAAGTTATTTTTCTTTTTGTTTTAATTCTATTAAATTGATCAAATAAATGACTTCTCATTGGAGCCATGCCTGCGCCACCACCAATAAAGACCATCTCTTTTTCTGTCTCTCTGGCATAAAACTCTCCAAAAGGTCCAGAAATAACAACTTCATCACCTGCTTTTAAATTAAAAATATATGAAGACATTTTTCCAGCAGGAATACCTGATGAGCCTGGCGGAGGTGAAGCTATTCTTACATTTAACATAACAATGCCCTTTTCATCAGGACAATTCGCCATAGAGTAAGCTCTTTCAATTGGTTCATTACTTTCTGCATTAAAATCCCATATTTTAAATCTATCCCAATCTTCATGATATTCCTTTGCAACCTCAAAATCTTTATAAGATAAAGAATATTTAGGAGCCTCAATTTGAATATAACCACCTGCACGAAAATTAACGTCTTCACCTTCTGGCAATTCTAAAATTAGTTCTTTTATAAAGGTAGCAACATTGTCATTACTTCTTACTTTACATCTCCATTTCTTTACACCAAAAACTTCTTCAGGAACCTCTATTTCCATATCTTGTTTAACTGCAACTTGACAGGAAAGTCTATCACCACAAGTAGCTTCTCTTTTATTTATATGACCTTGTTCTGTTGGGAGTATAGCACCACCACCAGAGTGTACTTTAACTCTACATTGAGCACATGTACCTCCACCTCCACAGGCAGAAGGGACAAAAAGTTTTTCTGCCGCTAATGTTTGTAATAATTTACCACCAGCTGGAACTGTAACAGTTTTCTCACCATTAATGGTAATATTGACGTCTCCAGATGATACAAGTTTACTTCTAGCAAATACAATGATTGAGACTAAAGTTAGAACAATCATGGTAAAGAGAGTAATACCAAGTATAAAAGTATCCATTTAAAAAATCCTCATAATTTAACGCCTGAAAAACACATGAAAGCCATTGCCATTAATCCCGCAGTAATAAATGTAATCCCTAGCCCCTGAAGACCATCTGGAATGTCACTATATTTAAGTTTTTCTCTTACACCTGCCATCGTAGCTATAGCCAACGCCCAACCAAAACCGGAAGCTATTCCATAAGTCGTAGCTTCAGAAAAATTATAATCACGTTCTACCATGAACAAAGAACCACCTAAAATAGCACAATTGACTGTAATTAAAGGTAAAAATATACCTAATGCATTGTAAAGAGGTGGAAAATACTTGTCTAATATCATTTCTAAAATTTGTACTAATGCTGCAATAACACCTATGTAAGAAATAAGGCCTAAAAAAGTTAAATCTACATCAGGAAATCCAGCCCAAGCTAGAGCACCAGGTTTTAATAAATATGTAAGTATTATGTTATTTGCTGGGACGGTTATTGATTGAACAATCATTACTGATATACCAAGACCAATAGCTGTAGATATTTTTTTTGATACTGCAATAAAAGTACACATTCCTAAAAAGAAAGATAAAGCAAGATTTTCAACGAATATTGCTTTTACAGCTAATGAAATTAAACCTTCCATCAATGAGCCTCTAATGATTGAATTTTATATTCACGAGCTTCAACTTGTGATTTCTTCCATGTACGAACGCCCCAGATTAAAAAGCCAATAATAAAAAAAGCTGAAGGTGGTAACAATAATAAACCATTAGGTACATACCAACCACCATTGTTTACGGGGTCCAGGATCGTAATTCCAAATAAAGTACCTGAACCAAAAAGTTCTCGTACAACACCTACACACATCAAAAGAAGACTATAACCTAGACCATTACCTACTCCATCTATAAAAGAATCTAGCGGCTTATTTTTCATGGCAAAAGCTTCTGCTCTACCCATAACAATGCAATTAGTTATTATCAAGCCTACAAAAACAGACAGTGTTTTTGATATTTCATATGCAAATGCTTTAATTATTTGATCAACCAAAATAACTAATGAAGCAATTATTACCATTTGAACAATAATCCTAATTGAATTTGGAATATAATTTCTTAAAAAAGATATAAACAATGAAGAAAAACCTGTAACTGCAATAACTGCCAAGGACATAACAAATGCAACATTTAATGAAGAAGTAACTGCTAAAGCAGAACAAATGCCTAACACCTGTAAAGTTATTGGGTTATTATCTACAAGAGGATCTACAAGTAATTGCTTTCTGGTTTGAGACATTATGCTAACCCATCTTTAAAATTATTAAGAAATTTTTTAAATCCAGCTTCACCCATCCAAAATTTCACTAAATTATCTACACCGTTAGACGTAAGAGTTGCTCCTGCTAAAGCATCAATATCATGGTTTGGGTCTTTTTTAACTTTTGTGATTTGAATCATAAGATCACCTTTATCATTATTTAACTTCTTACCATTCCATTGAGCTTTCCATTTAGGGTTATCCACTTCAGCACCTAATCCAGGTGTTTCAGCATGTTGATAAAATTGAAGGCCGAAAATATCGTTGCAATTTTTTTCAAGAGCAATAAAACCATATAGTGTTGACCAAAGACCATATCCATGGATTGGAAGAATTACCTTATCTAGAGTGCCATCATCTTTTTTAAGTAAATATATAGTAGCATAATTAGTCCTTCTACCTATAAGAGCAGGATCTTCTTTCAAAGAAATACTAAGTAAAGGGTCTTGCGCAGCTTTTTTATCGTCAAATGATAAAGGATCAAATTTATCTGTAAACTTTCCAGTATTTAAATCTACAACAGCAGGCTGAAATGAAGCAAAAGTTTTTTGTACATCCATCCCATTATAATATACACCTGCAACTTGTAATATATTTTTTTGCTTGTCTAATGTCTTGTTAACATCTTGAATTTCCTTGAGATTTACAGCAGCAAATGAAACTACCATTGAGCAAACAAAGCAAAGTATCGTAGCAACAATGACTGTTTTTATTATGCTATCAACAGGCATGTTTTTAAATTTAACAAATAAATTATTAGAATTAGACATTTAATTTTGCCCTTCGTTTTATATTTGCCATTACAACAAAATGGTCAATTAATGGAGCAAAAATGTTACCGAACAAAATAGCTAACATCATACCTTCTGGAAATGCTGGATTTAAAACTCTTATCATTACAACCATGAAACCAATTAAAGCTCCATAAATATATCTACCAGTATTAGTATGACTAGCAGAGACAGGTTCGGTTACCATAAAAACCAAACCAAAAGCGTAACTTCCAATTACAAGGTGCCAATACCATGGCATACTAAACATCGGATTTGTATCTGATCCAATCCAATTAAGAAAAGAAGAAAAAACAATCATCCCAAATAAACAGCCAACAATCATTCTGTAATTAGCAATTTTTGTTAATAAAAGAAAACATAACCCAATAGCACAAGCTAAAGTAGAAGTTTCACCCAAAGATCCTTGAATAGTTCCTAAAAAAGCATCCATCCAAGTTATTCCATAATTACTTAAACTTTCATATCCTTCAGATGCCGCAATACCAAGAGATGTTGCACCAGAAAAGCCATCAACTGGGGTCCAAATAGAATCTCCTGACATATAAGCTGGATATGCAAAGTATAAAAAGGCACGTCCAGTTAAGGCTGGATTAAGAAAATTTTTACCAGTTCCACCAAACACCTCTTTACCAACGACAACACCAAATGCAATTCCCAAAGCTACTTGCCACAATGGAGTCGAAGCAGGCAAGGTTAGAGCAAAAAGCATTGATGAAACAAGAAAACCTTCATTCACTTCATGACCTCTAATAGTAGCAAAAGTAACCTCACAAATACCTCCTGCTATTAATGTCGTTAGATAAATAGGTAAAAAGTATAACAAGCCATGTAAAATATTAGATAATAAATTTTGAGGATCTAAACCTATACCAGTAATTTGTAAAAATGAAATTCTCCAACCAGACAATTCTTTCAAATCTAACGAAGATAATGCAGTGTTTGTTTGAAGGCCAGTATTGTACAAAGCCCAGATAACGCAAGGAATGGTTGATATCACGACATAAGTCATAACTCTTTTCATATCAACAAAGCTTCGTGCATGAGGTGCAACTTTAGTTACTGTATTACTAGTAAAAAATATTGTCTCAATCATTTCAAAGATTGGATAATATTTTTCGTATTTACCTCCTCTTTGAAAATTTGGCTCAATAGAATTAAAGTAACTGCGAAGTGACATTAATTAACCTTCTTTTTCTATTTTAAATAAACTATCTCTCAAAGCTGTCCCGTATTCATACTTAGCAGGACATGCAAATGTGCATAATGCTAAATCTTCTTCATCTAATTCTAGAGCACCTAAAGATTGAGCAACATCGGTATCCATTACCAAAAGAGACCTTAAAAGTTGTGTTGGCAAATAATCTTGGGGCATTAAAGTTTCAAAAACTCCAGTTGGAACCATGGCTCTCCTACCACCATTTAGATTTGATGTTAAATTAAACAACTTAAAAAAAGTAAAAGCTGATAAGAGAACAGGCATAACAGAAAATTTTCTAGGTTGTGGTTTTATCCATCCAAAAAAATGTTTATCTTTATCTTCTTTAATAATTGTAATTTGCCGCGAATATTTTCCCAAATATGCAATGTCATCAAATGCATGAAAACCAGACAAAACAGAACCTGAAATAATTCTGCAATCCTCAGATTTATCAAATTCCCCTTCTAGTATTTCATCAAGGGAAGCACCTAAAACTGTATTAACTAACCTTGGTTTTTTTGCTAATGGACCGCTTATTGAAATAGTTCTTTCTATATTTATATAGCCAGTTAAAAAAAGGTTTCCAATCGCAATCACATCTTGATACCCGATTGACCAAACAGTTTTTTCAGCGTTTGGCGGATCAAGAAAATGCATATGTGTTCCTGATAAGCCAGATGGGTGTGGACCAAAAAACTCATGAGTTTCAAAATTTTCAATTTTAATCTCACTATTACCTTTAGTGCATACAAAAACTTTGCCTTGCGTTAAAACTGAAATATTTTTCAAACCTTCATTGAATGCTTTAACATTATTATTGATTATTAATTCTGCGTCTGGAGACAAAGGTTCAGTATCCATTGCGGTAATAAAAATTGAAGAAGGGGTACTTTCAGCTGTGGGAACTTTTGAATAAGGTCTAGTTAGAAAAGATGTCCATAAACCACTATCAAATAGACATTTTTTTATGAATTGAATTTTATTTTTTTCATTAGCATTGGCATTAACTATATTAATTCCTTTATCATCTAAGTTGTCAACTTCAATAACAACGCTAAGAAGAACCCTTTTTTCACCTCTGTTAATTTCTTTTACACTTCCACTTGAAGGAGATACATAAAATATTTCAGGGCTATCTTTATGACAAAAAAGAGGAGTTCCCCTTTTCACCTTATCACCTATGTTAACTAACATTTTAGGTTTTAACCCGTTATAGTCAGCACCTAGAATAGCAACAGTTTTAGGTAATTTAACTTCACTTATAACTTGTTTTGGAACACCTGCGATAGGAATATCTAAACCCTTCTTTATTACAAATTTTGACATCTAAAGTAATATTTTTCCTTTATAAACTTGTTTTTATATTGAATAGGTCTAGTTAAATGAAACAATAATTTGTATATAATATATATATAAAATAACAAGAGTTTTTAAAGGTTTTTTTTGTTTTTTTTTGTTTTTGTCAAATAAACAAGATGACTTAAATTAAACAATGGTAAAAATAAAGGTAGTAATAAAAATTGATTGAATATTTTCTTAATATGAAAATTATAAAAAACACAGTTTTTGTAATATTAGCCCTTTCATTTATTTCTTGCTCGGAAAGCCAAAATTATAATGCTGAGCTAAAAGGAAATACTATGGGCACCTATTATGTTATTAACATAGTAGATATTCCTAAAAATCTTGAATTAAAAAAAATAAGGTTAGAGATTGAAAAATCATTAACACTAACAAATAAAATTTTGTCTAACTGGGATAAAAGCTCTGAAATTAGTAAATTGAATGATGTTAAAAATGTTGGCCTGATTAAAATTTCTAATCAGTTAAAAGAAGTTTTAAAACAAGCCAATTTTATAAATAATAAAAGCGATGGTTATTTTGATATTACAGCAGATCCTCTGATAGAATTGTGGGGGTTTGGTTATAAAAAAAAGAAGACAAATATAATACCAACAGAAAATGAAATTAAAAATGCTTTATTATTAGTAAACCAAAAAGAATTAATTAAAATCAATTATACTAAAAATGAGTTTTATAAGAAAAACAAGAATTTAAAATTAAATTTATCTGCGATAGGAAAAGGTTATGGGATTGATCTAATTGGAAAAACATTAGAATCACTTGGTTTAAAAAATTATCTAATCAATATAGGTGGTGACTTGCTTGTAAAGGGCTACAATAAGAACAAGGAAAATTGGAAAATAGGGATTGAAAACCCAAATTTAAAAGAAAAATTGGTAAAAGAGATTATTAATGTCTCTAACAAAGGTATCGCTTCTTCAGGTGATTACAAAAATTTTTATGTAAGTAACGGTAAACAATATTCTCACATAATAAACCCTATTACTGGCAAACCTATTAATCATCAAACTAAATCAGTAACTGTTGTATCTCAAAACGCAACTGATGCTGATGGTTGGGCCACAGCCCTGTTAGTAATGGGAAGAAAAAAAGGTATCAAATTAGCTGAGGATACAAAAAAGGCAGTCCTTTTTATTGAAGATGTTGATGGAAAGTTATTAAAATTCAAAAGTTCAGAATTTAAAAAGTTAGTTAAAGAATAAATTGTATATTTACAACAAGTAATATAAGAAAATTAATTATGGAAATATTTTTTATAACATTTATATTTTTAATCGTAATTATAACGTTAATGTCACTCGGTGTTATGCTAATGGGTAAAAATATCAAAGGCAGTTGTGGTGGATTAAACGCAATTTCAGGTAGTGATAAATGTTCTATTTGTAATAAAGATATTGATCCTAATAACCCTCTTATAGATCAACTCAACTGCAAAAGAAATTAAGGCTTTTCAAAAAGTTAATTTGAAAACAACAATAATTAAAAAAGAAATCCCTGAAAGAATTCCGTATAACCAAGATTTCATAACCCAATGGTTACCTTGTTTTTTCCAATTTTCTCTAAAAGCTTTACCCGCAATTATCATAATCAGAAGCAATATAATACCTTCAAATGAAGTATATGAATAATTTTCTAACATATTACCACTAATAATATTTAATTTTATCTAGATCAAATTTCTTTTTTTTGAGTTTCAAAAATATAAATTCCAATGAAAATTAGTGTAAGAGAAATTAAGTGATGAATTTTAAAATCCTCCCCTAAAAAAAGTACAGCTAATAAAGAACTAAATATTGGAACCAAATTTGTATATAAACCTGATCTAGCAGGACCAATTTTTTCAACTCCTTTCATAAAGAAAATTTGTGCCAGAAAAGATGGAAAAATGACAATAACAGCTAAAATGACAACTCCTTTCATGCCAGGTAATACTAGATTATTAGTATAAGTCTCGTAAAGCAGACCTGGCAAAGAACCTAAAAAAGCTACATAGGCAAAAAAGGTCAACAAAGCTAGTGCACCTATTTTAGGTTTTTTCCTTAACCCAACGGCATATACGGCATAGAGCGTACAAGCAAATATCATAATAATATCACCCTTATTAAATTCAAAATTTTTAAGAGTATTAAAATCTCCAGAACTAACAACAACCAACACAGACAAGAAAGTGATTAGAACTCCTATGAGTTGCTTAAAGTTAACTTTTTCATTTAACCAAAACCAAGCAATTATTATTATAAAAGCAGGCATTGTACCTTGTACAATACCTAGATTAATAGCAATAGTATCATGAGCAGCAATATAATAAGAAGAATTGAAACCAGTAAATCCAAATAAACCCATAATCACAAGCCATTTTAACTGTGAATTTAGTATAGACCAAGTTTTTAGTAATTCTTTTCTGCATATTATGGTAAGGATAATTGAAACAAAAAACCATCTCACACTTACTATCAATAGTGGAGACACTTCTCCAACGGCAGCCCTACCTGCAATTGTGTTAAAAGCCCAAAAGAGAGATGTAAGCATTAACAATAAATGAGCGTTAGTTAAAATTTTCATGAAATAAAATTTTTAAGATACCTTGATTATAGTATTGAATAAGATAGTATAACTTGTTAATTAATAAATATAGTAATTATTAATGTTTTCAATTTTATAATCTCGGGAGATAGTATGTCAGACACCCAATACCTTGCAGCAAAAACGATAGATGAAGCTGTTCAAGCTCATAACCAAGCCAACGGTTCTGCTAGATTTTTAGCAGGAGGAACAGATTTATTGGTTCAAATTAAAAGTGGTATAAAAAAACCTAATTTAGTTATAGACGTGAAAAAAATCGTTGAACTAAATAACATTGAAGAAATTTCAGAAAATGAATTTATTGTTGGAGCTTCAGTTTCTGGTGCTAATTTAAACAGAAATAAAAAATTCGCATCATTATGGCCGGGAGTTATCGAAGCTTTTAGATTAATTGGATCAGAGCAGATTCAAGGAAGAGCCTCTTTAGGTGGAAATTTATGTAATGGTTCTCCAGCAGGTGACAGTGTTCCTGCTCTTATTGCTGCGGGTTGTACTGCTATAATAGCAGGCCCTGATGGAAAAAAAGAATTACCAATAGAAGAATTCCATACAGGACCGGGTAAAACTGTTTTAAAGAATGGTGAAATGTTAGTTAGCCTTAAATTTCCTAAAAGAGAAAGTAACTCGTCTGATGCTTATTTAAGAATGACACCAAGAACTGAAATGGACATAGCAGTTGTTGGTTGTGGCGTAAATCTGACATTGGATAATGATATTTGTACGTCTGTTAGAGTTTCTCTTGGAGCGGTTGCACCAACACCCCTTCTAATAAAAGAGGCATCAGATATAATGGTTGGGACTAATCTAAACTCACAAGTCTTAGAAAAAGTAGCAAAAATATGTATGGAATCTTGTAATCCCATTAATGATAAAAGGGGTACAATTGAGTACAGAACAAAAGTTGCTGGCGTATTGTTCAAAAGAGCAACATTAATTGCAATTGATAGAATTAAAGGAAATTAAAATTATGGCAAAAATTCAAGTTTCAACAAAAATAAATAATGAAAACGTCGATTACTTATGTGAACCTCATGATACAATGCTTAATGTATTAAGAAACGAATTAGAATTGACTGGTTCCAAGGAAAGCTGCGGATCAGGAGATTGTGGGTCTTGCAGTATAATTCTTGATGGAGAGCTTGTTTGTTCTTGCTTAATGTTGGCAGCTGAAGCCGAAGGTAGCAATATAGAGACTATTGAAGGAATGTCAGAAGGTGGAAAACTTCATGCATTACAACAAAAATTTTTAGAAAAAGCAGCATTACAGTGTGGAATTTGTACTCCTGGTTTTTTAATGGCTTCGAAAGCTCTTTTAGACCATAACCCCTCCCCGACTGAAACTGAAGTAAGGTTCTGGTTAGCAGGAAACTTATGTAGATGTACTGGTTATGATAAAATTGTTAAGGCTGTTCTAGAAGTAGCAGATGAAATGAAGGAGAAAGCATAATGAATGAGATTAGTAATAAATGGATAGGCAAAAACACAGTTAGACCTGATGGAGCAGAAAAAGTAACAGGACGTGCACAGTATTCATCAGACACAACAATGCCTGGAATGATTTGGGGTCATGTTTTAAGAAGTCCCCATGCACACGCTAAAATAATTTCAATTAATACCAAAAAAGCTGAAGCTTTGGATGGTGTTAAAGCTGTAATCACTTCAAAAGATATAGTAGATTTTCCACTGGATAAGCCTGTTATATTAGGAATACAGGACATGCGCTGGATGTGCAGGAACGTTATGGCTAGGGATAAAGTTTTATTCCATGGACATCCACTGGCAGCTGTTGCAGCAACAACAGAAGCCATAGCTCAAAAAGCTTGTGAACTTATAGAAGTTGAATATGAAGTTTTACCATGGGTAATCGATATTGATGATGCTATCAAACCAGATGCTCCAATTTTACATGATCATATAAAGTTTAATGATAAACCTTCAAATATAGCAGGGACCTTAGAACATAAAAAAGGCAATATTGATGAAGGGTTTGCGCAAGCTGATGTCATAATTGAAAGAGAATTTAAAACAGAGCCAGTGCATCAAGGTTACCTAGAAACTCATTCTTGCTTAGTAAGTGTTGCTGCTGATGGAAGAGCTACTATATGGAGTTCTAGCCAAGGACAGTTTATGGTTAGAGCTATGACCTCTTTTCTTACTGGAATACCACAAAGTAATATTAGAGCCATCCCTGCAGAAATTGGTGGAGGCTTTGGTGGAAAAACAATAGTTTATCTAGAACCTTTAGCTACTGTTTTATCTAAAAAGACTGGTCGTCCAGTAAAAATTATTATGAATAGAGAAGACACTATGAGAGCATCTGGACCAACATCCGGCTCAAAGAGTAAAATAAAAATAGGTGCTACAAAAGACGGTAAGATTGTTGCTGCTCAAGGTACTTATTACCTTCAAGCTGGTGCTTTCCCAGGCTCACCTATTAGAGGCGCAGTTGGATGCTCTCTAGCACCTTATGATATACCGAATGCTCATACTTTTGGATATGATGTGGTATCCAATAGATGTAAAGTTGCTGCATACAGAGCTCCTGGCGCCCCTATTGGCGCTTACGGAGTAGAGTGTGTTTTAGACGAAGTTGCAGAAGCTTTAAAAATGTGTCCGCTTCAATTTAGAAAACTAAATGCTGCAAAAGAAGGCACCGTAGCCGTTCATGGACCAACATACCCTAAAATGGGTTACCAAGAAACATTAGATGCTGCCTTAGAACATCCTCACTATAAAGCTCCATTAGAAAAAAACCAAGGAAGAGGAGTTGCTAGTGGATTCTGGTTTAATGCTGGAGGTGAATCAAGTGCTCAACTTAACATTACAGAAGATGGAAACGTTGTTGTTACTACAGGTCATCCTGACATCGGTGGTTCTAGAGCATCCATTGCTAACATAACTGCTGAGTTATTAGGTATTCATCACGATAGAGTATCAGTATTAATCGGAGATACGGCAACCATAGGATATAGTAATTTGACTGGTGGAAGTAGAGTATTGTTTGCATCAGCAATGGTAGTAACTGAATCGGCCAAAATTGTAATTAAACAACTTAAGCAAAGAGCTGCTAAGATTTGGGGCATTGATGAAGAAGCTATTGAATGGGAAAATGGTGAAGCACGACCAGCAGGTGATAATGCTGGTAAATTTGATCCACTGTCATTAGCTGAATTAGCTGACAAAGCAACTGCTACAGGTGGTCCTATTGGAGCTGGTTATCAAGTTAATACAGAAGGAGCAGAAGGTGGATTTGCAACTCATATTTGTGATGTTGAAGTCGATGTTGACCTTGGAATAGTTAGAGTTAAAAGGTACACATCAATTCAAGATGTTGGAAAAGCTATACACCCTGATTATGTAGAGGGGCAACTTCAAGGTGGATGTGCGCAAGGTATAGGCTGGGCATTAAGCGAAGAATATATCTATAATAAAAATGGTCATTTAGATAATACTGGTTTTTTAGATTACAGAATGCCAGTCTGCTCAGACCTTCCAATGCTAGATACAGTATTAGTAGAAATCCCAAACCCTAAACACCCACAAGGTGTCAGAGGCGTCGGTGAAGTTCCTTTGGTACCACCTTTGGCCGCTATTTCAAATGCTGTTTACCAGGCACTTGGCAAAAGATCTTATAGCTTGCCTATGTCGCCTCCAAAAGTCTTAAAAATAATTGAAGGTTAAGAAAAATTTAAAGTAGTTTTATTATTTGATTAAATTAATTAAATAATAAAACTACAATTCATAAAATAATTTTTTCTTTGCTTTTTTTTAAATTTATAATTTACCAGTGTTGAGTTAATAGAATATTTATTAAGTTTTAGGGTAAATTAAAATATCATTATTAAATTTTTAAATTATCCTAATTTTTTTAAATATTTATTCTTTAAAGTTATTTATAAACAGATAGCTCTATATTTTGTTTTATCAAATTGATATAAATAATGTTTAAGATATACAAGGTAAAAAAGATGAATATTGGACTAGTTGGTCTTGGCTCAATGGGCCTAAATTTAGCAAAAAATATCATATCAAAAAAATACAGAGTTTACGCTTATGAAAAAAATGAAAAAATAATTCATGATTTAAAAAAAAATAAAATCGAAGATCTCTTTTTAAATGAATCCTTAGAAGAAATGTTATCGAAAGTATCTTCTCCAAGAATTATTTTGCTTAGCCTTCCAGCTAATAAAATTGATGAATGTATAAATGAATTAATAGATCATTTAAACCCTCAAGACATTATTGCAGACCTTGGAAACTCTCTTTATTTAAAATCTATAGAAAGATATAATTTATTAAAAAAAAATAATATAAGTTTTTTAGGTATTGGTATCTCAGGAGGCCCTAGAGGAGCAAAGAATGGACCTGCTATTATGGCTGGTGGATGTGAACATGCTTGGGCAAACGTAAAACACATATTTGAAGATATTGCAGCAAAATATGATGATCAAAAAGCTTGTTGTTTTTTTGGAAGCCCAGGTTCTGGTCACTTTATAAAATTAGTACATAATGGTATTGAATACGCCTTAATGGAAGGGTTGGCAGAAATAAGCATCATTTTAAGACAGGCTTATGGAATGAATAATGAAGATCAATCAAAAATTTTTAATGAAATTCTAAAAACAGACGCCTCTTCTTTTCTATTAAAAATTACATCAGAAATTATAAACGCAAAAAACTCTCAAAATGATTACTTTATAAATGATGTTAATAATAAAATAGAACAAAATGGTACAGGTATTTGGACTATAAAAGCAGCCCTAGATCTTGGGGTCAGTATTCCTTCTATATATGAAGCAGTTTCAACCAGGTCAATTTCTAAAAATTTTAACCACAAATCTTTACTTATAGAAAATGATAGCAAAAGCTATTCTAATGAAAAGATAAATAAGGATGAACTTGAAGAAATTATTTTTTTTAATTTTGTATGCTCCCTCTTTCAAGGTCTTAATTTAATAAATGAGTCAAATAAATGGGATTTTTTTAATTATAAAATACAAGATGTTTTTCAGGCCTGGAGTGCTGGTTGTATTTTACAAGGTGAGTATCTCAATTTTGTTTCGCAAAAATTTAAGAATTCTCAAAATTTTAATTTAGATTTTCTTTGTAGTTTGATAGAAGAAAAATGTTCTCTAAATTTAACTTTCCTTAGAAATTTCAATATTAATGCAATAAAACATAAAATCCCCTGCCCCGTTTTATCATCAAATATTGCATATTATGATTTAATTTTTACGAAACATAGAATTGGAGAAACGATTCAATTGCAAAGAAGTTACTTTGGACTTCACCCATTAAAAAATAAAAATAGTGATGAAATAGTTAAACCTTTCTGGACAAAATTATGAGTAAGAAAAAATTTACTTTTTTAATTATGGGAGTAGCTGGTTCAGGAAAAACAACAATTGCCAAAAAACTGTCACAAAAAATTAACGGTTACTTGATAGAAGGCGATGATTATCATAGTAAGCTAAATATTGACAAAATGAGTTCAGGCATACCGTTAAATGATGATGATCGATATGATTGGCTTATGAAAATAAAAAACGAAATATTAAAAAGGGGGAAAACACAAAATCTTGTAGTAACGTGTTCTGCTCTTAAAAAAAAATATAGATCAATACTTGGTGTTCATGATTATACTTTAGTTTATTTAAAAATTAGTAAAAAGACAGCACAAAAAAGAATTAAATCTAGGCAAGGACATTTTATGCCTGATAGCCTAGTAGATAGCCAGTTTGCGATCTTAGAAGAGCCTCAAAATAGTATAATTCTAGATGAGTCATTAAAGGTTGATGAGATGGTTGAAAAACTGATCTCAATCTTTAAAACGGCTAATTAATAGTATGAAAAATGATTTCAATGATAATAAAAACTTCAATGAAAACATAGTTTTTGATGATGAATTTCAATCAATTTATAATAAAATGGAGTTTTCTAACGAGAATATCTTTATAACTGGAAAAGCCGGAACAGGAAAGACTACTTTACTGGAATATTTTCGAATTAATTCAAAAAAGAATTTTGTAATACTTGCTTCAACTGGGATATCAGCTATTAAAGCAAAAGGTAAAACCATCCATTCTTTTTTCCTATTTCCTCCAAGAATATTGATTGATGAAAAAGTTAAAAGATTAAGGGGCAAACTTATTCAAAAAGTTGATACTATATTAATCGATGAATGCTCTATGATTAGATGTGATTTACTGGATGCTATTGATAAATCACTAAGACTTAATAGAAATAGTGAAAAAATTTTTGGAGGAGTTCAAATCATTCTCTTAGGAGATATTTATCAACTTCCACCAGTAATACGAGAAAATGAAAAAGAAGTTTTTAATAATTTTTACCCAAATGGGCAATATTTTTTTCATGCAAATTGCTATGATCAAACTGAAATCAAAACTTATGAATTATCAAAGGTATTTAGGCAAAAAGACAAAAATTTTATAAATATTTTAAATAATATTAGAATTGGTAATATAAATAATTCAGACCTATTAACTCTAAATAATAAAATAATTGACCAAAACTCCAACGTTCCCTTCGAAACAATAATTTTATCACCAACTAATAGGAAAGTTGATGAAATAAACAATGTTAACCTTCAAAATATTGAGAGCGAGACATTTTCGTACAGATCAATTGAAACTGGGGACTTTAAAGATAAACCAGCTGATGAAATTCTTGAATTAAAGGTTGGAGCTCAAGTAATGTTAATCAAGAACGATAATAAATCGCCTAAAAGATGGGTAAACGGATCTATAGGAATAATCACTGATCTATCAAATGATAGTATTCAAGTAAAAATTAAAAATAAAATTCATAAAGTAAATAAAGATACTTGGGAAAAATTTGATTATTTAATAAAAAATGACAAAGTAACTCATGAAGTAGTGGCTACATTTACACAATACCCAATTAAGCTAGCATGGGCTGTTACCATCCATAAAAGTCAAGGTCAAACGTTTGAAAAAGCGATAGTTGACCTAGATAAAGGTTCGTTTGCATACGGCCAAACTTATGTTGCATTAAGTAGAGTAACCTCTTTAGAAGGTTTGTTTTTAACAAGAGCAATAAAACCATCAGATATAACATTTCAAGAAAATATAAGTTTTCTTTAATCAATCTAGTCTTAATTTTTTTTCTCTGTAAGCTATCAAAATTCCTGAAATCGCAATAAAAGCCATTCCAATCAAATTCAATAAAGTAGGCCATACATCAAAAAAAAGTTTGCCCCAAATTGTAGCAAAAAATAAATATGAATAATCCATTGGAGCAAGCCAACTACTCTCTGCCGTTTGATAAGCTTTAGCTAATAGAATATTTCCAGTAATATTTAAGATAGAACAAGAAAAGCAAAAAGTAAAAACCACAAAGGTTAATACTGGCCATCCAACAAAAACAAATGGAGCAGATGTCTGAAAAAATGTATTAGCATAAATAAATTCAAAAAATATTACTCCAAGTGAAGCTGATAAAAAAAACATTACGCCCACAGCTAAAGTAAGAGACATAACAGATTCTTCTCTACAATATTTTCTTATTATAATAATATTACAGGCAAAGAAAAAACCAGCCATTATTGGTAAGATTTGTAAAATTGTAAAGTTTACTGACCAAGGCTCTAAAATAAACAAAGCACCTGAGCTACCAATAAAAAGAGCAAAAATTCTCCATATTCCTATCCTCTCGTTAAGAAAAAAAATGGCTAAAAAGGAAACAAAAATTGGAAAAGTATATAACCCTGCAGCCATTTGGGTAAAACTTAACTTTGGCGACGCTGCAAAAAAACAAAACATACAAGTCGTCATCATAAGTGCTCGAAAATATACTGGTTTCCAATTTTTAGGAAAAAGAATAGGAACTCCATTTGTGAGCTTTGCTAACAAAAAAAGTAATAAAATATTACCAATAGATCTTATAAATTGAAGTTGCCAAAAACTTGTTTGGCTAGCCATCAATTTGATTAGGCTATCTTGTAAAGATAGAATTATGACACCTATAATTAACATAACCAGTGAAGTGAAGGGACTATCTTTTATCTGTGGGTTAAAAAAATCTAACTTCAATATTCAACAATCAATATATAGTTTAAAAAAAGGTTTTCTTATATAACCGCTCTATTTTTTCTTTATACAAAGTATAAATTTTATATCTTTTTATCTTAAGAGTTGGAGTTAACAAACTGTTTTCAATTGTAAAATTTTTATCAAGAACTATGAATTTTCTTATTTTTTTTGTTTGAGACAAGCCTTCATTTATATGATTAACAATTTTTTGAAAATTATCTGTTAAATTATTAGGATTATATGAATTGGTATTTAATAAGTTTTCATTTGGTACAATCAAAGCTATCAAAAAAGGTCTGTTGTGACCATAAATGATAGCTTGTTCAACTTCTTCATAAGATAATAATAAATTTTCAATAGGAACTGGAGCAATATTTTCACCACCTGAATTAACAATCATTTCATTTATTCTTCCAGAAATTTTAATATATCCATCTTCATCTATTGAGCCTAAATCACCTGTATGAAGCCAGCCATTAATTATTGTTTTATTAGTATTATTTTTATCATTCCAATATCCCTTCATAAGAGATTCACCTCTTACAATTATTTCATTTTCTTTTGATAATTTAACCTCTAAACCTTTTATAGGCACCCCCACAGTATCAATTTTTATTTTATTAATTGGATTACATGATATCAGAGGAGAACATTCAGTTTGTCCATAACCTTGTAAAATATTTATACCTAAAGAATGAAAAAACAAACCTATCTGTTCATTTAATGCGGCTCCACCTGAAATGAAGGCTTGTAAATTACCTCCAAATTTTTTTTGGAATTTTTTTCTGATAATTATTTCTAAAATATAATTTTGTAAATTTTCAATTATACTTAAATTAAACCCTTTAAACTTTTTTGTGCCGAGTTCTATTGTTTTAGAAAATAATTTTTGAACAATTTTGTTCTGATTTAAAAGCTGATTATTAATTTTTTTGTATAAAACTTCATAAAGTCTTGGAACAGCTGTCATTAAAGTAGGTTTCACAGCCAACAAGTCATTGACTATTTGATCACGGTTATCATTGAAATAAATTTCAGCACCAATGAAGATTGGTAAGAAAAAACCTGCTGTATGTTCATATGCATGAGAAAGAGGAATAATAGATAAAAATTTATGATTTTTGACTTTTATTTCTTTTACTAACTCATTTGCTCCAATGATATTTGAAATTATAGATCCATGAGTAAGCATAACACCTTTAGGCTGACTGCTGGTCCCAGAAGTATATATTATACAAGCAACGTCATTTTTTTTAATTTTTTGAATACTTTCTTGAACTAATTTTTGTTTATTTTTAATTTTTAAACCTAGTCTTATTAAGTCATTATATGTATAGAAATTTTGTTTAAATTTAAATTTTTTTGATTTTTTGATTTCATCTACACAAATCACATACTTTATATTATTTAAGGTTGGTAATATTTTTTCTATAAGTGATAATAATTTAGAGTTTATGAAAATTATTGATGTTTTAGAGTGAGATAATAGATATGAGATCTCTTCTTCATTACTAGTAGTATAACCAGGCACTGTTATTGCGCCTAAAGAGATAATGGCTAAGTCAATCACGCACCATTTATAACTATTATCTGCAATGATAGATATTTTATCATTTTTCTTAACGCCTATTTCATTCAAACCCGAGACTAAATTTAGAATAAGATCACTTGTTTCATGCCAAGATACATGTTTCCATTCACCATCTTTTTTAAAACCAAACAAATTTCTATCACTAAAAGATAAAGAATTTTTAAAAAAAATTTGGGGTAAATTATTCATAACAGCCTTAGAGTTTTTTCTATATTATAAGCATATATTAATATGAACTAATATTTATATTTAAAAGATAATTGTATTTTGACAAAATATTGTATGTTTTTAACTTTATATAGCTGGGAGTTATAATAATTTATAAAATTGTTTTAGTATTAACCTTTGCTGTAATTTTGATTTTAGGAATAAAAATGTTAAAAAATCCTATTAGCATTAAAAGTGATTTTGATCCTAATTTGATCAGCTTAAATATTAATGAATACTTAGAAAAGTCAGAACAGCAATTTTCTGATATTATACAGGGTGTTTCAAAAAAAATTATTTGGGCTAATAAAACAAATACCAAAACACCAATATCATTAGTTTATATTCATGGATTTACAGCCTCCTCAGAGGAGGTTCGTCCTTTACCTGACCTAATAGCTAAAGACATAAATGCAAACCTATACTATACAAGATTATCGGGACATGGCAGAACTTCAAATGCCATGGTAAATTCCTCTATACAAAATTGGATGAATGACTTACATGAAGCAATTGAAATTGGCTCAAGAATTGGTGAGAAAGTAATAATTCTTTCATCATCAACCGGCGGCACAATAAGTGTTACTTCTGCATTAAATAAAAAACTTTCTAGTAAAATTTTAGGTTATATTTTTATATCACCTAACTTTGGAATTAATAATAAATTGGCAAGTCTAATTGCTTTCCCATTTTCTGAATACTGGTTACAATTAATCCTCGGCAAAACAATGAAACACAGTCCTAGAAATGAAAATAACAAAAAATATTGGACAATGTCATATCCTACAAACGCTCTAATTCCAATGGTGAGATTAGTCAATGAAGTTAATAATAAAGATTTTAGTAATGTTAACAAACCTGCACTATTTTATTTTTCAATGGAAGATAAAGTAGTAAATCCTCAGAAGATAAAAAAATTTATATCTGGATGGGGTGGAAAAAGAACAATAACAATTGTTAAACTTTCAAAAGATGATGATAAGTACTCACATGTTTTAGCTGGCTCTATAATTTCCCCTAACCAAACACAGCAAGCAAGAAAAACAATGGTAAATTGGATTGAAAGTTTGAATTAGATAAAAATTTAAAAGAAATTTATTGGTGATCCCTACGAGATTCGAACTCGTATTGCCGCCGTGAAAGGGCGGTGTCCTAACCATTAGACGAAGGGACCACTTAAATAAGTTATTAACTTTAATTTAATTAAAAATCAAGCCTCATCTGAACAAATGATATCATCTAGCATTAATTCTACAGATTTACTATTGTTCCAAGTATCAATAATAAGGCTTCCCAAAAAATTGAAGTTTTTATTTTCAAAATCATACAAAACCTTATCTAAACTACTATTTAAAAGATTAAATTTTTTAACCTTTAATTTTTTTGAAGAACCATCATTAATATAAAATGAGGCATGCTCATTATTAAAACCAAATCTTCTTAAAGATGAAATTTTAGCGTTAGGTATAATGAATTTTGGTTCTTCCATCTCTGATCCCCATGGCCCCAATAATTCTAACCAATCGGCTAATTCATGAGTACAAGCTGAAACTGGTATAACAGATGATGCAATAAAAGAAGCTCTTGGAATTCCATCACTTAAAAAATCATTAACTTTTTTATTAATGTAATCGTTAAGGTTACTAATTTGTGTTTCCTCAATTGTAAAGCCTGCTGCCATATCATGACCTCCACCAGAACTTATTATTTTAAGTTTTAGAGCTTCTAGTATTATTTTACCTAATGGAATTCCATAAACAGATCTTCCCGAACCTTTACCTATACCCCTATTATTTATTGAAATTATACAAACTGGTCTGTTGTATAATTCTTTCATTCTGCCAGCAACTATTCCAATTATACCTTCATGAAAATCTATACCACTTATTACTATTGCACTCGGTATAATTTTATTATTTTCAAGGATAAGTCTTTCAATTTTACCGATAACTTTTTTTTCTAATTCACTAGTTAAAAACCTTCTCTTATTATTAAGATCATCTAGCCTAGCTGCATATTCGATAGTTTTATTTTCATTTGTTTCTTTTAAAAGATTAACACCTAATTGACTGTTACCAATTCTTCCACCTGCATTTATTCTTGGACCCAGTGAAAAGCCTAAAGATTGCGTATTAGGTTTTGAACTTAATTTACTTACATCTGATAAAGCTTTAAGACCAAGATTTTCTCTTTTCATCATTATTGACAAACCTTGTTTAACAAATGCTCTATTTAATCCTTTTAGAGGAACAACATCACAAACAGTTCCCAAGGCAACAAGGTCTAAAAATTTCATTAAATTAGGTTCTTTTTTCTTTGAAAAGAAACCTCTATTTCTTAATTCTCTATTTAATCCAATTAAAAAAATAAAAACTACACCTGCAGCACACAAATCTTCAAAACCTTTTTGGGTATCACTTCTTTTAGGGTTAATAATTGCATATGCTGGTGGTAAAACTTGATCTGGTATATGATGATCTATTACAATCAAATCAAGATTTACTTTGGTCATTGCCTTTAAAGGTTCAAAAGAAGAAATGCCACAGTCTACAGTAATAATTAACTCTGACCCTTTATCATAAAGAGACTTTAATGCCTGTTCATTTGGTCCATACCCCTCTAAAAACCTATCTGGAATATGAATATAGGTTTGGCAACCACAATCTTCTAAGTAACTTGAAATCATGGCAGCTGAAGTTGCACCATCAACATCATAATCTCCAAATATTCCAATAGGTCGAGATTTTATAATTTCATCAGCAAGTCTTTTCGCACCTTTTTCCAAGTCTTTGAATAGATATGGTTCGGGTAACAAATTCTTAAGTTTGGGTTTAAAAAAATTATCAAAATTATTTATGTCAATGCCCTTAAACATTAAATAAGGTGATATAAATTGTGGTACATCATGTTTTTGAAACAAATAATCAGAGAATCTTTTAGTAAAATCGTCTGATACAATTAGGTGCCAATCAGCATTGCTGATAGAGGGAGTTTTATTGAAAATTACAGTTCTAGACAATTTTTCATCTTTTTGAATTCAAGAATAAATACTTAGACATAATGGCTCAGAAATCACCCCATCTAATTCAATGATTTTATTTAATGCTTTTTTCAAAATATTATTTTCAGCTTCATGAGTGATAATTATTAAATCTGCAGTTTTATCTTTTTGATTTGATTTTTGAATAAAGCTTTCAATCGATAAGTTGTTGCTTTTAAATATAGATGTTAAATCAGCAAGAACACCAGATTTATCAATAACGTTTAATCTTAAGTAAAACTTATATTTTTCTGTATAAGGTACTGTTTTAAAATTATTTTTTAATTCATTTGCCGGTCGGCCAAATGAATTAAACTTTGTATTGTTAGCGCAATCTACTATATCAGCAAGGACTGCAGAAGCTGTAGGTTTTCCTCCTGCACCTGGGCCACTGATCATAACGTTACCAGCTAGATTAGATTTAACTTGAACTGCATTTGTAACACTTGAAACGCTTGAAAGACCATAATCTTTAGGAATGAGCCATGGCTCTACTGAACAAAATAAATTTTCATCACCATTAGTGTTAGTAATAAGTTCAGTATTACCTAGTAATTTAATTTTAAAACCAAGCTCGTCACAGTAAGCAATATCATTTAGTGTAATATTTCTTATACCTTTAATTGAGAGATCATTAATATTTGGCATTTTACCATAAGCAAGGCCAGATAATATAACTGTTTTATGAGCAGCATCAATTCCATCAATATCAAAAGAAGGGTCCGCTTCAGCATACCCATTTTTTTGAGCCTCAGCTAATACATCATTAAATCCTTTTTGTTCTTTTTCCATTTCAGAAAGAATATAATTTGCAGTACCGTTTAATATGCCTGTTAATTTCTGAATGTCATTAGCTATTAGACCCTCTCTAATTAGCTTCAATATAGGAATTCCACCTGCTACAGATGCTTCAAAAGAAAAAAACAAATCATTTTTTTCTGCCAAAACAGCCAACTCCTTGCCGTATTTGGCAATAAGAGCTTTATTAGCTGTTATTAACCCCTTTTTGTTTTGCAATGACATAAAGCATAAATCTTTTGCAACCCCCTCATCACCACCTATTAATTCTACAATTAGGTCAATATTTGGATTTGAGATCATTTGAATTGGGTCATCATAAAAATCAATATTATTAATATTAACTTTTCTTTTCTTATTTTTTGATCGTGCTGAAACAGCAATTAATTCAATATTAAAAAGATTTTCTTGAACTCTAAAACCATTAATAACTTGGTAAGCAACCTCTTCTCCAACATTACCAAGTCCTGCAATTCCTATTTTAATTGAGTTCATCATATTTATCCTTTTAGTATTCAATTAACTTATAGAGTAAATTTTAAATAAAAAAAAGGTGTGACAAGCACACCTTCTAATATAATTATTTTTACTTACGTTATCTTTTAGAGAATTGAAAACTTTTTCTAGCTTTCGCTCTACCGTATTTTTTACGTTCCACAACTCTAGAATCTCTTGTTAACATACCAGCAGCTTTTAGTGGCTTTCTCAAATCTGGCTCAAAAAGACTTAGCGCTCGGCTTAATCCATGCCTAACAGCGCCAGCTTGACCAGAAAGACCTCCACCCTTAACAGTTGCAATAACATCAAATTGATCTTTTCTTTCCGCAATATCAAATACAAAGTTTAATTGCATTTGTAAAACTGGTCTAGCAAAGTATTCAATCATTTTCTTTCCATTAACTGTGATACTTCCTGTTCCCCTTTTTACCCAAACTCGGGCTGTTGATTCTTTTCTTCTTCCAGTTGCGTATGATCTACCAAGAGAATCTATTTTAGGTTCACTTTGAACATCTGGTTGATCAGAATCATTTAATTTGGATAAATCACTTAAGTTATTAATATCTTTATTTTCTTCAGTCATTTTTAAACCCTTAACTATTCTTTCTGTTCATAGATTTTACATCTAGAACTTTAGGTGATTGCGCTTCATGAGGATGTGTATTTCCTGAGTAAACATGGAGTTGCCTCATAACTTGACGGCCTAAAGGACCACGAGGTATCATTCTTTCAACAGCCTTTCGAATGACACGGTCAGGGAAACGGCCATCAAGAATTTTGTCGGCTTTTCTTTCTTTTAATCCACCAGGATAACCAGTATGCCAATAATATGTTTTTTGTGTTCTTTTATTACCCGTTAATAAAACTTTTTCACAATTGATAACTATAACATTATCTCCACAAGCCATATGAGGAGTAAATCCCACTTTATGCTTTCCCCTAAGTCTATTAGCGATGATTACTGCCAGACGCCCTAATACTAGACCTTCTGCATCTACCACAAACCAGTCTTTATTAATATCACTAGGTTTAGCTGAAAAAGTACCTTTTAAAGCCATTTTAAATCCTTTAAGTTGTAGTTATTAAATAATTATAAATTTAACTTTTTTTATCTTTATTATTAAAATTAGTCAACATAATTATAAATAAAAAAACTTATATATTTCAATAGTTTAACGTATTGAGTATAATAATACCACATTTCAATAGCTTAATATTTAAAAAAACTTATGTTATAAAACTTATTGTAAAACATAGGAATTTAGGATTAATTAATAATTAAAAATTTTATGCTGGATTGTTAAATGGATATAACGGACGATTTCAAAAATATTTTAAAAATTGTTACTGATAGTAAAGAGCTTGGCTACAAGGAATACAAAAAAGCTTTTGAAATCATAATGTCTGGCAAAGCAACTGATGCACAAATTTCATCTTTTTTAACTGCAATCAAGATGCAAGAGCATAACCCTACAGTCATTGCAGCAGGAGCTGAAATTCTTCGAGAAAAGTGTTTAAGAATCTCTTCTAAAGAAAATACTGTTGATGTAGTTGGTACAGGTGGAGATAATCTAGGGACATTAAACATATCAACAGCAGTATCATTTGTATTATCTGGAACCGGCGTTTCTGTTGCAAAACATGGAAATTATGCAGCAAGCTCTAAATCAGGTGCAGCTAATGTTCTCAAAGCATTATCTGTAAATATTGACTGCGAGATTAATGCTGTTAGCAAATGCCTTGAAGAAATTGGTATTTGTTTTTTATTTGCCCCAAAGCATCATACGGCAATGAAATATGTAGGTAAAATTAGACAAGAGTTAGGGATTAGGACTATTTTTAATTTACTTGGACCATTGTCAAATCCCGCTTTTGTAAAAAAACAATTGCTAGGGGTATATGATAAATCATTAATTATTCCATTTGCGGAGTCCCTTAGAACTTTAGGGTCAACTAATGCCTGGATAGTTCATGGTAGTGATGGTTTAGATGAAGTATCTATTACTGGAGAAACTTATTGCGCTGAATTAAAAAATGGATCAATAAATGAATTTTCTATACTGCCATCTGATATAGATCTTCCACTTGCAAATATTAGTGAGATTATTGGTGGTGAACCAGAAGAGAATGCAAAAAAAATTCTAGAATTATTCAATGGTAAAAAAAATGCTTTTAGAAATGTCGTAATTTTAAATACAGCATCGGCATTAGTAGCCACTGGAAATGCAAGTAGCCTAGAAGAAGCTGCTTTAATGTCTATTAAATCACTAGATGAAGGTCAAGCATTGCTTAAACTAGAAAAGTTAATTGAGTTGACAAATGCTTAAGGTACAAAATTACTATGACAACTAAATTGCAAGAAATTATAAATTATAAAAAAGAAGAATTTTCTTATAGAAAAGAACACACTGACGAATATAAGCTAAATTTATCTATTGACAAACAAGAGAAACCAAGAGGTTTTATAAAAAAACTTAATAATTTAAAAAAATTAAATCTCATAGCTGAAATAAAAAAAGCATCTCCAAGCAAAGGTTTGATCAGAAAAGATTTTGATCCTGTTGAGTTAGCAGTGTGTTATGAAAATGGAAACGCCTCATGCTTATCTGTATTAACTGATGAAAAGTATTTTCAAGGCCATAATTCTTATATAAGTCAAATAAAAAGTAATGTTAAACTTCCAATTTTGAGGAAAGACTTCATGGTAGATCCATGGCAGATCAAGGAATCAAGATCTTTAGGAGCAGATTGTATTCTTTTGATAATGGCTGCATTATCTCTAGATGAAGCACTCTTGTTAGAAAACGAAGCCATGGATTATGGTATGGATGTATTAGCAGAAACACATACTATTGAAGAAATTCGTATGGCTAACAAGCTAAAAACTAAATTAATTGGAATCAATAACAGAAATTTAAAGACTATGGAAGTCGACATAAATACATCATTAACACTTAAAAAATATATCGACCCAAACAAAATAATAGTTGCAGAAAGTGGTCTAAAAAATCATGCTGACTTGTTGCTATTTAAAAAAAATAATATTCATAATTTTTTAATTGGAGAAAGTTTAATGAAAGAACAAAATCTAACCCTAGCAACAAAAAAATTATTAGGACTATCAAATTGAAACAAGATAAATTGACCCACTTTGATGAAGATGGAAACCCTTCAATGGTTGACATTAACTCAAAAAACATGACTAAGAGAGTTGCTATTGCATCTGGTAAAATCAAAATGCAATCAGAAACTCTAAAAAAAATACTAAACATCAAAATTAAAAAGGGTGATGTTCTTACCATAGCCAAAATAGCTGGAATAATGGCAGCCAAAAAGACAGAACAATTAATTCCCTTATGTCACTCTATTCCATTGTCTTACGTCAATGTTGACCTGAGCCCTGATACAAAGAATTCATGTGTGAATATAAGGGCAGAAGCCTCTTTAGTTGGAAAAACTGGCGTGGAAATGGAAGCGTTTACAGCTGTTACAATAGCATCGTTAACAATTTATGATATGTGCAAAAGTATTGATAGGGAAATGGTAATATCTGACATAAAACTGATTCATAAATCTGGCGGTAAGTCTGGAGAATTTAATGCCAAAGTCTAATTTACTCTCATTAGACGATGCAATTGAAAAAGTTAAATTAAATTTCAATCAGATCAGTTCAGAAGATGTTTTTTTAGAGAACGCACTTGGACGATGCCTAGCTGAACCTGTGATTAGTAAATTAGACAACCCTCAATACGATGTGTCGTCAATGGATGGTTATGCAATTAATTATAAAAGTTATTTAAAAATCAAAAATCAAATCAATAAAAAATTTAAAATCGTGGGTGAATCCTCAGCTGGCACACCGTTTAATAAGAAAGTAAACGAATTTGAAACTGTTAGAATTTTTACGGGTTCTAAAATCCCATCTGGATGCAATACTGTTATTATTCAAGAAGATGTTACAATTTCTAAAGATAAAAATTTCATTGTTTTAAATGCTGAACTAACAGAGAACCAACATGTTAGAATAAAAGGTTTAGACTTAGAAAAAAATAAAAAAGTATATGACAAAGGCACAATTATTAGAGCTCGTCATTTGGGTTCTATTGCTATGACAGGTCAAGTTTGGCTAAATGTGACAAGAAAACCAATTATTTCTATATTATCAACGGGAAACGAAATATCGAAAGTTGGGGAACAATTAAGTAAAGACCAAATACCCAGCGGTAATAACCTCATGATTGCTGCAATGATAAAAGAATTTGGAGGTCTTCCAAGAATTTTACCAATTGCAAATGATAATTTTTTACATATATACAACACTTTAAAAAATGCCCTAGATAGTGATTTGATTGTAACGACTGGAGGTGTGTCGGTTGGGAAATACGACCTTATTCAAAAAGCTCTTTTAAAATTTAAAAATAATAAGATTAATTTTTGGAAAATTGCTATGAGGCCTGGGAAACCGCTTTTATTTACACATATTGAAAACACACCTGTAATTGGTCTTCCCGGGAACCCCGTTTCTTCAGGTGTTTGCTGCATGATTTTCGTTAACATTGCAATAAGAAAAATGTTAGGTCTAAACAATGATTTTCCAATGTATGACCAAGCTATCTTAGAAGGAGAATTAGGGCCTAATGACCATCGATTTGATTTTGTAAGATCTAATTTAATTAACGATAATGGTGTTGTTAAGGTAAAACCTATTAAAAAACAAGATAGTTCAATGATAACTAATTTTTCACAATCTGATTGCTTAATTGCAAGGAAGCCCCACGACATAAGCAAAAATGAAGGTGATAAAGTTGATATCTTAAAATATCCAAATAACATATAAAATTCTTTACTTTTTTCACTTCTAATGTTAGAACAAAATAGCAACATAAGAGGTTTTAATGTTAACACTTAAACAAAATCAATTATTAAGTTTTCTGATAAAGCGTATTGAGGAAAATGGAGTCTCACCATCATACGAAGAGATTTGTAAGGAGTTATCCTTAAAATCTAAGTCAGGCATTCATAGAATTGTTAAATCTCTTGAAGAACGAGGGTATATTGAACGTCTAGAAAACAGAGCTAGAGCAATAGCTCCAAAAAAAAATACTAACGGACAACCTTACATTACAAACATAATAGATCTTAATAAAAAGTTCAGTGATTTAAAAAATAAAAATAATTCAATTGAAAATGATGTAAACCTTAAAAAAGTTCCTCTCCTTGGTAAAATAGCTGCAGGCACGCCTATTGAAGCTATATCCAACTATGACAATTTCATAGAAATTCCAACAAATTATTCTTTATCTAATGATAGTTATGCATTAACCGTAGAAGGCGATTCTATGATTGATGAAGGTATTTTAGATGGTGATGTTGTAATTATAGATAACAAAGTAGAAGTAAAAAATGGTGATATTGTAGTTGCGTTAATTGACAAAGAAGAAGCTACCCTTAAAAAATTAAGGAAAAGAGGCGACAGTATCGCCCTTGAGCCAGCTAACAAAAACTACAAGACACAAATATATGGGCCAGATAGAGTAACAATCCAAGGAAGACTTAAAACTCTTATAAGAGAATATTAATAGACTTGTTTTAATGTCTTTTAAAATCAACTAATATATATAGATCATATAATTTAATTTTAAGAGAAGTAATTTGGAAGTTGTTACTAGATTTGCGCCCTCACCCACAGGATACTTACATATTGGTGGGGCTAGAACTGCCATTTTTAATTACCTTTTTGCAAAAAAGCATAATGGAAAATATTTAGTTAGAATAGAGGATACAGACCAAAAAAGATCTACAAGTGAAGCTGTAAAAGCAATACACGATGGGCTAAATTGGTTAAAGATTAATACTAACGAAAAAATTGTTTATCAATCGTCACGCTTAAATTCACATACTAAAATAGCTTATGAACTTTTAGATAAAGGCTGTGCCTACAAATGTTACCTCAGCAATGATGAGCTTCAGGATCTACGAATTAAAAGTAGAGAAAATGGCATACCAATAAAATCACCCTGGAGAAATAAATCAGTTAACAAACCTGATAAAGAGTTTGTTATCAGACTTAAAATGCCATCAGAAGGCACAACAGTTATTAATGATATTGTGCAAGGAGAAATATCAGTTCAAAACGAGATATTAGATGATATGGTAATATTGAGGTCAGATAAAACTCCTACATATATGTTGTCTTCTGTAGTAGATGACTACGAGATGGCTGTTACTCATATAATTAGAGGGGATGATCATTTAAATAACGCATTTAGACAAATCCAAATAATAAAATATATGAACTGGAAAGAGCCTTATTATGCTCATATACCTCTAATACATGGGACTGATGGCTCTAAATTGTCTAAAAGACATGGAGCAACAAACGTGTTTGAATACCATAAAATGGGTTACACAAGTGATGCAATGTTTTCCTATTTACTTCAACTAGGTTGGTCTTCAAGTAATGAGGATAATTATGAATATTCTAAAGCAGTAGAATTATTTACTCTAGAAAAAATAAATAAATCACCATCTAAATTTGATATTAAAAAACTGAATAATATAAATAGTAAATTTCTTAACAATATGGATGTTAATGAAGTATATGATTTAATCTGTAAAAGTTTTAATCTTAATTTGGAAAATACTCAAAAAAATAGGCTTAAAGGACTATTACCTGAGTTATTAAAAAGGGTTAATGTTTATACTGAAATAAGGGATGATATAGAATGGATTGTAAATGAAAGTTTTATTTGTACAGATAACGATCATCAAAAAATATTAAACGCAAATTTAACTATATTAAATGAAATAAGTTTGTTATTAGATAGCTGTTCATGGACAAAAGACAATATTAATTCAACTTTAAAAAATTATATTATAAATAAAAATCTTAAATTTAAAGAGATTGGTTACCCTCTGAGATTAGCTTTAACAGGGAAAATAAATTCTCCTGATTTGGTCTCAGTTATCTACGAACTTGGTTGTACAATCGTAACAAATCGATTAAATTACCAATATTAAATAAATAGAATCTTAAATGTTTTATAGGTAAAAATATGTCTGAAAATAAAATAGTCTTCAAAGGTAAAGAATTAGAATTAAATACTTTGGAAGGTACAGTTGGGCCTTCTGTTTTAGATATAAGATCATTATACAGTGATTTAGGAGTTTTTACTTATGATCCAGGTTATGGGTCAACTGGATCATGCGAGTCTGGTATAACATTCATTGATGGTGAACAAGGTATATTATTACATAGAGGTTATCCAATAGATCAACTGGCAGAAAAAAGTAGTTTTTTAGAAGTTGCCTATCTTTTATTGAATGGTGAATTACCCAAAAAACCAGAAAAAGAAGAATTTGAAAATGCTATCACTCTGCACACAATGGTTCATGAACAAATAATCAATTTTTATAGGGGTTTTAGACGTGATGCACATCCAATGGCAATCATGGTTGGCGTTGTTGGTGCATTATCTGCTTTTTACCCAGATTCAACTAATATTAATGATCCTTATGAAAGATTAGTAGCTTCCCGAAGACTTATAGCTAAAATCCCAACAATTGCAGCGATGGCGTATAAATATTCACTAGGACAGCCGTTTAATTATCCCCAAAATGACTTAAATTATGCAGAAAACTTTTTACATATGTGTTTTTCAGTACCAGCAGAAAAATACAAAATTGACCCTATAATAGCAAAAGCTATGGATAAAATTTTAATTTTACACGCTGATCATGAACAAAATGCATCTACATCTACAGTTAGAATTTCTGGATCTTCAGGAGCAAACCCATTTGCCTGCATAGCTGCTGGAATAGCCTCATTATGGGGTCCTGCACATGGTGGTGCAAATGAAGCAGTTTTAAAAATGTTATCTGAAATTGGAGACGTCAAAAATATTGACGAGTATATCAATAAGGCCAAAGATAAAAATGATCCATTTAGACTATTTGGTTTTGGACATAGAGTTTATAAAAATTATGATCCAAGGGCATCTGTAATGAGAGTGTCTTGCCATGAAGTATTAGATTTATTAGGCATTAAAAATGAACCATTATTAGAAATAGCTATGGAATTAGAAAAAATAGCTCTTAATGATGAATATTTTATTGAAAAAAAGCTATATCCTAATGTTGACTTTTATTCAGGTATAATTTTAAAAGCCATGGGATTTCCTACTGATATGTTTACTGTTCTTTTTGCTGTAGCAAGAACTGTCGGTTGGGTTGCTCAATGGAATGAAATGATAACTGATCCAGTTCAAAGGATCGGTAGACCTAGACAATTATATACTGGTTATCCAAAAAGAGATTTTGTTAATCTTAATAAAAGATAGTTAATAATTATACGAATTAATTATGTTAACAATTTTAGAGCTGGAATTTTTTGAAAAATTAAATTTTGAAATATCATCATAATTCATTAATTTTATAATTTTATTAGAGTAATTATTAAATAGAATTTGTTTCTTTTCTATATCGTCAATATATTTAGTTAGCAATTTACTAATATCATCCCCTTTACATTTTTCTTGAAATAGAAATGGTACAACATTCTCACCTAATAAAAAATTCGGAAGTATAACATTTTTAAAGTTTACTAATAATCTTCCAATTGTAGCACTTAAAATATCTGTTTTATAAATTGCTATAGTAGGTATTTTAAATAATACAAGCTCAAGAGTAACAGTCCCACTGCAAGCAATTGCAATGTCTGCATAATTTAACAAATCGTAATTTTCTTGGAGAACAACTACTTTAATATCATTTTTAATTTTAAGATTCTTTAATTTATTTGTAACGTCTTTAAAATGTAAACTTGTAGTTGGTATTATCCAGTCAATTTTATATAATTTAGAATCAAAGTTTTTTATTAAGGATATAAATTCAGGTAATATATATTTTATTTCTGTATCTCTACTTCCAGGTAAAAGAAGGCATTTCAGTCTTTTACGATCTTTAAATTTAACATTTTTTTTTAGTAATTCATTATTAGACTTACTTAATTTTAAAAATTTCTCAATAACGGGGTTACCTAGATAATTACATTCTACGCCTAAGCTTTTAAAAACTTCTTCTTCTTTTTTAAATAGACAAAACAAACCATCATGTAAATTTTTCCATTTCTTACTTCTTGATTTCCCATAAGCCCAAATTGTAGGAGGCACAAAATGAATTAATGGGCATTTAAAACTTTTTCCTATGAATGATTTTTTTAGATTTCTTGCTAATTCATATGAAAAACCTTTTGTGTCTATAGTAATAACAACAATCGGCTTTTCAAAAAAAATAAGTTTTGTAATTTCATTTACATAGTTTTTAAGTTTTTTGTAATTATTTAAGAAATTTAAGAAGCCAATTATATTAAAATCATTCATTTTATATTTAGACTTTAGTCCTTCTTCTATCATCAAAGGACCTCCAATACCAAAAAAGGTTATTTTTTCATCAATAAGCTTTAAACCTTTCATTACAGATGAACCTATGTAATCACCAGATGCCTCTCCAGCTAATATAAAAACTTTTTTTTCTTTGTTTGTCATAAAAGAATTCTTTTGCCGTATAGTTTATATTGACGAAACACAAAATTGTGATTTAGATAACAACGATTTAATTTCTTTGCAGTCAACAACAAGGGTTCCATCAGATGATATGACAATAGAGCTTAAACCAGCGTTAATACATTTTTTAACAGTCTCTAAACCTATAACTGGTAAATCCATATTTTTACTTTGTCCTATTTTGGGTATTTTTATTAAAACAGGAGCAAAATCGTTTAGATTTTTATTATTACTAATTAAATCTTTAACTCTATTTATCATTGAATCGGTTCCTTCAAGTCCCTCGATTGCATAAACTAAATTATTACTTACAACCAATGACTGACCAACGTCATATTTTGAAATAGTATTTAGTAAATCAATACCAAATTCAGAGCTTTTTATTACATACTGTTTAAAATTTAATTTAGAGAAATTATTTCCATAGAAACCCTTAGGAAGAAAGCAATCTTTAAAAATTGAATATATTGGTAAAATTTTAAAACCATTTTTTTGGAAAAAGGTTTCAATTATTTTTAGTGCTTTATTATCTCCAACAGATAAAATCTCACTAATCATTCCATAAACTTTAATATCTTGAGACATTCCTAAGTTATTGGGCCTTTTAATTTTTCCTGCAAAAACAATATGAGTAACTTCATTCTCATTTAGAGTTTTTATCCATTCATCAGGATTTAATAATGAAACTGTCTTAGAAGAGTTTTTAAAAGATTTAGAATTTGAAAACCCATCTATACACATTACAAATATCTTTGGGTTTTCTCTAGCTATATATAACGGTAAATCACCACTACCAGCAATTAAACCAATCTTCATTAAAATTTATCCATTCTAGGATGAATTAATGGACGATTTGAATTATCTTCAAGAAAAACCAATATATCTTTTATAAGATCATCATTTTTATAGTTATCACTGACCTCAGATAATCTCTCGTTAAACGTTCCTTCAGGAGCAAATAATAATCTATAAACGTTTCGAAGCTTTTTAATATCATTTTTCTTAAAAGATCTTCTTCTTAAACCTACTAAATTTAATCCACTTAAATGTCCTCTACTTCCTATAACAGAAGTATATGGAATCACATCACCATCAATAGTAGTTCCTGCTCCAATAATTGCATGTTTTCCTATTCTACAAAATTGATGAACAGCACTTTGACCTCCAAGATAAACAAAATCCCCAATTTCAACATGACCGCCAATAACAGCATTATTAACAAAAACCGTGTTGTTACCTACCAAGCAATCATGTGCAACATGAGATCCAACCATAAAGAAATTATTACTACCAATTATTGTTTCTTTAGTACCTAAATGGGTCCCAGGGTGAACAGTAACGTTTTCTCTAAATATATTATTATTTCCAATAATAAGTTTTGTTAATTCACCTGAATACTTTAGATGTTGCGGTTTTAAACCAATAACAGCAAAAGGAAAAATTTCGTTATTATCCCCTATTTTTGTATTGCCATCAATAATAACATGTGAATGGATATAAGAGTTTTTGCCAATAACAACGTTTGGTCCAATCATGGTATAGGGCCCAATTGTTACATTATCTGCGACAGATGCTTTTTTATCAACAATAGCAGTAGAATGTATTGAATTTTTCATTTTGCTTTATCCTGATCAACTAACATTGCTGAAAACTCTGATAAAGCAACTAGGTTACTTTCAACATAAGCCTCACCACTAAATTTATATAGAGATCTTTTGTTTGTAATAAGTTTAATTTTTAAAGATAAAGTACAACCAGGGGTTACTGGTTTTTTAAACTTTGCTTTTTCAATTCCTGTAAAAAAAACTAATTTATCTTTAGACAATTCACTATCTTCATAAGAAACAAGACACGCAGCTGTTTGAGCCATTGATTCAAGAATTAAAACTCCTGGCATAACAGGGTGTTCAGGAAAGTGGCCCATAAAAAAAGGTTCGTTAAAAGTAACAGCTTTAATGCCTGTTATAGATTTATTTAAGATAATATCAGTAACTTTATCAATCAATAAAAAAGGATATCTATGAGGTATAAGATTTATAATTTCATTATGTTGAAGGCACACAACTTCACCATTATCATTTTTAATTATCATCAGTTTTAAACCTATTTTTTTTTAAATTAAGCCTTTGCGAAGCAATAATTTTTTTCCAATCTTTTAAATTTTGAGCGGGATTCCCCCCAATAACACTATTTTTAGGAAAACTCTTAAACACTTTGGAAGCACCAGCGATTATTGAGTTTTCTCCTATTGTAACGTTATCTTTAATACTAACGTCTCCACCCATTATAACGTTTTTTTCAAGATATACGGATCCTGACAATCCAACCTGGCCTGCCAAAATACATAAATCTTCAATAATACAATTATGACCAATATGTACCTGATTATCAATCATAACTGATTTACCTATAATGGTATCGTCAATAAACCCTCTATCTATTGTACAACCTGCTCCAATAAAAGTACCCTCTCCAACTAACAAACCACCAATATGAGGCATTAAAGCAGTTTTATAATCATTTGGTACGAATCCAAAACCAGTTTTTCCTAAGACTGAATTAGACGAAACTTTAACACTATCTTCTAATTGTGAATATTCGATTACAACACCAGATTCAATAATACAGTTTTTACCAATCATACAATCTTCTGATATACTTACTCTTTCTGCAATATATGTATTATCATCAATTACTGACCTTTTACCGATTAAGCAAAAAGGGCCAATATTTACATTTTCACCTATTTTTGCAGTTTCATCTATTATAGCAGTAGGATGTATAATGTTATTATTAGAAGAGTTTTTTAAAACATAATAATCTAATAACTTTGAAAACCCAAGTTTAGGATTATTAAAAGGAATTTTAATTATATTTTGATGTAAAAATTTAATGTTTTTTTTTTCTAAAATGCATAAACCTGAGGATATAGAATGAAAATCATAATTTGTATTATTTAAAAATGACAATGAGTTTACTTTTAAATCTTTAAATGGAACAAAATCGTTAATGTAAATTTTATCTGGACTACAACTGATATTATTTACCGATAAAATCTCATTTAGGGATATATCTAAAACTTTTAATATTTCACTCAAATTAATGTTAATTTTGAAATTAAAAAAATGTTTATTCATCAGTTAACTTTTAATTTTATTCATTAGAGGATATAATAATTTTTAATGATTTTGTTTTTTCATTAAAAATTTTAAGAATTTCATTTGTTATATCAAGTGAAGGCTTATTATATAAAAAAACGTTTTCTTTTAAAAAAACAATATGAATTTGATTTTTAATTGAAAATTCTTTTAT
>Ga0255769_10000534_pt1 | contig 45387 bp, 30 predicted proteins | sample 041ome_9_FD_179637 | JGI IMG/M metagenome (GOLD analysis project Ga0255769, IMG submission 179637) | Coastal salt marsh microbial communities from the Groves Creek Marsh, Skidaway Island, Georgia - 041413US metaG (version 2) | ecosystem: Environmental > Aquatic > Marine > Intertidal zone > Salt...
CGCGCTCTCGCGCGACGGGCGATCGCGGTCGCGACGACGACGTGACGTGACGTCCGTCAGCCATTCATTCACGCATTCACGCGTCGATTCATTCATTCGTTCGCGCGTCGGTCCTTTCGATTCTTCCCGCGCGGACGACGGACGGTCGACGACCGGACGCGGTGTGCGGCGTTGAGACCATTTGACGTGTCTTTCGTGCGTCGCAATTCGCGGGTTCGATCGAACGAACGTCGGTCGCGCGCACCGTCGTCGAGGTCGATGGGGGTCGCGCGAGGGCGCGCCGCCAACGAGGAGGAGGAGGACAGGGAAACGTCGGGGGAGTCGCTCGCGGGAAAGGGCGTCGCGAGACGTCGAGCGACGAAGAAGTCGACGACGGTGCGCGGACAGGCGAGGACTAAGGCGGTGGTGGATGTGAAGCGTGAGCGCGGTGCGAGCGCGTCGCCGGGTAGGGGTGGCGACGGCGAGAGGGGCGGGACGGGGCGCGCGGGGGCGAGCGCGAGCGCGCCGGCGCCGGCGTTGAAGGTTCGGAAACCGTATACGATTACGAAGAAACGCGAAAGGTGGACGGAGGAGGAGCATGTGTTGTTTTTGGAATCGCTCAAGGCGCATGGACGGGCGTGGCGTAAGATTGAGGAGCATATCGGGACGAAGACGGCGGTGCAGATTCGGTCGCACGCGCAAAAGTTTTTTTCAAAGCTTCAACGCGAGGCGTCGAAGAAAGGAGATACGTCTGCGAGCGAGAACGCGGGTGCGCGAGCGGGTGATGTGGAGAATGAATCGAAGCGCACGTCATCGAAGATGACGACGTCCAGTGGCGGTGGTGGCGGTGGTAGCGGTGGGAAGTTTGCGGTTGATGTAGATATTGAAATTCCGCCGGCGCGGCCGAAACGAAAGCCGGCGCATCCGTATCCGCGCAAGGCAACGTCGCAGCCGAGCGGGAGTGGTGGTACGGGTGGAAGTGGTGGGAGTGGAGGCACTGGAAGGTCGGGTAGAAGCGGTGGCTCGGGCGGCACCGGTGGTGCGGATGGCAACAATTCGGGCGGCACTGGGAAGAGCGCGCAAACCGCGCAAAAGAGCGTCAACGTGGAAGAGTCAAAGGAAAACGTCGCGCACGCGGCGTCCTCCGCCGCTGTCGCCGCAGTGCTTTCGGTGGCGAGCGATTCCATGCAGTGCACGTTACAGGCGGATATGCGCGCGGGATATTTCGGCGTCCCACAGGCGTACCCAGGGATGATGAACATGCCGATGGTGAACCCGTACTTGAGCGTCGCGAACGCCGCGCCCGCGGGTATGCACAACCCACGATCTTCGATGAATAACCCACAACAGTTCTTGAACTATATTTCGATGTTGTCCAACATGTGGGGACAAAAAGCCGCCACCGCTCTCGTCGCGTCAGCGGGAACGGATCAGTCTGGGCAAGAAGACACGAGCGGGAAAACCGCCGCCGCCGTAGTAGATAGACGAGCCGCCGCTCAACCCGCAGGTAAAGCCACCGATGGTAAAGACAGCGCAAGCGGTAAGAAGAGCGCGTTTTCGTCCATAGGACCAAGATCTGTGTCTGCACAGACTCCCGTTGGAACGGCGTCGCTCACCATGCCGTTTACGACGGAACAGTTTGGCACCATGCAAGCGCACTTTGCGTCCATCATGCAAGCCGCGGCGATGGGCTACATGGGACAGCAAAACACGAACCCGATGATGGGCACGTCAGGATTCATCAGTGGTGCCTCGGGCAAAGTCCCGGCGCATCATTCGCAAGGCAAAGGTCATAACAAAGCGGTGACGTCCGCGCGGGACGCCAAGAATACCGACAACGGCTCTGACGGATCTGACAAGAGCGACGACGGTCAGCAAAGTGACGCGCAACGGAACAACGCGCAAAAGGTGTGAAGACAAAACAAAGATCTTCCTCCTCACATTATATGTTTGTACACAACATTATACACTGTCATTTTATTCAAATTCTAGTCACAACAGTAGTGTGGGCGACGTACGGGATTAGTCTAGCTAACCTTGTCTTAGAGCCACCACGCGCTACAAATTCCATTTTTCAATCTCATTGTCATTGTTTCCATCATTTCATCCATCGAATCTTCCGCATTTCAATCATCACCGCCTTCGACGCTTCGTTCCTTCAACGTCCCAGTATCTTTACCACCGCCGTCGCGTTCCATGATTGATCGCTTTTTGGCTTCATTATCCGCGCGCGTCTCCGCGAGGCGCCGCAACGTGTCCAAGATGTCCCTCGGCACGCGCTCTGAAATCTCATCATCCTCCGTCACCAACGGTCCACCCTCAAAATCCCGCGTCAGCTCACGAATTTTCTGACACACCTCCATGTCCTCGCGCCTCGCCTTCATCGCCGTGTGCATGTACTCCTCCTTGTCGATTTCCTCTCGCAACGCGCGCAACCGTCGCGCCTTGGCCAGCGTCTCCGCCTCGTCCCGCGCGCGCAGCAATCCCTCCATCTCCTTCACCGACTCCGCGCGCGCATGCAACTCCTGCGCGACGCACACTTTTTCATCCTTCGCCGCACTCAATTCCGCGCGTTTCTCCCGCAACACCTCGCGCAATCGCGCATTTTCCGCCTCGATTTCATCAATGTTCTCCTCCACGACGCGAAGCTTGTCTTCGAGGGCCTCCACATCGCGCGTCTCTTGCGCCAATGCGCGCTCGCTCGCCGCCAACGCGCGTTCAAGCGGCACAATTGCGTCCATACCGTCCGTTCGCGTCGTCCGTTCGATGCCCCCGATGCCCGTGCGCGTCGATTCTCGCGTCAATGTGTGACATGTGGTTGGAGCTCACATGTCGAGTCACCCTCTGTGCGCTCACGGTGCCATTGCGCGCCGCGCACGTCGACGACGACGGCGCGATGACGCGCGACGCCTTTGCACACGACGTGTCCGATGTCTTTCGAGGCATCGGTCCGCACGTCGAGGTCGTACGCGACGCACCCGACGCCGAAGCCGCGACGATGAAGTTCACAGAAGCGCGCACGAGCGCGTGGAACCTGCGCGCCGATCGCAGCGCGAGTCGACACGTGGTGCGCTTGGCGGCGTCCATGGCGTGTACGAAGTTTGTGGCGAGTGCGAGGTGTAAATTGTGGTGGATGACTCCGGCGTGGGGGAGCTCTGGGGAGGATGTGCCCGCGGAGACGCAGTTTTTGTTGATGGAGCTCGAGGATGGCGCGGGGTTCGCGTGCGCGTTGCCGACGAGCGGGAATATTTTTAGATCGACTCTCGAGGGTACGTCGAGAGGGGAATTGAATTTGATTGTTGAGTCGAATTGTGCGGATGAGAGTGCGATTAGGGTGGATTCTGTGATGGTGATGGCGACGGCGAGGTCGCCGTACGACGCGATTCACGCGGCGATGGAGCGAGCGCAACGCGCGTTGGGGACGTTTGAGTTGTTGGAGAATAAGAAAATTCCACAGAGCGCGGACGTGTTTGGGTGGTGTTCATGGGATGCATTTTATACCGATGTGACGCCGACAGGGATTGAGCACGGGGTGCAGACGTTGCGTGAAGGTGGGACGCCGGCGAGGTTTGTCATCATTGACGATGGTTGGCAAAGCGTTTTACCGGATAAGTCGTACCGTAAAGCGAGCGTAAAGGATAAAACGATCCCTGATCCAGATGCGGTGGTGAAACCGCCACCAACGACATCCGCGGCGCCACCACCGGGGCTTTTGGCAGCCTTGGCGGCGTCGTTTTACTGGAACCGTTTACACGCGAGCAAGTTTCGCTCGTTCACCTGGCACGTGTTTCGCTTGTTGATGAACTACGTCTTCTTCAATATGGTCAAGCTCGTGGTGGCGGGCATGAGTAACTTTAATCATCGCGTCTATGCCGTCAAGGCGAATCACAAGTTCCAGGCGCTTGATGATAAAATGAAGCGAACGCTGTCGCAACGTGTGTTGGATAAAACCTTGCCGAAATTCTTTCGCAAGCGGAATCAAACATCCAAATTAAACCTTCCCGCGGCTGAACTCGTCGACGGATTGGAGAAAGTTGTGACGAAAATCAAAACTGATTTTGGGGTACAATATGTTTACTGTTGGCATGCGTTGTTAGGTTACTGGGGTGGTATTCACCCGGATGAAGAAAACGTCGCCAAGTACGGCGCCGTGTTGAAGTATCCGCGCCACACGCCCGGATTACTCTCGATTGAGCCATCGCAAGCGTGGGATCCGCTCACTATCGGTGGCGTGGGCGTCCCAAGCCCTGAAACGATCGCACATTTCTACGTCGTCATGCACGACTACTTATCCGCCTCGGGTGTGGATGGCGTCAAGGTGGACGCTCAAGCCGTCATCGGCGCGCTTGGGTACAAAAACGGCGGCGGTCCGTCGTTCGCGAGACGCGTTCATGCTGCGCTTGAAGAATCCGTCACGGCTCATTTTCCGGACAACGGCATTATTAACTGTATGTGTCACTCGACAGAGAACATTTACAACTTCAAGTCGAGCGCCGTGGCGAGAGCGAGCGACGATTTCTACCCGACGAATGAAGCGAGTCACACGGTGCACATTGCCAACGTGGTGTACAACTCCATCTTCATGGGTGAAATAGTGCTGCCGGACTGGGATATGTTCCAGAGCGCTAATGAATCGGGGGCGTTGCATGCCGCCGCGCGCGCCATCGGCGGTTGTCCGGTGTACGTGAGCGATCACCCTGGGCAGCACGATTTCGACGTCTTGCGTCAACTCGTGTTGCCGTCGGGCAACGTGCTGCGATGCCGAAGCGCTGGGCGACCGACTCGTGACTGCTTGTTCAAGGACGTCACGCGCGACGGACGTAGTGCGTTGAAGGTTTGGAATCGTAACTACGTCAATTCCGTGGTGGCGGTGTTCAACATTCAAGGCGCGTCGTGGTCGCGAACAAAGAATCAATTTGTCAGTCACGAAAAGCCCATCGCGCCGGCGAGCGCCGACGTGTGTCCGAGAGACGTCGAGGGCATTAAAGAACGCTCCATGGAAGGCGCACGATTCGTTGTGCGCTCTCATCGTCGCGGGGACATTCGCGTGCTCGAGCTCAAGGAGACCGTCTCGGTTATGCTCGCGCACAAGGATTGGGAAATTTTCACCATCGCTGAGCTGTTGGTGTCGGGCGCGGTGGAATTCGCCGCGCTCGGATTGAGCGCAATGATGAATGGTGGCGGTGCGGTGTTGTCTGTTGATTTCATCGGCACTGATGTCAACATCCGTGCGTACGGTCTCGGAGATTTGGTATGCCACGCGTCCAAAGAACCAACGAGCGTCGCCGTCGACGGCGTCGTCGTCCCGTCCGCGTTCGATTCCCGCTCTGGCGCCCTCGTCGTTTCCCTCGGTGCGATCGAAAACGTTCACAGCGTGAACATCAAGTGGTAAATCAGTTCATTTTCTTTTAGATCAAGACAGTGATCACGCGCGTCGAGTAATAATCGACACAAGAGAGTGTTGTTGTACAAATACATACGAAAAAGTATCTAGCTCAACCAACCAACCGAGACCAGTCAAGTCGCGCCTCACATCTCGACATGTCCGCGTCGCCCGCGCCGCGCGAACGCGCACGCGCCGACGACGATTTGGGTCCAATCAGCGCCACATCCGCGCTCATGGTGTCGCGCGCGTTGGAATTCGCGAGCGTATCCTCCACCGATGTGGTGTACGACTTGGGGTGCAATGACGGACGCGTGTGCGTCGCCGCCGCGGTCGAACGCGGCGCTCGAGCGGTCGGGGTAGAAATAGACGAACGCGCGTATTCGATTGCGCGGGAGAATGTGACGAAAGGTGCGCGCGATGACGACGAACGTGGCGCGAGCTCAAAGACTGACGCACGGGACTCTCGCGTCGAAACAGCAAACGTAGGCGACTTGGTCGATATAAAGCACGCATCGGCGTTTGACGTTTCCATAGCTGACGCGACGCTGGTATTTGTATATTTGTTGCCGAAAGGAAACGCCAAGCTATCGGCGAAGCTGCTGGAGGATCTACGACCGGGCGCGCGCGTGGTCGCGTATATGTTCAAGATGCCGAGCGACGCGTGGGACGACAAGTTGGTTGACTCACGAGGATTCGCGAGCTCGCGCGATCGTCCGAGTGGTGGCGTCGATGCTTCGGCGTACAATAAATTATATTTGTATCAGATATGATAGAGCTTGAGCTCGCTTAGAGACAGTAATTAGGAAAGCAGTAGAAGCCGTGAAGTCACGGATGTAATATTACCAAAAGATTTTATATGTGTTTAGTTACCCTTGACGAAATCAACACCCTTCTTGATGGAGTCGTGGAGTTCCGGCATCATCGCGTCGAGCGCGCTTTGCTCGTACGCGGTCAAAGAACCGAGACCGTGGATGGTGTCGACACCGTCGCGGCCGAGGGTGACCTTGGAGGCAAAGAACGGAGCGTCGGTAATCTTGGACTCGACGTACGTGCATTCGACAATGTTGGCTTCGCCATTCTTCGCGCGCAAGCAAGCATCGGCAAACAAAGCACCGGCATACGCCATGGAAAGCGTGGCAGAACCCTTACCCGCCTTGGCGGCGACAACTTCAGTACCGCCGTCTTGGGTGCGCTTAGTCAACGCGTCGATGTCGGCGGCGCTCAAGTTGGACGCCTTCGGCGTCGCTTGAGAGAACAACGGCAAGATGGTCACGCCAGCGTGGCCACCAACAACCGGCACGTCGCATCGCGCGGTTTCCAAACCAGCCTTTTCAGCATAGAACGTCTTCGCGCGAACGACGTCGAGCGTGGTGACGCCAAACAACTTGCGAGCGTCGTACTTGCCCTTCTTCTTCAACACTTCCGCCGCAATCGGCACCGTGGAGTTCACCGGGTTGGAAATCATGTTAATCATCGCACCCGGGCAGTTATCCGCGATCGCTTCCACCAATCCCTTCACGATACCACCGTTAATCGCAAACAAATCATCGCGCGTCATCCCCGGCTTGCGCGGCACGCCCGCCGGAATGATCACCACATCAGCATCCTTCAACGCCGCACCGAGCTCCGCATCGCCCGCGTAACCCTTCACTTGCGCAGCCGTGTTCACGTGAGACACATCCGCGGCGACACCCGGCGTACCCGCGATATCGTACAGCGACAACTCCGTCACGAGCGGATTCATCTTCATCAACAACCCGCACGGCTGTCCGATGCCCCCAGCGGCGCCGAGCACCGCAACCTTGTACCCGCGCGCGTGCTGCGCGCTCGCAAAGGCTTTCGTCGATTGTTTCAACGCGCGAGAGAACATGTTTGTGGGAGAACGCGCGCGTGAGAGTGCCGATCGCGGTGACGGCGCGATCGGGTCTTTCGGCGCCGACCCCCGAGGAATATCTCGCCTAAACCCTAAACCCTAGTGCCACATTGCCACGTGACTCGCGTGCGTGCGGCGCGCGACGGCTCGACGTACCGCCGGCGACACCGTGCGACGCGTGCGCGCATGTCGACGCCCGGGGCGCGGACGACGGACGCCACGCGCGCCGAGCGCGAGCTCACCGCGGAAGAGCTGTCGAGTTTCGTGCAAAATCTCTTGACGCAAATGCAAACGCGGTTTCAGACGATGTCGGATGCGATCATCACGAAGATTGATGACATGGGCGAGCGCATCGAGGCGCTGGAGAAGAGCGTGAACGACATAGCGACGACGAACATAGGCAGTGAGAGTGGTGCGAAGAAGTAGATGTGTTGTAGAAAGATTTCTGTATCGGTGTGTTTACATTAAAAGTCATACGCTCGGCTTGGATTACAACGCGCTATCAGCGGTGACGTCTTCGAGGGATGGCATTGCTGATGACACGACGTCGTCGATGTCGTCTGCAACGTTTGCTTCGTTGAAATAGTCTGCCACGGCTTGGGCGGCGCGGGCGTAATCGCCGTCTTGTAACGCGCTCGTCACCGGGTCTGGGAAAAACGCCAACAGCACGGACGTCCAGCCGAGAATTAACAACACGAACACGGTGAACCATAAGACCAATCGCAAAGTCCAAGAGCGCGTGTTTATTCTAGTCGCGAGCCCACTCGCATCGGCAGACCCAGAGAGGATGATGTTCCCTCGCGGATTCCACGCCATCGTCGTCACGAAAATCATGTGCGCGCCTTTAATGTATTTTATCGGCGTAAACTTTATCGCGTCGATGACCTTTACGTGTCCTTCGGAGCTACCGGCAGCGATAAGCGTGCCTTGCGCGTTCACCGCAAATCCAGATATCGGTTCGTTGCGAAACATTCTCGATTTTCCAAGCACGCGCCACGATTTTGTGTCCCATTTCACAACCCAACCTTGGCCATCCAAATTCAACCCTGTCCACGCCACGTTCGTAGACGGCGCGAACGCAGCTCCGCGAAACACTACATTTCTCGCGCGCGACTTCACTATGGACTCGTCGAACAGCGTGCGTACGCGCTCGCCTCGTTCAAGGCTCCATACAGCCGCTCCGCGACCGATGTTACTCGTCGTCGCGTTCTCCGCCGACGTCGTCAACAACCCAGTGCCATCAGGCGACCACGCTATGTCGGTCACCGCGCCTTTTTCGTGCGCCCCGAGTTCCATTTCCACATCCATCGATGGCCAGCTAAGAATCTTCACCTCGCCGCTTTCCAAGCCGAGCGCCAGCCTCGCGCCGCTCGCGTCAAACACCGCGCACTTCACCTCGCGCTCATCCGGCGTGACGTGTACGCGCGCGGGTAATCCTAATTCATGATGACATGCCTCAATCGTCCATCCCGATGACGACGACGACGACGAAGCGCCAGCGCCTACACCAGTCGTTGCCCCATCGTCGCTCGCATCCGCGCGCCGCGTCGTCGCGAACACCCCCAACGTCCCTCCAAACGCGCACACCACGTACTTCCCCCCCGGGTGTCGGGCCAACCTCTGCGGCGCATCTTCATCCGTGTGTGTCCACGACTCGGGCTCACCCAATCCATCGACGTCGTCCACGCGCGCGATCAAAATGCGATTTGGAATGCCACTCGAACGCTTCCCTCCCCCGCCCGCGACGCACGCGGTGCGATCATCCAACCAGGCTGACGCGTAGAGCGGCTGGCCGTACTTTTTACCCGCGCTCGCGCGCTGTCTCGCGCTCGGCATCGCCCCTGTCGACGACTCGCAACGACGCGGAATGGCGTTTCAGCGCCATTGACGGCCGCACGTCAATGGCGCCGTGCACCGCCGCGGTGTCGACGATACACGCGTCATCGACGGGCGGACGCCGCGCGCGAGACATGTCGTGGCGCCGTGCGAGCGCGCATTGGGCGCGTTCGGTGCCGCTGGCATCCGTGACGCTCGCGCGAACGGCGCGCATTGGACAGTTGGGACGAGACGCCGCAGTCACGTTCGCGTCGTCAACGTCGTCGCCGCCCGCGACTGGGGCGCGGAAAACGCTCATGATTGTCGAAAGTCCCGCCAAGGCGAAGACGATCGAGCGATACCTCGGCGCCGGGGCCAAGGTGTTGGCGAGCTACGGGCACGTGAGAGATTTGGTGAACAAGCGCGGGAGCGTGCGGCCGGAGGAATCGTTTGCGATGACGTGGACGTCGACGTCGAGACAGCGCGCGGCGTTGAAAGATATCACTGATGCTTTAAAGGGAGTTGATGTGCTGTTGCTCGCGACGGATCCGGATCGAGAAGGCGAGGCGATATCGTGGCACTTGTTGGAGATGCTTAAAGAGAAGCGGTTGTTGCGGGCGGATTTGGACGTGAAACGGGTGACGTTTAGCGAGATTACGAAGACTGCGGTGTTGGAAGCGGTGAAAACGCCTCGGGATATTAATGTGCCTATGGTAGATGCGTACATGGCGCGGCGGGCGTTGGATTACTTGTTTGGATTTACGTTGTCTGGGTTGTTGTGGAGAAAGTTGCCATCGAGCGTGAGCTTGTCAGCGGGACGCGTGCAGAGCGTGGCGTTGCGTTTGGTGTGTGAACGCGAGGAAGAAGTCGAGGCTTTTATAAGTGAGCCGTATTGGACCGTTAAAGCGGATGTTATGACGAAAGAAGGTGTGACGTTCGAGGCGGCACTCGTGAACGTGGACGGCGTAAAATTGGGCAAGTTTACCATAGCCTCCGCGGCGCAGGCGGAGGAGTACGCTAGGCGCGTTCGAGAGTGCGAGACGCTGCACGTGGTGGATATGAAACAGAGTGAAGCAAAACGAACGTCTGGGCCGCCGTTTACGACGTCAACGCTACAGCAAGAAGCTAATAAACAGCTCGGTTTCGGGGCGTCGCGTACGATGTCCGCGGCGCAGCGCTTGTACGAGGGCGCTGGAACCGGGGAAGGATTAATTACGTACATGCGTACGGATGGTACTTACGTCGCGCCGTATGCAATAGAAGAAATGCGTGCAACCGCTGGTGAAGTTTTCGGGGCAGAGTACGTACCAGAGTCGCCGAGGTATTTTAAAAAGTCGCAAAAGAATGCGCAAGAGGCGCATGAAGCGATTCGCCCGACAAACGCGCGCCGGCTGCCCGCGCAAGTCGCGAGACAAATCGGCCCAGGAAGTGACGAAGCGCGATTATATGGTTTAATTTGGGCTCGTGCGATGGCGTCGCAAATGACTCCCGCACTTACCGACCGCATCGCGGCGGAGATTGAATCCGCCGACGGCAACTTGGCGCTCAAGGCGAATGGGCACCGGCTGATGTTTCCTGGTTATCTCGCAGCGTATCGAAGCGTCAAGGGTGACGGTGATGCGCCTTCGAGCGACGATGCATGGCTCCCTGTGCTCGCGGCGGGTGATGCGTTGCGCGTCGAACGCGACAGCAAAGACAAAGGGTGCGTCGCGACGGAGCACAAGACGATGCCTCCACCACGGTACACGGATGGTTCAATCGTGAAGGCTTTGGAAGAGCGCGGTATCGGTCGACCGAGTACTTATGCACCTATTCTTAAAGTGCTCGCGCAGCGTGATTACGTTGCAAAACAAGGTGCAGCGCTCATTCCAACCACTCGCGGGCGTTTGGTGTCGGCGTTTCTTACGAATTATTTCCAAACGTACGTCGACTATGGCTTTACGGCTGATTTGGAACGCAAATTAGACGATGTTTCAAGCGAGCAAGTGGAATGGAAGCCGCTACTTTCAGAATGGTGGGTACCTTTTGAAGGGAAGATATCATCACTTTCCACTCTACGCGTCAGTGAAGTCATCGATGCGCTCGATGAAAAGCTCGGAAGTCATTTGTTTGGAGAGACGACGTACGACGGCCACGTGCACGTAAACAAGGACCAGATGCCAGCGTTGACCGATGGCGAAACTAGCAGCGACGACGATGACGCGTCGTCGGTGTCGAGTAGCGATGAATTGGTTTCAGATGCGCGTCGGTGCCCGAGCTGTAAGGTTGGCCGATTGGGCTTGAAACCATCCAAGTCGGGTGGATTCATCGGGTGCAGCAATTATCCCACGTGCGGATTTACGCACCCGCTGCAACCGTTGCGAGGCGCCATCGTGAGCGACACAGATGACCCCGATTTCGTCACTCCCACGAATGATCCTGACATGGTCATGTACCCCAAAACACTCGGCGTGGACCCAGTGAGCGGGAAAGAAATCTCGCTTCGGCTCGGGCCGTACGGGGCGTATTTACAGCTCGGCGTGCAAGAGGCAACCCCAGAGCCAGTGCCGACGGAGGATGGTAAAAAGCCCAAGAAGCCCAAGAAGCCACCTGCACCTCGACGTGTGGGTGTGGCGAACGTTGGCAAGGATGCCAAAGACCTCACGCTCGAGGACGCCATCGGAATGTTTGAATATCCTAAAGAATTGGGCGTGCATCCAGTGTCGCAAAACGTCATCACGGTGAACATCGGTCCATTTGGATACTACGTCGCCTGCGACGGCTTGAATGCGTCGATTTCGAAAACGGTACAAAAGCGAATCGGTGAGTTGTCGAATTTAACCATCGATGATGCCGTGGAATTATTACGTAAAAAGGCAGAACGGCCGCCGAGGACGCGTGGACGATACGCGAAAAAGGCGACCAAGGCGAAAAAAGAACCAAAGGCGAAAAAGGAACCGAAAGCAAAAGAGCAGGCAGAGGAAACTGGTTCATCGTCGGTGGTGAAAAAAGTGAAGAAGACGAGCGTAAAAGTTGAAATTCCTGGCGTAAAGAAACCGCTGTCGGCGTTCTTTGCGTTTAGCAAGGATGAACGCCCAAACGTCGTCAAAGATCATCCAGACTTTAAAGTTGGCGCGGTGGCGAAAGTACTCGGCGAACGCTGGGCTGCGATTGACCCTGAAGTCAAATCAAAGTACGAAGCCGCGGCCAAGGCGGAGAAAGAGTCATACGCCAAAGCGCTCGAGGCGTACAAAGTAGAAAGAACGAAAATAGACGTCTAAATATGTACAGTAATACAAACAATACGCGGTGCGAGCGATGCAATTCGATGCGGTGGGGTTGCAGGTCAACGTCACTGCTACCATCACCACGGACAATAGTTATCATGTCAACTAAAACCTGAACGGAATGATAAAATCATAGAATTTGCCCGACTTTGTGCAATCCTTTCCGCACGTTGTCAAGCACGCGCGCATGACTTTTTCCCGTTGCTCTTTCCCCAACCCAAACCCCGTCGAGACCTTGGCGCCATCAATGTACTCTTGCAATCCAGCGCTACACGACGCCTTACACGCCGGCGCACACGCCGGTAACATTTGCTTTTGACTCGTTATCTCGCCCTCCACCGTCGCCGTCGAACACGCCGGCGCGCGCAACGCTCGAGGCGGTCGTCCGTTCCCCGGGATCGAAGACGCCGGAACCACGTTCGCACACGCCGTCGCCGTCATCCCGCGACGACGACCGATAATTTTACGCCCGCTCTCATCCATGACGTTGATGGCAAACTGCTTTTCGACGGTGCCATAAATCGTAAACGGTTCCACCGGGTCATCAAACGTCGCGTCGTACTTGGCCGCACGCGCCCCGTCCGCGAGCGTGAGCGCGACGAGCGCAGACAACGTCGCCGCCGCCACCGTCGCGCGCATCCGCGGCCGGGGCTCGCCGGCGACAGCGACGGCGCCGTGCGATTCATCACCGTGAACATCAACAACGACGTCGCGACCAGCACCAACTTTCGCGCGCATCGACGTCGCTCTGGCACCGCGTCTCGACGCCGCACTCGATCCCACGCGCGCCGTCGCGCCCGTCGCGCGCATCGTTGCGCCTGCGCCCATCGCGCGTCGCGTCGTCGCGAAGTGTCGTCAGAGCTCGACGCCGACTTCGCCAGCACTCATGCTCTCTCGCGCGGTGACGCGTCACCGTCGTCGCTCGTACGCCACGTGGCCGACAACCATCGTCGAGGCGGCGCGTGCGCTCGATTCAGGCGCGCTCACGAGCGGCGATCTCGTCGCGCACGCGCGGCGGCGCGTTGATGTCGATGCGTTGACATCGAATGCGTTCACTCGAGATGACAAAGACGCGTCGACGACGGCGTCGACGGGGCGTCAATCGATGTGGCACCGCGCGGTGCGAGATGCGCGCGCGTCGGATGCGCGCCGACGGGCGTCGGGCGGTGGCGGCGCGGGCGCGAGCGCGAGCGGTGGCGGTGAGCTCGCGTCGGCGCTCGACGGCGTGCCATTCGCCGTCAAGGAAAACCTCTGCGTCGCGGGCGTAGAAACCACGTGCGGGAGCGCGATGCTTCGCGGGTACGTGCCGGTATATGACGCTACCGCGGTGCGGCTGTTGCGCGACCGCTCGGGGGCGGTGCTCATCGGGACGACAAACATGGATGAGTTTGGCATGGGGAGCTCGGGGACGACGTCGACGAGAGGCGCAACGTTAAATCCGACGTCTTCGGACGGAGCTCGCACCGCTGGTGGGTCGAGTGCGGGGAGCGCTGCGGCAGTGGCGAATGGGTCGGCGTTTTATGCGCTCGGAAGCGACACTGGAGGGTCGGTGCGATTACCAGCGGCGTATTGCGGCGTCGTGGGATTGAAACCAACGTACGGGCGCGTGTCGAGGTTTGGATTGATTGCGTATTGCAGCTCGTTAGATACCGTCGGCGTGCTCGCACGCACGGTTGGCGATGCCGCGGTCGTGCTTGCGGCGATGCAGGGCGAGGACGAACTCGATGCGACGAGCGTAGAGCGTTGTGCGGATGTAGATGCGTTCGCTCGAGACGTCGTCTCTGGTCAAATGGACGCCGTCGACGACGCGCCGCTTCGTGGTGTTCGCGTCGGGATTCCCGAAGAATACGCCGTGCGCGAACTCACGCAAGAAGCGTATGATGTATGGGACGATACTGCGCGTGTGATGCAATCATTGGGCGCCACAATCGTGCCTACGCGCATGCCGCACACCGCGCTCGCGCTCGCGTGCTACTACGTCCTCGCCCCGGCGGAGGCGTCGAGTAATTTAGCGCGCTACGACGCCGCGCGCTACGGCGACGTCACACACGCGGTATCGTGCGAAGCATATTTATCTCAGGAGTACCAATCCGCCGTCACGAGCGCACGAAGCGCGGGATTTGGCGACGAAGTCCGTCGTCGCGTCCTCGTCGGCGCCTTTGCGTTGAGCAGCCAACGCGCCGCGGAATATTTCATTCGAGCGCAAAAAGTCCGCCGACTCGTCGCGCAGGATTTCACCGATGCGTTCACCACGCAGGGCGTTGATGTTTTACTCACGCCCAGCGCCATTGGTACCGCGCCGAAGATTGCAGACGTCGCGGCGACGCGTCCAGAGCGCGCGTACGCCACCGACGTCATGACGACGCCGGCGTCGCTCGCGGGCGTCCCGGCGATGTCCGTGCCCATCCGTCGGTCGCGCGCGAGCGGCTTACCTCTAGGCGTGCAGCTCATCGCACCGAGGTTTCGCGAGTCTACGCTTTTACGCGTCGGTCACGCGATTGAACGACGCGCCGCTCGAGGATACTCGACGACGACGACGACGACGAATGATTCTTCACTCGATGAAGGTGCCGAAATCGTTCTCCGCCGACGCGACGCGCTCGTCGCCTTACTCTCCGAACAAGGCGTCGCCATCGATCGCATGATCGACGCAAACAAGGAGTTAAGTAAACTTGAACCCATCGTCGAGCAATACGAAAAAGTCAAGGCGATCCGTCGCGAAAAAGCCTCTCTGGAAGACCTGCTCCGAGCCGCCGACGCCGACGCCGACGCCGACATCGTCGACTTGGCGCGCGAAGAACTCGCCGTCATTGACGCCGCGTTACCTCCAGCCGAGCTCGAGCTGCGCGTCATGTTCCTCCCCAAGGACGATGCCGACGATCGCGGGGCTATTCTAGAAGTCCGTGCGGGCGCGGGTGGCGATGAAGCCGCGCTCTTCGCGGCTGAGCTCGTGCGCATGTACGCGTTGCACGCGCGGAAACGCGGGTGGACGTTTGACGTGTTGACCACATCTGAAACCGACGGTAAGGGCATTCGTGAGGCGAGCGTCGAGGTTCTCGGCGACGGCGTGTTCGGGAGGCTGAAATTCGAATCCGGTGTGCATCGCGTGCAACGCGTGCCAGAAACGGAGACGCAGGGACGCGTGCACACGAGCACGGCGTCTGTCGCCGTGTTGCCGCACGCCGAAGACGTCGACGTGGACCTACGCGATGAAGACGTGCGCATTGACACCATGCGCGCCAGCGGCGCCGGTGGGCAGCACGTAAACACCACGAATAGCGCCGTGCGATTGACGCACATTCCATCGGGCATCACCGTCGTCATTCAAGACGAGCGGTCGCAGCATAAAAATAAAGCCAAGGCGTTTAGCGTGCTTCGCGCGCGGCTGTACGAATTGGAACGCGAAAAGCTCGCAAAGGAACGTTCAGAGTTGCGAAGCTCGCTGATTGGTAGCGCCGATCGAAGCGAAAGAATTCGGACGTATAATTTCGCGCAAGGGCGCGTGAAAGATCATCGAGTTGGGGATGTGACGGTGTCAGACGTCAAGGCGCTCATGGATGGATTTCTGCTGGATGAGTTCACCGACGCGTTGGCGTTGAAGCGCGCGGAGGAGTTGCTCGTGGCGTCTACCGCCGCCGTCGCCGAGAACAACAACAAATAGTAGTAGTAGTAGTACAAGTAGTAGAACTAGCAGTACCGTAGTAGTAGTAGTTTACAAAAGTCTAATAATTAATTATTCTTCTTGGACGAAAGCGCCGCTCGCGACCATCCACCCGTCGTCTACTAATCATCAATCTAATCCGTCGACTCCTTTTTCTTTTTCAAGAACCCCAAGGCATAAATCATATCCGGTACATCGTGACGGAACGCCTTGGGTATCAACGGAAACACGCACGCCATGACGAGGGCGCCAAAAAACACATACTCGAGCACGAAACGCCCAAACGTGCGTCGCACCGGCACCCCAGCCACCGAGGCGGCGACCGCGATCGCGCCCACCACGTGCCACCATCGCAGCGCTCTCAGCACCTTTGACTTGCTCGCGTGCATGTACAGCAACATCGCCTCGCCGAGCACGAACCACGTCGCGAACAGGTACGAGAGCGTTTCAAACCCGAGCTTGTTCGCGCCGAGCGCGAATGGCACCCAGAGCGCGTACTGCGCCGCTTCGTGCGCAAAGGATTCGCGTTCGGCGCGCCATGAGAGGTGTTCGGGGAAGTGCTTCACGAACGCTTTGACGTCTTGCATCGAACCCGTGCGACGCATGGCGGCGGCGACGACGACGGCGCCGGATCAGCCGGCAATGACGACGACGTTGGTCAACGACACCAGGCGCGCGACGACGACATGTGTACCCGGGTACACGCGCGAGAACGTCTATGACGATGGACTCAGCGTACCCATACGACGTGCACTACTATTAATATCATAGGCTTGAAAACGCGAATAAATTTACTGCACAAAACATATAAACTTTTTTATGTTCCAATGAATTAGAAAACATGGTGATAGGCTTCAAAAGTCTAAAATACAGTAGGAGAGGCTTGATCTCTCGACCTTCCGCTTACTAAACGGACGCTCTACCACTGAGCTACAACTGCGTACGAGTATGACATAGCGAAACGCTGGCCATAACACGGGCTGATATAGCCGCAAAAGAACACAAGGACCCTAGAGAAGATGGCGAGCGAAAGACAAGGCAAAAGTTATGGGTACTTTTCTTGTGTCGCGTAAGTCGCGTAAGTCGCGTAAGTCGCGTAAGTCGCGTAAGTCGCGTAAGTCGCGTAAGTCGCGTAAAGTCACCCACGAAGGAAGAAACAGGAACAACAATATCAGATTATCTACTGGTACCGGTAGTACCAATAATGTCATATCACTAGGTACCGCGTCGAACAAACAGGACTAAAAAATTCAGTCGTCCTATGGGTCGACGATCCATACGGTGTCGTCGCTCGACGCGCCAAAATCTTCGGCGACGACATTGCTGTCGGCAAACATCGGATTGTCAAATCCGCGACTGAACGACCCGGGAAGCTGACGACGGCGCATGGTGGCATCCCATGCGCTCTTCCACGCGTTCGCACCGCCTTGTACGACGACGACGGATTGAAAACCATTCGAAGTGAGGACGCTTTCTGCTCTCTTGGCGCGAACGCCGCCCGAGTCATCCATAACCAACACGCCTCGTTCCACCCCACCGTTCGCCGCGCGCACCGCCGCCACGAAAGCGTTCACGTCGACGGGTTGTTGCTTGTACACTTTTTTCCCCGCCTGCGCGTCGTACGCGCGCGTGGCGTCGACGAGAGGTACCGCGAGCACGCGGTCGCCCGCGCTCGCGCCCGGCTTGGGCGGATTCGGGACTTTGCCTTCAAACTCCACCTCGGCGCGCGCGCGAACGTCCAAGGCGACGTAGCCATTTTCCCATAACACGCGCGCTTCTTCCGCGTTCGCGGTGGCGCCGGCGGCGGGGAACGAGGCGAGGACGCGCGCGGCAAACTCGGCGTCGTCAAAGAGGCCCGTGCCCGCTCGCGCGAGCGCGAGGCGACGCGCGCGCGGTTTCACGCGTGACGACGACGACGACGACGTCGAGGCGTGGGACACGTGAAGCGCGCGCGCGACCGTTACCATAGTCGTCGACATCGACGTCGTCGACGCGGCGCACTATGAAGACACGAGGCGGCATGCTGATATGGATGGAGCCTGACGCTGACTAGACAAAGTGGAAACGGATAACGTACTGCTATGACAATGCTTCTGATGAATGTGTGTGTGCGAGAGTGAAAGAGTGTACGTTCGTGTGAATGTGTACACAAGGCGCCGCACGACGGTCATCGTCAGAGCTCGGCGCGCAAGATCAGGGCGTCGAATTCGCCCAATACGTCTTCGTCGACGTACGGATCTAAAATCCACGCCGAAATGATGGCTAAATAAACATCACGCGACGCCACCGACGCCGACGCCGTCGTCGTTTGGATGTCATTACCGCTGACGCCATCTTTGCTATGTGTATCATGTCGTCGGCGATCTACTATGTTGCGCAATAGCGCCTCTTTGGCGACGATGTCGTCGACGTACATCGTCGCGACGCGGCCAAACGCGCGCTTAAACTCTTTAAACGTAAGAGTCTTGAACACGGGTCCATCTTCGGGGTACGGTGCAGCCAAGTATCTGTCAACGTTTGCGAGTTTTTCGAAATCCGCGCGTATATCGGCGACGTGTTCGGCGCATTCGGCGAGCGTCTCGCTCGCGCGTGCGAGCGCTTCTTCCCGACGCGCTTTAATTCCGGCGCGCAACTCACCTTCATTCGTCGCGAGCGTGTCCGGCAACACGATGAGTGGCGCATTTTCCAACTCTAGCGCCGCGTTCGCCATGACGGTTAACGCATCTTTCGTTTCCACGCGCGCATCCGCCCATTCGCTTTTGAGCGCTCGATACGTCGTACACGCCGCTCGAAGACGCTTGTGCGTATCCACTCGTTCGTGTTGTTGTTGTGGCGGCGGCGGCATACTGATGGATGCAAACACTCTGATCACTCACTTCACTACCGACACGATGTGTGTGTTTCGTTGTTACTCTACGCGCTAAATCCCAAGAAGGCGCGCAATTCGTCTTGAACCTCCTCGTCTTCGTCCTCGCCCGTAAACGTCGACCCCAAACTCAAGCCTTGCGACGTCAATACAAAACTATGAAACCGTTTCAAATACTCCTCCAACCCGAAATCGTCAATCGCGTATTCCCCAGACTCGTTATACTCCAATCGTCGCTCGGCGTCGCTCAACACGTGATACGCCTCACCAATCTCTTGAAACTTTGCCTTGGCCTCCGCCGTGTCCCCGTGTTTGTCCGGGTGCGAACGCAACGCCAACTTTAAATACGCCCGTCGAATCTCCCCTTCGCTCGCCTCGAAATCTACGCCAAGGATATCGTAATAATCTTTCTTACGCGTCGTCGTCGTCGATGCGGGCGACGAATGCCGCTCGCCGCTCGCCTCGCTCCCGTCCTCCGCCTCGCCGCCTCCTTGGCGCCGTCGCCTCGCCGCCTCCTTGGCGCCGTCACCACCCCCACCGCGCGCGCCCGACGCCGGTTCCTCCGACCCTGCGCGTCGCGCCGACTTCGCCCGCGCCTCCGCCTCGTGCTCCGTCTCCAGCTCCACGCCGCCGAACGAATGCGTGCGCTCTTCGCGCGAAGGTTTGTGTCCGCCGCCGCGTCGTTTGGTGCCGCCGCGGTCCTCGCCGTTCATCGACCGCGCCAAGGCGCGCGCGCGACGACGAGCGCGGAGACGCGCGAGCGCGTCACGCCTCGCGCGTTTTCGTCGCCGAACGTCGTCCGTCGAAACACTCCGTCGCCGTCGTCGTCCGTCGTCCGTCGTCCGTCGTCACACTCTGGCGCGCTTTTTCAATGCAATCCGCGCCCAACCCCGCGCCCGCGCCGCACGTGCTGCGCGGCGCACACGCCACGGACGTCACGTGCGCGCTGTTCGCATCGCCATCGAGCTCGCGCGCGGTGCACACCGCCGACGCCGACGGCGTGGTTGTCGCGTGGGACGTGCGCACGCGACGGATGGTTGGTGCGCCCACGCGCGCGCACGGGGCATCTTCTGGGGTATTATCCATGCGCGGCGTCGCGCGCGGCGTCGTGACGCAGGGGCGAGACGGGATCGTGAAGTTTTGGGCGTTGGCTGGCGATGGCGACGATGGCGAGGCGGTGGCGACGGCGTTGGGGGCGGAGGACGTGGACGCGCGGGTGAGCGCGAGCGCGTCGCGTAGCTTTTGTCGGTTGGCGAGCGACGGAGGCGAGTACGTCGCGTGCGCGGGCGCCGCGGATGGGTCTATTGTTGTCATGCGCGCGAGTGATGGGAAAATTGTGTGCGTCGCGCCTGCGGTGGGTGGTGGCGATGGCGACGAAGACGAAGACGAAGACGCGAAGGTTGGTATGGCGACGTGCGTGGCGTTCGTACCGAGCCGAAAGACGACGCCGATGGTGTTCGCGGGATACGAAGACGGAAGCGTTATTTTATGGGCGTTGGACATCATCGATGGGGGGAATCCCGCGTCGACGGGATTGGCACGCGTGATGTGGCGCGCGCGCGCGCACGCGGAGACGGTGCTTTGCGCAAACGCGGACGCGAGCGGGACAGGCGCAATGTCGGGCGGCGCAGATGGTGCCGCGGTGCGATACGCGTTCGATGTCGATGATGATACTCATGGCGTCGCCGTTCGCATCGTTCGAACGCACGCGCCGTACACCAACGTCGTGAGCTCGGCGATGAAGCAGCCGGGCGTGAGCGCCGTCGCCATTCGAGCCGACGATAAAATTGTCGCGTGCGGATGTTGGGATGGTAAAGTTCGCGTGTTTGAATACAAAGCCAAATCTAAAGGGCGGCTGTTAGCGGTATTAAAGTATCACGAGGATGTGGTCACGGATGTGGCGTTTGCGCCCGACGGCTCGATTTTGGTGAGCGCGGCGCGAGACGGCTTGGTGTGCTTGTGGCCGATTTTTCCTCCATAAGTAGTAGGTAAGTAGACTAGGATTAGAATATTGGAAGAAACAGCTATAGCTATAGATAGATGGAACAATGAGATATCAACAACACTCTCCGCTTTTGGGTTTCGCGTCCTCATCCGCGATTTTCAACGACGTCCGTCCCGATTTCGCTCCGCCGCTCGCGCCCGCCGCGCCGCCGCTCCCACGATGTTTCTTCTCCAACCTCTTCGCCACGCTCACAAACACCGCCTCCACACACTTATTCGCCTTGGCGCTCGTACTGAAAAACTCCGCTCCGATGCTCTTCGCGTACGTCTCGCCCTCCTCGTTCGATACCCGCCTCGAGCGTTCCAAATCGCTCTTATTCGCGCACACCGCCAACGCAATGTTCTCATCCCCGTTAATCTGCTTCAACTCCTTCACCCAGCTCTTCACCCGCGCGAACGAATCCTGATCGGTAATATCATATACCAACACTGCTGCATCGGCATCGCGATAGTAAATCGGACCGAGCGCGTGAAATCGTTCTTGTCCGGCGGTGTCCCACACGTTGACGTCGACGAGCGCTCCGTCGTCGCACGGTACCTTTTTACTCAAATACGTCGCTTGCACCGTCGGCGTTTGCGCGTCAGAGAACGTATTATTCATGTAACGTAACAGCAGCGAGGTTTTCCCTACGCGACCTTCGCCCAAGAGCACAACCTATGCGTCGACGAGTTTAAATTCAGTCCCAAGTGTCAACAGCAAATCAAAAATCAATTCAATCAAACAATTCACGCGCCGCGTGCGAATCGCGAGCATCCTCGACGACGACCGCGCGCTGTGTGCGTCGCGCACTATACATTGCGATCGATCGCGCCGCAACCATACCTTGAACGTCTTCATCGTCGCACGTTGAACGCGCGCGCGGGTGTGAGGTTGACACCAGATGTCAATCGCGCAATCGTTCGCGCGTCAAACGCCCGCGCGCGCCGGCTACCGACGTTCCGGGCGCGATGACGGTTGCGTATGGTGCCGAGGGCGAGTACGGCGACGACGGCGCGGGTCACGGCGATGGGAACGACGATGAGCTCGCGGCTGAGGCGCAAGCGGCGAGCCTTCGCGCCTGGGAGAAAAAGTACGCGAGCGAACGCGCGTGGGAGGATCTCGAGGAAGACCCAACGACGGGGCGGTTGCGCGTGAGTAAAGGGCGCGTTGAGGCGGATGCGCGCGAGCGACGGGCGAAGATGGCGGCGATGGCGTCGAGCGCACACGCGTGTAAGGGGATGATTCGGTTCATGTACGTGGTGGTGGATTTGTCTCGCGCGGCAAACGAGGAGGATTTTAGACCGAATCGCTTGAGCGTCATCGGGCAGTGCGTGATTGGGTTCATTAGGGAGTATTTCAATCAAAACCCGCTGAGTCAGCTCGGGTTAATCGTCGCGCGGGATGGTGTGGGCGAGCGGTTGACGGAGTTGAGCGGGAGTCCAGAGGCGCACGTGAGCGCGTTGAAGAAAACCCTCGATGCGAGTGGAGATTTTAGTTTACAAAACACATTGAACGTTGCGCGAACGTCGTTGAAGTCGATTCCCGCCTACGGCAGCCGGGAAGTTTTGTATATTTTGTCCGCGTTGTCGACGTGCGACCCGGGGAACGTGTGGACAGAGGTCGCGGCAGCCAAGGCGGCGAAAGTGCGCGTGAACGTCGTGTCGCTCGCCGCCGAGCTGCACGTGAGTCGTAGAATGGCGGATGAAACCGGTGGGGATTTTGGCGTGAGCTTGAATGCTGATCACTTGCATGATTTAATCATGGCGCATGCGCCGCCGCCGCCGCTGAGCGAAGAGGCGACAAAGTCGAGCTTGGTGCAAATGGGCTTTCCCCAGAAGAAACACGTCGCAAACGATGCGTTGACGGTTGGGGTTAGTGGAGACTACGTGTGTCCTCGATGCTCGGGGCGTATTGACGAGTTACCTTCTCAATGTGCGGTGTGCCGACTGACGCTCGTGTCTTCGCCGCATCTCGCGCGGTCGTACCACCACTTGTTCCCAGTCAAGGCGTTCAACGAATTAGACGCCGCAGCTGACGACAAATCTAACGTCACTGCGACTTTGGAGTGTGCGGCATGTTTGGCGACGATTAGCGATAGGAGTTTAGCGTCGACATGCGAGGATTGCACGAAGATGTTTTGCTTTGCGTGCGACGTTTACATTCACGAAAAATTGCACAACTGTCCATTTTGCTCGTCTTAGTCTTGCTCGCTTCGTGCGCGAGCGCAGAAAAATTATAATGTACACGTACTACGATTATAGATTCTATGCATTCTACTCATGTGTCGCTAATGTTTCGACTCTTCGCTGCCACATGCTTGCCATCGAGCGCACAGAGCCGTGCTCGATGGGCGTCGCTTGTTCAACCACGGGCGCCACCGGCACGTCTATGTCATCACGTGGCACCTTTGGTTGGTGTGCTAACGGTGGCGAAGTCGTCTGTATGTCTATAAACTTTGATTCTTCGATGAAAATGGTTTCGTCATCGTCGTCGTTGTCTTTGTCTTTGCCTTCGTCGGCGACTGTCTCGACAGCGCGTGATTCCTCCTTTTTAAATCGCCGCATCAACGCCTCGCGCTCCGCCTCCACCCGGGCCTCTTCTAATTCTAACGTCCTACGCGCTTCGCGCGCTGCAGCCTCTTTCGCCGCCTTTTGCGCGGCTATTTGCTTCTCGAGCTCAAATTTATAACGCGCCGCGCTCTCCTTGCGTCTCGCAACAGCCTCGCGCTCAACTCCGAAATGCGCGCCACTCGACACCGGCGAACGCCGCGCGTGCACTGGCGAGTGCGATGAAAACGATGCATCGCCCACTCGCGCGCCGTCGTGCGAAAATGACGGCGTCTCGAGCGGCGCGAGCGCGGTTCGTGCGGCTTCTCGTTGAAATTCAAACAATCTGTGAGCGTGCTTTCCACACTCCGCATCGTCATTCGAGAGCGATTTTCGATACGCCACTTGCGCATCGAGCTCCGCGAGGTATGTTTTGCGTCGACGGACTTGCGCGGCGCGCTCGTCGGGGTCGACGTCTTGAAACATGACGAGTGTCAAGTTGTGCCGTCGAGCTACAAAGGATGTATGTGATTTTACAATGTCTATAAAGTGACGACGACGCAACGTCACGCGACGCCGCGCGCACGGTCGAGAGCACACCATGTGTGTCGATGTGTGCGAAAGCCAGTGCGGCGCTATCGCGCCCTGCTGCGACGTTCTAAGCACCCACCTTGACCGCGCGACTACGAGTTGCCGATGCCGCCCGCCTCTGGTAAGCGCTCCACCGTGTACTTGTGATTGCCTAGGCACATGATGGGCACGCCTGGAATCTTACGGATTCGACGCTTCAAATCCGTATCACACGTTGCGACGATGTAACAACGATGTGCCTTGACGCGCTCGCAAATACAATCATCCGCGTACGTCCCTCTGTGTTGACACGGCAGCCGCTCAAATCTCGGGTCCTTCGCGATGCGCAACGCCACCCGATACTTTTGACCAAGTTTCTCCAATTCCGCCATCACGCAATCCGTAATATGCGGCGTACACTGCGCATACAAACAATCCATCATCCCTTTCACGATATCAATCTTATTCTTGATTGAAAAGTTGATAAAGTTTGTGTCGATGATGACGTTGTACGGAGGCTTAAGCTGCGAGTTAAACTTCCCAAACAACGCCGCTGATTGCGTCTCCACGTGTTTCACCTTGACTTGATCATCCATAAATCTCGTCTTCTTTCCACCCTTACCATCATCCTTGCGTTTGACAATCTCTTTCGGGTTTATCATGCGTTTTACCGCGGCGAATTGCTTCGTCTTTAAGCGATTCTTCCCCATGGCGAATGATTGAATGAACGAGTCACCGACGCGTGCGTCGCCACGTCGTCGTCGCCGTACCGCGCCTCGTTTCGCGCACCTTCGAGCTCCCTCACTCGCGCGCGCAACGTCTGTACGTCACTCGTCGGCGTCCGTGACCAGCGTCGGCGTGTGGCGGCTCACCTCGCGCAGCCGCCGAAACCTCACGAATCACTCGTCGTCATTCCACGACGCAGCGCGCCATGTCGCCGCTCCCGCGCGTGTTCCTCGACCTCGCCATCGGCGCGTCGCCCATTGGTCGAGTCACCATCGAACTCCGCGCCGACGTCGTGCCGCGCACGGCGGAAAACTTTCGCGCGTTGTGCACGGGCGAGCGAGGCCAATCCGCATCGTCTGGCCACGCGTTGACGTTTAAAAACAGCACGTTTCATCGCGTGATTCCGAATTTTATGTGCCAGGGCGGGGATTTTACCGATCATGACGGCACCGGGGGGGAGTCCATCTACGGCCGCACGTTTCGCGACGAGAACTTTGAGCTGAAGCACGCGGGCGCGGGGACGCTGTCGATGGCAAACTCGGGACCGCACACGAATGGGTCGCAGTTTTTTATCACGACTGGTAACACGGCGTGGTTGGATGATAAACACGTGGTTTTTGGGACGGTGTGTGATGGTATGGATGTCGTGCGACGGGTGGAGGCGTGTGGGTCGAAGAGTGGGAAGACGCGCGAGACGATTCGAGTGGTGGATTGCGGGGAGATTCCGCGCGAATTGATTGGAGATGATGAGCTCACGGAGGCTGGGCGAGAGGTTTTGGCGCGACACAAGGCGGAACAGACGGTGGCGAATCGCGAAGCGCGGGCGGTTGGGACGGAGAATCCGGATGTAGCGTCGGCGAGACGGTTGAAGGAGATGGCTGAGGCGGACCGACGCGCCGAGGAGGAGCGGGCGTCGGCAACGACGACGACGATGACGGTGCCAGATGCGGGCAATCCGATGCAAGGAATGAGTGCAAAGCAGCGCAAGTTGTTCGAATTGCGCTTAAAGTTGAATGAAGGGCGGAAACTGAATCAAAAGGCTGTTGTTGATGAAAAGAAGCGAGTAGACGCGCCCGAGGAGTACGCCAACGCGCAAAAGCGAAAGCTCAAGGACGCGCAGGATAAGTCGCGCACAGACGCCATGGTGAAACAAGGCATCAGTCCTACAGCGTATCATCTCACGGCGACTTTAGAGCAAGTCGAGCGGGCGAATAAAAAGGTGAAAAAGAAGGAAGTCTACGACCCAAAGAACGCAGGGCAGTTTAGCGCTGACCGCCAATACGCCAATTATGAACGTGCGAACGCCAACATTGAGGTTGACATGAACGCGTATAATGCACAAAAAGAGCGCGTGCCTGACTTTTACCGCAGTGCCGATAGCATTCACCATGAATCGAACAAGCCTTCGCAAGAAGCTATCGAGCGTTTGGCGAACCACGTGGCGACGGCGCAGCGCAAACAAGTGGCCTTGCGCGAGAAGAAGACGCACGCCGCAAAGGATGTGGATGGCATCAACATCAAAAATGAGCGCTATAACCAGCAGCTCGCAAAGGCGTATGATAAATACTCAAAAGAAATCAAGGCCAACTTAGAACGCGGCACGGCGCTGCCTGAATGAACGAATTGATAGTGAATAAATGTATTTGTGTAAAAACACCGAGAGGGACGAACGAATGCGAATGCTTTTTTATCAGCTACTAGTAAAAGAATGAATTGCAAGACGTTGTTTTTAGGTGTGTTTTTTCGGGCTGCCGAAGCCGCCACCACCAGGAGAAGCAATTGTCAAAACATCACCACGCGAAACTTGAACGCTATTTTTACCACCCAAATCAATGACTTCGCCGTTCGAGCGCGTGAGCGTGTTCACGCCGCGAGCTCCGTCTGCGCCTCCAGCGAGGCCTTTCGGGGCGAAAACGCGTCGTTCAGATAATACGCTCACCGTGATGTCTTTCAAAAATTCAAGTTGACGCACTATGCCGTCGCCACCATGCGTTTGACCGTCACCGCCAGAGCCGTGGCGAATGGAAAATTCGCGCAAAATCACCGGGTATCGGCGCTCTAATATCTCCGGATCAGTAATCCGCGTGTTTGTCATGTGACACTGAACCGCCGAAGCGCCGTGAAAGTCTGGTCCAGCACCTGCGCCGCCGCCGATTGTTTCGTAATATCCGAAAGTGTCATCGCCAAACGTCAAATTGTTCATGCACCCTTGCGCGTTTGCGCACGCGCCGAATGCTGCCAGACACACATCCGTCACGCGCTGCGACGTCAGTACGTTGCCTCCCACGACGGCAGCGGATTCTGAAGGCGACAGAAAGCATCCATCCGGTACGGCAATCGTCACCGGTTTCAAGCATCCTTGATTGAGTGGAATTTCCTGCTTCACTAAGCATCGAATGCTGTAAATGACAGCCGCGTTTGTGACCGCGGGTGGCGCGTTCCAGTTCCCATCAACTTGGTTCGATGTGCCCGTAAAGTCGAAATCCGCCGTACCATGCTCAGCATCGAGCGTCAGGGTCAAGCATACTTGGCTTCCGTCATCCATGCAGTCGACAGCTTTCAATGTGACGCGCTCACCACTCACTTCAGCGCCGAGTCGGGCGGCGTCGGCGATGACGTTTCGAGCCGCTTGCTTGAGCATGTCGCGCACCGCAAGTTCGGCATTATCTTGCACATGGTTCATGTACGCCTGCACTTGATTTAATCCACACTCGTCGATTAATTCATTCAAAAGCGTGATGCCGCGTTGATTTGCGGCGACTTGCGCGCTTAAATCACTTAAATTATCCGCGAGCTTCCGAGTGCCTTTACTCCCAGTATCTGGCTTTGTCAACAATTTCACGATGCCTTCTTCTTGATACACGCCACGGTCGACAAGCTTGAAAGTCTTAATTGCCGCGCCTTCATCAGCGATCGTTTTTGAGAACGGCGGCATCGACCCGGGTGTCAATCCGCCGACGTCAGCGTGATGTCCACGTGAGGCGACGAAAAAGACAATTTTCCCATCTCGAAACACTGGCGTGACGACGGTAATGTCTGGGAGGTGACTTCCACCCGCTTGCGGGTGATTCGTGACCAATACATCACCTTCGTATAAACCATCAAATCCCCAGTGGTCGAGCTGCCACGATACCGTCGCAGACATCGCGCCGAGGTGTACGGGGACGTGCGGCGCGTTGGCGACGAGTCCTCCATCTGGCCCAAAAATGGCGCACGAAAAGTCCAGTCTTTCCTTGATGTTCGTCGACACACTCGTGCGCTGCAGTGTTCGACCCATGCGTTCGGCGATACCCATGAAGCGGTTGCTAAAGATTGAAATCAAAATCGCGTCTGGCTTAGAGTAGTCCTCCTCGTTAGCGCCGTCTGATTTTGCCTTCGTGATTGGCACAGTGATTTTCAAGTCCCCGTATACGGTGACCTCCCCGACGCACGCAGGCTCAATCACGCACGTCGACGTGCCATTCATGATTATCGCTGGACCTTCAATAGACATCCCGCCGAGTAAGCTGTCAAACATGAACACTGGCGTGTCGCACCATCCTAAATCTTCAAAATACACTCGCGTGCTATCGCGCGCCTGCGGCGTTTCGCCCGACGCACATGCCGCAATCGGCAAACGTGTCAATAGAGTGTTGTTTGCGACGCCACGCACGCGCACGTCGTCAATTAGCAATGCGCGGCCTTTGAGGTCAAAGCCATATTCGCGTACGAACCGTTCGCGGAAAGCCTTGGCGTAATCGCCGTCTTTTGGCTCTGGAACCATCATCGCCGTATCAGAACCGTCGTAACGCAAATTCAGAAAGCACTCGCATCGCACATCATGAGGTTCGAATGCGCCATTCGCAGTCAATTGCGTCGTGACGCGGTCTTTAAGGGTCGACATGCTAGTCATGGCTTGGGCAAGCTCGTCGGAGTTGTCATACTTTGCCGCGCACGCAACCTGCGACTCGGCGACGACGTCAGCGAGACCCATGCCATAGGCTGAGAGAATACCACAAAATCGATGCACGAACACAGTGGACATGCCTAAGTCGCGCGCAATTGCGCATGCATGCTGTGGGCCGGCACCTCCGAACGCGGCCAAAACATGGGACGAAATTTCGTACCCTTTGCTTTCGGTAATTTCTCTAATCGGTCGGCACATCGCTTCGTTGGCGACTCTCAAAAAACCCATCGCCACTTCCTCGGTGGTCAAACTCCCGCCAGTTTCGTCATTGATGCGCTTCGAAAGTTCTTCAAATGCCGCGAATGAGGCGTCATAATCGAGTGGCTCGTCTTCATTCGCACCGAAAATTTTCGGGAAATAATTTGGAAGAATGCGGCCGAGCACCAAATTGGCATCCGTCACGGCGAGCGCGCCTCCTTTGCGATAGCACACCGGGCCGGGCTGTGAACCGACGCTTTCAGGACCAACGTAGAATGTACCAGAACGAAATGTGAGCGCTGACCCTCCACCAGCGGCGACGGTTGTGATATCTAATTGCGGTGCTTGTACAGTGACGCCCGCCGTCGTCGTTTCCGTCACTTGCTCGTACCCGCCTCGAGGATCGTATCGACTGACGTCCGTACTCGTTCCACCCATGTCGAATCCAATGATTGGTGTTCCCCCATCGTCGCCATCGTCGCGTAACGCCGCGCTCGTGGTGAGCGCGAATCCAACGACACCACCCGCTGGGCCACTCAAGATGGCTTGATAGCCACTAAAATTATCCGCCGGCGTCAAGCCACCATCGCTCTGCATGAAACTCACCTTGACTGCACTCAATCCGTCGTCAAATCCATCAAGAAATGAATCAATATATGTTCTGATGCATGGCGTAAGATACGCATCAACAGCACCGGTGTGCCCGCGCGGCACCGCGCGAACCATGGGCACCAATGAGCTCGATAAAGCGACGTGCTCAAATCCCATATCGCGCGCTAATTTCCCAATCACCTGCTCGTGCTCGGCAAAGGTGTACGAGTGCAATAAAACCACTGAAATAGACTTTATGCCGTCGTCCAAAAGCGCCTGTAATTTCGGGCGCAACGCGTCGATATTGAGCTTTTGCAAAATCTCCACCGTCTCGCCCGTGGAGCCGACGACGCATTCACCCTGCACCATCTCCCCTTCACTCACCACGCGCACGCGTTCATCCACCTCAACAACGCGCTCATAGAGCGTCCCTGGCCGTTCGATGCTTAAATCAAATATATCCGGCCGCGCTTGATTCCCAATCGCCAACAAGTCGCCGAATCCGCGCGTGGTCACCAACGCCGTCGCCGCCCCTTTCCTTTCCAACAACGCATTCGTCCCTACCGTCGTACCCATGCGTATCCAATCAATTCTAGCCGTCGGCACTTTTTCATCCCGCGAAATCGCTCGGCCTTCCACGCGTTCTAACACGCGACGAATACCTTCACGAGGCGCGCTCGCGTAGTTCCTCGGGTCCTCGCTCAACAACTTAATCGTCACGAACGACACCCCTTGCGGCGCGCTCGCGTCAGGGATCTCCGCATAAACATCCGTAAACGTCCCTCCGCGGTCGATGCAAAACTTCACTGCGCGCTGAGGCGCGTCAGCGGGCGCAGAGGAGCTCGCAGAAGTTGACGATGCGCGAGGGGCAGCAATCCGCGCCCGCGCGCGGGTTGCTTTATACCTCGACACGCGCAAAGGCGCGCGCGCGCAAAGGCGCGGTATCGCCCGCGTCGTCATCGCGCGCGGCGTTGGCGTCGACGGCATCGGCGTGACGGTAACAACGTCGCGCGTCGCGACGCCGACGTGTGAGGTTTGTTTATTTTTAGTCGGCGCGTTCTTCCGCCTTCAACGAACGCCGCGCGTCGGTGCCGACCGCACACGGCGCCGCGCGGGCGCACGCGTCCGCGCTTCTCGCATCGACGTAATTTCGCACGCCGCGCGCGATGGCGCGCGCGCACGTCTCGGCCATTGCCCCGCGCGCGCGCATAGAGGAATGCGAAACGTCCTCCGGTGTATCGTGCCAAACCATGGCTGTGGCGCGCGCGCGCGTCGCGGGCAACGGTGTGGCCATTCGAAGCGACGGGCGCGAGTCTGTTCGCGCGTTTGTCGCGCGAAAGCGCGAAATTTTCTTGGTGCAGATGGATATTGACACAAAGGTTGAAGAAATTCAGAAGTTGGAGCGCGCGACGGCGCAACGCGAGGAGGCGTTGCGGAAGAGCGAGCTTATGCTTGCGGAAGACCACGCGCGGTTCGATGAGTTTTTGAAAGACAACGATGCAAAAGTGCGCGAGGCGGTGAATGCGGCGGAGCGTGAGGCGAGGGCAAAGCACGAAAAGGTCAAGGAGATGAAGCGGTTGCAGGCCGACATCGCGAGCGCATCGCAAGAATTAAACCGAAAGGAAGAGAAATTGCAGGAATGCTACGAGTACAAGAAATTTTTAGATTCGTTGACACCTGCAGAGTGGCTTGAAGAACATCCAGAAGCTTTACATGACATCGATGACGACGATGATGGGTCGAGCGTACCCATGTATTTTACCGAGCCCGAGCAGCTCCTGCGAGTGTTTACGCAATTGGAGGAGCAAAATTTATTCCTCATCCAGAGCGTGCGTGGAGCAGAGGAAACGCTGCAGAGTGTCAAAGCGAAGCATGTGAGCACAAAAGAACAGATGGATGCCGAAACATCGACGCTGAGGGGGCAAATTGCGCAGCTGCAACAAGCCATAGACGCCGAGGAACGTAAAGGCGAACGATTGATGCGGCAGTTGCAGAGCGGCAATGAGGGTGACGACAATACCATCGAAAAGGAGCTCACAGAACTCACAAAACGCGTCACTGAAGTATATCTCGAATGTGGATTCGCGCATGACCCGAGTATAAGCGTCTTACAAATGCTTACAAACATTGAATCCAAGATGGAAGAATATTTCACCGCAATCGACGCACTCCCAGCCGAAGTCGTCGCGGATTTAGAAAAACAGAAAGAAAAGGAGCGTCGTCGCTTGGCGCGAGAGGAAAAGATGCGACAACAAAAGCGGGAGCATGAAGTACGTTTCCAGCGCGCACTCGAGCGCGCGCGTGCGCCGGCACATAAAAAGACGGGTAAGCCCGTGATGTTCCGTTCGCGTTTGGTGAAGAAAAAGTCAACGGATGAGGAGCAAGCAAAGGCGAATACCACGGACGCCGCGGACAAAGAGCTCGAAGAATTTCTCAATCGCCAGTATTAGAAGTGCATACATACAGCGTGGTGGTATAAATGTTACAAACGAATGTTATAAAGCTGCCTACATCCAAGGAAGAGATATCTTATCGCTCATATCGTAGAGCGAAACGCAAATCTCGAGCGAAATGAGTACGATAATAATCCATTCCAACGCGTCGCTTTTGCGGTTTTGAAGAATTTCCAAGTAAAACTTCACTTGAGTTTGAATCAGATTGAGCTTGTAATCTAAATCTTGGAATCGGTCTTCAAGTTCGAAATCTTGTCGCAAACCTTCCCAAACAATGTTGTACTGCGCGTATTGCCAAGCGGTGTCGGAACGCCCCAACAACCCGAGTTTGGTAATCAATTCAGTCAGCGTGTTGTTGTTTTCCGCAACGAGCGAGAAAAGCCTTTTCTTGCTGATGTTCAAGTCCCCGGTTAACTCGGTGCTTTTATTTAATTTACTGAAAATCTCCACCATTCCGTCCACTTTTTGTTCGTAGTGCTCCAACGCCACTGTTTGCGCCAAGACGGAGGAAATGACAGAAATGTTGTTAATATCCATACGTTTCAGCACGATGTGATCGCTTTCCAATTTCGCCCAATCCTCCAGAGTCGGTCGCACGACGACTCTGTAATCATCGGTCATCGGCACCGGCAACGGCGTCGACGTAAACGACCTCGCAAGCTTCAAACACTCCTCGCGCTCCTTCTGTCCCATGTTGTAAAATACCACCGAACCAAACTTGAATACCACGAAATATCGACTGAGCATCTCAGGTGGGATCGGCGCATTGTCGTCAAAACTAGGTAATTCCGCAAGCTTCTGCGGCGACATGCGAATGATGACACCATCGCGATTAAACTCTTTGGGATACGCCGGCATTTGCTTCGCCACAGCCTTAACGTCGATGGTACTCCCGACGTAATATGCCCTCACAGGCAACATAAAATCATACGCATTCGTCGCCGCGTGCGAAGAATCACCATTTCCATCAACTCGATCGTCGTTCTCCGACCGAAGTCCGTTCGACATCGCCGCGGCGTTATTCTCTGGCGCCTCTCTTGCCGCTTTGGCTTTACTCTCTGCGCGTTGCAACAGCGAGTCTCCCATACCATACGGCGTCGCCCGCTTGATTTTCCACCCACCGGCTAAACTTGAATACGCCCTCGCGCACGAATACACCTCTCGCGCGCGCGCGCTCTCGCTACGTTCCCCGAACGCCGCGCCCAAGCGCCATGAATCCCAACGCATGCTCGACACCGCATCGTGTGCGCGCACACGCGGCGCCTCCACCACCGCGCTCGACGCCGTCGTCGCAAATCCCGCGCGCGAGGCGCGCGACGCGCACGCTCGCACGGCGTTCACCGCCGTCGTCGCCGCGCGTTGACGCATCGCGCGGTCTCGCGAGGCGGCGAATGACGGCTGCGCGTGTCCTTGGAGTGACTAACCCTCAGGCGCGGCGCCGCATTCGCCGCCTCGCGAGACATCTCGCGCGCACCGCCGTCGAGAGAACGCGAGTGGAGCACGCGCGTACGCATCGCGCCGACGCACGAACGCGGCGACAGCGCGTGTACGCACGCGAGGCGACGCACGTGAGGGCGCGGAGCGATGGTGCACTTGTACAATCTGTCGCTGCAAAAGTCTGCGGGGATTAACGCCGCGGTGTACGGGAACTTCAGCGCACCGAAGGCGCAGGAGATCGTGGTGGCGAGGAATAAGACGTTGGAGTTACTCAGGCCGGATGATACGGGGAAGGTTCAGACGATATGCTCGATGGAGGCGTTTGGGATCGTGCGCTCGATCGCCGCGTTTCGATTGACGGGCGCGAATCGCGATTACATTGTCATCGGGAGCGACAGTGGGCGAGTCGTTATAGTGCAGTATGACAAGGATAAGGCATCGTTTGTTAAAGTGCACCAAGAGACGTTCGGGAAGAGTGGGTGTCGTCGGGTGGTGCCTGGGCAGTTTTTGTGCGCCGACCCAAAGGGCAGAGCAATTTGCATCGGGGCCATTGAAAAGAGCAAGTTGGTGTACGTGCTGAACAGAGACAACAAGGCGAATCTGACGATTTCTTCGCCGTTAGAGGCCAATAAGTCGCAGACGATTGTTTTTCACATGTGCGGATTGGATTGCGGTTTGGACAATCCGATTTTTGCCGCCATTGAATTGGACTACGGCGACGCCGATATCGACCCGAGCGGTGAAGCCGTGGCAGAAGCTCAAAAACACTTGACGTATTACGAACTTGATTTGGGTTTGAACCACGTCGTTCGCAAGTGGAGTGAACCGATCGACAACGGAGCGAACCATTTGATTCCCGTGCCCGGTGGGAGCGATGGGCCAGGCGGCGTCTTGGTGTGTTGTGAAAACTTTGTGATTTACAAACATCAAAATCACGACGAGGTTCGCGCAGTGATTCCGCGTCGAACATCGTTGAGCGCCGATCGCGGGGTACTCATCGTGTCTTCGGCGAGCCATAGATCAAAGAATACATTCTTCTTCTTGGCGCAAAGCGAATATGGGGATATTTACAAACTCACGGTTGACTACTCTGGAGAAAAGGTGAACGAAATCAAGGTCAAGTACTTTGACACAATTCCCACGTGCATCAGTATGTGCGTTTTGAAAACGGGTTTCTTGTTTGCAGCGAGCGAGTTTGGTAACCACGCGCTTTACCAATTTGCCGGTATTGGGGACGACGATGCTGTCGAGAGCACGTCTGCAGGACTCATGGAAACGGAAGAGGGCTACCAACCCGTATTCTTTGACCCGCGACCGTTGACGAACTTGTACCCAATCGACAACATAGACAGTTTGTGCCCTGTTTTAGACATGCAGGCTCACAATCTGACTGATGAAGAGACGCCTCAGCTGTACACTCTGTGCGGCACTGGCGCACGCAGTACGATGCGAATCTTGCGTCAAGGCATTGGCATGAGTGAACTGGCCATGAGCGCCCTTCCTGGACAACCGAACGCAATTTTCACGGTCAAAACCAATTCGTCTCAAGAGTACGACTCTTACATTGTGGTGTCCTTCTTGAATGCGACGTTGGTGTTGTCGATTGGTGACACCGTTGCGGAGGTGAGCGACAGCGGACTTTTAGGTACATCACCCACGCTTCAAGTGTGCTTGATGGGTGATGATTCGTTGTTGCAAGTTCATCCAAGCGGTTTGCGTCACATCAAGGCAGACAAACGCGTAAATGAGTGGCGCACGCCTGGGCGCAAGCAAATCTCCAAGTGCACGTGCAACAACAAGCAAGTCGTCATCGCTCTCACTGGTGGTGAAGTAATTTATTTCGAACTCGATGCGACTGGACAGTTAATTGAAGTCGAAAAGCTTGAAACGAATGGTGATATTGCGTGCTTGGATATTGGCCCGGTTCCGGAAGGGGCGTTGAGAAATAGGTTCCTCGCGATGGGTTCCTTTGACGGAAATGTACGAATCATGAGCCTCAATCCCGACGACTGCTTGCAAACGTTAGCCGTGCAAGCACTCAAGGGAGCGGCGCCGACGAGTTTGCTAGTGCTTCCAACGGCGTCTACGGAGTCTTCTCAAGGAAGCTTACTATTGAACGTGGGCATGGCGAATGGAGTTCTGATGCGTTGCACCATTGATCAAGTGTCTGGTCAATTAAGCGATACCCGTATGCGTTTCTTGGGTGCTCGGGCGCCCAAGTTAGTGCGCACTATGATTCGCGGTTCGCCTGCAATGGTGGCCCTGTCTTCCAGGCCCTGGCTGGGTTATTCTGAGAAGGGAACATTCGTGTTGGCACCGATTTCTTACGTTCCGATTGAAGAGATGTGCTCCTTTAGCAGCGAACAGTGCCCAGAAGGTGTGGTTGCGATTTCGAACCAGACTCTCCGCATCGCGAGCGTCGAGCGTTTGGGTGAAAATTTCAACCAAACTTCAATTAAGCTGCGTTACACGCCGCGTGCGATGAGTGCCAATCCCGACACACGCATGATTGCGTTGATTGAAAGCGACCAATGCACCATTCCGGTGAGCGAGCGAGAAGGTCCCGAGGCTATCCCTGCGGATGAAGTATCACCCGCTGACGACGATGATGATGAAGACGCCCCAAAATTGACGCCAGTGGAGCAGTTCGGCGCGCCGAAGAGCTCTCCAGGGACTTGGGCATCGTGTGTACGCATCGTCAATCCGAAGGACGCAAAATCAACGTTTACGCTTGAACTCGCAAAGAATGAAGCTGCACTCAGCTTGTGCCACGTGTACATGTCTGGACCAAATGAGTTGTTATTAGCGGTCGGTACTGCCATCAGTCTTACCTTTGCCCCGCGTGATTGCGAAGGTGGTTTTATTCACTTGTACAGATACGGCACGGATGGTACGACGCTCACCTTGGTGCACTCCACGCCAACCGATGGACCTGTTGGCGCGTTGTGCGGTTTCAAGGGTCACTTGCTCGCGGGTGTCAACAATGCACTCCGAATTTATGACTTTGGTAAGAAGAAGATGTTGCGCAAAGTGGAGAATAGAAACTTCCCGAACTTCATCTCAACCATTCACGCGGCGGGAGATAGAATTTACGTCGGCGACGTACAAGAGTCGATTCACTTTGTCAAGTACAAGGCTGATGAGGGGAGCATTTACGTTTTTGCAGATGATGTGCGACCACGATACATGACGGCAACGTTACCATTAGACTACGACACTCTCGCGGGCGCTGACAAGTTTGGTAACATTTTCATCAACCGTTTGCCAAAGGATGTGAGCGAGGAAATGGACGATGACCCAACGGGAGGAAAGAACGTTCACGCTGATGGTTTATTGAATGGTGCACCTAATAAATCGGAGACACCGGCGCAGTTTTACGTGGGCGAAACCGTGTGCGCGCTCACGAAGAGTGCGCTTCAGCCGGGTGGTACGGAACTTGTGCTCTACGGCACTTTGATGGGTGGCATTGGCGCGCTGGTGCCGTTCAGCACAAAGTCTGAAATCGAGTTCTTCACTCACTTAGAGATGCACATGCGACAAGAAGCGCCTTCTCTCGTGGGACGGGATCACATGTCATTTAGATCGTACTACGCTCCGGTGAAGAATGTGATTGATGGCGATTTGTGCGAGCAATTTGGCGCGTTGAGCGCCGAGGTGCAACGCCGCATCGCAGAGGACATGGATCGCACGCCGAGCGAAATCTTGAAGAAACTCGAACAAGTTCGAGCGTTAGCTGTTTAGGAGTGTTTAGAGCACTCGAGGCAGTGCCGTAAATATAATACAAACGTTTAGAAACAAATCTACAGTAAGTTAAGCCACTGACGACGCCTTGCCTGAAAATTTCTTGAGCGCCCAAACCGTCGAATCCACTGCGAGAATTTTTGTCCAGTCGACGGCAAAATGAAACGTATGGTTGATTGTACCAATAATCGTTCCCATTGGTCCTGATCTGTGATGTTCCGGTGAAGATCCATCTTCCGACGCGCGTCTCTCGAGCACTTTCTGTTTTGACTGAGGCGCCGGTTCAAACACGAACTCCACCGCGGATTCAATGCACGTCAGCACGCCTTCGCCCAATTCTTCAATTTTCTCACTCAATATGCGCTGCGCCGTCTCACACTGCGCATCTGTAGTGACATATATCATCGATGCATTCATGCCTTGAATAGGAGGGTCTAGCCTTGGATCATGCGCGCGCCAAAAAGCCTTACTCAACTCTTCGTACGTCGGCGCGTACGGATTGGACGGATCCCATTTCACCAACACAACCTCGCTTCCCGCTGCCGATGACGACGTCGACGGCATAAACGATGTCCTCGCACCCCACATCGACGACGACGAAGAAGAAGACGAAGACAGCGACGACGATCTCCGCGTCTTCAAACCAAACGACAGCGCTCTCGCCGTTCTTCGACGTAACCGCCCGAGCTCAACCATACCGTGCGCGCCTACCTCCTTCGCGAGCTCGAGCTCCAAAAACGCATTCGCACCGGTAGAAAAGTACGCTTCTTCCAACTTCCGCCCGCCGTGCGGCGTGCGCACGTCCTCCCCGTCTTCGCGCATCCGAAAACTCAAAAAAATGCAAATGCAGTCAGCCCCGAATGCGAATGCCACGTTGCTCACGCACGCCTCGTCGCCGACGACGCCGCAGTCACCTCACGCGCGACGGAACTCGCCCTAACGAATGCGTTCTAACGAACGCGCGATCTGCACGCGTCGACGAATGCGGGCGCGCGCGCGCATTCGCGCGGAATTCACGCGCCGTGTATGGTGGACGCATTCCACGTGTTACCGGTGTCGTTGCGCAACGCTTCGTCGGCGCGTCGCGCGCGTCAGACGCCGACCAACGCATCGCTGGGGACGCGCGCGCCGCGCCGCGGACGACCCTCGTCGTCGCCACCGTCCTCGCTGCCGGTGCAGCGTCGTCCGTGCGTGAAACGCGCGCGATGTCGGCGGATGACGACGCGCGGGGCGCTCCCGCCGACCACGCGATCGCGAGGTTCGCGAGCCGCGGGGAGAGCGACGATGCGTCGTCATCGGCGATATCGCGCGCGAAACGGGTGCGTGAAAGTCTCACAAAGCGCGTGCGAGCGTTGAGGAAGTTGATGTCGCGTGCGAACGTCGAGAGTGAGAGCGATGATGGCGGGGAGGAGGAAACGGAGGAAGAGTTGTGGTACGGGAATCAAAGGTCGATGGACGAGGGCTCTGGCGCGGGGCGTAGCGAAACGTCGAGTGACGGTGATGGAGACAGTAAAATGTCGTGTATGGATTCACAACTCGTCGTGGATTCGTCGCTTGGGATGTACGCTCGACTCGGAGAGCACACGAAGAGTGGGAAACACGCGCGTAACGCTGTAGCCGCGGCGAGAACGTTTGCAGCGATTCATCAGTCTGAGATTGAAAGTGGGGATGAAGATGAAGATGAGTTCTTCGAGACAGCAAGCGGGCGGGTTTACGGGGGTAGGACCTTTAAGTGTTTCACCGTGGACCACCCAGTTCGCAAGCTGTGCATACGGATCGTCGAACATCCCAAATTTGATTTCTTCATTTTGGGATTGATTGCCGCGAACACCGTACTCCTGTGTTTGAGCGAACCCGAAAAGCTCGCGGATCGAGGATGTGGTGCGCATTCCAGCATTGGTGCACGTAATCAAGCGATGGAAAACAGTGAGCTTGTATTCACAGTGCTTTTCGCTACTGAAGCGCTCACTAAAATGATTGCCTTGGGTTTCGTTGGAAAGCACGTCTCCTCCTCGAAAAAAGTCAAACCGTACTTGAGAGATAGTTGGAACGCGATGGACTTTGTCATCGTGATTTTCTCCATTTTAACTCAGCTTCCTGGAGTTGGTGACTCAAATTTATCCACTCTGAGACTCGCTAGAATTTTACGGCCTTTGAGAACAATTTCCATGTTCCCATCGCTTCGCCTGCTGGTCACGACCATGTTGACCTCCTTGCCGATGCTCGGAAATGTTGTCGTGTTCTTTGTTCTGTTCTTTTGCATCATGGGAATCATGGGTGTGCAAATGTTTAGTGGTAAGTTAGCCAACAGGTGCTACACTTTGTTGCCGCCGGCGACGTCGTGCGACAATTACAGCGCACAGCCATACGTGAACTGCGTGGCTCATGAGTCAGGTGTTGATGCCATATTGTTACGTGAAAACGAAGATCAAGCGTGTGGGACTTCGTCAATGGCTTCGTGGAAGTGTAGTGGTGATCAAGCGTGCCTGGTCTACAAGAATAGCAACTATGGATATACGAGTTTTGATAACGTTTGGTGGTCGTGGTTGGTTATTTTTCAAACGATTACACTAGAGACATGGGTCCCAATCATGTATGACTTGATAGACTCCGTATCGCCAGCTTCGGTCATTTGGTTTCTTCCTGTGCTCTTCTTGGGAGCTTTCGTGATTCTCAACTTGGCGCTGGCGATTATTACGATGGTTTATGATTCAAATATAATGACCGAGCTGCAGTCTGCATCCACGGGGATGTCGATCATGAGCCCGTTTTTAGGATTACAGCGTTCATTCAGTAATGCGTCTGATGAAGCGGTTACGAGAATTTCTAAACTTTCCAGTTTTGCACCTCAAATTGTACAAAACTGGTCTCAAGTGATACGCAAGTGGTTTATGGGCCAAGTGAAAACTTGGTTTGGTTGGAAGGAAACTATTCAACCGCGAGTACGAGCTCTTATTGAAAGCGAGTTGTTCTTCTACATCATAAATGCGAGTATTCTAGCGAACACCTTCGCCCTAGCCATGGAGTATGAGGGGATGTCGGAGTCGTATGCAGATGATTTAGAGTTGGTGAACTTTTCCTTCACTATTGTTTTCATGTTGGAGATGGTACTCAAACTTATTGGCTTTGGTTTCAAAGAGTACATCGTTGACAAGTTCAACCAATTCGATGCTTTGATAGTGATCGTCTCCGCTGTAGAGATGGGATTGTCTGGCGTTGGTAAATCGAACTTCACCATGCTTCGCGCATTCCGAGTTTTCAGGCTATTGAAGGTGGTACGATCTTGGACTCAACTTCAGTCAACGCTCAGAACAATGTGGAAGACCATGCTTGACTTGACTAGTTTCGTAGTCATTCTCTGTCTTTTTTGCTTGATATTTGCTTTAGTTGGCATGCAAGTATTTGGCGGCAAATACTGCAAAATAGATCCGAAGCCGCGGTCAAACTTTGATACGTTTAACAACGCGTTGCTCACCGTGTTGCAAATTATCACACATGAGGACTGGCCGCTGGTACTATATGATACCATGTACACCTCAGGGAGTGTGTCTGTGATTTATTTTATCGTAACACTGGTGCTTGGAGACTTCATTGTGCTCAATTCTCTTATTGCAATCTTGCTGAGTAATTTTGACGACCGAAAAGAGAGTATCATCCATGACATGGAAGCTGCGAAGAGCGCAAAAGGAAAGTCTATTTTTGGGGCACTCGGATACCTTTTGCCTCGATCGCGAGGTTCACAAAGAGAAAGTGATGTGTCGCACAGCGAAGATTCTCCACTCACATCGTCACAAGAGAAATTTGCGGCTTTGGCGCACAGGCTCCTGCTGCAAGAGAGACGTAAAGATGTCGCCAAGCAAGAAGAGATGAGAATGGAAAGAGCGAGAAAGCTTTTGGAGCTTGAGAACGACAAAGATGATGTTTCAATCAATCTGTTTGCGAATCGTAAAAAGAAACGCGGGTCCATCAGTCCCATGAAGTTGACAAGCTTTCAAAGTAACAGCCTGTACTTTTTCAAGCCATCGAATCGTCTCCGTAAAATCTGCTTTAGAATCGCGGATGACAAACGTTTTGAATGGGTCGTTCTCATGTGCATAATATGCTCAAGCTTAATTATGGTGTTTGAGACGCCTGAAAATATGGAACGCGCAAGTTTTGCTCGAAATATGGACATCATGGATTACATTTTTACGGCTGTGTTCACGCTTGAAATGTTGATGAAGTGGATCGCTCTGGGCGTGTATAATCGTGACGCCCATTGTTATCTGAAGAATCCGTGGAACATCCTCGACGGTGTCATCGTACTCATCAGTTTGATTGGACTCGGTATTCAAGCTGCAATCGACGTCGGATGGGTTCGTGCACTGCGAACTTTGAGAGTTTTAAGGCCGCTTCGATTACTCGGGCGAGTCAAAGGTCTCAAAGTCGTCGTAAACGCTCTCATTTCCTCATTACCTGGTCTCGGCTACGTACTTTTGTTATCTGCGATTGTTTGGCTAATTTTTGCGATTGCTGGGATGTCGCTCTTTATGGGTAAATTTGTATCCTGCTCGGATCCGACGATTACCACAAAGGCTGCGTGTGTGGATTCGACGACGAGCGTGAGTGCAACCAGAGTTTGGGATGTTCTCACTGGCACTTGCAATGATAGTACAATCTCAACTGAGGTGGCGTGTACGGGCTCATATACGTCCACAGCAGTCACCGCTCGCGAATGGATCAGTTCTGATAGTAACTTCAATAGTTTTCCGCGCGCCATGCTTACTTTGTTTGAAGTGACAACGGGCGAAGGCTGGACAGTGGTCATGTACAACGGCGAGGATGCGGTGGGGACGGACGTAGCTATGAGGCGTGAAGCAAACCCCGTAGCTACGTGGTATTTCGTCACGTTCATGGTGTTGTCGAATTTCTTCTTACTCAACATGTGCATCGGTATCGTTATCGATAACTTTTTGAAGATTTCAACGTCGACCATGTCGCGGACGATGATGAGCGAATCGCAGTCGCGTTGGGTGAATGCGCAACGTAACAAACAGTTCACCGCGAACACATCTTTCTTCGCCCAACCTCCAGAAGAACGATGGCGTAAAACACTGATGAAGTTTATTGAGGATATCAAATTTGATTACTTTATTATGGGATCAATCGTGCTCAACGCCGTCATGCTCATGACTGAGTCGCACACCGACTCGTCTACGAAAACGCAAGCGCTCACGATTATCAACTTCATCTTTACCGGAATTTTCACCACAGAGGCGATGCTAAAGATTGCAGCGTACTATCCAAAGAGATACTTCAGTTCCGGTTGGAACGTTTTCGATTTTCTCATCGTTGTTTCCTCAATCATTGGATCGATTCTCGGAACGGGTGGCGGATCGAGCGCGTTCCGCGCCATGCGCATTTGCAGAGTTTTCAGAATGGTGAAAAAGTGGAAAGCTCTCAATACACTCTTCCAAACTTTGGTCATGACGATACCGGCATTGGGTAATATTGCACTATTACTATCATTGCTATTCTTCACGTATGCCATTCTCGGCGTTCAAGTATTTGGCCGAATTGCGTACGGTGAGGCGTTGAGCCGGCACGCAAACTTCAAAGATTTTGGCGGCGCGTTGCTAACGCTCTTGCGTGTTTTGACTGGTGAAGGGTGGCAGGAAATCATGTACGACACTATGAATATGGAGAATTGCGATTCATCGCAACATTGCGCAATTGGTACGTGCTGCGGTACGTACGGTGCGTCGTTGTACTTTGTTTCTTTCGTTGCGTTTTCTTCCTTTGTCGTGCTCAACTTGCTCATCGCAGTCGTACTCGACAACTACTCCATGAGTCAGCGGGAAGCAAAGTCGCAAATCGTATCGCCAAGCGATGTGAAGGATTTCCGTAGAATATGGAAACTGTTCGATCCCGAACTCACCGGCTTCGTGCAGACGTCTGATGTTCACAACATCGTGTGCCTCGTACCGCCGCCTCTCGGTCTCAAGGGCAAACGCACGACGGATTTGGCGCTCTTGCAATTTATGAAGTCGCTACACGTGCACGAGGGTAGTGCAAAGTTTGTGCACTACGTTGACGTTCTTCAGGCTCTCAGCGCACGAGCCATGGGGGTTGATTTCAATTATCTTCCCCTCGAAGTGCGGAAAGAGCTCGAATCCGAGCGAGGCAAAGCGAAAAAGCGCGCACTCTCAAAAATCAAACTCAGAGCTCGAAGACGCGCCGCTCGCGCCGCCGACGCCGAGATGGCTACAGATCATCATCCGGATGCAAAGCCCAAGTTGGTGTGTTCTGTGAATCGAGACATCGACGAAACAGAATTCGAGCCCATTACAGGCATAGATGGCGCGCCGTTATCTGTCAGTACGCTTTTGATTGTTCTCAAGCTACAACGCGCATTCCGCGATAGACAAGCGCTCAAAACGCAGTCGCGCGGCGACGCACGCGCCGTCGTAAAACGGCTGTAAACCAAAAGTAAATCTCTCAAAGGAGAGACCGGTGTTAAATATTTAGCATTAAAGTAGTCGTGTGTCGTGTGGGAACTTAGCTAGCATTAGCAAAACACTAGATACGCTGTAATACGGCACACCGCTCGATCCTTGCAAAGAAGTGGTGTCACCAAACGCACACAAGCTGCCGCACCACCTCACTCGACGACGCTGACAATGCGTCGGCTCGGCCGCGCGTCGCGCGTCATGGTCACCCTATGTCTCATCGCGTGCGTGATTCCCTCTGCGTTCGCGATCGATCACAAGTGCTCCGCCTGCAGAGCCGTCGGTCGCGAGCTATCAAAGACGCTGCGCAACGAAGCCAACGCGACTGAGGGCAAAGTTGTCGACATGCGAGGGCGACTCGATAGCAAGGGTCAGCGATACGGTAAAAAGATATCGTACAAGGTTTCCGAACTGCGATTCATCGAGTTGCTCGAAGGCGTGTGCGATGGAGACGTGAAGAAGTATCGAGTACTCGACGAAGACGCTGGGTGGTTCCTTCCTCGAAGCGAGCTCGAGAGGACCAAGGTGAAGATGAAAGGCAAATTACGCCTCGGACAAATGAAGTCTGAGATTGTGGAGTACTGCAATAGAGTCATCGAAGAGGCGGAGGATGATTTGAAGAGTGGAATTTATGACGAGAGCGTGAACTCAACGAATGTAGAGCGCTTCTTGTGCAGGGACACAGTCAAAGTGTGCGGAGACGATGTAGACTTTGCGCCGAAAGAAGAGGTAGAGGTTGTCGAAGAACCACCCGCTGACGGGCCCGCGGATGACGAATCGGCGGGCAACGCCACGGAGGCACGAGGCAAGGCAAAGAAGAGAAAGTTGAAGAAAAAATCTTCCAAGGCCAAAAAATCAGAGCTGTAAAAGCAGAGCTGGAATTGTGTTGCGAGCGACGCGAGTGGTTATGCTTGAGTGATTATTAACGAAGTGGGCCATAGCCGGTGCAAACTAGCTTTTAGCTGCATCAGATGCCGCTTTATCATCATTTTCTATTTCATTTTCTATTTCGTCATCGACTACGACTGTAAGAACTTGAATCGCTCGAGTAATCACGCCTGCTGCGCTTATGTGAAGACGATTTTTTGTGCCTTTTGCTCTTTTTTTCCTTCTTCTCCTTCTTCTCCTTTTTCTGGCGCTTACGTTCGCGGTCACGTTCGTCTTTACCATCGCGCACGCGCGTCGGCGAACCGCCAGCGGCTCGCAGGCGCGTGACAAATTCACCGCTACCAAACATCATACCCGGGGGCGGCGCTTCCTCTTCGACCACATCATCATCAAGTACTAAATCATACTGCTGGCCACCCGAGCCGTATTGCTTGACATCACCCGCGTGATGGCCCCAGCGAATAGCGCCGGCTTTTACCGTATCCGCCGCGTTTGCCCCAACCGGCGCGTATCGATCGCCTCCGCGTCCACCACCACCGCCGCGAAACGGTGGATCGTAATTTAAATTATTCGGGTCCATGTCCTCGCCCGTGCCTTGATCGACGTACTTCATCGATAAGCTCACGCGAACGTCCCGGCCGTTTTCAGACCTTTCCACATCCATCACCTTGACGTACGCCGGGTCGCCGATACCCAAAACACCAGAAATAATCGCAATCTTTGCGTCGTCATCCGTATCGCGCGGAACATCCAAGTATTGCGATATTTGAGATCTATGCACTAACCCGCCGCGGCGAAATCCATCGATATCCACGAACGCGCCGATGGGTTTCACCACGCGCACCGTCGCCTTGTACACTCGTCCAACCTCAGGCGCGCCGCCGCCACCACCACCACCACCGCCACCGCCACCACCGCCACCACCGAACCTCGGTCGACCATCCTCGCCGTCACCCGCACCCCCGCGGCCCCG
>Ga0255769_10000536_pt1 | contig 45196 bp, 40 predicted proteins | sample 041ome_9_FD_179637 | JGI IMG/M metagenome (GOLD analysis project Ga0255769, IMG submission 179637) | Coastal salt marsh microbial communities from the Groves Creek Marsh, Skidaway Island, Georgia - 041413US metaG (version 2) | ecosystem: Environmental > Aquatic > Marine > Intertidal zone > Salt...
ACAGCAATAATCAGCACCAGTCCAGTCCATGCACGTCTAAAAGATCGCCACTTTTCCGACCAAGTCGGTGCCTCTTTAGTATCTTCAACGGGAGAGAGCCCAGGCCAAAACCTGAAAAGTATCGTATTGAATAGGATCATCACCGACACAATCATCAAACCGGGAACAATACCTGCCATAAACAGTTTGGTAATAGACGTTTCCGTAAGAACACCGTAAAGGATAAAGTAATTACTCGGTGGAATCATAATGCCCAGAGTCCCACCAATCGCAACAGAGCCAATACCAAGGCGCAAATTATGTCCGCGCTTTTTCATTTCCGGCAGAATTAAACCGCCAACAGCGGTGGCTGTTGCTACCGAAGAACTCGACATGGCTGCAAAGATGGCACAGGACATTACTGCTGCTGAATGCAGGACACCTGGTATGCGGTGTAACCAATTAATGACAAGATCAACTATTGTGGTGCCTATCCCGGACGCCTTGATTATCGCGCTTAATAACATGAAAAGTGGAATCGCAAGTAATCCAAAATGGGACAGCTGATACATAGCTGTGCCACCAGACAGAATAACAACCGCTTGTATGCCTCCCATATACAAGAGGCCAATCAATCCTACACTACCCAGTGCAATGGCAACTGGCAGGCCGATTAAAATAGCTACCAGCATGCCTGCCAAGAACATCATTGCAAGTATTTCAATCGACATTATCAGATACTCGAAACGACTCCCGCTAACCAGACTTTGATTGTCTGTCTTTCATTCGGGAGCGAACTTCATCAATGAGCAGCGATAACAGAGCCAATTCCATTACAAGACAGCCGATGGGAACAATGGACATGATTATCCAGAGTGGTATAGGAACAATACCGGTCGTCACTCGCTCACCGATAAAATATCGCTGTGTCATTATCAGGCCAGATATCAGAACAACACCGACAAAGACCATTGAGATCAAAGGCACAATGAATTTGTACATCAGGTTCACAAACCTTTTGGGCGCGATGGCTGAGAGGATATCAACTGAAACGTGGGAGCCGGCAATAAGAGTTGCAGCCAGGCCAGAAAAGACCACGAACAAAAAAATAAATCCCCCTGCTTCGGTAAGAATTGCAATATTTCGGCCCAAGCCATATCGAACAATAGCGTTAAGCGTAACACCTATAGCAGTTGCGAATATCATGGCACCAGCCAGTAACTGCAACACTGAAACTGCTTTCAATATGGCTTTTTGGAATAGTGAAAGATTTTTCATCGTGTTCTATTCGCAATATCAGCGAAAGGTGCAATTCCGGGATTATCCTGAATTGCCTGCTCAAGAATCGGCCTGGCATGCTCAACAAGAAAGGCCCTTTCTGCCTGTGTCAAATGGTGCACCTCGGCGCCGGCATCCTGCCACCTTCTTTCACAAAGAACTTCGTCCTCCTCAATCATGCTTGACCACTGAAAATCTTCCATAAGCTTTGCTGCGTCAGTCAAAATCTCTTGCAGGTCTGCCGGCAGACTATTAAAGAATTCAGGGTTGATACCCAGCCCTTCACCGCTTTGGGAAATATCGCCAAAAGTCACAAACTTCAGATGCGCAACCCAGCCACGTGAAATATGCGCAGCACAATTCGTCGTCACTGCATCAATCACATTACGCTGCAACGCTGCATCTACTTCACCAAGCGGAACTGAAAGTGGATTAGCACTGACTGAGGCAAGAAACATACTAATTGCAGGGCCAAGACTGCGGATACGCACGCCATCAAAGTTTTGTTCCGAGGTCAGGAACATGGACTTGTGCATAAGATGCAAGGCTCCTTTGTGATAATAGTTCAATAACAGTATGCCTCTGCTGGCATATTCGGGACTGATTATCTCTTTAATGCCACCTTCAACAGCCCGGCGAAAATGATGAGCATCATCAAACATGAAAGGATAAGTAAAATATTTCAATTCAGGGATAGAACCTGTCTGATAATTACTTGGCATTGTCGCAACATCCACTACCCCACCAGCAACAGCATCAAGTAATTCCAGTCCTGAAATAAATGTTTCTGCACCATAGACCTGTACCCTGATACGTCCATTCGAATTTTTCTCTACTTCGTCAACAAATAAACGTATGCCTGCAGCCTGCGCCTCAGGGTAATGATGTGCCAGAAGCATGGTAAAATCTTCGGCTGAGGCAGGCGCAATAATCGTATGGCTAAATAAGCCAGCAACAAGCACCTTAAGAATAGTTCGAAGAACTACTTTCATTTTCTTTCCCCTTCCCCGAAATCTAGCGAAGCAATTAACCAGTTGCAACTGATTAGTCCTGTTGATCCAGGTTTCATCAATTATTTTCAGTTAATCGGGGACATGCTCTTAACATTCAAACGTAGTCTTTCCTGGCTAAGCTCAACCCAATCACACAGTAATGGGCGTGTACACTTCGGCTCAATGATATCGACAACAAGAAAACGCTCTGCCGTTCGCATTGGTGAACTCAGTCGATTGTAATGTTCTTCAAGTTCAAGTCTGCGAATATCCGGATCATCAGCTTCAGCAATTTCACGTTTAAATGCAGCTGCGACACCACCTTCAATCGGAATAGAACCCCAACGTGCAGAAGGCCAGCCGAACCTGTGATTTAAGGGGCGTCTCCCACCATCCAGCCCAAACTGGGCACCATGTAAGCCACCAGCCAGTCCAAAAGCACGACGCACAATAATTGAAACCCAGGGAACCCTGGCTCGTTCAATTGCTTTCATTACGCGCATGGCACCAGACAAGGTGGCGGCCTTTTCAGCTTCAAGACCGGTCATATTCCCCGGCTGGTCGACAAAATTAATAACAGGCAAATGGAAACGATCACAAAGTTCAACAAAACGTTCTACCTTGTTAGCTGCTGTCAACGTCATAGCTCCACCAGCTTCACGTGGATCACCTGCCATAACCCCAACAGGCGTTCCGTTCATGCGTGCCAGCATGGTTATTATTGAACGTCCGTGATAACGCCCAATTTCAAAAATCGAGGCTTTATCAACGATAGCTTCAACAATCTTACGCGGATCATAAACTTTACGGCGGTTACGCGGGATAGCATTATTTAACCATTCTTCCTCACGATCTCTGGGATCATCGCAGGCAACACATGGCGGCAGGCTCCATACATTAGCAGGTAAATAAGAAAGGAATGTTTTTACCTGACGCAAAGCATCTTCTTCATCCTCCGCTTCATTATCCACCATGCCGCTGTGACGTGAATGTACAAGGTAACCACCCAATTCATTCTTATCAATATCAATACCTAAAGCCTGTTTAACCACCGGCGGACCAGCAGCAAACACCTGGCTGGTATCGCGCACCATGATGGAGAAGTGTGACGCAATAACTTTAAGTGCACCAAGACCGGCACAGGAACCCATAGCAACACCTACGACAGGCACCGATTCAAGTAAGGGTAATACCGGCCATTTAGAATAATCAGGAAAACGTGTAGTCTGATTTTGATCAAGCAACTTAACGCTGCCACCAGCGGTATCAACAAGACGCACTAGTGGAATTGCCGTTTCCAACGCTAGACGCTCAAGATAAACCCATTTGTCCGGGTTTGCTGACTCTGATGAACCGCCCCTTATAGTAAAGTCATCAGCTGCTACACAAACCAATCGTTCCTGGATACGCCCGGAACCAACAACACTGTTGGCTGGCACAAAATCAGTCATTACTCCTTCATCATCACGCGTAACTTTGCCAGTCAAACTACCAAATTCACGGAATGATTCCGGGTCGCAAAGTTTATCGATTCGCTCACGCGCAGTCATTTTGCCAAAGCTGTGTTGACGCGCGACAGCTTCATCACCACCGAGCTTGGCAGCAATCAGCTTACGCTTCTCAATATCTTCAATCTCGGCTGTCCAATCTTCTGATAGAGCTTCTGGTGACTTTGGAGTTTTCATACCTGCTCTCTCTGTGTACCCGTCGCTTCACTTTTCATATCAGGCTGAAAAACAATATTACGCTTTGCCAGATCAGCAACCTGCTCTTGTGATAGTCCTAGTACACGCGTTAATACTGTAGAGGTATCCTGACCAATTTTATGCCCAAGGTGACGAATCTTACCTGGTGTTCTGGAAAGTTTTGGCACAACGCCCGGCACGGTCAGTGATCCCAGATCAGGGTGTGGTACATCCACCAGCATCTGCCTCGCCCTGAAGTGTTCGTCCTGAAAAATATCTGCAACATCATTCACTTTTGAAGTTGGCACACCAGCTTCTTCCAGTAATTTAATAGCATCTGCAGAATCAACACTGAGCGCCCATTTGGCAACTTCCTCATCCAGCGCATCATCATTTGCACTGCGATCCCGGATATTCAGAAATCTCGGATCCTCTTTTAGATCCTGCCGCTGCATGACATCCGCAAGCCTGTGAAAAACGGCATTGTTATTAGCAGCAATCAGTACATAACCACCATCGCGTGTCAGGTAAAGATTGTTAGGCGCTGTACCAGGTAATCTGGATCCCCGGCGACTGGGAATTTCTCCAGTTTTATCATAAGTCGGGACAACTGATTCCATCATTGAAAATGACGCTTCATATAATGCTGCATCAACAACCTGGCCTGTGCCGGTTTTTTCAGCATTCAATAGCGCCATCATGGCACCAAAGGCAGCGTAAACAGAGGTAAGGTAATCCGTTGTAGCCAATGCTACCCGTGCAGGCGGCCGGTCAGGATCACCTGTCATATGCCGAACACCTGCAAAAGCTTCGCAGATTGCACCATAACCCGCCTTGGCCGAGGCTGGCCCATCCTGTCCATAACCACTGATACGCACCAATACAAGCTTGGGGTTTTGAGCTGAAAGGGCTTCATAACCCAAACCCAGACGTTCCAATGTGCCTGGTCTGAAATTCTCGACAACTATGTCTGACTTGGCTGCCAGATCCAGCACAAGATCACGTCCCTCATCACTCTTCAGCATGACTGAAATTGATTCTTTATTACGCAGAATCGCTGCTCCATACAGTGAAACACCATCAGCAAGCCCACCAATACTGCGAACTGAATCGCCTTCACGGGGTTCTATCTTAATGACTTCAGCGCCGAAATCAGCCAGCAAACGTGTACAGGCAGGCCCCGCGATGGTGCTGCACAATTCAAGAACACGGTATCCACTTAATGGCAATGCCTTATTTCCACCCGTAATTTCGCTGTTATCCGGCAAAAAAGTACCTCCCGTTTTACTTAAAGTTCCGCACTATAGCATTCACTATAATTGTTGACAATCTTACAAAACCGCCTGTATCGTATACTCACTAATTAAGGTGAGTGACGAGATGCATGACTGATGCATAATCAGGACAATGAATTTAAAAAAAGGCGTGAGCAAGCCCTTGCCATGGGTGGTCCGGAAAAACTCGCTAAAAGAAAAGCAGCAGGCATTCTTAACGCAAGGGAACGGCTGGCGCTGCTGTATGATGATGGAATTTTTCATGAAGCAGGTTTATTTGCAGTCGCCGAACGCGCGGAAGACCGTGAGCGAAGTGCCGCAGATGGCAAAATTGTTGGCTTTGGCAAAGTTGAAAAGCGTCCTGTAGCAGCCGTTTCCAACGACTTTACTGTCATGGGAGCATCCTCCAGCGCTGTAAACTCCCGCAAAATAGCTTATGCAAAAGATATAGCAACCCGCAATGGGACTCCCCTAGTTTTTCTCGGTGAATCTTCCGGAGGCCGTATTCAGGACAACATGGGTGCCCGTGGCATGGGGGCTTCAAGCTGGGATCCACAACAATATGTACGAACACGTGAGACTCCCTGGGCAAGCGCAGTACTTGGTCCCTGCTTTGGTTCTTCGGCATGGTACACATGCCTTTCTGATTTCTCGGTTATGCGAAAAGGCGCAACCCTTGCTGTTGCAAGCTCCAAAGTCACTTCCCAGGCTACCGGACAAACAATAGATTCAGAAGAGCTTGGTGGCTGGGAAATGCACGCAAAAGTATCAGGTCTGGTAGATCAGTTCGTGGATACAGACGAAGAGGCTATCGACGCAATCCGGAAATTCCTGTCTTATATGCCTGCTCATGTCGGAGAAGCTCCACCTGTCTGCACGCCACGCCAGCCAGCTACTTCCCCTGAAATCTTGCCTGAATTGGTGCCGCTGGAACGTTCAAAAACATACAACATGTACAAGGTCATTGATGCTATTGTTGATGCCGATAGCTTTTTCGATATCAAGAAGCAGTTTGCGCCCTCTCTCATTACAGGGCTTGCTCGTCTTAATGGTCAAAGTGTTGGCATCATAGCCAATAACCCCATAAAAAAAGGCGGTGCACTGGATTATGACGCCTGTACAAAATCAATTTCCTTTCTTGTGCTTTGCGATTCATTTCATATCCCGGTAATTCAATTAGTGGATCAGCCTGGCTTTCTTGTCGGCCCACAAGGTGAGCAACGGGGTATGCCTGTCAAGATAATGAACAATATTCAAGCCTTGCAGATGTGTACAGTGCCTAAATTGTCTGTTGTCTTGCGTAAAAGCTACGGTGCCGCCTACATAAATATGGGCGGCGGACGCAATTCAGATGATTTTACTGTCTGGAATAGTGCCGAGATCAGTTTTATGGATCCCAACATTGCGGTAAACATTGCACTGGGAATTGATGTAAAACAGGAATCCTCTGAACGTACAGAAGAATTGCGTAAACAGGTTGAAGCTGACAACTCTCCCTATGAAATTGCTGGTATGTTTGCAGCACAGTCAGTCATTGAACCTCAGCAAACCCGTAGCCATCTTGAAGCCATGCTCAATATTCATACCAGGGCAAAAAGCAATGGGCTTGGTCAACGCCTTCTAGCATCCTGGCCATACAACTAGTTGTGAGCATATTTTTTCAATAATCCTAGACCAAGGCTCAATATGATAGAAGGAAAAAAAGATGCAAAAAACTAAAGACATTCTCTCGTCTTTGACTGGAGTAGTTTGGAAAATTGATGTTGAAATTGGTACTTATGTGGAAGAAGACGATACCGTGGTTACACTAGAATCCATGAAAATGGAAATCCCAGTCGGTGCTCCTGACAATGGAGTTATTTCCGAAATCCTCGTTGCAGAAGATGAATTTGTCGAAGAAGGTCAGGTTGTAGCCCGCATGACAGTCTGAATAGCGAATTAAAAGAAAATCGAAAATCAGTTCAACAATCCGAAAATATGCAATGGTTGAAGTAACCAAGCTGACAAAAAACTCCACCAACTATGGCTTTTCATTTCGTCCGGAAGGCCTGATGCTTAGCTTACCTGAGCAAATCGCAGACAAAATTTGCAATTCCATTCTGGCAGGCGAAATCAGTCCCGGTGAACGTATTCAGGAAATTCCTGTTGCCACAGCCTTCCAGGTTAGCCGCGGACCGGTGCGCGAAGCTTTACGTCTTTTGGAAAACGAAGGCCTCGTTACATTTTCGCCTCGCCGTGGCGCTCAGGTCACTGTTCTCAGTATTAACGAGGTAGAACAATTATTTGATATTCGTGCAGCGCTATCTTCTTTAGCAGCTCAACAGGCAGCAAAAAATATTAGCCCTGAATTACTCAAGCAGTTACGGGAAATAATCAATACCATGGCCGAAGGTGTAGCTACAGGTATAAGTGTTACCGAATATATTGCATTGACTTCCCAGGCCGGACAGATTATTGCGGCGGCTTCAGGCAACACAAGGCTGATGAAAATGATACAGTCGCTGTCGCGACAAACCCTACGATATGCTCAACTTGGCCTTTCTACACAGGAACGCCGCCAGCAGTCATCGCAGCATTGGGCCAAACTTCTTAAAGCTATCAAAACCGGCGATGCCAAAACAGCCGGTGAAGTAAACGCCGAGACCATCCGCTTATCCAGAAATGCCGCTGTTCAACAACTAAAGCAGGATGCCAACAAAAACTAAGCAGACACCAGTATATTGTAAGGAGTTTTGTTAACTCGATTCTGCTGTTGTATACATTTCTAAAGTTAAAAGCATTGCTATAGTAATTTCGCTATATGCTTGCCTTCCCGCTACATCTTGGTATTCATTACTTGATTATTCTTCTGAATTCTTAAGATTTCCTTAAGTTTACTGCTTTAGTCTTTACCGCACTGAAATACTATAAGGTTGAGTTCGTTATGACGACTTACGCACTAAAGACGACATCCGATGTTATAAAAAGCAAAGCCTCGCGCAGAAAGTCACTGTTCAGCAAATTGTTATCTCCAGCTCCTGAGTTCAGTTTAAGCCACAGAACAGACGCTGACAGAAGTGTCACTGAACAATTTATCAAACAGCAGTTTCAGAAAAGTTACGACGCTGACATCCATGAATTTTTCCCCGAGCTGCTGTGCATGCGCTGCTTTGACAATCTTTCGGGCACGGCTGGCATGCGTACTGCAAAAAACACAAGATTGTTTCTTGAGCAATATCTGGATCAAAACATTGAAAGCGAGCTATCCCAGAAATTTGAAAAGCAGATAAATCGTGACGGTATTGTCGAAATTGGTAATCTGGTATCAAGTCAGCGTGGTGCCAGCCATCTTTTATTTTTACTGTTTACGTCAGTATTACATCAGGCCGGTTATCAGTGGATAGTCTTTACCGCCACAAAAGCCCTGTATAACAACCTCACTAAGCTGGGTTTTGACATTAGCTCTCTTTGCGAGGCCGATCCCTTAAAACTCGGTGACAACGCGCTAGACAGCTGGGGTAAATATTATGAGACCCAGCCTCGGGTCTTTGCCGGCAATCTTGATGACGCCATGCACATTATCCGAACACGACCACTGTATCGGCGTATTCTGAAATTATATTCCAAACAAATTAACTACCTGGCCAAAGAGTTTAAAGCTGCCCAGCATGACTGATCTGCTCAAGCAATTAGAAGAAATTGTTCCGACTGAAAAAGCTGTTTTAAGCGATGGAACCAGGGTAGTCAGTCTTGAACAACTGACTAAAGAGGTTGACCATTTCAGCGGAATTTTAAAAAAACTCGCTGTCAGCAGACTGGCGCTTTATGCCGATAACTCGATTGGCTGGCTTGTCGTTGATCTGGCCTGCCAGAAATTGAATATCTGCTTGCTGCCGCTGCCGGACTATTTTAGTAACGAACAGCTTGTACATGCACTAAACAGCAGCGCCATCGAATATATTTTTACAGATCAGGCAAACCACCTGATCTCACGCTTACCCAAGCTGTCTCTGACAAAGAAGCTCGATTACACGACAGATTTGTGCTTTCTTGAAAATACAGAGACAGCAAAAAAACCGTTACTACCTGAATCCACCCAAAAAATTACCTTTACTTCCGGCTCAACCGGTCAGCCGAAAGGTGTCTGTCTCAGTCTGCACCAACAGCTGCAGCAGGCTGCAACCTTAGCGGCACTTATTGATATAAAAAATCCTGTTCACCTGTGCCTTCTTCCTTTGAGTACCCTGCTGGAAAACATTGCAGGAATCTACACCCCCTGGCTCGCTGGCGGCAGCATACAAATCCGCTCATTGGCAAAACTTGGCTATGGAGGCAGCCGACTGCTTGAGCCGGAAAAACTCTTAAAGTCTATTACTGAAATACAGCCCGACACGCTGATAGTGACGCCACAGCTACTCATGTTTCTGGTGCATTCAATAAAACAGGGCTGGCCAGTACCGAATTTAAAATTTGTTGCAGTCGGTGGCAGTAAAGTAGCGCCGGAATTGCTTGCAGAAGCCAGAAAATTGGGTATTCCTGCTTATGAAGGTTACGGACTGTCAGAATGTGCTTCGGTTGTCAGCCTGAATATTCCCAATCAGGATAAGCCAGGCAGCTGTGGCAAAGCACTTCCCGGATTACAACTGACGATTGATGATGATGAAATAATGGTTTCCGGTAATGCCATGCTGGGTTATCTGAATGACCCTGCAAGCTGGTATCCATCGCTTATCCCTACAGGTGATCTAGGCTTTATTGATGCAGATGGATTTGTCCACATCCACGGCCGCCGCAAAAACCTTTTAATCTCCAGTTATGGCCGGAACATTTCACCTGAATGGGTAGAAAGTGAATTGCTGCTGTCCCCTTTACTTGCAGAGGCCGTTGTTTTTGGTGATGCCAGGCCTTTTTGCAGCGCGCTGATCTATCCTGCAAACGATTCGATCAGTGACATGCAGATCCAAAACGCCATCAAGCAGGCAAATTCGACTTTACCGGACTATGCCCAAATACAGGCATGGTTGAGACTGGAAGCTCCACTTTCAACAGACAGCAGGTTCATGACCAGTAATGGTCGCCCACGCAGAGAGGCTATTAACCAGTTTTACCAGACACAAATAGCTAGTCTGTATCAGCAAAAAGTAGACCAAAAATCCCAGCAAGCAAATGTGAGTAAGCCCCTATGAGCTTTTACCAGCAACTGATTGAGTCAACCCAAGAAGAACAACAAAGATTGTTAAGCGCACCAATTATCCAGCGTTGTTTTCAGGGTGATTTTACTTTGGATGACTACCTGAGTTTTTTGCTGCAGGCCTATCACCACGTTAAGCACACTGTCCCGTTATTAATGAATGTCGGCGCCAGATTACCGGAAGAAAAGGAATGGTTACGGGTTGCTATTGGCGAATATATTGAAGAAGAAATGGGTCATCAGGAATGGATTCTGAATGATATTGCTGTGTGTGGATTTGACAAGGAGATAGCAAGAATGCTGACACCATTACCGGCTACTGAACTAATGGTGTCTTATGCCTATGACATGATAAACCGGGTTAATCCACTGGGTTTCTTCGGGATGGTACATGTCCTTGAAGGCACCAGCATCAATATTGCCGACAAAGCTGCAGATATTATTCGCGAAAAATTAAATCTTCCCCGTAAGGCATTTTCATATCTCTATTCACACGGCGCGCTTGATCAGGAACACGTGAAATTTTTCGAAAACCTGATGAATAAAATTACCGATGAAAAAGAACAAAGGCTAATCATTCACAACGCCAAAATGTTTTATAAACTCTACGGTGATATTTTCCGCAGTCTCAAACCTGAACACCATATCCCCAGATTTCTCATGAGTGAGCGTGACCATGCAACTGGCTAATAAACGAATTCTGGTCACAGGTGCTACCGGCGGTATAGGCTCAGCGCTTTGCAGACAACTGGAAAAAGCCGGCGCAAAACTCTTGCTCAACAGTCATAACGGAAATCAGCTTGATCGATTTCAGACAAGCCTTGATCTAAACCATGACATTGTTGTTGCCGACATCAGTTCCACAGAAGGCCGTCTGGAGATTGTAGAAGCCTGTAAGCAGAACGGCGGTATTGATGCTCTCATTAATCTTGCCGGCATTATGGATTTTGCCATGTTTGAATCCCAGCCCCCTGAGATTATTGAAAAAACATTGCTTGTTAACACCCTGGCTCCAATTCAGCTTATTAATTTATTACTTCCACTGTTACAGCAAAGAACAGAGTCAGCAATAATCAATGTAGGATCAACCTTTGGCAGCATTGGCCATCCTGGTTTTAGTGTTTATTGCGCCAGCAAGGCTGCTATCAAAACTTTTTCGGAAGCCCTTGCCAGAGAACTGGCTGACAGTAAAGTCAGGGTTTCCTATGTTGCGCCACGCGCAACTGATACAAAATTCAATACTGACAAAGTCAATGCACTCAACGCAGCCCTTGGCAATAAAGCGGACTCGCCAGACTATGTTGCCGCCCAGATTATCAAAGTGCTGGAGACTGGTGAAACCTGCAGATATCTTGGCTGGCCGGAAAAACTGTTTATACGTATCAACGCCCTGTTACCTGGGATGGTTAGCAAGGCGCTGGTTAAAAATCTCAATATCATTAAACAACATGCAGGTTCCTGAGGAGGAGTTATGACAACAATAAAAAACACCGTTCTATTAATGGTTCTGCTACCCTGTTCAATCGCGTTTGCTGATGTCGATGCTGACGTTATGCATTTACAGGAGCGCTGGGCAGAAGTTAACTATCAGCTTGAAAGTAATTTACAGGAAAGTGCCTTTGAGCAATTAATTGCCGAAGCAAACTCTGTTACAACAGAATATAATGACTCCGCTGCAGCATGGATTTGGAGTGGCATTATAAAGTCCACGTACGCTGGAGTTAAAGGTGGCTTGGGTGCACTTTCTATGGTGAAAGAAGCAAAAGCAGATTTGGAAACAGCGATGGCAATTAATCCTGATGCACTTGATGGCTCTGCTTACACAAGTCTGGGGACTCTCTATTACAGTGTCCCGGGTTGGCCTATTGCTTTCGGCAATGACGAAAGAGCTGAGGAACTTTTGCTACAAGCACTTACTCTAAACCCTGACGGAATTGACCCTAATTATTTTTATGGCTCCTATTTAGCCAGTGAAAAACGTTATGATGAAGCCCGTCAGTATCTACAAAAAGCGCAACAGGCCCCTGCCCGACCTGACAGACCTGTGGCAGATGCAGGCCGTCAACAAGAAATTAGTGAGTTGTTGTCAGAAATAGCCAATAAATAAGACACATGCAGATATTGTTAGTTGAGGATGACAGACCTCTGGCGCTGGGATTGCAGAAAGCACTTCAAATCCAGGGCTATGCAGTTAACCATGTTGAAAATGGAAATGCTGCTTTACATGTTATCGCTACTGAAAAGCCGGATATTCTGGTGCTGGATGTAGGTCTGCCAGATATAAGTGGCCTGGATGTACTGAAAAAACTACGAAAAACTGAAACTGCTTTACCTGTTCTGCTACTGACCGCCAGAGACTCGACTGATGATAAAGTCGCCGGCCTGGATAGTGGAGCCGATGATTATTTAGCCAAACCTTTTGAGATGAGTGAGCTGCTTGCACGCTTGAGAGTGCTAGAGCGAAGGCTTACAAGTACTAAAACGTCAACCATCAATATCGGTAAAGTCTGCCTTGATACCATAGAGCAGCATGTCACCTACGAAGAAAAACAAGTAGACATGGCACGCCGGGAATATATGCTGTTAAAAAGCCTGATGGAAAATGCCGGCCGGATCCAAACCCGTGAGTCATTGGAGACCAAGCTGTATAGCTGGGGAGAAGAAGTCAGCAGTAACGCGCTGGAGGTACACATCCATCATCTACGTAAAAAATTAGGCGGTGATTTTATCAAGACTGTTCGTGGGGTTGGATATAAAATCAATACAGAGTCCGCCTAGTGGGTTCCATTCGAACATTTCTGATCGCAGGAATTCTGGCAATCCTGATTTTGTTCAATTTCATTGCTGCCCTGCGCGGTTATCAATCCAGTATGGCAGAAGCAGACATACTGTTCGACAATGAACTACTGGACCTATCTCGTCTGGTCGCCAATCTCGATCTTGAGCAATTAGGCGATGATTTTCGTTTGGGCAATAACCTGGCTTTCCAGGTATGGCAGGAAAACAATCAGACGGATAGACAATTAATAGGCGCATCTTTTCATGCGCCTGACTCGCCAATCAATATGTTTTCCCTCGGCTTTGATTACGCTAATTTTGACGGCTATCGCTGGCGTACATATACGCGTTACGATAATTTAGCAAAACGCTGGATTGTTGTTGCCGAACGAACAGATTTGCGTTTTATTCTGGCAGAAAACGTTGTGCTGGAGTCCATCACACCAATTCTGTTCGGTATTCCGCTGATTGGTTTGTTAATCTGGGTTATTGTCAGTCAGGGCTTAAAGCCTTTAAGGCAGTTATCAGAAGAGTTGAGTAAAAAACCGATTAACGATCTCAGTCCCTTAAAAGGCTATCACGCGAAAAATGAATTGAATCAGGTCGTACAATCCTTAAACGGCTTTATAAGCCGACTGGATCAGGCATTGGAGCGTGAAAAACGTTTTTCTGCTGATGCAGCGCATGAACTTCGTACCCCGATAAGTGCTCTGAAAATCCAGCTGCATAATTTACAACATGAGCTCAATGGCAAAAGTGAGGCATTCCTTGCTTTGCAGGATGGCGTTGATCGCATGCAGCATTTGATTGAACAACTGTTATCCCTGTACCGTTCCAGTCCGGATCAATTCACTGCCAATTGTGCTGAACTGGATTTATTTACTATCACGCAGGATGTCATCGCCCAGAATTATTCACTATTTGAAAAGAAACATCAGAACCTGGAACTGGAAGGAAAATCTGAAAAAATTATCGCTGAAAAATTTGCACTGGAAACAATGATCACCAACCTGCTTACCAATGCCTGTAAATACAGCCCTGAAGGTTCCAACATCAAGGTTCGTGTTGAATCTGATAAAGAGTGTGTTTGTCTGCTTGTTGAAGACAATGGCGCAGGGATACCTGACGCTGAAAAAGAACGCATTTTTGAACGTTTTTATCGCTCTTCGATAAATGACAAGTCAATGATCCCGGGTTGTGGCCTTGGTTTGACCATAGTCAAACACGCTGTAGATCTGCATGATGCAAAATTGACTCTGGAAAATGCCGAGTCTCATAGTGGTTCTGTTTTTAAAATCTGTTTCAAACGCAGCTGATGATGAATAACATGAAATTGATAATAAAATTCATTGCCATCACTTTTGCCGTCAGTTGCTACACACTAAGTCTTGGTGCTAACCAGGAATTTGAAATAGTTATTCAGGATCATCTTTTTTTTCCTTCCATGCTGGAGCTTCCTGCCGAACAAAAAATACGCCTGTTGATTATTAATCAGGACCCTACAGCTGAAGAGTTTGAAAGTTATGAACTCAATCGGGAAAAAGTTATTCCAGGTAATAGTCGTACTGTTATTTTTGTTGGCCCCTTAAGTCCCGGTGAATATCCCTTTTTTGGGGAATTTTATCCCCGAACAGCGCAGGGTATGATCATCGTCAAATGAAAGAGCTGAACTAAACTATGTTTTTGGATGCCGTTATACTTGTTCTGCAGGAAATTGTTGAGGCAGCTTTATTAATCAGCGTACTCCTGGTGTTAACCAGACTATTACGTCAACTCTGGCCAACTGATTTTAATTTGGGAAACTTCTGGCTTATCACATCTGCTTTGCTTGGCCTCATAGGCTCCTGGATTTATGCTCGCTTGATACCAACAATTTCTCTCTGGTTTGACTATGTCGGTCTGGAAGTAGTCAACGCATTCATTCAGACCTGCATTGTTGTCTTACTCTTAATGCTTTGTTATAGCCTTACCCGGGAGCGACTGAAAAAATACCCCCAACTCAGTAAACTGACTGGTATTTTTATAACACTGGTCGTGTCACTCGGCATTATTCGTGAAGTGTCCGAAATTATTATTTATGTCGCAGGCATTACTTCCCAGCCTGAAAATTTTGCACCCGTCATGATGGGATCATTTATTGCGCTGGGCATAGGAACCAGTGGCGGGATATTGCTGTTTTATTTTCTTTTAAGCCTGCCCTCGCTCTGGGCACTCAGGTCCTGCATGCTGTTGCTTGCCCTCTTTACCGGCAACATGGCCTCTCAGGCTTGCCTGTTACTCACTCAGGCCGATTGGTTACCTTATACACCCGAGCTTTGGAACAGCTCTTCCCTGCTGCCCGAATATACCGTACCGGGCCAACTGCTTTATGCTCTGATCGGCTATGAAGCCACACCATCCATTTTGCAGTTTGGCTGTTATGCTGTGGCCGCGTTTTTAATTCTGATCAGTCCGCTTTTTAAAATTATCTGGTTTTCAAAAAAAAGATCCGTAAACAGCTTAGATAATTATGAGATATAAATATAAATCACTTACCTTATTTTCCCTGCTCACAACCAACTGCCTGTTCTGTAATCTGGCGCAGGCCGATGGCGCCAGCATTGACAAGGTCTATCACCCTTATGTAGATGCCATGGAACACGAACTGGAATACCGGGTGCTGGCGCAGGATAAACAGCCTGGCCTTTATACTTCTGCCCAAATACATCAATTATCGCTGGGCACGTCTTTCTCCGACCGGTGGTTTGGAGAGGCTTATATAATTGGTGAAAAATCGCGAGATGGAAATTTTGAAATTGAAGCCTATGAGCTCGAATTAAAATGGCAGTTGACCGAACAAGGAGAATTTTTCGCAGATTGGGGACTTCTCTTCGAATACGAAACAGAAACCGAAGTAGATATAGAAGAATTCAGTGTTGCCCTGCTGACTGAAAAAGAGTGGGGACGCTGGAGCGGCACAGCTAATTTGTTTTTGATCCAGGAATGGGGCGGCGACATTGAAGACGAACTGGAAAGTGTATTATCCCTGCAAGCACGTTACCGCTATTCCTCATTTTTTGAACCCGGTCTGGAGTTTTACAAGGGGCAGACGGCAACTGGCCTAGGACCTGTTATACAAGGCGACATCAACACCGGCATTCGAAAAAAGTTACACTGGGAGGCGGGTTACATTTTAGGGCTGGATAATGACAGTCCTGATCAGAGTCTGCGTTTTCTCCTGGAATTTGAGTTTTAGCTATCCATCAGTCTTATTGATTGAAATCTATAATAACCTCAGTGCCTTTATCTTCTACACTGCTAACAGATATTTGCCAGTTAAAACGATCACAAATTCTTTTCACCAGGTTCAATCCCAGGCCCGTCCCTCCTACCTTGGTTGTGTAACTTCGATCATAAATATGAGGCAAATCTTTTTCCGGGATACCTGACCCGGTATCGCTTATAGTCAGTTTTCCTTGTGCCAGGGTAATATTTATTTCACCTTGATGAGTATGCTCAATAGCATTTTTTAATATGTTACTGACCATAATCCGCACAATACTGTCCGGTTGCTGAAGTGACAATTCACTTTGTAATTGTGTTGATACCCTTAACCCTTTCTCCTCCGCGGCTGAAAGAAAATGTCGGCACTGATATTGTTTACTGGGAGCAGGTAATCAGTAATAAAGGCAGAATTGATTAAGGTTTGAGTTTTCACTGAATAAAAGGGTCAGCTTATTCTGACCCTTTTAATTCTTTTGATTTATCTTAACTAAATGACTAGCTTTTAAATATTTATTTAGCACCAATCAGCCTGCTTGTGATATCCGCAACATGTCTGCCCTGGAAACGTGCAATATCCAGCTCCAATTGACTCGGTTGTCTTGAGCCATCACCGTCTGCAACAGTTGAGGCACCGTAGGGAGAGCCACCATTTATCGCTGTCATATCCAGCAGCTTTTGTTCCGTATAGGGCACCCCCACTACCACCATGCCATGGTGAATGAGTGTTGTATGGAAACTGGTGATTGTTGTTTCATGGCCTCCATGCTGACTGGCACAACTGGTAAAAACACTGCCAACTTTGCCAACCAGAGCGCCGTTCATCCATAAAGCGCCGGTTTGATCCAGAAAGTTTCTCATCTGGGCACACATGTTACCGAAACGTGTTGGCGTACCGAAAATAATGGCATCAGCCTCGGCTAATTTATCCGGTTCAGCAAAGGGAACATCTTCAAATTCCTTGCGTGTATCTCTTGCCCCACTCAGTAAAAGCACATCCTCAGGAATCAATTCGGGAACCTGAAGCAGTTTTACCTCAGTGTTTTCAATATCGGAAGCGCCTGCAGCTATTTCGTTAGCCAGTTTATGAACATGTCCGTACATGCTGTAAAAAACTACCTGAATTTTAGTTTTCATTATTTGCTCCCTTCTATTTCAACCCGAAGATCAGCGTCAGTAATAATATTTTTCCGACACAGAACTCGGCTCATGGCTTCTTTTAAGTTATTTTCACTATTTTCAGTACAGGATTTTTCCCGCCATGCCACATAACCATCAGGCCTTACCAAAACAGCACCATCCGGCGTAATACCATAGGCTTCCGAAAATGGCAGTGTGAACGGGCTTGAAATTTTGTCCCTGTGTATAGGTAAATCAACATACGTGGCGCTTGAACCGGGCGTTTCAATAAGCCTGAAATCCAACTCAATATTTAAAGCTGTAGCAACTTTATACGCGATGCTTTTCCACTTTTCTCCATAGTGGGATGTTAGCAGTACAAACCTTTCACCATATAAATCTATGGTCGACCCAAGCTTGCCATTAATAAGTATCTCCACATGTGGAGCTCTTGTTCCCGGCAAAGCAAATGACACCCTTGGATCAATATCTATTTCTCCATCATCGATATAATCTGCATCCGGTATAACTGCATCTGATCTATAACGGTTAAATTCAACATGCACATCAGGAATTTGTTTTTTTACACCGTCCATGCCTAAATCTGGATCCGACCGGGTCACATAACGCTGATACCCTTGCTCTATCATTTGCATTGCAGCCGGTTGCCTCTCATCGTTGTAGGATGCTAACAAGGCTTCATCAGCCTCTTCGCGTAAAACTGCTGCCAGCTTCCAGGCCAGATTGTGTGCATCCTGAATACCGGTATTACCGCCATAGCCTCCTGTTGGCGTAGTGACATGTGCTGCATCACCGGCTAAAAATATCTTACTTTCCTGTAGTCGCTCAGCAGCATGACAAACTGCTTCCCATTTATGAACATCTTCTACCTGAACGTCCAGACTCTGATCTCCCACAGCATCACGTACATATTGCGCTGCTTTTTCTTCAGTAACACCTTCTGCGGCATTACGTGCATCAGGGTTATTAATGTCATCAACGGTGAATATCACAAGAAAACCGCCCAGTCCGGTTTTTTCTAGCCTGAAAAAACCTCTGACATGCTGATTGTTAACATAAATAACTCCGAGGTTTCTGCCGCGCAGAGCCTTGGAACAATCCGCCCTGAAATAGACAGTGATGCTTTGTGACATAACCGGGTAACCCTGCATCTTGATACCCAGCTCATTTCTTATTGGACTTCTGTTGCCATCGCAGGCAACAAGATACTTACCCTTAAATACTTTCTCTTCCCCACTATCAATATGCTTTGCCCGCACCGACACAGCTTCCTCATTTTGAGAAACATCAGTGATCTGATGAGCATAAAGAAACTCTGCACCCAACTCCTCTGCCCTGTCCTTGATGATCGGCTCAAGTACCTGTTGTGGCATGAATAATCTGCGGACTGGCGTCAGGTCTTCTATTCCCTGATTGATATCCGGTATGTAATTGGCAATCTCCCTGCCCACAAGCGATTCCACCGCATTCATGCCACCATTGGGGTCATATAAAGCATGTGCAGCCTCCACCACTTTTTGTTCAATCCCGGCCTGTCTCATCATTTCCAGTGTGCGCAGTTGAAAATAACCGGCTCTTGGATGTATCGCTGTACCGCGATGTTTTTCGATTATTAAACTTTTTACACCATGCATTGCTAAAAACATTGATGTAGATAATCCAACCAAACTGCCTCCAACTATCAGCACCGGCATTTCAGCTTCCTTACCATAAGTTTCATTCTTTTTATGCAATGTCATTTTTAACCCTCTTGATATATTTTTATTGTTAGGCTTCATAGACCCGGTATCTTTTTAAAAAAGTATCCACTACCTTTTTTGCATGTTCTTCAATTTCACTATCATTTGGTGACTGCTGGGCACCAACAACCTGTGCAATCAGTCTCTCCCAGAAAAGCAGGCCCTGGAATTCATGAGCTGCCCATTCCGGATCATCCACATCCAGTGTTTTTGATGCTTTTTTTGCAGAAAAATATTGCGTTAAGGCAGCCTGCGCCGTTTTAGCACCAACCTGATAATAAGTCGGGCCCAATTCCGGATAACGTCCAAGTGATGATATTGTTGCCCTCACCACGGCTACATGTTTGTCATTCAGTATTTTTGAAAGAGCAAGCCTGGCATACATCAATAAAGCTTCAGCAATATCCAATTCCTGCAAATGAAAAGCATGCAAGGCCTGTGAAATTTCCAGCGCAACATCTTCAGTAAGTGCAGCGAGTAAGCCCTGTTTATTGCCAAAGTACTGATATATAGCAGATTTAGAACAGCTTGCGCGCTGGCAAATGGTTTCCAGCTTCGTATCTTCGTAACCAAGCTCAATCATTAATTCTGTTGCTGCCAGTTTAATTGCTTCGCGTTTTGCTAAAGACTTATTGATTTTGGCCGTATTTTTATCAACTAATATTCTTTTATTTGTACTCATAGGTATTATTTAATTTAAATTAATATATATATTTCAACATGTTATAAAATATTTAATATTTAATTTAAAAAAAATAGTACCAATTGGTACTATTTTTAGCAAGATTAATTTAATACCAAACCGCCTTGCTTGATAAAATTTAGCAAAGCGAGCTTGGAAGGTAAGCTTGAGGAATTTCTTGTAGATTTATCACCACAGAAGAACATTGCAGCTGTTTCAAAGTATTAAGAGATCAAATCACTCTGACTCTATTAAAGCCAGCTAAATACATTTCTCAACTATATAAATCTTGTGTGGTTTAAACTTGAGCAATTACTACTATTATCGGCAAATGATTTTAGTCGTAACTACCCAAGCTCATTTAGGCTATCAAGAAACTCTGTTATCTGGCGATTGCTATCTGTGTGATCTTGATCGGATTGGTTAAAATTATCCAGCGTCAGAGACAATACCGGTACCCCTGCCTGCTTTAATGCTCTCAATACAAAGGGGTCGGCATCAGACAAGGCAATGGCAGCCTTAACACCGTGCGTCTCAGCCTCTTTCACATGCCAGGCCCCTGCCCAGGTTGGCATGCGCAATTCATCACCCATAGTGATAAAACGGGCAGCCAGCGCTCGTAATGGGTCACGGTTATTGTCAAAATTACGTATATAACCGTCTGCTGCCAATCCCAAATACATGGACCACACAAATACAGCTCCATGACTTTCCTGCCAACGTTGGTAAAAACCCATGTCACTCCACATACCACGACCAACCCACATCAACCGTAACCGCTCATTTGAACATACGCCTTCACCAGCTTCAGCCTTGGCTTTAACTTCTTCGTAAAATTGCTTGGCCGCATCTCGAGCCCAGGTTGTCCCACGATGCCATTGCGGCACCATAGTGGCTGGCATGGTATCCACAATACTGACTGGTGCTGGATAGGAATGAGCGATCAAGTTTCGTGTTAAGCGATAGTAATTTTCCTGTTCATTGACAAGATGCATGATATCTATGAAGGCTTTCTCATCAAAATCCAGTCCTGTAATTTTTTCTATATGCTTAATCGCCTCGCTTATTTCATCAACCAGTAAATCCAAACGACAAGCCTCGAGTTCTGTATCCCAGTTATCATGCAACCTTTCCCACCACTGCGCAGAAATATCCAACCTTGGGTCAACTGTACTCTCAAACTGAATAAGCTCCGCCTTGGTTTCACGCGCCCAGTGATCATAGATTCGTGACGTGGCATCACTCGAGATAATGGCTTCCAAAAAATCAGGTTTCGGTAAGCCCCCCCAAGGAGCTAATGAAGCATCCTTATCAAAAAATGCGGCTAAGCCCTGTGCACTGTAAGGCTCAACATCAGTTGGGTAACCATGTTCTTTTAATAAGCCAAGATAACGTTTTGACTGTTGCTTTGCGGCAGTAATGGATGCCCACCACTGCGTAACGACAAAGGGCAACCCCATTGCCCGTAATATTTCTTGCGGGGCATTGGCACCGACCACTGCAAAGGGAATGCCATCACTTGCTTGCTGTCTTACTTTCTGAAACCAATCCCGTTGATAGGAACCAAAGTCAGCTACTGAGTTGAGTGTTTTTTTACTCTGCTTTGCGCTTGACGCAGTTTTTTTTAAAGTTTTATTTTGCTTTATATACTTGCTTGAATTGTTATTGGCTATTGCCGTCTTGGGTTCAGTAAATAAACTTTCTGCATTTACAAGTTGATCACCCCTGTACCAAATACCACAAGCAATTCCCTTCGAAAACAGTTTTCTTTGAATAATTTGTGCATCCCACTGCGATGCTTCGTCGCCTTTAGTCACTAAATACAAGATGGCGTCTGCCTTAGTTTGCCTGGCCAGTTTTCTGAGTTGATGAACTCGATCAGAAGCGGAAATAAACTTAGAGGGTCGTCTTAAAGCCGGATTAGATAAATATTCAAGCCAGTCATTGCCTATCCCTTCCGAGTGTAGAAGCGGGTCACCAAAATCATGAATATCCCCCACGATCTGATAGCCGCCTTTTGATAGTTCCTCATAAACACTATCCGTAAATTGCGGCGCCCCAGTCGTTATCAGTCGCGTCGCTTTTATAGCGTTCTGCGTTTTGCACTCCTCAATAGCCTGCCTCAATAAGGGCGCTAGTTGCTCTGCTGGCCATATTTGTAATGCCGCAGTCATGGCATAAAACTCTGGCCCTGACACCAATGGTGTTTGACCATCCCGCAAAGCTTTTGCTGCCTTTAAAATTGTCAGGTTTGTTTTCAGGTCAGTGCAGGCTTTCTGCCAACTATTGTCGGTCAGTTTTTGCCCCGACAAGGATTCAAGTTCTTGAACTAACTGCTGAAGACGAATCTTGTTATAGGTCTGAGAGGTCTTCTTATCTAAGTGTAAAAAATCTAAAAAATAGACAGGCCGAGGTTCAATTTCACCGGTACGCAACAATTCTCGCAGAGAAGAAAATATCTGCGGTAGTTCGTTGTCAGCATGGGTAATCAAAAGCGGCGTGCTGGTTTTATCACTGATTATTTGTTGTAAGAGCGAACGCCCGCGTTGCCCCATCGTTTCCGTGCCGATTAATTCATCAGCACTAGGTGTTTGCATCTCTAAATCGGCCACCATTCGCACGGGCGTTAAACCTAGGGCTCGAAGTAATTCATATGGGGCATCTGAGCCTAAAACACGGAGTGTCTTGTGGCCTTGCTGGCGTAATTGCGCAGCATACAAAGATGGGTCTCTAGCAGCATCGATAAGCTTCTGGCTTGCAGGACCCGACATTAAATAATCCCTTTACCCCTGAGTTTGGCTATTTTTTCCTCTGAGTAGCCCAGTTTTTCACGCAATATGTAATCGTTGTGCTCACCAACCATGATTGGAAGTACATCATCAAAACCCGTTCTTGCTTCCGAAAAGCTTATTGGTATTCCTGCCGTATGCATATCCACCTTAGGCTCGTAACTGGGATGTGCAACTGGTGCAGTCTCGTTACGTGATGTCACACGCGGGTCACGCATTGCTTCTTCGGGATGACGTACTGGGGCAACAGGCACACCTTCCGCCTCTAATTTATCGACCACTGTTTGAGTCTTCATTGGTTTCGACCAGTTGGTGATCATTGCTTCTAATATGGCAGCATTGGCCACTCGAACATCACGCGTTGCAAAGCGCGGGTCATCGATAAGTTCGGGTCGTTCCATCGCGTTGAACAGCCCTTTTGCGAGCTTTCCATGCACAGCAACCAGTGCTACATACCCATCCGAACATTCAAAAACACCAAATGGAGACAAACGTTGCACGGTTAAACCGGTACGCGTTTCCATACCTGCAGCTTCCATGGCTGCCCAGTTTTCAATGGATACAAAGGAGGTTAAAGCCCCTAACATCGACACATCAACTTGCTGTCCGTTACCGGTTCGATGACGCTGTTCCAGTGCCGATAATATGCCAATCACCGCAAACACAGGGGCCAACATGTCCGCAATAGGAATACCAATTCGAACTGGGGGTTCATTGGCAGCGCCACTGGTATACATTGCGCCAGACAGGGCTTGAATAATAATATCCATTGCCTTGTCACCCTTAGCAGAAGTCGCACCAAAACCACTTAGAGAACAATAAATAATGCCTGGGTTCTCTCTTTTCGATGCTTCGTAACCAACACCCAACCTGTCGGCAGTCCCACTGGTAAAATTTTCCACCACGATATCGGCTGTTTTTACCAGATCCAGAAATATTTGTTTCGCTTCTGGTTGCTTCAAATCCAGTGAGATGCCACGTTTACCACGGGAACGGGTCAAATGTGAAACGGATACATCATCTTCATATTTTTGTTCAACACCTATACCATCTCGACCAATATACGGGCTGTTTTCCCGTGCTAAATCGCCACCTCGGGGATCTTCAATTTTAATCACCTCGGCGCCTAATCCCGCTAGCAGCATGGTGGCATATGGCCCAGCTAAAGCACGAGTAAGATCAATAACCCTTAATCCTTCCAATGGTCGCTCAGGGTTTGTTTGTTCTGTGTTCATTATTTATCCTGGCTTAAGTGCATGTAGCAATTCTGAAAATAATCATAGAGCGCTTTGCTCACAATTTATAGGAGATCCAGCCGCCAGGATTTTCTGCGCAGCTCGAAAAACCGGTTCGGCATCAATGCCTATATCAGCAATAGATAGGGCTTGTTGTAATGCAGCTGAGTTGTATAACTGATCGAATTCCAACTGATCCTGATAAGGGAAGTCATGAAACTGCATGCCATTTTCTTGACCAAATTCCAGTCCACGTGTCTCTGCTATTTTAAGCAGCCTTGATAAAGCTTCCTCCCAGGTATCACGGTTTCCAATAATAATTTCCTGAAGCTCAGAAGGTAAGTTGTTCCATGTTTTTTCAGACATCGCGCGAGCCGGATAACCACCTCGACTAAATTGAATATTAGTGAAGTGATTGGCAACCTCTGAGAATCGCAAGCTATAGATGGTGTCGCCTGGAGCAACAACTCCATCAATTACCCCTTTAGCCAGAGCCGAATATACTTCACCCATTGGCATGTTGACAGGATCAGCACCCAGCTGGCGCAAAACCTCAACCGTTTCGGCAGGCGCTCGTAAACGCATACCACTAAAGTCTTCGAGTGAGTTAATGGGTTTATCTTTTGTAATTATCGCAGGCAAGTTGCCGCCTTGTACTGCCAAAACAACAAGGCCTTCCAACTCATGTTCAAATTGAGGAAAGGCTTTGGCTAGACAGTTATAAACGGACACCTGATCTTCAATAGATCGCACTCCGCCATAAAAGCCAGCTTGTGCGCGAATTAGGTGGGTTCCTCCTTTCACATAAATAGGTGAAATCAAACCAATATCTGCAAGCCCATGGCGAATTTCCAGCATACTCATATCTGAATTAAGAACGGGGCCGCCCCAGTAAGGCTTAAAAGCGATGCGCCCTTGGCTTTGTTCAATCACCGCATTCATCCATTCCTGGTCAGCCAAACTAAAGGGATGGCTGGAAGGATAAGGTGTTGCATAAGTCAAGATGTACTCTGCATCAGCAGAATTATCATCTGATGAACAGCCCGCTAGAATGCCTAGAAAAACAACAGTGAAGAAGAAAAGTTTTATACGCATTGCTACACTCCCACTACGCCAGGCAGCCATAAAACCATAACTGGCAGGGCGATAATCAAACCCAGATGTAATACATCAGCTATAAGAAAAGGTCCTATACCTTTAAAAATAGCGCTCAGTTCAATGTCTTTTGCAATACCATGAATGACATAGGCATTGAGTCCTAACGGCGGCAAAATAAATCCCACCTCCATAGCCCGCACCAAGAAAATACCAAACCAAATCGGACTGTAACCTAGCTCGACAGCAATGGGCAGAAATATGGGGGTAACCAGTAGCATGAGTGCCAGGCCATCGAGAAATGAGCCCAAGACCAAAAACAGAATTGCCATAACAATAATGGCGGTGATTGGTCCCGCATCCATATCCAAAACCAGATTCGACATGAATTGGGCAATCCCTGTGATACTAATAAAGGTCGCAAATAGCATCGCTCCAATAATAATCAGGTAGATCATACCGCTGGTTCTAAGGGTTTCTACAAAGGCGGTGACCAAAACCGAAAAACGCAAGGCACCACGAATTGCACACAAGACCAAGGCTAAAGCGACCCCAACGGATGCCGCTTCAGTCGGGGTAAACCAACCAACTGTTAGGCCACCAATAACCAGTACCACTAAAAAGAAAACATCAATTATTTTGACTAAACTCGCCAGACGATCTCGTATGCTGACACGCTTACTTGAGGGGCCCAACGCTGGCTTAAAATAGCAAAGCAACGAGATTGCAAACATATAAAACAGGGCTTGAGTAAGGCCTGGCAGAATCGCGGCAGCAAATAATCTGCCGATCGATTGTTCAGCAATAATACCGAATACAATCAACGCCCCAGATGGCGGGATAAGTGCCCCTAATGTGCCACCGGCCGCTAATGCCCCACAGGCAAACCCCGGGGCATAACCTGCTCTTCGCATCTCGGGCAAAGCGGCAGAACCAACAGTAGCCACCGTGGCCAAACTTGAGCCACTAATCGCTCCAAACCCCGCACAACCAGCAATAGATGCCAAAGCCAAACCGCCACGTCGATGACCTATAAAGCGTGCAGCGACGTCAAAGAAGTCTCGGCTGGCACCCGCCGCAAAACACAAATGGGCCATCAGCAAGAAGAGTGGTAATACGCCCAGATCATATCGACTGACTACATCAAAACTTACTACGCCAACTTTTATCAGTGCAGCCTCGGGGCTGATAATGACGGCAATCCCTGCCAAGCCCACCAGACCTAGACCAATACCTATGGGAACGCCGATGGTGATGACTACCAGCAGCAGGACAAGCCCTAAAACACCAATGAGTTCCGGACTCATTTTTTACTTTCACCAAAACGACTGGCCAAAAAATAAGCACTAACTGAAATCAGCGCAAGTAATAACAATAAACGTAGCCATACCAGAGGGATATGCAGTATTTCCGAGCGCTCATGCTCAGCCCAAACTTCCCAAATGATCCATGCACAACCAACCACCATTATGAGTGAATAGACAGTGCTGATAAACGCCGTGAAGCGGTTTAGTTTTGCAGAAAATTCTGGGTTCAACCTATCAGTTAAAATTCGTACCCGTGCATGATTGCCATATTTTGTTGCAGCAACAATCGCTCCTGATGACAGCAGCACGATACATGCCTGTACAATTTCAATAGAACCCAATAAAGCAATATTCAGATGTCGCCCTATCACAGCTACCGTATCTGTTAACACAGCAAGCGCTAAGCCAAGGGAACCAATCAGAAGAAATATACACTCGGTGGTAGAAAATGCTTTGACCGGTTCAGGTGGTTTTTCTGAAATGTCTTCTTGTGGTTGCATTGCTAGCCTTCCGCAAGCTTTGACCAGGAATAATCAAAATTCAACCAGAGTGAATCTATAAATTCCAATAGCAAATCCCGCTTTATTGTTATAGTTTTAATCATTATTTGGTTTATGCATGATTAGGTCAAGTTAATGTGAGTATTGGACAAAGAGCAGACTTAAAAGAAAAATTTGTTATATTCCAAAAAACACAACCAGGTGTGGATATGAATCTCAAACGAATGCTGCATAAATTCTTCTTATTATGGACTGGCTGCTTGTACATAACGCTAAGTAATGCTCAACCGCTGAGCCAGCCTAGTGACATATCCTTTGTAACGAATGCCGGAGTGCTTTCCGACGGCACGGCTTATCGAATTGATTATCCAGATAATTTCAATGGCACATTGCTGATAGGTCTTGACTATGCAGCCAGTCAATACCAATCCCAGGAATCACAGTCCTTACTTGCCTTGGGTTATGCACTGGCAGGCGTCACCCGATTGGTTACTGGCTGGGATGTAGAATCATCAGCAAGCAACCATCTGACAACATTGGATATATACAATCAATTATATGGCAGCCCTCAACAAACTCTTCTCTATGGACGCTCACTTGGGGCGCACACTGGTGCGGCAATTGTGCACAAATATGCTGATCGTTTTGATGGAGCCCTGCTGGCTTGCGGTGGTTTAGGCGGTGCAGTGGGAATCTGGAATGGTAAGTTTGATGCACTTTTTATCGCCAAGACCTTACTTGCTGAAAATAATTCTGAACTGAAAGTAATTGACATTCCGGATGATTTCGCTACGACAACCCGACCTGCTTGGCTGGAGTTACTAGCCAGAGCACAAGAAACGCCAGAAGGGAGAGCAAGAATTGCACTCGCTGCTGTCATCGCACAATTACCAACCTGGTCACATCCTGCTAAACAACAGCCTGCCCCTTTTGATCTAGCTGCCTTGCAGGAAGGCTTATATGACAGTCTGGCAGGTTCACCATTACCAACAGTCGGTCAGGCAATGAGTAGCAGGAATGAATTAAATCGACGCGGTGGCGGCAGTATCTCGTTTAACAAGGGCGTTAATTATCGTGACATTCTGCAAAGTTTGGAGAATGCCGATATTGTTGTTGAATTATATCGGCAGGCAGGTCTCGATATTGACAGCGATTTATCCAAGCTTGAGCAAGCCCCCAGATTCTCAGCAGATCTGCAGGCCTTAACCTGGATTGCTCCGCAAATATGGAGTGGCCGCCTGACTATACCAGTGCTAACTCTGAGCAATATAGGCGATAATATTTCTGCGGTTTCTGCACAACATGCCTTTCAGGAAACAGTAAACCGGGCAGGAAGTGCAGCGCTTTTACGTCAGGTCTACGTAAATTCTTCAGGACACTGTGGTTTTTCTCCTGCAGAATCGATTACAGCAATTAATACACTTGCAGACCGGGTCAGCACAGGAACCTGGGGTATGAACACTAACCCATACACAATGAATAGTAAGGCTGAAGCTTTAGATATTGGCCCATCAAGATTTATAAATTATCAGCCAGAACCTTTTGCTCGAGCATTTGATTCATGTGACCTTATGGAGTTGGGTGTGCAAGTGAACGCTTTAAATATAAACAGGCAATGTTCGGCAGACTAGCCGTATTTTTATCTGAAAATTTTACGCTCTACTTCCTGCTAATAACCCATCCATAAATTAAATAGACGTTATTTTAGCTTTAGCAAAAATTATCAATATTTTAGACAGCGTGCCTTTGCGTCTTGGGAAAAAATACCAGCTAAATAGAAAGCAAGCTTTCACGTAAAACCGAGATAGCTTAAGGAAGATACGCCCCGCCATTGATGTGAATGGTTTGTCCAGTGATATACCGAGCTGAAGGGCCTGCCAAAAACACGACTGCTTCAGCTATTTCTTCTGGCTGACCACGACGGCCTAATAAATTTGTGCGTGTGGCATGATGATGAGGTTTATTTTTATCATCCCTGACAGTATCAATGAGTCCTGGCGCTATGCAGTTGACGGTAATGCCTTCTGGCGACAACTCACATGCCAATGCTTTAGTAAAGCCCACCACACCTGCCTTAGCTGATATAACATGAGCCCGGTTTGAGGCACCTGTATGTGCAGTCAATCCGCCAATATTAATAATCGACCCTTGCTCACTTTGACCAAGTGGTTTCATTGCTGCCTGTGACATTAAAAAAACAGCGTCCAGGCATACCCCCATAACCTTGCGCCATTCTGTATAGCTTATGTCGGCAATCGGCGTTTCCGGTCGAATCGCCGCATTATTGACCAGAATATCGAGTCGTCCGAAATGCGCGATGATTTCACTCATGATTCGAGTAGCAATGTCAGGATCTGATAGATCGCCAAGCGTTAGCATGCCTTTTACACCATAAGATTCAAGCTGCTTTAAGGTCTCTGCAGCCTCAGCCTGAGCTTGAGCGGCGTGCACTACGACATTGGTGCCGGTTTTGGCTAAGGCTAAAGCGATGGCTCTGCCGATATTCCGTGATGCGCCAGTAACCAGAGCGACTCGATTAGAGTTTGTTGCCTTTGCTGCTGTCATTCAGTATCACCCATTCCCCGAATTAATTGATAGTCGGCTTCCATTGATGCAATAGACTTGCAAATAGCCAGTAATTGATCAGGATCAGAATGCCCACCATATTGGCAGTTAGCGTAAAATTTTTCCGTTAATTCATTCTGGCTAAGCGGTGAATCTTGCCCTCCACGCATAAACCCTTGCCTGACTTCTTTATGAGTTCCGTCTTTAAAAACCAGCCTAACGTGACCGGTAAAGGCTGTTGGATAAGGATTATCCAAATCAATTTCATAATTGACCTTTGCAGCAAGACTCAACAAATCAGGATCAGCAATAGACGCTTCACTGTAGTCACCCAGGTTTGCATGACCTCGCAATAGCCCCAAAGCAATACCAAAAGGCACACTGAATTTAGCGGCATAGGGGCTTGGCGGCACACGCTTTATTTCTTTTGGTTCCCACAAGCGATGCACATAACCTTCAGCAGTTTCACAAAGAATTGACTCAATATCACTGATATTAATCCCTTGTTCCCTCAATTGACGGGAACAATCAATATAAGGCTGAATCATGGTGCCACAAGGATAAGGCTTGAATGAAATTGTATCGCTGACATATTGTCGACCAAGCTGGTCAAACAAACAGTCCAGTTTAGGCTCAATCGATGATGCAAACACTTTGAATAAGCCATGCTTGCCTTCGAAAACAAATCTGGGTCCTTCAAATCCAGCCTTGGCCATGGCGAATGCTCTCAAACCGGATTGAGCTGCCCAACCGGGATGCATGCGCTTGGTCCAGCTGCCATCACCCAGATACTCAATAATGCCCGAGGCCATGCTGCCGGCAATCCCGAGCGCATTAGTGATAATCTTGCTGTCGGCTTTACAAGCCACGGCTATGCCAAATGCCGCCGCAAAAGAACCCAGTACTGCGGTGGGATGAAATCCTGACTTGTGAATGGCTTTGGGTAAGGTCAAGGCCAGCCGGCAAAGAATCTCATTGCCAGCAGCAAGTCCCAACATGGTATCTGCAGAATTCAACTGATAACGTTCAGCCGCCGCAAGCATGGCGGGCACCATGACCACTCCGGAATGAACAGGACCACCCTCAAAGGTATCATCGAAATCTTCACCATGAGCCGCTGTGCCATTCACGATTGCAGCACTTGCCGCCGATGTTCTCAGGCGATGACCAATCAGGGTATGCTCACCGGGTTCTGATGCCTCAATCACTGCCTGAACATAATCGTTCTTGCGTGAGGCTATGCACAAACCGACGATATCGAGCAATATATCCCCGTTTTTTTCCAGAGTACTGTCTGGCAAACTTGAAGGCTCTAGCTCCTCACCCCAATTCCCAAGTTTCTGGGCAATACTTTCTTCAATCATGAACGCTCCTTTTCTAAGGGCTGGTAATATCAGTGAATTTACTTTTTAAGCTAGCAAACAAAAGCCCAATCAAGCGCCTGGTGAGCGAGCCAATAATAAATAATGCTGCAACAGATAAAAGCACCAGGGAAATTCTGTCATTGAAAAATATACTCAACTCATCCCCGGACAATAACAATGATCTACGAAAATTACTTTCAATCATAAAACCCAGCACCAAGCCCAGAACAGTGGGCAAAAATGGAAATTTTAGTAATCTCATAAAATAACCAATTAGACCTGCCACCAATACAACTGAAAGTTCAAACAGGCTATTATTAATTGAATAAATACCCGACATAATTAACGCCATAATAAAGGCATTAAGGTAAGGCCTTGGTTGATTCACTAACCAGATACACACAGGCATAATTGCAATACCAATAAAAAGTAAAGCAATTGCTGCGAAAAACAAACCAACATATAAATCTCCCACAATATCGCCTGAGCGTGCAAATAACATTGGCCCCGGGATCAGGCCGTGAATCAGAAAGCCGCCTAATAAAATTGCCGTGGAGTTAGAGCCAGGGATACCGAAACTTAACAATGGAATAAGTGAGGTTTCTGCAACGGTATTATTAGCTGTTTCCGGCGCAGCGATTCCTTCGGGTGAACCTTTACCAAACTCATGTTTTGCCTTAGACCAGCGTTTAGCTTCGTTGTATGACATGAAGGAGGCAACGGTTCCACCGGCGCCAGGCATAACTCCCTCAAATACGCCAAATAAAGCGCCTATGCACTGCGGCAGGACCAACCTTTTTTTTAACTTATTATCAGGAAACTGGATTCTGGGAATAGCCTTTACTCTTGATTCATTTAGCGCCGAAGCCTGTTTCAGCAATTCACTCATTGCAAACAGGCCCACCATGATCAGGATGGGTTGAATGCCTGAAAGGAGATCTGAAACCCCGAAAGTAAAACGGCTGATTCCAGACACAGGATCAGTACCTATGGTAGAAATCATCAAGCCCAACAAAGCGGCAATGAGCCCTTTTACCAGTGACTCCCCTGACAAACTGACAATAACACTAAGGCCGAGTACACCTAGGGCAAAATAAGCTGGCGGGGTGAATGAGAGAGCAAGTCTGGCCAGGGGCTCACTGAACAGGATCAGGACTGACAAACCTACCAGACTGCCGATGACGCCTGAATACAGCGATATGCCCAGAGCAAGACCGGCTTTACCCTGCTTGTTCATTTCATAACCATCGATAACCGAGGCTGCGGCTGCATTGGTCCCCGGGGTGCGGATAAGAATGGCGGGAATCGATCCGCCATATTCTGCACCTACATAGGTAGAAGCCAATAAGACGATAGCAATCGATGGCTCCAGCGCATAGGTAAAAGGCAGCAGCAAAGCCATCGTGATTGAAGGGGATATGCCGGGCAGAGCCCCACCGACAATACCCCAGACAACACCCAGTATTGCAGCGAGGACTAGATAAAATTCCAGATTGGCAAGTGAGGTGAATATCGCTTCCATATCAGTCTTGGAACAATATGCCGACGGGCATAGGAACATCCAGCAGGATCACAAAAATCGCCCAGAGCATCGCTGCCCCTGCTGCCGCAATAATTATCATTCGCCAACTAAAGGCAGCACCTAAATAAAAAGCGAGGCTTGCAAGTAACAGTGCTATCGATAATACATAACCCAGGAATGCCAGCATAAAAAGATAGATCACAGCAATAACCACCAGGCCGAATGCCCGAAAGATTTTTCTGGCTTCGCCATCCCATTCTGCTGATGCCGGTACAACAGATTTTCTGCTTTGATAGATAGCCTGAACACAAAGTATGATACCCAAGGACACCATGAGAATGCCCAGCACTTTTGGCATGCCTGCCGGACCGATGGTATCGGCCAAGGCACTTACCCTTTGCCTGAATGAAAAAAACAGATAAAGACTGCCCAGAGCAATAGCAACCATTCCACCAACAAAATCTCTGGACAACATATCAACTCACTTTTCTAGTTCACACGCATAAATTATGCAGCATCAGCAGCGCTGCACTAAACTCTTATTCAATAAGCCCCACACTTCTCAGGTAGTTTCTAGTTTCGTTTGCAAATTCATCAATGAAGCTCTGGTACTCAGCATGATTGATGTAATTTAATCTTAGATTGTCAGCAAGGTAAGACGCCTGATAATCCGGGTTTTTCAATACATTTTGAATAGCCTGCTCCCACTGACGAATTAATTCGGGCGCCAGGCCTTTGGGCGCTGCAATTCCCCTGAACTTACGGACTACAACTTCATAGCCCAGTTCCTGCACTGTTGGTATTTCAGGAAACTGCGCCAAACGCATATCACTCAATGTAGCCAGAAGTCGTAAACTGCCAGCCTGAATTTGAGATTGCAATTCCTGAGCCTCACCAACACCGATGTCCAAAGTGCCATTAAGAACATTGATCATTAAATCACCGCCCCCTTCATGGCTAATTACTGCTGCATTCAAGCCGGTAGCCAGTTTCAACTGCTCTAAAGATTGTCTTTCCATGGAACCAGGATTTGCAGCGCCCCACAATCCACGCGAGTTTCTGGCTTTATCTAGCACATCTTCCAGCGTTAGAAACGGGCTGTCTGCCGCGGTGTAAATGAGTTCAGGATCAAAAAACAAATTAACCAGCGGATCTACATCCTGATAGGTATAGGCAGGTTGGGAAAGTAACGAGGTATAGATAAATGTCGGCGTAGTTGCGTAGAATTTTGAACCATCAGGTTTCGCCCTGGACAATTCAGCAATTGCGCTAGCCCCGGATCCGCCTGTTACGTTTTTAACTATAATATTGGCGCCCAATTCAGGTCCGAGGTAGAGAGACAATTCTCGAAGAAATACATCGCTTCCACCCCCTGGCCTTGAATGTGTCAGTATCGTTATGGTGTCGACAGGGTATTCTTGAGCATAGCAATGAAAACTATAACTGAGAATTAATAAAAGGATAACTGCTGCTTTTTGATTTTTAAAAATCATATTATTCGGTTTTAGTCTCGCATTAATCAGGTTTCAAGCTGTTGCTGTCCAGACTCCTCAAAGTTACTGACAAGTTAAGGCCCATATCCTCACCGTGGCAGTTCAGGCAATGCTGGTAATAAAGAACCTGCCCCTGAATGGCCTGTGCCTCGCTATAAATGCCATCAAATACAGAAGGCCCAGTTGTTGATTACGCCATCAGTGACAGGCTTGTGCCTGCAGAAAAAGCGACAAACAACACCAGGCATACTGGCTTCAACAAAACCCTGGCGTAAAACATTTCAGGGCCCTTCTGAACCTTCGATTGGAGCCACACCAGCTGGCTCTCTCTGCATGGTACTGCCTTCCAGCGTCAGACGAGCGCCGTTTGTTATAAGTACTGATTCAGGCGGCCCCTGGAAAAAGCTATAGCCGTCCCGTGTGTCCTTCCAGGCTAATGGGCCAGCCACATATTTACCGGCGTTCAGCGTAGCCTCTTTGATAGCCGTTACCATCGCTTCGTAATTCACGTCTCCCTGGCGCAGACCGGTAAAACTGCCCAGGTCAGTGCTGGCAACAAATACGACATCCACCTCTTCAAGACCGGCGATTTGATCAGCAATTTCTACACCGGCCGGATTCTCAACCATCGCGACAATCATGATGTTATCGTTGGCTGTCTGGCGATAGTTGCTGCCCCACAGTGTGCGGTACTGGCCGCCGCCCTGGCTGCGCTTCCCAATGGGAGGATATTTGGCATAAGTGATTGCGTTTTCGATTTTCTCAACAGTGTCGACCATGGGCACAATGACGCCGAGTGCTCCTATATCCACCGCCTTCTGAATATCTCCCTCATTGGCATCAGGGACACGGATAAAAGGAACCGCAGGTCCGGGGCAGGCACGGATCATAGTCGCGACTTCCTGATAGGTCAGCGGACTGTGCTGCATTTCAATCCATAAAAAGTCAAAACCTGCATTGGCCATGGCACAATAAACGTTCAAGTCTGCTGTGCTCACCGTACCACCGACAACCTGTTCACCCCGTGCAAGTTTCGCTTTTACTGTGTTGTACATGGTGTCGCTGGCTTCGGCGGCAAATACGCTTGAGCTGCAAAACACTATCAGTAGCGCTGCATAGCCTAGTAATTCCAGGGGACTGTTGATTGGCGTTTTATATGATTTCATTTCTATTTATCCTCTGGTTTGTCGATGCTGTATTAGTTTAAAAATAAAATTGCTTATTACGGAAGCTCCAATTGGTAAATGGCATTCCCAGTAAAAATCTCATGCTAGCAGATATGTGCGCCAGGTATGGCGAGGTAAAGTGAGTAAAGAGACTGGCTTGCCGTCATAAACAGGCGATTCCTTTTTGGGCCACCGAAGCAGACATTGGCACAGATTTCCGGGAGCCTGATCATGCCTATGGGGTCGCCTTCCGGAGACAACACCATGACCCCGGGATTGGCTCCCGCCCAGACATTGCCAAAGCTATCACAGCGAATGCCGTCTGGCGCAGAACGTCCACCATCCGGCAGAGTGACCTGTGCAAAGGTGCGGCCATTACGCAAACGTGTACCATCAATATCCCAGACTTTAGTCTGGCCGGAATCTGCTACATACAAACGGCTGTAGTCAGGCGAAAAACACAGGCCGTTTGGCTGCCCGACCTCATCGGTGAGTACTTCAATTCGGCCATTTGAACCATCTACCCGGTAAACCGCCTCTTTAAGCTCGGATTCAGCGGGGTTGCCTTCGTAAAGCCCACGGATACCAAATGTTGGATCTGTAAACCAGATACTGCCATCAGGGTGGACAACCAGGTCGTTTGGTGAGTTCAACCTTTTCCCATCATAACTATCGGCAATGACGGTAATGCTGCCATTCTGCTCATAGCGGACAACCCGACGTCCACCATGTTCTGCTGAGAGCTGGCGTCCCTGAAAATCAAAGGTATTGCCATTACTGTTTCCCGACGGGCTACGAAAGCTGGTAACACGAGCATCATCCTCTATCCAGCGCATCTGTTGATTATTTGGAATATCACTCCATACCAGAAAACGCCCTACCCCGTTCCAGGCAGGCCCTTCAGCCCAAAGCGTCCCTGTGTGAAGTCGAAGAATGGGAGAATTGAATTGTAAACAGCGACGAAAGCTTGGATCGAGTGTAATGATATCAGGGTCAGGATAACGAATAGGATTGTTGCCACTCCAGTCCCGGCTGGAAGCAACGGTAGAGATATCATCAGGAATAGTCTGCGATCTGGCCAGATCTGAAAATAACGGCAGGACTGCAGCCCCGGTTATTGTCTTGATCAAGCGCCTGCGTGTTGGGTCAGGTGTAATACTTTTGAGTTGATCGGCATTGCTGTTCATGTCTGTTATTTTTTTATTCATGAAACTACTCCCGGTATAGCCTGTTATTTCCCAACTAATCGATACGCTCGATCCGAGTATAAAAAACTAAATTATTTTTGAACACTCATTTGTTCCGTTCTCCAAGAGGAGTGATTTATAGAAAGAGTGCCAACCATTCCTGTAACGAATTGATACAGCGCTTTGCTTTGAACTGGCACAAACAAATACATTCGGGCAATCGTCAAAAGTTTTTACAGCCAAGCAGCTAAACTACCTGTTACGTTCGAGACCAATTTTTTTGGCTTCGGCGCAATGAATCATCACATCGTAATACCTTTCAACCCACTCTGGAGAGGAGGCAAAGGGATTTGAGCCAAAGCCCCTGCCTGGAATCATCCTCGCCTTGTCATGAGCATTATCGAATTCTGAATGATTAGTCAGCAAAACCGTCGCCCCTGCTTCGGCAGACCTTTGTGCAAACATGCTTTGAGATTCTATATATTCTTCCAGATTTGGAATTCCCGGGTTTGGAGTAGCGGTGGGAAAATTAAAGGCGGTGCCGCCAGAATACGAAACGACCATGGGTCTGCCGAAATCGTGGACAGTAAAAATATACGAAAGCGTTCCCTTTGTATGGCCGGGAGTCGGATAAATATCCACGCTCAATTCACCCAGTGTTAATTGCATGAATTCACTGACCTGGATACCGGTAGAACGGTCCGGGGTCATCGAAGCATAGCGGTTAGGGTAATCCGCAACCATTTGCCAATCCGCCGTTCCCATGATTACGGGAGCTCCACTGGCAGCCTGCACCACTTCAACCCCGCCAATATGATCCCCATGTGCCTGGGAAATCAGAATATAACGAATATCGGCTGGATCAAGGCCCAGTTTTCTCATCCCCTCGAGTATCAATTCGCCCGAATTGTAGGGAAATTGCGTATCAATAAGGATATGCCCTTCGCTGCCGGTCAACAACCAGGCAGAGTGGACGGAACCTCCCAGCCAGTACAGATCGTCAAAGACCTGAACCGGGGCTGCATACCAGCTATCACGAGGCGGTGCCAAACTTGGATCACGGACATAGCCTGGAACATTGTTACTGGTATTTTCACCCAGACTCGGCGGCAAAACACAAAGCCGGTTCAGCACACCCAGATACTCAAAGCCAGCTGCTTGCTTTGCCTGCCTGATAGCATCCTCAATTTCCGCAGCATAATTTCTTGAGCCTTGCTGAGCGCTCGCGTTTACAGCACTGAAGACAAAAAGACAAAGACCCAATAAGTTCGATAATCGTTTAATCATTCTCGCTTCTCCCTTTCCTGAATGCAGGCCGTTGCTGACTGCCACATTAATTTTCGGTATTGCCAAGTTAACTCCATAAAATGACGACATTCAACCAATGAATACGCCTGCCATAAAATAAAAATTCAGCGATAATATTGGGGATCAATCGTTTCTGGAAGTTGGAACCAGCCTGCTGGTCATCAATGCAGTTGGTTCTATTCTCGGACCACTGTCTGTTGTTCAGACAATGCAGTGGTTTGGCATACAATCATTCTTCATTTTTAATGCGCTGGTGTTGGCCATCGGCGGTTCATTGACCGTGCTGTTTATTCGAACCCGTGCTCCAAGCCAGGATCACTCTTCTAAATTCCAGGCAGCCACTACAGCTGCAACCCAGGGCGCTCTGGAAATAGACCCGCGCAGTCATAGTGAATAAATAAGTTCGATATACTTTTGGACAAAGCATAAACTTACCCTTTCGTGGTTTCTTTTATGGCGGAGAGGGAGGGATCGTTCACTTCCTGAATCCCTGCGGGACGACCCTACAAAACGGGTCGCGCTGCGCTCGCTGTCGTGAGCTTGTAGAAGCCTAACGAGGCTTCTCACAGCAAATCTGATATCTAAAAAAGCCCGCTCATAAAAAAACCGCTTTCGCGGTTTCTTTTTTATGACCTATGGCGGAGAGGGAGGGATTCGAACCCTCGATGAGTGTTAACCCATACGCCCTTAGCAGGGGCGCGCCTTCAGCCACTCGGCCACCTCTCCCAATAAGCGCGCAATCATACCACAAGTGCTCACTTTTGACAGAGCTTATGGCCTGGGCTTTTAGTCTTCAGACCCTTGATTCGGGTTGGCTTCTCCACCCTCCTGCTTGATCCTGTCATAAATTTCTTCTCTGTGTACTGCCACATCTTTGGGTGCATTGACCCCTATCCGCACTTGATTTCCCTTCACACCCAAGACTGTGACTGTAACGTCATCGCCTATCATGAGTGTTTCGCCTACACGGCGAGTCAATATCAACATCTAATTTAACTCCTTCTACCAACTTTTGTGTTGGGGTTATACCCAATCAAGGGTTTTAAGCTTTTGTCTGAGCGCCCGAACTACCCAACTCGAAAGCATCATGTAAAGCACGTACTGCCAGTTCTAAATACTTCTCTTCAATAACAATTGAAATTTTTATCTCTGAGGTGGTAATCAACTGAATATTGATCGACTCATTAGCCAGGGTTTCAAACATGCGGCTTGCAATCCCAGCATGGGAGCGCATTCCTACGCCCACCAGAGAAAGTTTTGCTACTTTGTCATCAACCTGAACTTCTTCAGCATTAATTTCTTTTGCAATAGTCTGCAAGATTTTTGCTGCTTTAGCCGTATCCTTTCTTTGTACGGTAAAAGTGATGTCATTGGTTTGGTCATTACCGATATTTTGCACAATAACATCCACTTCTATTCCTGCCGCACTGATTGGCCCAAAAACCTTATGCGCCATACCTGGGATATCCGGCACTCCCAGAATACTTAATTTAGCCTCATCACTGGTAAAGGCTATTCCCGAAATTAAAGGCATTTCCATCATGGTCTCATCCTCTGGTCCGATAAAGGTGCCCGGCCCTTCTTCAAAGCTCGACAGTACTCTTAGTGGCACATTATATTTACTGGCAAACTCGACTGAACGAATTTGCAAAACTTTTGCTCCCAGGCTGGACATTTCAAGCATCTCTTCAAAAGTCACATAATCCAACCGTCTGGCATTCTCGACTACCCGGGGGTCCGTGGTATAGACGCCGTCGACATCAGTGAATATCTGACATTCATCTGCTTTTAATGCAGCTGCCAGAGCCACCGCAGTCGTATCAGAACCTCCTCGACCTAGCGTAGTAATATCACCTGTTTCTGTCACCCCCTGGAAACCGGCTACCACGACTATTTTCCCATTCTCCAAATCCTGCCTGATACTGTCCTGTTCTATGTCAATTATCCGGGCTTTAGTATGCGCACCATCTGTCAGAATCTTTACCTGTCCACCCGTATAGGAACGCGCTGGACATCCTAATTCTTCAAGCGCCATTGCCAGCAAGGCAACCGTCGTTTGCTCGCCGGTAGCCAATAAAACATCCAGCTCACGCACGCTCGGTTCAACCTGAACCTGATGCGCCCAGCCCAATAATTTATTAGTTACGCCACTCATCGCAGAAAGCACTACAACCAGCTGGTTACCAGCTTTCGCGCTAGCCGCGACTTTTTCAGCTACCACCTGGATACGCTCTATAGAGCCTACCGAGGTGCCACCATACTTCTGTACAAGTAATGTCATTATGATATCTGTCGTTATTGGAAATTAACAGTTTGTTCATCTTCTTATTAAACAACGTTTAAATATAAATTGCTTATAGAAGCGACTCTAGGAAAGGTTTAACGGAAGACAGGGCTTTATCGAGGTTTTCAACCTGGGTACCACCAGCCATAGCCATATCAGGGCGTCCACCGCCCTTGCCTCCAACATGCTGGGCTACTGTATTCACCAGATCTCCTGCCTTTACTTTATCAATCAAGTCTTTTGTCACTCCGGCAACAAGGCTGACTTTACCATCTGCCACGGTAGCCAGCAGGATAATTCCAGAGCCCAGTTTATTTTTCAGCTGATCACAGGTGCTTCTTAAATCTTTACTGTCCAGCCCTTCTATTGCCGTAACCAGCACTTTGACACCACGTATTTCAATGGCCTGAGAACTAAGATCAGTACCACTTGAACTGGTTAATCTGGCTTTTAACTGCTGTACCTGTTTTTCCAGTTCCTTGTTCTGTTTTTGCAGCTGATCTACCTTTTGCTCAATATTGGCACTATCAGACTTCAGCAAGCAGGCTATCGTACGCAAACGCTCTTGCTGGTTTCTGACCAATTCCAGAGCCTTTAATCCGGTAACCGCTTCGATACGGCGAACACCCGCAGCGATACCGGATTCCTGAATAATTTTAAACGAGCCGATATCACCGGTCCTGTTGACATGGGTACCGCCACATAATTCAACCGAAAAAGTCTCAGCCTCCGACTCTCCGCCTGCTCCCATACTGATTACACGCACTTCATCGCCGTATTTTTCACCGAACAAGGCCATTGCTCCCTGCGCTTTGGCCGCATCAATACTCATCGTCTGCATAGTCACTGCACTATTCTGTAATATCTGTTGATTGACGAGAATTTCAATCTGATTTAATTCTTCAGCACTGACAGCCTGGTTATGGGAAAAATCAAAACGCAGATAATCGGCATTCACCAGAGAACCTTTTTGCGTGACGTGCTTGCCCAAGACCTGGCGCAGGGCTGCGTGCATCAAATGTGTTGCTGAGTGATTGAGCATGGTTGCCCGGCGCATATCAGTATCGACACTGGCCTCTAGCCTGTCGCCAAGGGCTATTTCACCTTCGACTAATGCTCCCTGATGCAGAAACTGTTCATTTTGTTTTTGGGTATCCTGGACCGTAAAGCGCGACTGCTGATTGTAGAGCATGCCGATATCACCCACCTGACCGCCCGATTCGGCATAAAAAGGTGTCTGATCAAGAACAATTATTCCGCTTTGCCCGCTTGTCATGGTATTAACTGACTGACCATCAACATACAGCGCAAGTACCTCACAGCCTTTGTCTGTCAGATGTTCGTAGCCGTTAAACTTTGTCTGTGGATTATCGTTTAGTTCCAGCACGGCGTCGGCTGCAAAACTGCTGGCTGCACGGGCACGTTCTTTTTGCGCCTGCATGGCCGCTTCGAAGCCTTCCATATCCAGCGTAAGCTGTCTTTCGCGGGCAATATCTGCTGTCAGGTCAACCGGAAAACCGAAGGTATCGTAAAGTTTGAAAACAACAGCACCAGGAATAATGGTGCCATCCAAATCCGCAATGGCTGCTTCCAGCTCCTGCATCCCATTATCCAGCGTGCGTGCAAACTGCTCTTCTTCATTTTTAAGGGCCGACTCTATCATCGCCTGGTTTTGAATGAGTTCAGGGTAAGCATCACCCATGACCTTTGCCAAAGGTGCCACCAGCTTGTAGAAGAAGGTTTCATCAGCACCAAGCTGATGACCATGCCTGATAGCCCGACGAATGATACGCCGTAAAACATAACCCCTGCCTTCATTGGAAGGCAGCACCCCATCATTCACCAGAAAAGCACAGGAACGGATATGATCGGCAATCACATTCAGGGAAGCAGAAGCTTTATCCTGACAACCGGTCACCTCAGCAACCGCTGCCAGCAGGCTCTGAAACAAGTCAATCTCATAATTACTGTGTACGCCCTGCAACACTGCTGAAATTCTTTCCAGTCCCATGCCGGTATCCACTGAGGGTTTCGGCAAGGCCGTCAGCTTGCCATCATTGCTGCGGTTATACTGCATGAAAACCAGATTCCAGATTTCTATATAACGGTCGCCGTCTTCATCCGGGCTGCCTGGAGGCCCTCCTGGTACATCTTCACCATGGTCATAGAATATTTCACTGCAGGGTCCGCAAGGTCCGGTGTCTCCCATTGCCCAGAAGTTATCTTTTTCCCCTAATCTGGAAAAGCGTTCAGGGCTGACACCCACTTCCTGCAGCCAGATATCTTCAGCTTCCTGATCTTCATGAAACACGGTCACCCATAGCTTTTCCGGGGGCAGCCCCAGATTGTCAGTCAGAAAATTCCAGGCAAAACGGATAGCATCGCGTTTAAAGTAATCACCAAAACTGAAATTTCCCAGCATTTCAAAAAAAGTATGGTGGCGTGCGGTATAGCCAACATTTTCAAGGTCATTATGCTTACCACCAGCGCGTACACAGCGTTGCGAACTACAGGCGCGATCATAGGCACGTTTATCCTGTCCCAGAAAGACATCCTTGAATTGCACCATGCCGGCATTGGTAAATAGCAAAGTCGGGTCATTTGCGGGCACCAGCGAACTGCTGTCAACCACGGCATGACCGTGTTCAGCAAAATAATCCAAAAATGCCTGACGAATCTCAGTGCTTTTCATATTCCCGCTAATGTTTAGCTTCACAAAGGGCGCGAATTATATACCCTCATCAGGCTGTTGACATCTCTTGTCTGTAAATACTTAGGGAACTTCTGCTTAATTCGCTGATGAGCCGAGTTTGAGTTGTATTGGCGATGATCACGAGGCGCAGTTTGAAGGCCGCATGCCAATGCTATACGGCGAGAACTGCAACGAAGTGAGCGCGCCAATACGACCAAACCCTCACGGGACAAGGCCTTGAGCGCACATAGCTGTGTTGGCTTACTTGCCAAGGGTGTCGGCATTGCCTGCGCAATCCGCCTTGCTCTGTGCTCTCAAATGCCTGTGTCTCGGCCATCATGGAATTAATCAGAGGTTCCTTAAAGCTTACATTAAAATTTTTTAAGTGCTAAGACTTTACCTCATCGACAGCAGAACCAATGTCAATTTACGTTTTGGGGCACAAAATGAAAACTGGCGGGTCTCTATTATCGGCAAGAACCTGAGTAATGAAGATGTACTGACCTATGCGGGTAATGCGCCAATCTCAGCCAACCTGTTTGGCACCAACACCTTTTACGGGTTTATCAATCGTCCACGACAGATTGCATTGGAAGTGGCCTACAGGCTCTAAAAAGTCTGATTTATTCGTCCAGACCTTTGATGTGACCATCGCTGGAAAGCAGTACAGCGATGGTGCGGGTCTGTGGCAGGTTTGAAAAAACGATCATGCTGATAACCAGAAAGGGGACACAGAGGAACATTCCCGGAATTCCCCAGATAAGCCCCCATAACGACAAATTGAGCAGAATAATTGTTGGACTCAGGTTTAAGGTACTGCCGGTAAATTTCGGTTCAAGAATATTACCTATCAATATCTGAATACCGGTCAAACCTCCCGCCACCAGAAAAAACGGTGTCAAGGTATCAAACTGTACCAGTGTAATCAGTGCGGGAAAGATAGTAGCGATAATAGAGCCTATAGTCGGAATAAAATTAAGCAGAAAAATCAGCAAGGCCCAGAAAGCGGCGAAATCGACCCCAACCACCATCAAAAATATATAACTCAGGATTCCCGTTGAGAGGCTGGCAATTAATTTGATCGTGACGTATTTACGCACATCATCACTGACTTTTCGCAGTAACTTTCTGACTCTCTGCTCTTTTTCATCATCCACAATCAAAGCAGAAAGTTTTTTATCCATATTTTTTTGTTCGATAAAAAGAAAAGCCAGATAGATAAGAATGACACCGCTGTTGGCAACAATACTGGTCAGGGATCCCGCGGTCGCAGAAATAAACTGACCAAGATTAATCAATTCAATCAGCTGCTCCAAAGTTGGCGCTTCGTTTATACCAAAATAACCCAATAAGCTGTTCATCTTGGCTTCCAGATTTACCTGATAACTTGGCGCCACTTCCAATACGCCATCAACATTCATGGAGATAAGTTTTACTGTGGCCCAGAACATGGCAACAAAGCTCAATAGTGAAAGTGTAAAACAAAGCCAACCCGGTAAAGCTTTGTCCCCTATTTTCAGGCGTCCATATGACTTGGCTACCAGATTGATCAGATACCAGAAAACCAGGGCTATGACGATTGGCAGTAGTACATCCTGACCCACAATTAATAAATAAAATATCAGGATTACCAACACTGAAATCAGGCTGAAATTGATAACATTCATGTGCTGCATTCCCCTTCAGTTATGTTCAGGCTATTGCTGGAAAATATCGTTGTATCTGTTAGAACAACAAAAAGCAAGGTGCCATAAAACAGGGGGCCGAGTAAAGCATTGAAGTACTCAATTAATCTTCCGTAAGCGCAAGAAACGGATTTCTTTTTAGGCCTGGGACAGGTAAATTTTCCGCATGCCCAAACACAAAACACAACAGGAACATTATTTACTGGTTGAACGTGCCATCGACTATTTAATGGCGCAACATACCAAGCAACCGGAACTGGCAGAAATTGCTGAACATATTGGCCTTAGTGAATTTTATTTTCAGCGCCTGTTTGTTGACTGGGTTGGTATCAGTCCCAAGCGGTTTTTACAGTTTTTGACACGTGAACATATGAAAACATTACTTGATCAGGGTTATTCAACACTGGAGGCCACCTATCAGGCTGGTTTATCGGGTAACGGCAGAAGCTATGAACTCTTCATAAATACCGAAGCGATTACGCCTGCCCAATATAGAAAACTGGGTAAAGACCTGACTATAAATTATGGTTTTCATGATTCGCCTTTTGGCAGATATTTATTAGCTGTCACTGATAGGGGAGTCTGTCAGATAAGTTTTATCGAGCACTCTGAGGAACTGACAGAAACCGCTTTCAAGGACGACTGGTTAAAAGCCGATATCAGATATAAGCCTCAACTAACCGGAGAAGTTCACCAACAGTTATTTTCAACAGACGCCTCACAGCATATCAAACTACTGCTGCGTGGCACCCCATTCCAGATACAGGTCTGGCAGGCCTTATTGAGCATCCCTTTTGGCACAGTATCCAATTATGAGAAATTGGCTGGCGCCATTGGCAATAGCGCGGCAACCAGAGCCACAGCTTCTGCCATCGCCAGAAACAGGATTGCTTTTTTAATCCCCTGCCATCGGGTTATCCGAAAAATTGGTGAAAGCGGAGAATTCCGCTGGGGTAAAAGCCGAAAGAAAATTTTACTGGCCTATGAGAGCGCAGTCGCCAGTAACAAGAGATGAGAACGATTTAT